>Ga0315294_10010209_pt1 | contig 10301 bp, 9 predicted proteins | sample YL17G13_40_MG_FD_203626 | JGI IMG/M metagenome (GOLD analysis project Ga0315294, IMG submission 203626) | Sediment microbial communities from Yellowstone Lake, YNP, Wyoming, USA - YL17G13_40 | ecosystem: Environmental > Aquatic > Freshwater > Lake > Sediment | place: USA: Wyoming | collected...
AATTAGTCAGCGAGTTGTTCTTAGCCGACACCGATGCCAGACGAGACCGGCTGTGGGAGCGGGCGCATAAGGCGATGGTCAACCTCAAAATCCAGCCAGCAATCATCGACCACATAATGGCTAAAAAGGACGTCAAAATCTTAGCCAAAAACCTCAATGAATGGCTCGCCAAGGGCAAATAATCGTCCCAAAAAACACCTCAAAACCGCCAAATTCAGATTATAAGACCCCCATTTCTTGCCGATACACCCCTTGCCTATAATAGTGCACGGCGGTTTTTTGGAAACCCTGATTCCAGAACTTATAATTTGTATGGTTTTTGTTAAGGAGCGGAAAATGGCGGTCCTTCAGGAAAGCACAAAAGTTGTTCACGAAATCACAAAAAGCGTATATCCCACCGAGGATATGGGTCAGTTGAGCATCCTGGATATGCTCACATACTTTGAGCAGATGGGCACGATGCGGGTTTCGGACCTGCACCTCAAAGTCGGTGCGCCGCCCATGTACCGCGTGGATGGCGACCTCGAAAAGCTCAAAGGCCCGGCGTTGACGCAGGAAATGGCCGAGCAGTTGATTCTCCCGCTTTTGTCGCAGGCGAGTATCGATAAGCTGCGTGAGCTGCACAGTGTTGATTGCTCATATCGGCTGGCCGAGACGCATTTCCGCATTAACGTTTTCAAAGAGAATGACGGCATTTGCGCGGCCATTCGTGCGCTGTCGGCGGATATACCGTCGGTGGAGAAGACCGGATTTCCCAATGACATCTGGAAGGACATTATCAATCGCAAACACGGCCTGGTCCTGGTTACAGGTGTAACTGGGGCGGGGAAATCGACGACAATCGCCTCGCTGATTAACCGCATAACCGAAGAACGCGCCTGCCGGATAATCACCATCGAAGACCCGATTGAATATATTTTTGACCAAAAGCATGCGCTGGTCTCGCAGCGTGAAATCGGCAGGGACGTATATTCGTTTATCGACGGGCTGCGTTCGATGCTCCGCGAAGACCCAAACATAATCCTCGTCGGCGAGATGCGCGACGCAGAGACAATCGCGATGACGCTTATGGCGGCTGAGACGGGGCATTTGGTTTTCTCGACGCTGCATACAAGGGACACCGCGGGGACAGTAATGCGCGTCCTGGATTACTTCCCGCCCGGCAGGCAAACCGAGGTGCGAAACCAGCTATCGCTGGGGCTGGCGTACATCATCAGCCAGAAATTGATTCCGCGAAAGGACGGCAAAGGCCGAATCGCCGCGATGGAGGTTCTCAACAATAATTACGCCACCGCCAACCTCATCAGGACAGGCAAGGTCGAGCAGATATATTCGCAGCTCCAGACAAAGACCAACAACCGCTACGATGAGAAGATGATTACGATGGAAAGACATCTTGCCCGATTAGTCAAAGACGACAAAATCGACATAAACGAAGCCCAGAAATGGGCCAACAACCTGACCACCTTCGCCGAGGCAATGAATCTCGAATAACGGACTGCACATCCCACGGCAGTTTGAACCCCCGGAAGAGCCGGGGGTTTTTCTTTGCGCCGGTTTTGATGTCACTTTACCAGTTTAGCGATTTGGCGGAAGTGAGGGTGTTCGGCGGATTTGAGGATTTCGAATAAGGCCAGTTCGGTGCTGCTTACGCGTGCGCCTTCGGCGGCGATTCTTTTGAGGCCGATTTGCTTATTCTCCAGTGTGCGAGATGAGACAGCATCGGCAACACAATCGACTGCGTAACCACGTTCGATAAGGTCGAGGGCGGTTTGATATACGCAGACGTGGGTTTCCAGGCCTGAGATGAGAATTTGTTTGCGGCTCAGTTTTTCCAGTTTGCCAATAAATTCCTCACAGCCACAACAACTGAAACAGGATTTATTTATCGGCTGGTTATCAGTCAGGAGTTCCGCGATTTGGGGGATTGTGGGGCCGAGTGCGGCGGGGACCTGCTGGCACCAAAGTATGGGGATATTAAGAATTTTGGCGGACTGGATGAGGATGCGGATATTTTTGAAGAGGGTTTCTTTATCGTGCATCAACTGGGCGAGCTTGCCCTGAACATCAACGACAACAAGACAACAATCGTTTTGGTTAAGCATTGTTATTTGTGGCCGGTGACGACGATATTCAAATCGACCTGCACCTGATCCCATGCGCCTTTGGGGGCGGTTACGGCGTTCTTATCGCCGGAGGTCAGGACCGGCTTGGGGATGGTTGTTAATTCGGGCATCGGCTGCTCCGTCGCGGCGAGCATTTTTTCGTCGGACATAATCTGCGAGACGCCATTTAGCATCGCGAAATCATTCGCCAGTTTTACGCGATTAGCGATTGTGTTCTGTCTGGCAATATCGGCAATCTGTTCCGGTTTTACGGACGCGACGGTGACATACTGCCCGATGTTATCGGTGCGCACAATCAGTGTTGTCGAATCGAATTTTGACCACACCGTCGCCAAATCGCTCATCATCGCCTCAAGGCCGCCTGTGCTGCAAAGGATTCTGTATGCGCTTTTGCCCGGCTGGTCTTTTGTCGCTTCGTATCGCAGCCAGGGGCTTTCTTCGAGGAGCTTATTTACATAGGCGTCAACTGCGACAAAGTCAGCGGTTTGCAACTGGAGCGAGTAAAGGCCAATGCTTGTTGTGTCCTCAACAGCGGCGACGGCAACTGCTTTTTTCGTTTCCAGCGGTTTCGTTTCTACAGGCATTGCAGCCGGCTTAACGGTCGGCGCCGATTTAACCGCGACGATTGGCGTGGCGGTTTCCTCTGGCCCGACAATTTTATAAACCACCGCGCCCATAACGCTCACGAGGCCGATTATTATTGATGCCGCCAGAACCTGGCGAATGAACAGGTGCCTTGCTCCTCGCCTACTTTCGATATGCTTAGATTCACTTGTGCCGGCCGAATGGTTTCGCAGCAGTTGTTTAATTCCGGCGACCACCTCGGCGGGCGGTTCGGCAGGGGGCAATGAGTTTACCATCGCCTTGCATCTTTCGAGCTGGCGTAAGCGTTGCGCTATTGTGTGATTTTCGCGGACAAGGCGCTGCACTTGCGAACGTTCATCAGCCGACAACTCGTCGTCGATGTAACTATTCAGCAATTCCTCAATTTTTGGGTTCTGTTCAAAATTCATAAGGCCTCCAGAATTTGCCTCAACGCGGACCTTGCTCTGCTGAGCCGGCTTTTGACCGTGCCCAGCTCTGTGCCCAGCACTTCCGCGATTTGCGCGTAATCCATTCCTTCGATATCCCTAAGCACAATGATTGCTCTGTGTTCGTCATCGAGTTTGCAAATTCCTTTTTGTATCAGTTCGCAAAGTTCCCTGTTTTCGGCGATTTGGGCGGGGTCAGGGGCCTTATCGTCCGATAATATCGCTGCCAGACCCTGCCGGGCGTGTTCGTCGCCCGCAGCCAATTCGGCGTCAAGCGAGGTAAACCCGACCGTTGCTTTTCTTTTGCGGTAATTCAGCGTCAGGTTGACCGCTATTCTGAACGCCCAGGTGTAAAAGGAGCTTCGGCTCTCAAACTTGTCAATGTTCTCTAATACTTTGACAAACGTATCATTGGTTAGTTCCGCGGCGTCGTCGGGATTTGAGCAGATTTTAAGGATGAGGTTGTAGATTCGGCCCTGGTATTTGCAGACGAGTTGTTCAATGGCATTGGGGTCGCCCTGACGCCATTTTTGCACCAAAACCGCATCCTCGACGTTTATATGTTGACTGTGTGCCACTCGTTTGGCCCTTATCAGACAAGCTTCGAACCCAAGCCCCCCTCCGCAACAAGCAGGCCGTTAAATTCGAGGCATATAATCACAGATTAGGTCCTGTTGGTCAATTGAATTTACGGATTGGTCGAGGAATGAGGGGCTTTGGTGCAAGTCGGCGGGGTTAGAATTTTTTGTTCAAATCGGAAACGGATATGATTTCGACGCCCTTATCTTTTAATTCTCCCACAACTTCCTTGTCCACATTCAGTCCGAGCGTTTTGACGGCGTCACGCAGCAGATACAGTTTCATACCTCCCATTTTTATGAGGCCTTCCACTGCCATACGAACACATAAATCCAGCGCCACGCCGAATACGACGACTGACTTGGGCTTCAATATCTCAAGAAGCGTAGTCGTATTCGGATTCGTAAAAACATCAAGTTTTTCTTTTCTTATCACGATATGAAACTGCTCTTTGTCCAACAGTTTACGCAGGTCGGTATCGCTCATCGGCTTATTCGGCACGACGCCTATCGGCAGCTCTCCGAGATAGCCGACTCTTTCGCTGCCTGGTTTGCCTGCCAGACAATGCGGAGGGAAAGTGGTTTTGAAATCGGGAGCATTTGTAATTTCCTCATTGTCATCTTTGTGCCAGTCCGTCGATGCGAGCATCGAGTAGCCGTTATCCAGAGCGAATCGCCTTGCCTTATTTACGTTGTCGATTATTCCTTCGGCGCCGGGGACATAAAGGCGTCCCTCGGGCCTCATAAGGTCATATTGCGTATCCACATCCCAGAATAATGTTACCTTCTTCACAAAATAGCCTTTCAAGAGCGCAATAGGATAATTAGCCGCGGCGCCATTTGCAAGATAATATTCCCTCATACGCAAAAACTTGTTAAAATGTTCCCAAATCTAATTGCTGACAGGAGTTACGGGCTTATGAAAACCTACAGAAAAGAGCTTTGGTTCAATACTGGGGCCAGACGGGAGCTGATAAATATTACTTCGCGGGTTGAGCAGTGTCTTGCCGAGTCGGGCGTCAAAGAGGGTCTTTGTCTTGTCAACGCGATGCACATTACGGCAAGCGTCTTTATCAATGACGATGAGCCGGGTTTGCACCAGGACTTTGAGACGTGGCTTGAGAAGCTTGCGCCTGAAAAGCCGTATTCACAGTATCACCATAACGGCTACGAGGATAACGCCGATGCGCATTTGAAGCGGACTATTATGGGCAGGGAGGTTGTCGTCGCGATTACCAACGGCAAACTCGATTTTGGTCCGTGGGAGCAGATTTTCTACGGTGAATTTGACGGCAAGCGGAAAAAACGAGCATTAGTCAAAATCATTGGAGAGTAACAGAGACGAATGATGGCATTGGTGTTGTTTTTAATTCAGGTATTCATCATTTCCATATCGGGTGCGATGCAGCCGGGGCCTGTTACGGCGACGGCGATTACGATGGGGACACGCAACCGATGGGCCGGGTCATTGCTGGCAATAGGTCACGGCATCGTTGAGTTTCCCCTGATGGTTTTGATTATTTTCGGCCTGGGCGCGATTTTTCAAAAGACCTCGGCCCAGATTGTTATTGGTATCGCGGGCGGTTTTGTCCTGCTTTATATGGCATACGGAATGTTCAAAACGGCTTCGCGTCCTGTGGCTGCCGGGGAATGCGCAAGGAAGGACAAGCCAATTCTGGCGGGCATAATCTTTACCGTATCTAATCCATATTTCCTGATATGGTGGGCAACGGTAGGCCTGGGGCTGGCGACCAGCGCGACAAATTTCGGCCTTTATGCTTTTGTGTTATTCGCGATTGTTCACTGGTTAGTAGATTTTATGTGGGTTACGGCGTTGTCATTGGCGAGTTTTCACGGCACGACGCTGTTTGGGCCGGAAGTTCAGCAGCGAGTTATGCAGGTATGTGCCGGCGCGATGCTGTTCTTCGGCTTATTTTTTCTCTATAAAGCCGGTGTGATGCTGATTGCTTAACTGGTCCGGTCGTCTTCACCGTGAATAAGCTGCGTGACGTTGAACTGGGAGAACATTTCCTGCTGTGACTGTGCGATTTTTCGCAGACCCGCGGGCACGTCCGCCGACTGACCAAACCCTGCCAGCGAGATAGCGGCGGCGATTTCGGAGAGTTTCATACTTGCAGGGGCCCTGGCGGGCAGGAAGCCATCCTTTGGTTCGGAAGCCCGCGCCAGAATGCCTCTTATTACCAGATGCGCCAGAATTTTCTCCGTGAATTCGGGCGGTATATTAAGTTTGCTCGAAATTGTTCCCGCTTCTACCGCGCCCTCGCCGGCCTGGAAGGCGGAGGCGATTTCCCCGACAATGTTCATCACGGTCAGGTCATTGGCGATAAAATATTCTTCGCGTTTTTGTGCGGCGGCGATTTCAGCGGCATCGAGCGTGCTGAGGTGCTGAGTGGTATATGTGAGCTGAAGGCCGAAGAGGACAATTAACCAGCCAAGATAAATCCAGAATATGCCGAGCGGTATCAGGCCGAGGACGCCGTAAACCTCGTTATAGGGGATGAATTTTACGACGTAGAGTTTGAAGACACATTTGGCAAGGGTCCAGGCAATCGCAGCGACAACCGCTCCCCAAACGGCTGCCCGGACTTTGACTTTGGTATTGGGAAGCAGCAGATAGAGCAGGAAAAATCCCGCGGCAGACGCCGCATATGAAACCACAATTGGCGCAGTGTGCGAGAGGACGGTTTTTTGTATCTGGCTGATGGCGGCATATTTTGTGGTGACGTATATCGCGGTAGCAAGGAGCAGGGGGCCAAGAGTCAACAGCGCCCAGTAATTGACTATTCTGTGGACGATGCTTCTGCCTCTGCCCACGCCCCAGATTTGGTCAAACGCCCCCTCGATAGTCAGCAGCATCATCAAAGCCGCAAAAATAATCAGCACCGCGCCCAAAATAGCGATAGTTCCCTGATTGAACCCTGTGAATACCTTGGCGACGATGGCGTCGAGATTGTCGGTTAGTTTTATGTTGGAATTGGGGTTTGCGGGGTCAGGGTATTCGATTGTGGAAAGGTGCAGTTGTGAATAAACGGAGTCCTTGATTTTCTGCCCGGCGTCCTGATAAGCGGGGAAAAACTGGAAGACCATCAGCATTACCACCGCCAGCGGGACAAGGCCGAACATCGTATAATAGGAAAGCGCTGCGGCCTGCTGGCCTGAACGGTTTTTCTTGAGCAATCGAAAACAGTGAATCCAAAGTTTGATTTGAAAAATGGCGAATCGACCGATTCTGCCGACCTGGGTTGTCGGGGTGGATAAGACCTTCTCAAACATAATTAGCACCTCCCGGACTGAGTTAGTATTCGTTTACTTTTTGCGGACACCTTCCATCAAAAGCTCCAGGCCCGTCTGGACGGCCTGCTCCTGAAGCATCTTTCCCACGTCGAGCTTGGGATTATTGGGCGTTCCTTTGACATAGGCGGTTATTCTCTGCGAGCCGCCTTCCTTGCCGACCTTGACGAACTTGCCTGTTGCGCTAATCGGCAAAGTAACGCTGAAACTTTCAATTTTTCTGTTGGGGTCAATGGGAACGCTGCCGCTAAAGTTGATTGGCATAGTGCCGATATCCATCTGCATATCAGGATATTTAACGAAGCCATTTTTGACGGTGAAAGGCGTCGGGTGAAGCGTTATCAATTGTCCTTCTGATGAGCCGGTGGCGGTGAGAATCGCGCCCATCAATCCTGTTGACTGCATTTTGACCTGTGTAAGCGAGATTGTCCCCGCGATATCGGCGTCTTCGGGTTTGCCGCCGTTTATCGGCACAGCCAACTGGTCGCACTGGAAATTGGCTGCGCCGGTGATACTTGATACGCCGAAGAAGATGGGGTTTACTTTCGCGAGGAGCTTGTTGGCCATTTCCTTGTTTATCTGGACGTCCTTGATGATGCTCATCGGGCCGGGCGTTCTGAATATGGCGGGTTTTTGTTTGAAGTCGGCGGAGCCGGCGAAATTAAGCTGGCCGTTGTTGACGACGGAGGTGAACAGCGGGATGGTCATAAAACCCTTATCAACTTTTATATCCACGTTGGTGGCGCCGACGTTCAGCCCCATATAGCCAACCTTGTCGAAACCGACTTTGGCCTGGGCGTTGAGGTTGGCGAGCATCTGGCTGGCGTCTTTCGTGGGATATTTGCTTGCAAAACTAATCGAATCCTGTCGTTTGCCTTCGATAGTCAGGCCCGCGGGCATAAAGGGCGACAGCATTGCCGCAATCGTCTTCCAGTCGTAATCGAGCTTTGCGGTTCCCTGTATTGAACTGTTTTGCCCTTCGATTTTCTGCTGGACGCTGGCTTTTATTTTTATGTCGGGGCTTGTAATCTCGGCGTTGTTGATGGTCATTGTTTGTGTTGTCGGATTGACCTCGGCATCAAGGACGATGGCGACGGGATTCTGGATAAAGGCCTCTTTGCCGGGGGCCTTCACCAGCAGGTTGGCGATTTTTGTTGTGTCGGTAGTTATTCTGTAGCCGCCATCTTTGAAAGCGACGGTTATATCCGACTCGACCACGCCGCCGAGCACCACGTCCTTTGAAATGGCCTTTGTCATTACAAGGTACGGCTGGACTTTGGCGAGGTCCACGCCTTTTGCGGAGGCGGTAAGTGAAATCGGTTCTTTGACGTCTTTGCCCATCGGGAGGCGTCCGTCTTTGACGCTGAACTGCCCCAAGCTTGTGTCGGCCTTCAATTGTTTCACCAAAAGAACGTTGGTTTGTTTGTCAAGCGCGGCGATTGCATCGAGCGAGGCGTTCGGCTCATTAATCGTTATATCAGCGGTGGGGCTTACCCGCAGATTCGATATACTCGACCGGCAGACAACCATAGTCGTTTTTGTATTGTTGGTTAGTTGTCCAGTGGCTGAGAGCTGGCCGGCAAGTTTGTATTTGCCGAGGTCGGCGAACTGGCCCAGCTCGCTGGCGAGTTTGGCGAGGTCTATCTGCGCATCGTAATTAAACGTCTCCATAGTGCCCGTGCAATTGACCGTCGCGAACGCGGACGAAACGCCCGCTTTCTCGAATTTTATCTGCTCGCTCTCGGTTGTTATTTTTGCCTGGGCCTGAATCGGCTCGGAAAGGGATATCGGTTTGCCTTCGACCATCCCCGCGAGCCCTTCGATACTCACCTGTGCGGCGAGTTTTTTTGCGCCCGCCTCAGTGAGGGTTTGCACGCTACCGACAAGTTTGCCGCCCGTCAGTTTAGTTTGTTCTTTGAGGCCGAGCGTTTTGGGCAGCATTGCCGCTACTGCCGGCAGGTCGCATTTGAGATTTGCCTTTAATTCGTATTTCGAGTCGGGCTTCATAAATTCCGAAACAGACGCCATATTCATCGGCGCCGTGCCGTTGGCCTCGGCCTTGAGCCAGTCGGTCGCGACGCTCATTTTTTCGACGTTGACAAGATTTCCCTGCTGGCTCATTTCCACCGCGACGTTCAGCATGCCGGTCTTTATTTTGTCCCCTTTCAACTGCGGGGCCGTTATTTCAAGTCCGCTGCCTGTTACGTCAACGACGACGTTTTCTATCACTCCCTTTTTCAGCTCGCCCTTCAAATGCGCCGAAACCGTCCCCTTGGCGCCTATATCTACGCCCGCAATCGCCAATATCGATTCCAACTGGCTCAAATTCAGGTTGTTGACCTCGACCGTCATATTTCCGCTTGTCTTTTTGAAGTCCCAGTTGCCGCCCGGATTCACATCCCCTTTTGCGTTTACCGTCGAGGCCGTGCCCTGCCCGGCGATGCTGGCGCCCATCTCCAGCGTTGTCTTCTCGCCCGGTGGTCGTAAATTAACCGAGCTGTTTATCTTTGAAATCTCAACGGAGCCGCGGCTATCTTTGATTTTTATGTCCCCATCCCTGACGACGAGGTCTATTTTTTTGATTGGCACGCCGGCTGAGGGTTTCGCTTTGCCTTTGGCTGGCGGTTTGGCGGCGGCGGCAGAGGCGTTCTGCTTTATTTTGTCGACGTCTATTTCCACTTTCGGCTCATCGACAACCGTTTCGCCGAAAGACAGGCTGCCCGTCAACATCGCGCCGTAATCGGGCATGGTCGAGACGCCTTTTACGGCGACGGAAACGCCCTGGTCGATGTTTTTGAAGCTGATATTGCTGACGCTGATACCCTTAAACCAGCTCATCGACAGCTTCGCAAAATCGATGGCTCCTGCGCCGGAGGCGTTGGCCTTCGAGAGTATCAGCTTGCGTGCGCTTTCACTGGAGACATACGCCGGCACGACGAACGCTACCAGCACAATCAAAAGCAGAAGTAAAATCACCACTGTGCCAGCCACTATTTTCAGTATCTTTTTGCCGGTTTTTTTCTTTGTTACCATTTTGTTGTTTTCCGAAGCTTCCATAAGGCAATCCCCAAAACCGAATAAATCTCAATTACGTCCCTCAATTGACAATTATGAATTGAGAATGAAGAATTGAGAAACGCTTCAGCGGTCGTTTTTTTGAATTCTTAGTTCTTCGTTCTAAATTCTCAATTCTGGTTCTAACTTTGCATTATTTCGTCCGACTTGTGTTTGACCACGTGGTCAAGTTTGTCGGT
>Ga0315294_10010210_pt1 | contig 10300 bp, 6 predicted proteins | sample YL17G13_40_MG_FD_203626 | JGI IMG/M metagenome (GOLD analysis project Ga0315294, IMG submission 203626) | Sediment microbial communities from Yellowstone Lake, YNP, Wyoming, USA - YL17G13_40 | ecosystem: Environmental > Aquatic > Freshwater > Lake > Sediment | place: USA: Wyoming | collected...
CATGTAGTCGGTTTGAACTGTTCCAGTGGCACCTTTCACGCTGATGAGATCCATGCCTGCAACTTTTGACACGCCTTTTATCAGGGAAACAGCCGCAACGCACGCGGGTTTAATGTCGTACTTTTCTTGAAGAGTCGGAATCCTGGGAATATTGCCAGCGCCCCTGCAGAGAATCATATTTGCAACTGGTAGGTTGCTCTTAGCCCTCAGTTTGTTTACTGGGTGCTTCGACAAGACTTCATGAAATGAGTGTATGAGCGTGTTGACAATCTGAGCAGTACGTTTGGTCTCAACACTGTTGTCTAACGGTTTGATGTCCAACACCTTCTTTCCAATTGCTTCTGGATCCGAATCGCTTACGGCAGATGATAACTTTGGTCCGCGAATCACCAATATCGCGCGGTGTTGGACAGTGTTCTTGAATTGGTACCTAATCCTCAAGAATGGTTGAAGTCGAATTTTTCCGAGACTGGTGGCCAGTTTAGCTGCGTCCTCATTTGCGATTCTACCAGCTCTTCGGTCCAAGACAACGAGGTCCTCGTTCACTGTGGCGAAATTGCATCTGAACGCAACATCTCCTGGCAAGACTTCAACGCCGGAACCCTCCGCTTCCAAGGCGCCTCTGCCAGAATAGACCTTAAAGGGATCATAGCCAAGTATGGCAAGAGTAGAGGTATCGCTCCCCGGAGGGATTCCAGGCGCGATAGGGTCCATTATGCCGGAGATTCCGTGCTTCGCAATACGATCTAAATTAGGCTTTGTGGCTGCCTCCAAGGGCGTCTTGAACTCAAGTTCCTTAATCGGTCTGTCAGCCATTCCGTCGGCAACAACAAGGATTGTTTTCAGACTCAAACCGTTCTCATCCTCACAAAGTAAGAACACTTTAAGGTTTAGGCTGATCGCGTTAAAACTCTTGTGCAGAATTTGACCCCTAACACGGTAGAGCGCGCGCCGAAAGTAGATCCATCTCCAAATTCTTTCACACTGCAAGAAGACAATTAGCGCGTGCAATGGCAACCTTCAGGAAAGCATAATATAAACACCTTTTGCGCCTGACGAATTTTCAACATTCGCATCAGACAAAGCCAAAATTCGAAAACGTTCAGAGACTGCTGGTCTCATTTTCTGGCCGCGATCGGGCTCGACGACATACTAATCTTTTCAATTTCCTTCAATATCAAAATCATCGCATTACCAATTATCGTCTCGGCTGTCGAACCTAAGTTTCCGGCCACTCTTTCGAAGTCCTGGTATATCTTCTTTTCCAACGTAAAACTGACAAAATCCGCGTTTACGTATGTTCTCATGACCAACGTTTTCTCCTGGGGAGTCGAGACCAATTTCTCAAGGTCTATGGTTGCAGAGCGTGTAATTTTACAAACATCATTTTTCTCTTTACAATTGTAAAGGTCACGACTACCAAACAATGCAGGACCGCCTAGACCCGGTCTGGCCTTCAAATCGTCCGGAAGGTACTTCATTACCCACCTGTAGCTCATCCCTGTTTCTTCAGCGATTCGGTACGCAAGTTTTCCAAGTCGTTCACCAGCTTCCAAGTAAATTTTGCCAAGTCTTGCAAGCGTGTCGCTCTTCTCAGAACTTGACACTGTCCTGCGACATACGTTGCTGATTAGTCTTGCAAGAAGCCTTTCTCTTTCACACCCTACGTGTTCAAGTTTAATCTTAGGCCAGCTTTCATCGGCAGCAAGACGATGCTTCCCATCAATGACATTCCCAGCTCTATCCAACAGAACAGGATACAGCTTTCCGACCGTCTTCGAGGATAATCTCAAATCAGAAATTTCGACTTCTTTAACCAATTCCCCTTACCACAGACCCGCAGAAGAAAAGAATGAGGATTCTTGAAATTATTAACCTTGGGGTCGAGTGCATCCCCCAAAACCTACAAATCTCATACCCACTTATGCCAACATGAATCATTTAAAACAAAAAACACTTCTGAGAACATCGCTCACCCTCTGACAAAACCAACGCTCCTAACACGCAAACGCAAAAACACGAAGATCATACGCTAGAGAACCAAAAAAACGCTCCGCGATGTCCAGTTCGGTCGATTTTCCAAGGCAAGATTTCCTTATCGGGAACGCCCAGACGTTTTTGAAAGCGAGGTGCATTCAAAGTGCTCGCAAAAGACAACTTAAAGCAAGAATCGGTCCTGCAAACCAATGAAAGCGCATATTGAAGCAACGCTTAATAGTCCGTCCAGCAGTGTCCTTACAAGTGGTCGACATGGGCGATTGCCTTCCAAGCTGCTAAATTCTCAAAAAACCTAACTAATTTCATGAGAAAGACCACATCAGAATTATATTCTACAAACAAACACAAGAGAAGAGACCAAAATGTCAAAAACAGCGAAAGCCAATGAAAAAATCGTCTCCAGAGAGAAATATAGTAAACATTTCGGAAAATGGTTCCGAAAAGTTTTGATCGATGGAAGAATCTTCGATTACCGATACCCAATCAAAGGCGCAGGAGTCTGGTTACCCTACGGATTCAAAATACGAGAAAACGTGTTCAAAGTCATCCGTAACCAACTCGACTCAACAGGCCATAACGAAGCACTATTCCCCTTGCTCGTCCCTGAAACCTCTTTGCAGAAAGAGGCAGAACACGTTGAAGGATTCGAAGCCCAAGTCTTCTGGGTTACCCAAGGCGGACAAAAACAGTTAAAACAGAAATTGGCGTTGCGACCGACAAGCGAGACAATAATCGGACCGATGGAACACTTATGGATACGCTCTTACACGGATTTGCCTTTGAAACTCTACCAGATAGTAACAGTCTTCAGGTTCGAAACCAAAGCCACGAGACCGATCCTGCGAATGCGAGAATTCGACTTCAAAGAAGCTCATACGGCACATGCGACGGAAGCAGAGGCTGAAGCAGAAGTAAAAGAAGAAATAGACAACTACAAAAAAATATTCAACGAACTATGCGTCGCATACTCTATATCACGGAGACCAGAATGGGACAAATTCGCAGGCGCAAAATACACAACCGCGTTCGACATGATATGCCCTGACGGTCGAACCCTTCAGATAGGAACAGTTCATCACTTAGGCCAACACTTTTCCAAAGCCTTCGACGTCTCATTCGAGAACAAAGACGGAGGCAGAGAGCACGTTTGGCAAACCTGCGCCGGAATCTCGGGAAGAGGAATAGCATCAGTCTTGATCATGCACGGCGACGATCACGGAGTAATCTTGCCACCAAAGATCGCCCCAACACAGATAATAATCATCCCAATTCCGTACAAAGGCCAAACAGAAACAGTAAACACGGAATGCGCTAAGGTGGCCACTGAATTGAAAAACAACGGATTCAGAGCTGAAGTTGACCTCAGAGAAAACATAACGCCTGGATCGAAATATTTCGACTGGGAACTCAAAGGAGTGCCCATACGCATCGAAATAGGCCCAAGAGACATGGAGAAAAATGAAGTCACCGTCGTCAGAAGAGACACTCTAGAAAAACAAACATGCAAACAAAAAGAACTTATTGAATTCTTAAACAAACTAACAGAGAAAATGACTGCGGACTTGAAACAAAGAGCTTGGGAATGGAGCCAACAGCACGTTTATCATGCGGAAGAACTGGAAGAAGCAAGAAAACTCTTGCAGAAACACTTGGGTATCGTTGAAGTGATGTGGTGTGGAAAGACGGTTTGTGGACACAAGCTTGAGGAAATTACCAACGCCCGAGTCTTAGGTACCCCTGAAGATTCAAAAGCAAAGATCACCGGGCAATGCATAGTCTGCGGGCAACAAGCAAACGAAATGGTGAGAACTGCAGTCGCTTATTGAGACCAAACTCTTCTTTTCAACTCGAAAGAATCACATGAGCCCCAAGTTCTTTCGCAACGTTTCCAAGCCCAAGGTTCGCAAGAGTTGATTCTCGGGGTATTCCGCGTTCGTCCCATCCCCGTTTTTCATAGTACATCCGCAACATTTTGTCATATTTTGCTCTGTCGAGCTTTGCTCCTTTCAGGGATCCTTTGGTCAACGGTTCCTCGAACCATCTAGGCGGTGGAACATCCATCTCAGAACCCCATTTGTTGCCGTACTCGCGCACCCAGAACGCCCTTGTTAAGTTAAAGACCCTGTCACCTATCACATTCAAGGTCTGCCACGACATTTCTACACCAGTCGCTGCCTTCAGAAGCTTCGGGTACCATTCAAGCTCAAAACCTAACTCAACCCACGGAAACCTGCAAACAGTCAAACATTCGAACACCCCACCCCGAATTCTCTGCAATTCAATAACTTTGTCAACCTTTTCAGCCGTGTAACCTTCCCTTCCAGCTTTCACCTCCCACGAAACCACCCACGCGTCTTTGTGATGGGCACCAATTGAACAAGTCCCGTAAGCCAACGCCATGCCAGGAGCCGCATGACAATCGTAGGCCGATATTTCCAGCCCCTTAACGTGCATCGCCCATTTGCCAGAATCGTGACCTACCGCTTGGGATGCAGAATAGACACCGTCCGCCAACATATTGCCCAAATCACCTTTTCTAAAAGCAATGTCTTTGATCAACGACTGAGCCGCTTTGAACTTGCCCCACGACACCTTCTCTTTAATCAAACCTTTTTCAGATGCTTCCATCGCAAAGCCCAGAACATTGCCCAGAGAAATCGTGTCTAAGCCGTATTCGTCGGCAACACGGTTAAGGGCCGCGACCTGCTTGAGATTGCTCATGCCTATGTTGGAACCAAGCATTGCAACATTTTCGTAATCAGGCTCGGCCTCTTTACTGTCAGAGTCTTTTACAATGTTGCCGCACGTCATGTTGCACTGTGGGCAACCACGGTTCGAAACCTTGATTTTCTCCATCGCAGCACCGCTTATGCCATCTGCTTTCAGGAAGACTCCTTCCCGGTAGTTGAAAGTGGGGAGCACGCTGTTCTCTTGACTCCACTCTATCGTGCTCATCGTACCTTGGCGCTTCCAAAATGCATAATTAGCCTTAGTCAGTACGTCCCTGAGGGTTTCTGCCCCAAGGTCTTTCATTTCCTTAGGGTCTGCTGCCGGCAAATCGTGTGAGCCTATGAAGACAGCGGCTTTCAAGTTCTTGGAACCCATGACGGCTCCCATGCCTGGTCTGCCACCTGCACGGCCTTCTTGCGAGACTATATTTGCGAATTTTACGAGGTTTTCTCCGGCCTGTCCTATGCAGAGCACACCGACAGAGTGTCCGTAGGTTTCAGCCAATTTTCTTTCAGTATCGAAAGAGTTCAAGCCCCAGAAATCTGCTGCATCAAAGAATTCAAGGAACTCGTCGCGCACAAGCAGAATCGTCGGTTTTTCAGACTTGCCTTCCATGATAACAGCATCATAGCCTGACTTCCGCATGTGAACAGCGGCAAAAGTCCCTATGTTACCGTCTCCGTATCCCCAAGTCAGAGGACTTTTGGCAGCGACGATCATCTTGCCACTGCTGGGTAGTGCAAAGCCTGTCAAAGGACCACAAGCAAAAACAAGCTTGTTGTCAGGCGACAAAGGGTCAATTCCAGGCCTGAGTTCGTCCCATAGTATCTTGACCGCGAAGCCTCTTCCGCCCAGATAATTCTTCGCCAGTTCTGCCCCGTAACTATCGACAACAGCTTTCTTTTTGCCCAAGTTCACGCGAAGGATTCTGCCGTTCCACCCGAACATAGTATCACGTTCCTTGAAAATCAGCATCTAGAGTATATGCAGCTTTTCGCAGATAAGGCTAACCGCAAATCGAAAGACTATATCACCAGTTTCTCCGGTTCAACGCTCCGGTTCTTCAAGCCTAAATTGCTGACTTTGAACTTTCTTTCACCGTACAGGTTGGCAAATTCTTCCCCTCCATAAAGGGCTGCAGCGATCCTTCCCATCGAATCAGCCTTCAGTATTCCGCTTCCACTTGCGCCGCCAACGACCATGACACCGTTTTCCTCGAAAATGACCGGTTGACCATCGATGCTGTTGATTTCATACAACCCAGCAAAAGATGAGAACGGTTGACAGCCAGTCAACTGTGGGAAATATTTCACCATGACCTGGTACAGCCCGTAGGTGTAATAGTTCTCCTCAGCCTCAGGCTCCTCTTCAACCTTGAAAGCTCTCGGAAACTCGTCAGCATAAGCCAGCCACAATGCATCCTCCTCAGGAGCAGGACGAATGTATGCTGTAGGGTCAGGCAGAATCGTGAACGGAAGACAACCTGCGCTAGTAAACTCCTTGCAATAAAGCAATTTCTTCAGCGACTCAGTCTTTGCTTTAATCGAAAAAACCTGCCTTTTCTTGGCTTTGATGAAACACTCGATGCCCACGGGATCTAACAGCTGCGAGGCCCAGGCGCCGGCAGCAACTATCGTTTTCTTTGCCTTAATCAAGCCTTTGGAAGTCTTGATACCAGTGATTGTTGCGTCCTGCCAGAAATAGGGTTCACCGGGCATCCCTAAAGGATTGCGAGGCTCAACCACAAGCTCCTCTGCAGTGGTGTGATATTGTATTTTTCCTCCAAGCCTAAGAAATTCTGACTCGTAGTACTTGACTAAAGAATCAACGTCAATCAGCCCTGCTTTTGGGATGAACACTCCTTTTTGGACATCGGCTAGACCCATCATTTTGGCTTCGTCGTCACGAGAAAAATCGGTCTCCATGTCTAGCTTCTTTGCCAAATCCGCCCCGTCATATTCCCTGTACTGAAAACCCCTGCCCGCCAGATCTCTTAACACAGGAAGTATCTTCCGATAGCCATCGTCATCGAAAAACCATAGATACCCCGCCCAGCGGAGCTTCAGATCAAACTTCAAATCATCCTGCACATGTCTGTAAAATTCAGCAGACGAATCTGCCAAAGCAAAATTGGTCTGAGAAGCAAACAAACAGCGAAAAGCAGCCGCGCTCTTCGCCGTGCTACCCTGACCCGCAGCACCACGCTTGTCAACAATCAAGACATCAAGCTTCGGATTCATCCGTTTAAGATGATAACCAGTCGATAAGCCAACGATTCCCGCGCCTACTATCACTGCATCGTATTCCGTCATCGTTGAACACCCCAAATTTGGGAAGTCAAGTATTAAAATGAACAAGATTTAAACTTAGCTGTATACCTGATTGCAGACGCATATAACGAGAAAAATCGGTTCCTACAAGTTGCCCGACACCTGAAAAATCGGACTGAAGGACTTTGTATGATAAAGATGAGGCGAGAGGTTCTCAGCATAGTGCTGAAATGCTTATTTACTACAGGGAAATATGTTCTACACCAAACATTTGGAATCGAGGGAACAAATTGCACGTTAGCAAAGAGATCAAGGCGATTTCTACTCTTCTCGCGATATTGCTCATGCTGATATCAGCAATATTCGGCGCGCTCTTGGCCTACATGTGGACCATGGCGCCGTTCTACTTTGAACCAAAAACCGTGGATTTGGTCGTAACTAACCTCAATTTCCCAGTCGACCACGGAACATACTTTGACTTAACAGTCATGAACCCTTCACACTCGATCAGCGGAACAAACATCACGGACATTTACATTGAATCCCAAGGCCTAAACAAGACCAGCATAACGACTAGTGTCCCGGAACTTCCCATATTCCTCGACAGAGGCACAGAGCAAACGTTCAACTGCTCCCTGGACTGGGGAGCACTAGCAGGCCAAATCATCACCGTGCACGTCCTGACAGAAACCAGTGCGACGACTTCACTCTCTGCGCAAACCCCCGCCGTGAATATGGCTGTCGACGCAGTCTTTGACGCTTCCGAAAGCATACAATACTTCAACACGTCGGTCACACTCTCATCCCCCATCAACCTGACAATGAGTCAGGTCTTATTCGACTACAACCCCGTTGAAAACCTGAGCATACCCAAGTCTCAGACCCTTCAAGCAAACACAACGGTCACGTTCACATGCTACACCAACTGGCAAGGACACGTAAAACCAATCGTGCAAATCACAACCAGAGAAGGATTCGAAGGCGAGGTCAGAAAAGATGTCGGCTCAACGATCATTCTGACGGCAACAAAAATCGATTTTGACCAGACAAACACAAGCCAAGTCAACGTGACGCTGTTCAATTCTCCAGACTCGGCAACCTACGTCAACATCACAAGCATCACATTCAAGCATGACAACGTTACTGACACGTTCAACGACACACTCCTAACACCCATACTTCCATTGACCATCGACAAAAATCAAACTGTCACTATCACTTGCCCCTGGAACTGGACCGACGAAAGCTACCGAGACATGGACGTAGTCGTGACCGCCTATACCAAACAAGGATTCACTTCGACGCCTGAAACAGCAAGGACGCCAGCAAAATACGCCGCGAACGTGAGCGACGTACATTTCGACTTGAATGACCTAGGAAGCTTCTCCGTGAACCTCACAAACAGGGCATACTCACTGCTTACTGCAAACCTAACGCTAGTAGAGATAGACCAGAACGCGACGGTCATCATACCAGGTTTGATAGCTCCAGGAACGAACGCCACATTCACATGTACCTTCAACTGGTCAAGCCTAACCGGACAAAATGTCAACATAAGGGCTCATCTCATGTACGGCTCAACCGAAATTCAAGTGACTTACAGCCTTAAGCTTCCCTACTTGGAAATAACCAACGCAACCTTCATCAACGTGCCCCCAGAAACTCCAAACATCAACATCACAGTCAGAAACACCGAATTCAGCAAGTTCAACGCCACAATAGTTCAAGTGCTCATAAGAAACGAAACAACATCTCTGCTGGTCATAGAATCCTCAGGGTATCAAGTCAACGCAGGATCTGAGATAGTATTAGCTTACTCATGGAATTGGATCCCATACACTGGCAACAACATAACAGTTGTCATGACGACTATAGACGGGTTCCAAGTGTCAGCAACATTCAAAGTCGAGTAACCAATCACAACCCTTATTTCACTTCTCCACAAACTCAAAGCTAAACAGTGATGACGATGTCTGTCATAGAACCAACAAAAAGAGTCCGCACCATTGAATACGCAATCCGCGACGTCATTCCATACGCGAAACAGGTTGCCAAGACCGGCAAGAAAATCTATTACCTCAACATCGGCGACCCAAACGCCTTTGATTTTGACACCCCTCCCCACATAAAAGAAGCATTGGTCAAAGCAGTTGAAAGCGGCGGAAAAGCAAACGCGTACTCTCCTTCTGAAGGATTACCGGAACTTAGAGAAGCAATCAGTCAGAAAGAAAAGAGAGTCAACAACGTTGCCATATCTCCCGAAGACGTCATCGTCACTTCAGGCATTTCAGAAGGCATCCAAATGGTCATGGCTGCACTAATCAGTCCAGGAGACGAGATTCTTCTCCCAGGACCGACATACCCGCCTTACATATCGTACGCCAGATTCTTCGACGGAAAACCAGTCACTTACAAGACAAACGAAGAAAACGGTTGGCAACCTGACATCGACGATTTGCGGAAAAAAATCTCCAAGAAAACTCGTGCAATAACGATAATCAACCCGAACAATCCCTGCGGCGCCCTTTACGAAAGCAAAGTAGTCAAAGAAATATTGGACTTGGCAGGTGAACATGACCTCACAGTGCTATCAGACGAAATCTACGATCAAATAGTTTTTGAGAAAAAGTTTGTGAGCACAGCCCGCCTGGCGAAAGATATCCCTGTCGTAGGTTTAAACGGTTTTTCAAAGGCATATCTGATGACTGGTTGGCGACTCGGATACCTCTACTTCCACAACCAACAGGGAAGACTCAAAGAGCTTAAAGACTGCGTTGAAAAAGAAGCGAGGATAAGACTGTGCGCAAATACGCCCGTTCAAAAAGCCGGGACAGAAGCCCTGAACGGACCACAAGACCACCTGAAAACCACAGTCGAAAAGATTAAGCAGAGAAGCAACTTCGCTTGGAAACGACTCAACGAAATTGAAGGAATCAGCTGCGCGAAGCCAGAAGCTGCATTCTATGTTTTCCCCAGAATCCATGGTGTAGGATCAAAATGGAAAACAGACATGGACTTCACGCTTAGCCTTCTCAGAGAAACCGGGGTTCTGTTCGTTCACGGTTCAGGATTTGACCCAGTCTACGGGGCAGGACACGTCAGAATAGTAGTCCTTCCCCCCCTTGACACACTTGAGAAGGCACTTAACGAAATCGAAGGCTTCATGAAAAGAAATCAATAGAGAACAGCGCTTACCCATCATTCTAGTAACAGGTTCGGCTATCAGATGCATATTCCTTCTTTCGGGTCTCGAACCATCCTCGCGAACTCTGCCATCAACCGTCTGGTAACCGGACCTGGCG
>Ga0315294_10010211_pt1 | contig 10300 bp, 8 predicted proteins | sample YL17G13_40_MG_FD_203626 | JGI IMG/M metagenome (GOLD analysis project Ga0315294, IMG submission 203626) | Sediment microbial communities from Yellowstone Lake, YNP, Wyoming, USA - YL17G13_40 | ecosystem: Environmental > Aquatic > Freshwater > Lake > Sediment | place: USA: Wyoming | collected...
TGGTTGCTGTTGCCATCATCGGTTCTAGTTTATTCATTTGAGAGAAAATGGGATTATTTTATATATTTAATTGCATTATTGAATTAACTTTAATACTTATTCTCTCAACAACAACAACATGAAATATTGAAAATATTGAAAAAATTGATTTAAACATTTAGTCACATGTTTGATTAGTTAGTCAAACCATTCATCCAATGACTTCTTGGGCCAGTGTCGCAAAACGTAACATTCCAAAATCAACTGTAACTGTAACTGCAACTGCACACCGAATTGCAGAACCTGCAAGGCCATGCATCCCAGTAAACCCGGATTTATGCGCCGCCGCAAGTATAGCCGAATCGTGTGACACGTACGACAAACGAGAATATGATCGTTATGAGCGAGAGGAACAGTCCCAGTGCAGGCCAACTTACATTTGCCTGAGGCGCCCAGACGCACCAACCGTTTCCCCCATTTTCAGAACGAGAGAAGAACAGTTGCAATGGATGCATAACGAAGCAATTAAAAACGACGCACATTCCAATGAAGTTTTTGAACGGCGCATGCAGGAATGGCGTGCTAAGAACAATTGGCTGCTTCCGCCAATGAAGACCACAGTCTCCAAGGATGAACAGATCCGAGGATTTTATATCGGCAAGGATGACGACAATGCAAAGGACGTGGATGTGGTAAAATACGTCACGCCTTATAGCACCGGACGTGATTTGGAGCATGAAGGAATGGTGAACATGTTGTGGTGCCTTGTCCATTCGCGGGCAGACGAACTGGTTGCATGCAAGACCGTGGCCGATTTCAATGCACTGTTTGAACAAACCATTCGGTTGGAATATCCGTCCTATCCATCATTCAGCATGCAATATGGGTTGAAGCGCATCATCACCCCGCGCAAACTGCTCTGGCTGCTTTCGCAAAAAGCCAACGTGTTCCCAGGCAAGGCGCGTCCAGGAACCGCTCGCTGGTTAGTTGACCCAACCAACCTGTGGTCGGCGCCCGTGTTTGACCCGAAGGTTTACACCAAGAGTATGGTGTTCTTCAACCTGCGCGCTTGTCGCGTGCCCGTAGGAACGGGTGACGAGCGCGAAGTTCGTACCACCAAACCCGTGTTCATTGTTGGCGCATCGGGCGGACGCGACGAGACCGGCATCTGCGTGGTTGAACGGTTGACACAGTTCGGAAACGAAGCCAAGATTCGCTGGCTTCTCTCTGCAAAACAGCTGCGCGAAATGGAGCGCGTCGTGTTCGTGTCCGACTGCTGTCCCTTCCGGGAGTTAGTTGACTATGACAGCGATTACGATGATTATTGGTGAGATTGGTGAGTAATTTAAACACCAAATTTCAAAAAAATTGAATGCATGAAAAGCGTAACATTTTTCATGCAATCAACACAAACTCAAGTCAATAAATGCAAGCCCTATTTTACGGAGGGATGTTCAATGCATTGGATGATGAACACGACAATGCAATCAATGCAATCGCAATCAATGCAATCAATGCATCTGTGCCGCCCGATGTGGTTACGCAATCAGCGCCATTGCCGCCATTGCTTTCGGTGCCATTGCTTTCGGTGCCATTGCTTTCGGTGCCATTGCTTTCGGTGCCATTGCTTTCAGTGGACCACTGGAAGCACACCAAGGCATTTATCAACAACGAACGAAGGGAAACGCAGACGCAGTATTATGTCCGAATGAATGCTGACCCGGCAGTGGTTGAGCTAGTGAACCTGGACTCCAAGCCGTTTGGCTCCGTCAGCGAACTGATCTTAACCGAATTGTTCCAAATGACGCCAAGAACCTCCAGCCAGCACGATGGCGTGTTTGAGGGACACAAATGCGAAATCAAATGTGCCCGACACTGGGCCGGAAAAAATGACTGCCGATGGCAGCACCTGGAACCCGAGCACGACTACACGTTTGCCATGCTGGCCCTCCTAGATTTCCACGAGTGGAAGGTGTGGTGCGTGACAAAAGCGCAACTCATGGGCGAGCTGCGCGAAAAAAAGGTGGTGACGTTCCAAGGCAAGCAAGGCTGGTGGACTATTAAATCGGCCATCATGCCGTATCTCACCCCGATTCACGGGCTAGAGTGCCTGCGCAAATTCGTGAGCACCATTCCCAAATAAATTGTACGCATGATCAATATCAATCATGTTGCCCGGATAAATACATAGGTGCATTCCTCTGTTTTTTTTGGGGTCACATATTCACTCGCGGATTTTTGTCCCGGGCGCCGGCTGTTGGCCATTGTGAAAACCGCACCGTCCAAAAGACGCCACCCGTGCTCGCCATGAATCCGTATCACATCGTCCAGCAGATCGTATTTCTTGTCGGTCTTAAAGTTCTTCACGCTCCAGCAGCTGTATTTCACGCCGAGCCCAATGATGCATGCAATCACCGGGTTCAAAAATTTATTTAGCCACGCTTGGTAGCCATCCGACACTGCAGAAGATGTAATGCTCTGCGTCGGCTCGTCCGAGTAAATTTCCAGATTGTAATACGGCGGGCTGGTGAGCGCAATGTCATAAGTCGCACCAGGGTCCAGCTCTTGCAAGGCCACTTCGGCCGGCTGGTTAATCAGAGTGACATTGGTGAGCTCCAGTTCGTCACGAATGGCGCACAACGCCGCATACGTCTTCGCGCAGGGGTCAATACCCGTGTAATGCACCCGGCAATATTTGTATGCATGATTCAGCTCTGCGCTTTTTGCGCCGATCATTCGGCCGCCCCATCCCGCGCACACGTCTAACACACGCACCTCTTTTAGTTGGTCTTTATTGACTAAATAGGACACCACCTTTTTCGCCATGAGCGGGCGGTACATGGTCACCTTGCCCAGTCCGTTTGCAAATGACAGCGAGCGAATGATTTCGGATGCGTAGGGCGTGGAATGCTGGGCACGGTTGAATCGCAGCGCCTTTTCCAGGCACGGTTGCGTCCACCGCGACTCCACGGAGTGCCCCTTGTAATTTCGCACAGAGTGGAAGTGCCGCATGTGTTTTCGTAATACTTTCATGCCTGCCACCTCCGTGGCCGAAATGTTAAACGGATTGGTTGTTGCGTCTTTTTTTAATAATAGGATCCAGTCCTTCTGTATTTCGGCGTCACTATACGTTTCGCGCAGCACACCATTGGATTCTAATTCAGCGGCCAGCTGCGGTAGCATCTCCTCAAACTCGGCATCCGTTAAATTGGTTAGCGCATGCTTTCGGTTCAAAATTCGGTCCATCAATGGATGATGCATTGACTGCATTGATTAAATGAAATGAGTGCGCGATAGTGATAGCAACATCCTCCTTATATTTAATTCAATTTTTGCACAAATGTAAAAATTAATCATATTATTTTTAATATTATTTTAACACGGAATCTAAATGATCGTATAAACGGTCTGCGTGTCCTGCGCCACCATCTCAGCAATGAGTTGCTGGAACGAAGTGTGAGGGCGCCATCCCAGAACGCGTTCCGCCTTGGATGCGTCGCCCCAAAGCACGTCCACCTCCGTCGGGCGGTAATACTTCGGGTCAATGAAAATCAGGTCCTTGTTGGTCGCCTCGTCGTATCCCACCTCGTCGGCGCCCGTACCGCGCCACTTCAACTTGATGCTCGCCATGCTGAATGCCAGCTCAATCATTTCACGCACGCTGTGCGTCTCCCCCGTGGCCAGCACATAGTCGTCCGGCTCATCCTGCTGCAACATGAGCCACATGCCCTCCACGTAATCCTGCGCGCTGCCCAGGTCGCGCTGCGAATCAATGTTGCCCATGACCAGCCGGTCCGTCTCGCCGCGCAGAATCTTGCCGAGCCCCAGCGTGATTTTGCGCTCCACAAAATTGTGGCCGCGGCGCACGCCGCCGTGATTGAACAGAATGCCGTTGGATGCGTGCATGCCGTACGCCTCGCGGTAATTCTTGACAATCCAATACGCATACAGCTTGCCCACCGCATACGGCGACCGCGGATAAAACGGCGTGGTCTCGCGCTGCGGCATCTCCTGCACCTTACCATACATCTCGCTGGTAGACGCCTGATAAAACCGGGTCACCGAATCCAGCTGGTTGTTGCGCACCGCTTCCAGCAGCTTCAACGTGCCGAATGCATCCGTGTCGGCCGTGTATTCCGGCATCTCAAACGAAATTTTGACATGTGACTGCGCGGCCAAATTGTAAATTTCCAGGCGTTCCATCATCGTGTGCGTCGTTTTGATTTGGCTCAGAATCTTATACAAACACGCGCTGTCCGTCATGTCGCCGTAGTGCAGTTTTAACGCGGGATTGTGAAACAGGTGCTCAATGCGCGACGTGTTTATCGTGGATGACCGGCGGATTAACCCGTGCACGAAATAATCCTTGCTCAGTAGCAGCTCGGCCAAATAGGAGCCGTCTTGCCCTGTGATTCCAGTTACAAACGCCACCCGCTGTGTCATTAATTTGTATATTGGGGTATGAGTTAATTATGATAATAAACCATGAAAAATACTATTTAAATGATTTGCATGTTAATCAATTAATCATTTGCTTCAAATTTCTCTCAAAATCAATCACATGCAATGCGTTTTAGTGACCGGCGGATCCGGACTGGTGGGATCCGCGCTGCGCGACATGTGTGGTGCCGAATTAAAATATCGGTTTGTGTTCGTATCGTCGCGCGATTGCGACCTTACCGATTATGCGGCCACGCTGCGATATTTCAACATAGTTGCTCCCGACGCGGTCATTCATTTGGCGGCGGCAGTGGGGGGCCTGTTCAAAAACATGCGGTGCAAGGTGGACATGTTTGAGACAAATGTGCGCATTAACATGAACGTGCTGCGCGTGTGCCATGAATTGGGCGTGTCCAAGGTGGTGAGCTGCCTCTCCACATGCATTTTTCCGGACGATAAAACGAAAACCGAAAAAATCAATGAGGCCATGCTGCACGCCGGCCCCCCGCACTCGTCCAATGATGCGTATGCTTACGCCAAGCGCATGCTGGAAGTGCAGTCGCGGTGTTATAGAGAACAGTACGGCCACAATTTCGTGTGTGTCATTCCGACCAACATTTACGGTCCACACGACAACTTTCACCTGGACGATGCGCACGTCATTCCGGCGCTGATTCACAAGTGTTGTCTGGCCAAGCAGCAGGGGGTGCCGCTGGTGGTTGCAGGGAGTGGTGCACCGTTACGGCAATTCATTTACTCACGTGATCTGGCGCTGCTCTTGATTTGGACGCTGGAACATTACGATGCAACCTCTTCGGCTGATGGTGATGGTGACGCTGGTATCCTCATTCTCTCGGTGGACCCCGCCGACGAAATCAGCATCCGACAGGTGGTGCAGCACATTGCTGAGGCGGTCGGATTTGACAATGATATCATTTATGACACATCGCAAGCAGACGGCCAGTTTAAAAAAACGGCGGACAATTCCAAATTTAAACGCCTTTACGGTAGTTCGCGGTTCACATTCACGCCCATTCGGCATGGACTTCGCGAAACAGTGCAGTGGTTCGTTCAAAATTATCAGGATGCACGTAAATAAGGATGGGTCATATCATTTTATTTTATACAAATGATATATAAAACAATTAACAACATAAACAACATAAACAACATGCCACGTCGTAAATGCAAAACATGCAAAAAGAGGTATCGCCGCAAGCACAATAAGTCGCACAATGTGATGCGAGGTGGCATGGAAGGACAGCGCCGGCAACCGCGCCCATCATGGTGGGACCTTGCGGTTGAAGGAGTATCAAGCAGCCACAGGAAAGACATTAAGGGTGATGCCGTATTCGTTTCATTTACTCAAGACATTGATGCAGCAGTCCGGAAACGGTTAATTGATAATGCAGTATTCTTGAGCCCAATGTTTGAGACCAGTTATAAGTTTGATTGCGATGATGCGGTGCCTCACAGCGTCATTATTGCGAGTAATACGCCTGAGGTGCTTCCTCTCACTTTCGCTTATTTTTGTGAAGACCTCGTATCATTTTACATGTACCCATTTGACATACATGAATTTGGTCGCACAGCCCCGCAAAGAATAAATCTATTCATCAAATATCATGATAATGCGCTCAAGCACGTGGTAGTCCCGATCCAAGAGAGTTAGAAGAATGTAATTATGAAAAAATTGAAAGCCATTTTATCAAATATTTGATCAAACCACTTGGAGGATGCCAGTTGGAGAAATCTTTGTCATGGCGGGTGCATTTACCGTCATATTCGCAATTCTGTTTTGCGGAATGAAGCCAGACCGGGAACGAAGACGTCCACGAATCAGGAACAAATGCAACAAATGCAACAAATGCAAATGCAACCGCAAATTTAACTAAATAAATTAGAATCAATTATGATCGTCGTTTGCATGATTTGGATTTATATTTGCCTCCAGTTTTGGATGGAGATTTTTTGGTTTTAGGCGAAGCTGCCTTTGGACTAGGCGATGATGCCTTTGGACTAGGCGATGCTGCCTTTGGACTAGGCGAAGCTCGCGGAACCGTTCTTGTCAAAGAATAAGTGGCGGTGTTACACAACGCGGGATACAACCGGCATCGTGGGGATTGGTTTGATCCCGTGCATTTGCACGCCTTCAGTATGGGCCGTGGATTCGGAAGCGGTTGCATTGAAAATCTCTGCATTGCCAACCGACCCATTGCAACCATTGATCCTTCGCGTCGGATTGTTTGAGCAATGATTTCGTTTACTCTGGCTTCCATCCGCTTGACGGGTTCGCGTTCAGCCGGTTCTAAATCTCCAAATGACCATTTGTATGGACTGCGAAATTGCGCGTGTTCGGTTGCTAGATGCACCAATTTGGACTCGTCGCACTGCATTTCAACTGCACATTTGCTGATAAATTCGTCTATTTCTCGGGAATGCTGTTTTTTTAGGATTTTATTAATGAACCTATTCACAATGGCTTCCATTTTTTTAACGCGTTTTCGTTGTGCGTCAGTTTTCAATGATCGCATGCGTTCGGCCGAAAATTCATATGGGCAGAGAAACCTATTTCCATATTCATTCTGTAGACGTTTCAATTCTTGTTGGTCGGCGGCAGCGGAACCAGACCCAGATGCCAACAAAATGATTATTTCATCCATTTTTTGCGAACATTCTTCCTTGTTCATTTGAGAGGTGTCAATGCAGGAGTTATATATTACGCATACATTTTATTCTCAATGCACGCATTTGGATTTGCGTTGAGGTTGTTTGCATGTTTTATTTCTAGATCGTTTGCATTTTTTACCACCCACGCTTCGTTCGCTGTCATCGCTGTTGCGTGGGCTTTTCTGTGCGCCCAATGCGCCTTCATCTGGCACTCTGCATGCATACACAACCGCAAAGTCGTTTTCGGGGTCAACCAATTCAGCAGATATTCCAATTTGCATCAGGTCCGATAGTTTAACTCGTTCGCCATGCACCGCTTTTAATTCCGCGGAGTATTCAAATTTTGATTCCTTAAGATTGCCCGCGATTGTGTCGTCAATGGCTTTAATGTGTTCCTTTTTCATATCAACATAAAAGGGATGGACGCCTTGCAGTGTGTGCAAGTCCCATGCAGCGCGTTGTTTTGCGTATTGCAGACCAGCCATGCTTTCATCGTCGTGTTGAGCCGCCGCCCCATGTGGTGTTGAAGCTGGCGCACGTTTCTCAACGAGGCCAAACATTTCATGAGCATCTCGGATTTCACCGGTTTCCATGTCAACCATTGTCACACTTTCAAGGATTGGCAATTCATGACTTGGACCAAACAAAAATAGTTCCGTAATTGGACTACCCTTTTTGTGACAACGAATTTTGTTTTCAGCCCGAGTCAGGGCATCCGCATGACGAGGTTCGCATCTTATCTCGAGCATCGTTTGTTTAATAATTTCCCTGACTTTATTCTTTGGAACATGGTGCGGTAGGTGGAGCTGACTCAATTTGTGAACCAATCCCACGTATGGTGCGTCACATCTTAAATCGGCACAGAAAGGATACCCACACTTGGCAGTCGTGAACGTGTCAACCGGTGATTCGAACGAATCCGGCTTTTTGACTGCGCCCATGGCAGCAACCGAAAGACCAAAAGGAGGGGGAAGTGCAGGCAGCGGAACCGCAAATTTTTTGGCGGATGTTTTGTTAGTGGATTTTTTTATCACGGATTTTTTTATCACGGTGGCAACGGGTTTTTTGCTTACGGTTTTTTTGCTTACGATTTTTTTGCTTGCGGGTTTTTTGCTTGAATCCGGGAATTCTGGTAACTCCGGCAGCGCAAAGGATTCGTCGTCAACCATTGGCATGCTTCCATGAGACGAGAATACAAAAACCCGTGGCATAATTTGAAAATTGGTTTATTATATTAGACAAATTATTATATTTTACAAATAAAATAATTTTTTGTACATCTGGTTAAATGCATTTCACAATCTAAAACCCAACATTGTAATTGTCCGTTGCACCATGACCCAGATCCACCTTTTGGATACTGCCCACATTGGACTCAATGGTCAGCTTCTCAAACGCGCACGCGCTCGTATCCATCGCGGCCGAGCCCATCGCCTCCGCAATCTCCGCCTGTTCGTTCTGCGCCTGGAACGCCACATCCTCCATCTTGGCAATCATCTGCGGCAGGTCCAGCATGACCTGGAAACTGCTGGTGCCGTAGTAACCCTCCTGCCCGCACATCACGTTCGCCGAAATGCCGCGCATTTGGTCCAGCTCCGCATGGCGCGCCGCCTTCAAGAACATCTCAGGCGTCTCCTCAAACGACGCCTTGGCAATGGGACCAATGTTATCATTATTAATGCCGTGCCTGAAAATGGACACCATGCCGGAACTCGCCGTCATGCGGTCGCACAGCAGGCTCAGGTGATGGTAGTTGATGTAAGTGCCGTCGTTCTCAAACACACCCGTCATCTCAGTGAGCAGCGCCTCGCGCGCCGCCTCAATTCCCAGCACGCTATGAATCTCCTGGATGTCGTCGCTGATCGTGCGATTCATGTCAATGTAATCCAGTGCCAGCACGTCCATCAAGTTGGTCCCCTTCGTGTCTAAAACCCACGTCTCCTTCTTCACGTAAGCCCCGTCCTCCTTGTGCAGCGTGTCCATCAGCTTGCGCAGCGTCACCTTGCTGATGTTTTTCAGGCCGCGCAGCACGATGTTGTTCAGCAGCTGGTCCTGGAACGCCTTCAGCAGGTAAATCTTGTCCGACTGGTCCAGCGGGTTTTCCTTCGGCTTCAACGGTTTCTTGCCATTGATGTTGTTCATGCGCAGCCGGAACACCAGCTTCTCTGCATTGTAATCGGCGTAAATGCAGCTCACGTCGTCGCCGTGACTGTTCTTAATTGCGAAGTGCACGTCGTCCATGGTGATGCGCTTGTCCAACATGGCATCCCGACTCATGACCATGCGGATGATCCACTTGGAACGCGCCTCATTGGGATCGGCCTCGGCCTCAGCATCTATGCCGGCACACTCGTTCAACAGGCGCTGATACTCGTAATACTGCAACATCGTGCTGCGGTCCTCCTGAATCAGTGTGTTCATGTCGTCGGGGTCAAAGCAAATGGACACGCTTTCCACCAGCTCGCTGAGCTGTGTGAGCTCAATCTGCGCAATCAGCTCCTTGGCGCGCTCGCAGTCAGTCTCCTCGTCCTTCTTCAGATAAATGGTGAGCGAGGAGTTCTTCGGGTTCTCGGTGATGGACAGCAGCTCCTCAATGCGGGGCACACCGCGCGTGACGTTCGCCTTCATGGCCACACCGCTGCCTGCAGTGTGAAATGTATTTAAGGTGAGCTGTGTGGTGGGCTCACCAATGCTCTGGGCGCTAATCATGCCCACCATTTCGCCCGGCGCAATGAGCGAACTCTTGTATTTCAGCACGACCATTTCCAGCAGCACTGTGAGCGCCTTCTTGTTGAAGCGCTTCACCATGAGCAGGTCCTTGGGCGACAGGTAGTAGTAGTACATGGCCTTAAACAGCTCGGTGGGCGCGCAATAATGCATGCTTTCCAGGCGCTTGTACGCCGTCTCAATCATGGCAAACGCCTCTAATGGCGTGATGTCCACTATGGAGTTGTTGTTGATTTGCTGCAGGCCCTTCACATTGTTGATGGTGTGGGCGAATGCCACTGGCAGGTACACGCGGTCATTGTTCTTATTACGAAACACGCGCTGAATTATGGTTTCGCGCTGCTCAATCATGAAGTCAATCCACTGCTTGCATTTGGCATCATTATCGGCCTTCTGCTTCTTCATGCGCGAAATGACGCCCTTGGTGAATGCCGCGGTGAACACCACGTCCTTCGGGTCGCTGCTCGGCATGTGGTAGTGCGCG
>Ga0315294_10010212_pt1 | contig 10299 bp, 6 predicted proteins | sample YL17G13_40_MG_FD_203626 | JGI IMG/M metagenome (GOLD analysis project Ga0315294, IMG submission 203626) | Sediment microbial communities from Yellowstone Lake, YNP, Wyoming, USA - YL17G13_40 | ecosystem: Environmental > Aquatic > Freshwater > Lake > Sediment | place: USA: Wyoming | collected...
CGCAGGCAGGTCCGACCCGGGGCGCGCCCGGCCGCGCGGTTCAGACAGCCTTGCGCCAGGCGACGATCGCCTTGAGGCGGCTCTCCAGGGGCGCCGCCGGACTGTAGCCGTGGTCCTTGCGGCCGGTGACGGTTTCGAGCGCCGCCAGGAGCCTGGCCTCGGTGGCGGCGTCCTTGGCCTGGGCGGCCTTCTCAAGCCCGTCGAGAAGGGCCAACATGGCCGGCCGCCCGACCCGCTTCAGGACCTCCGTGGCGGCGGTCACCTGGTCGGCGGAACCTCCGAGTTTGCTGATGGCCTGGTTGACGGCGGCCAGGGCCGCCTGGTCCCTCAACTGGGTGAGCGCGGCGGTCTGGTCGGTGCCGCCCCAGTCGTCGCGGGCCTGCTTGAAGGCGCGAAGGAGTTCGAGGGCCTGGTCGGGGCGGTCGGCCTTGAGGAGGGCCTCGGCCCGGGCGGCGATCGCCTTGACGAGGGGTGTGCGCGCGGCGACGTCCATCTTCTCCATCGCCTCGGCCAGCAGCGGCGGCCCCTCGGTGTAAGGTTCGACGGCCAGGAGGATGAGGCCCAGTTGCTGCTTGATCACGGTCACGCGGGCCGTGTTCTCCGGGGGCGTCTGGGCCAGCAGTTGGCGCAGCGTCGGCACCGCCTTCTGGGGAAGGCCGGCCGCCACGTAGGCATCGACGAGTTTCTCGCGGAGGGTGAGGACCTGGGCGCCCGCGCCGGAGGCGGGGAACTTGGCGAGGGCGGCGCCGTACAACTCGGCGGCCCGCTGCATGTCCTCGGCGCCTTCGCGGCTGAAGAAGAGGTCGGCCAGGCCGACGGCCGCATCGGCCGACTCGAGACGGGCGACGAGGGCCTGGATCGCCGCCCACAGGGCGTTACGGACGGCCGGCTCGGTCTCGGCGCCCTGCTTGAGGCGCTCCGCCATGCGGCGGCCGGCCGCCGCGTCGCCCAACTTGCCGAGGGCGGCAGCCACCGCTTGCCGCGTCCCCTTGTTCTCATCAGTCAGCCGCGCCACCAGCGCCGCCACGGTCTTCTCGCCGACCTGGGCGAGGTTGCCCAGGCCCTGCGCCGCGCTGAAGCGGACACTGGCGGCGGCGTCCTCGAGCGCGGCGACGAGGACGCCCTCGGCGGCCGGGGCGGAAACCTTGGCGAGCGCGCGGCAGGCGGCCTCGCGGACGGCCGGGCTCGGGCTCGTCCGGGCCAGCCGCCCCAGCATCGCCAGGCCCGCCTCGACGACGGTGGGCCCCGCGGCGCTCTTCTCGCCGATGGCGCCCAGGGCGCCGGCGGCCTTGGTCACCTCGATCTCGCTCGCGGACTCGAGCATCTTGGTCAGGCGGGGCACCGCCTCGACGACCTTGAGGGTCCCCAGCGCGCCTGCGACGGCCGCCCGGGCTTCCGGCACCGTCTCCGAGTCGAGCCGCGCGAGGAGCGCCGGCGCCGCCGACACTTCCTGCCACGACGCGAGGGCGTCCGCGGCGGCAGCGCGGACGGCCGGCGCCTCGTCGGCCAGGTGCTTGGCCAGCGAGGTCAGGAGTTCCTGGTAGGCCTGCCTGGCGGTGCCGTTGCCGCCCGCCAGGACTTCGCGCGACAGGGCCGTGGCCTGGGCGGCGGCCAGGGCGCGGACCTGGGGCAGCGCGTCCTCCAGGTGCGCGAGCGCGAGTCGGCCCTTGGCCTTGGCGTCGGCGGCCTCGTACGACTCGTTCAGGAGCCGGATGAGCCGCGCCTGGACGCGCTCCAGCGTGGCGTCGCGGCGCTTCAGTTCCGTGCGCACGCGCCGCAGGAGGCCCCCCAGCAGCCGCGACTCCGACTCGGCCGCGTGCTGCTGCCACCACGTGATCCACTGCTCGGACGAGGTGCCGAACTCCGTGAGGCCGGTCATGTCGCCCAGGGCCTCGGCGGCGGCGGCGGCGACGGCGGGCTTGGCGTCGGCGGTCGCCTCGACGAGCGTCCCGATCGAGCGGGCGTCGATGATCTGCGACATCGCCTGGATGGCCGCCAGCCGCGCCGGCTGCGGCGCGTCGGCGCTCATCACCTGCTCGCGCAGGCCGGCCAGGACGCGGTCGTCGCCCTGGTACGCGCCGAAGGCGGCGGCGGCGGCGCGGCGCGTGGCCTCGTCCTCGCTCTTGAGGAGTTGGAAGAGCGGCTCGATGAACTCCGACGGGGCCGCGGGTCGCGAGGCGACGGCGGCCAGGACCGCCAGCGCCGGCTCGCCCGGCGTGGCCAGCACCCCCGCGAGGATCGCCCTGGCCTTGTCGCTTTTCTTCTCGAGCAGCGCGTCGGCGGCGTCGCGCCGCGTCTCAAACGTCCGGTTCGGGCCGGTCAGGAAGTCGCGGAGGCCGGCGAGTTCCTTCTCGGCGGCGCTCTCGGCGTCGGTCGCCGTCGGGGCCGCCGCCGGCGCGGCTGCCGCGCCGGCGCGCGCGGCCGCGCCCGCGGCCAGCAGCACGGTCGCCAGGGCGAGCGCGCAGCGCCCGCGACCGCCGGTTCCACCGAGATGGCCCGTCATCGCATCGCCCCTGGTCCGGCTCGCACCCACCGGCCTGTACGGTACCAAATCATCGGATGCTGTCAACGTCAAATGGGCCGGATCAGCCCCCCGCGCCGCCGCCCCGCACCCGCGGCGACGGTCTTGACGGCGCCGCCGCGCGGGATATTCACCTCGCCCGCGCGCCGCGACCCGCGCGTGCCCCTCCGGGCCGCGCGCCGGCGGCCGCGGGGCCCGCGTTATCGGACTTTTGCTAAAGCCCCGCCCCCGCGGCCGACGATGCTACTGGCGAACGACCGGGGCGGCGCGGCCCCGGCCGGCGGCGCGCTTCGCCGGCGCTCCGCCCGGGGGAAAGACCCGCGTGCTCACGACCGTCAACAGCCCGATCGACGCCTTCCTCGACTACCTGACGGTGGAGTGCGGCCTGAGCGTGAACACCCTCCAGGCCTACCAGAGGGACCTGGAGCGCTTCGCCGCCTTCGCCGCCGTCGGGTCCGACGCCGAGTGGAACCGCGTCCAGAGCGACCAGGTCATCGACTTCCTCGTCGCGGAGAAGCAGCGCGGCCTGGCCCCCCCCAGCGTCAGCCGCGCGCTGGTCGCCATCCGCATGTTCTTCCGCTTCGCGAGCAGCGAAGGCGTCATCGACCGCGACGTCACCGAGCACATCGCCAGCCCCCGCCTGTGGCAGAACTTGCCCGAGGTGCTCGACCCGCGGGCCGTCGACCGGCTGCTGGCGGCGCCCGACCCCGCGCACGACCGCTGGCCCCTGCGCGACCGGGCGATCCTCGAGATGCTCTACGCCACCGGCGCCCGCGCCAGCGAGGTCGCCGACCTCACCGTCCGCAGCGTCAACCGACAGGTCGGCTACGCCAACTGCATCGGCAAGGGACGCAAGGAGCGGATCGTCCCCGTCGGCCGCCGGGCCCTGGAAGCCCTGGAAGCCTACCTCCAGACCGAGCGGCCCCAACTCGACCGGCGCGGCGACCAGCACCTGTTTCTGTCGCACTCGGGGCGGCGCCTGGGGCGCGAGACCCTCTGGCGGATCGTCAAGAAGTACGCCGTCCGCGCCGGCATCAGCCGCCGCGTGAGCCCGCACACCCTGCGCCACTCGTTCGCCACGCACGTCCTCGAAGGCGGGGCCGACCTCAGGGTCGTCCAGGAGATGCTCGGCCACGTCGACATCGGCACGACGCAGATCTACACCCACGTCGATCAGAACCGCCTGAAGGCCATCCACCGCAAGTACCATCCCCGGGCGTAAGCCCGCGTTTCCTGTCGACAACGCCCTCCCGCCGTGGTAAACGTATCGGCCCGATGGGGCCTGCCGCGCATCGGCCCCCGGACCCGACACGAAAGGCAAGACGCCGATGAGCATGGACTACCGGACGTTCGCCAATCCGCCGAAGGCGTTCCGCTCCTCGCCGTTCTGGTCGCTGAACGACCTCTTGGAGCCGGCGGAGGTCAAGCGGCAACTGGCCGCGTTCAAGAAGGGCGGCTACGGCGGCGCCTACCTCCACAGCCGCATCGGCCTCCTCACGAAGTACCTCGGCGACGACTGGTGGGAGGCCATGGACGCCGGCGCCGAGGCCTGCGGCCGCCTGGACCTGGAGGCCTGGTTCTACGACGAGGACAAGTGGCCGAGCGGGTTCGCGGGCGGCATCGTCCCCCTCCAGAGCGAGGACTTCCACGCGCGGGCCCTGGTGCGGCTCGAGCGGGGCGCGCCCCTCCCTGAGAAGTCCGAGGTCCTGGCCGAGGACGCCCAGTATCGGTACATCTCCTACAAGCGCCGCATGGGCGAGCCGTGGTTCAACGGGACGACCTGGGTCGATCTGATGAACCCGGCGATGGTCCGGGCGTTCATCGCATGCAGTTACCGCCCCTACGCCGAGCGGTACGCGCGGAAGTTCGGCGGCACGTGCCAGGGCATCTTCACCGACGAGCCGCAGGTCTCGCCCGGCGCGGACGGCGTCCCCAACCGCGGCCTCCTCAGTTACTCGCCCTTCGTCCGCGAGGCGTTCCGGGCGCGGTGGGGCTACGACTTCGCCGATCACGTCGCGAGCCTGTTCGAGGACACCGGCGACTACCGGGCCGTGCGGCTCCACTACTGGCGGACCGTCGCCAGGTGCTTCGAGGAGAGTTTCAGCCGCCAGATCGGCGACTTCTGCGCCAAGACCGGCATGATCTGGACCGGCCACTTCAACGCCGAGGAGAGCCTCGTCTCGGTCCTCCTGAACGTGGGCAACATGATGTGCCATTACCGGCACATGCAGCGGCCGGGCATCGACCACCTGGGCCTGCGGATCGAGGGCGGCCTGAACGCCGCCCGGTCGTGCTCGAGCGTGGCCAACCAGTACGGCCTCGCGCGGCGCCTGAGCGAGATGTTCGGCATCAGCGGCCAGAACATGAACTTCGAGGACCGCAAGTGGATCGCCAACTGGCACGCCGTCCTCGGCATCAACCACGCCTGCCCGCACCTGGCCCTGTACAGCATGAAGGGCTGCCGCAAACGCGATTACCCGCCGACGCTCTCGCCCCAGCAGCCCTGGTGGCCCTACAACAAGATCCTCGAGGACCACATGGCCCGGACGAGTTACGCCTCCACCGTCGGCGACTACGCCCCGGAGGTCCTCGTCCTCCATCCGCTCGAGAGCGCCTACCTGGAGCAGAACACCGCCATCGAGGGCTACGGGAGCCCGCGCGGCGACCGGTATCACAAGGTCCTGGAGGCGCTCCAGGCGGCCCATCGCGACTACGACCTGGGCGACGAGGAGATCCTCGGCGACGCCGGGAGCGTGGACGGAGCCGTCCTTCGCGTCGGGCGGATGACCTACCGCGCGGCGGTCCTGCCCTACATGACGACGATCCGGCCGCGGACGCTGGAACTGCTGGCCGCGTTCGCGGCCGCCGGCGGGCCCGTCGTCGCGGTGGGCGAGTTCCCGGCGCTCGTCGACGCGCGCGAGGACGGCGTGGTCCTGGCGCGGCTCAAGAAGACGTGCCGCACGGTCGCCCCGGCGAGGCTCGGCGCCGCCCTGGCGGCCGCCCTGCCGCCGGCCGTCCGCGTCGTGGGCAAGGACGCCGGCCAGGTCTGGATCCATCGCCGCACCGTGCCGGGCGGCCAACTGGTCCTCCTCACCAACACGTCGCGCCTGAAGACGATCGACTGCACGGTCTTCCTGCCCGAGATGACGCGGCCCGTCCTCTGGGACCCGCAGACGGGCAAGTGCCACACGCTCCGGGCCGCGCGCGGCCGCGTGGACCTCCAGTTCGCCCCGGCCCAGACGTTCATCCTCACGACCGGCAAGGCCTCCGCCGGCGCGAAGACCGAGGGGGCCTACGCGAAGCCCGGCCGGGCAACGACCGTCCTCGCGCTTCCGGGCCCGTGGGCGGGCAAGCGGCTCGACCCGAACGCCCTGACGCTCGACTTCGCCCGCTACTCGACGGACGGCGGCCGCACCTTCTCGAAGCCCGAGCCGGTCCTGGGCATCCACGAGCGGTTCACGCGGGACCGCCGGTCGGGGCCGCTGGCGTTGGCCTTCGACGTGGCGGTGGACGCGGTGCCCGCGCAGGCGAGCCTCGTCCTGGAGCAGCCCGAGATGTACAAGGCGGTGACGGTGAACGAGCGGCCCGTCCAGTTCGAGGGCGCCGCCTTCTACCGCGACCGGTCGTTCCGGACGGCCGACGTGAGCGCGCTGCTCAGACCGGGCGCGAACACGATCCTGCTGGCGCTCGACTACGTCGCCCCGGTGCCCGACAGCCTCGACGCCTACGAGCGTTACGGCAGCGAGATTGAGTCGATCTACCTGGTGGGCGAGTTCGGCGTCCGCGCCACGCCCAGCGCCGAGCCGCCCGGCCAGACCGAGCGGAACCTGCGCGGGTTCCTGCCGCGGCGGCCCATCCACCGCCTGGGCGCGTTCGCCCTGGCCGCCGAGGTCGACACGTTCGGCGGCGACCTCGTGCCCGCGGGCTATCCCTTCTACGCCGGGCGGTTCCAACTGGAGCGCACGTTCGAGATGGGCGCCGTCGGCAAGAAATCGCGCTATCTCCTCTCCTTCCCGGCCGTCGAGGCGGTCGTCGTCGAGGCCGAACTGAACGGCAAGCGGCTGCCGCCCCTGGCGTGGAGCCCGATGGAGATCGACGTCACCGGCGCCCTCCGCCCGGGCACGAACCGCCTGCGCCTGGTGCTCACGAACTCGCTGCGGAACCTCCTCGGGCCGCACCATCACGCGGGCGGGGAACTCACCGGCGTCGGGCCCGACAGTTTCGGCGGCTCCGGCAGTTGGTGCGCCGGGGCGCGCGGCGAAGGGAACTGGTACGACGTCCGCCTGAGCGGCAAGCCGGGCGTCTGGCGCGACGATTACCACGGCATCCCCTTCGGCCTCCTGGAACCGGTCCGGCTGATCCGGCGCGGCTAGGGCGGCAACACGGCTTTGCGCGGCGGGTCTCCTGACCCGCCGCGCAGGCAGCGACGCGGTCCCGCAAAGACCGGTTGTTGCGCGGTGGGTCCGGAGACCCACCGCGCGAAGTTACCCGTTGCGTGGTGGCGCCAGGACGCGGGGGACGCGAGGCGGGCCCAAGGAGCGCGGCATGAGCCATCCGAAGATCACGGTTGTCGGCGCGGGCAACGTCGGCGCGTCGTGCGCCCTCTGGGCCGCCATGCGGGACCTGGGCGACGTCGTCCTCCTGGACGTCGTCGAGGGCCTGGCGGCCGGCAAGGCCCTGGACCTCCAGCAGGCCGCACCCATCGTCGGCTTCGCCCACACGGTCACGGGCACGACCGACTATGCCGCGACGGCCGGGAGCGACCTGGCGATCCTCACCGCGGGCCTCGCCCGCAAGCCCGGCATGAGCCGCGACGACCTCCTCGCCAGGAACGCCGAGATCACAAGCACCGTCGTCCGCAACCTCGTGGCCGCCAGCCCCCAGGCCGTCCTCCTCGTGGTCGCCAACCCCGTCGACGCGATGACGGCCCTGGCGCACCGCGTCTCGCATCTCGCGCCGCGGCGCATCGTCGGGATGGCGGGCGTCCTCGACTCGGCCCGCATGAGGACCTTCATCGCCCAGGAGGCCGGCGTCAGCCCCAAGGACGTCCAGGCCTACGTCCTGGGCGGGCACGGCGACACGATGGTCCCCCTGGTCCGGCACTCGAGCATCGGCGGCGTGCCGCTGGCGAAGCGCCTCGCGAAGGACGCGATCGAGCGGATCGTCGCGCGGACGCGGGGCGGCGGCGCCGAGATCGTCGCGCTCCTCAAGACAGGCTCGGCCTTCTACGCCCCGGCGGCCGCGGCCGTCGACATGGCCCAGGCGATCCTGCGGGACGAGAAGCGGGTCCTGCCGTGCGCGGCCTGGTGCGACGCCGAGTACGGCGTGGGCGGCTGCTTCGTGGGCGTCCCGGCCCGGCTGGGCGCGGGCGGCGTCCAGGAGGTCCTCGAGTTCGACCTGGCGGCCGAGGAACGGGCCGCCTTTGACGCGAGCGTCGCCGCCGTCCGGGGCCTCGTTGCGGCCCTCGGGAAACTCGGCTACTAATACTACTACGCTATCTCTAACCGCAAAGGGCGCAAAGAGCGCAAAGCAAGGCGCAACACCAACGGCACCAGGGCCTTTGCCGGCTTCGCGCGGCACTGAGCCTCTTACCCTGGCTCGTGCGCCCAAGGCGCAAGTCCTTTTTGAACAAAGTCTTACCTTTGCGTCCTTTGCGATCTTTGCGGTTGAAGTAGCGTTGTGGTACTAAGCGGTCCGACCTGCCTGCCCCCGCAGGCCTTCCCGGGCCGGTTCCCACCCCGCCGCCGAGGGACTTCAGTTTCCCCGCCTCTCCCGCCGATTCCATGCATAAAATGACGCGTGGGGCGCGTCTAGAAGGTGACAGCGCCAGGACAACGGGACGACACGTGCAAGAGACGCTCGAGCGGATCTATCTGGATCATCGCCAGGGCCTGTACACGCTGGCGCTGGCGATCACGCGGAACCCGGCAGCCGCCGAGGACGCCGTCCAGGACGCCTTCGCGCGGCTGTGGGGGGCCGACGCGCGGCCGGAGGGCCACCTGGTGCCGTACGTGTTCGCGGCGGTGCGGAACGCGGCCCTCGACCAGATGCGGCGGCGGGCCCGGGCGGCCCAGTACCTGGCGTCGGCGTCCATCTACAACGGGCTGCCGGAGGACCCGGCCGCCAGCATCCTGGACGCCGAGCAGCACCGCCTGGTCCGCGACGCGGTGGACGCCCTGCCGGACGCCGAGCGCGAGGCGGTGGTCCTGCGGGTCTACGGCGGCCTGACGTTCGACGAGATGGCCCGGACGCTCGGCGAGCCGCTGCCGACCGTGGCGTCGCGGTACCGGCGGGCCCTCGGAAAACTGGGCCATGCGATCCAGGGGATTACGGAGCCGTCCCATGAGTGAAGATATCGAAACGCTGCTGAAACACATGCCCCTCAAGGCGGCGCCGGCGTCGCTCGACGCCCGGGTGCTGGCCCTTCGGCCGGCGGCCCCGGCGGGCGCGGCCGTGCCGCTGCGCCGGTACCGCCGGATGCTGGCCCTGGGGTTCGCGGGCGGCGCGCTGGCGGCCGCCGCGGCCCTCGTGCTCGCGTGGGGCCTCTGGCCGTCCGGGCCGGCCCTCTCGGGCCCGCCGACGGAAGGCGTGCCCGCCGTGGCCCAGGGCGGCCCCGGGGCCGGCGCCGCCGACCTCGGCACGAAGCCCCTCCGCCTGGAGCGCAACTGGTCGCAGGTGTCGTACGACGGCCTGGTGTTCCCCGACGCGCGGACGCCGTGGCGCCAGTTCCGCCAGCAGCAGGTCCAGCATGTGCGGTGGACCGACCCGGAGCGGGGGATCGAGGTGGAATCGACCGTCCCGCACGAGAACATCGTGCTGGTCAAGGCGCCCGTCTATTGATGAGAAACGAAAAGGCAATGATCAATGTCAAATGTCAAACTCAAGCGCCACCCGGTCTTGCCGTTCAGTTCGGCATTTGACATTTGTCATTGATCGTCAATTGGGCGCACACGCCGGAGAGGAGAACGACATGGCTCGTCTAAGGCTTCTGGCAGCGATCGCACCGGTGGCCCTCGTCCTGGCCGCGCCCGCGCTGGCCGCGGCCGCGCCAGGGCCCTGTGGCCCGGGGGACGTCATCCTCTTCGCGGGCGACGGCGGGCCCGTCGTGCTGGGCGTGGAGACGGCCGAGGCACCCGAGGGGACGTTCCTCCCCCCTGCGGACGCGCCCGTGGAGATTCCCCTGCCGCCCCCGCCCGGCATGCGCCAGTTCCGCTGGATCTTCGGGCCCGGGGGCGGCGACCGGGTCTTCCGGATCGGCGGTCCCGAGGGCCGGTTCATCGGGCCCTTGCGGAAGGTCAAGGTCACGTACCTGGGCGTGGCCACGTCGCCCGCGACGGAGACGCTGGCCGAGCAACTGCGGCTGCCGCCCGGCGTCGGCCTGGTGGTGGACTTCGTGGCCCCCGAGAGCCCCGCCGGGAAGGCGGGCCTGCGGCAGCACGACGTGCTGCGGAAACTCGACGACCAACTGCTCGTCAACGCGCCGCAACTGGCCGTCCTCGTCCGCATGCACAAGCCGGGCGAGGAGGTCACGCTGACACTGCTTCGCGGCGGCGAGGAAGAGAAGGTCCCCGTCGCGCTGGGCGAGACCGAGCAGGTCGTCGGCGAGGCGCCGCCCTTCCTGCCGCCCGCCTTCGGCATGCCGGAGCGCGGCGGCCCGTCGCTCGACGACCTCATCGCCCGCCGCGGCGGGGCCTGGCACGGCGGCTTCGCGGCCCCGGGCGCCAGCACGACCTTCTCCGACGGCGAGCACACCCTCTCCCTCACGGTCCGTGACGGCC
>Ga0315294_10010213_pt1 | contig 10299 bp, 7 predicted proteins | sample YL17G13_40_MG_FD_203626 | JGI IMG/M metagenome (GOLD analysis project Ga0315294, IMG submission 203626) | Sediment microbial communities from Yellowstone Lake, YNP, Wyoming, USA - YL17G13_40 | ecosystem: Environmental > Aquatic > Freshwater > Lake > Sediment | place: USA: Wyoming | collected...
TCGGGCCTTGAATGTGTGGATTACATAACCGTATTTGATGAACAGACCCCTCTCGAACTAATCTCTTCCCTTCAGCCTCATATCCTCGTCAAAGGAGGCGATTGGACTAAGGAGACTACGGTCGGAAAGGAAGTGGTTGAAAGATCGGGTGGAAAAGTGGTCATCTTTCCTTTCGAAGAAGGATCTTCGACTTCCAATCTTATCGAAACCATCTTGAAACGTTATGAAAAAAGAAACTGAAAAAGACTTGATCTCTCTTCCAGAGACGCTTCCTCTCCTTCCTGTGAGGGATATTGTCGTCTTTCCTTACATGGTCCTTCCGCTTTTTGTTAGTCGGGAAAAATCGATCAAAGCATTGGAAGAGGCCCTTTCTAAAGACCGACTCATCTTCTTGGTTGCTCAGCAGAACCTCTCTGAAGAGGAACCCTCTGTTAAAGACCTCTACCAAGTGGGGACTGTGGCAATTGTCATGAAGATGCTCAAACTTCCTGACGGAAAGATTAAGATCCTTATCCAAGGGCTCTCCAAAGCCTCCGTTAAAGAGGTCCTCCATACGACACCTTATTTTTCCGTGAGAGTAGAAAATATTAAAGATCCTTTCGTCACGGAAATCACCCTTGAGACAGAAGCCTTGATGAGAAATGTCAAAGAACATTTGGAAAGGATCGCCTCCTATGGCAAACTCCTCTCCCCGGATCTGATGTTCGTTCTTGAAAGTGTCGACGATCCTGGAAGGTTAGCCGATTTGGTGGCCTCCAATCTGGACCTGACAGTAGAAAAAGCTCAGGAGATCTTAGAAATTTTCGAGCCCATCGAGCGGCTGAAGGTTTTGAGCGAGGTTCTCGGAAAAGAGGTCCAGGTTCTCACCATGCAGGCAAAGATTCAGTCTCAAGCAAAAGAGGAGATCACCAAAACCCAGAGGGAATACTTTCTTCGAGAGCAGATGAGGGCCATTCGAAGCGAACTCGGAGAGGTGGACGAACGGGCCAAAGAATTAAAAGAATTTCGCCAGAAAATCAAAAAGGCGAAAATGCCTAAAGAGGTTGAAAAAGAGGCTCGAAGAGAATTGGAACGATTGGACCAGATGCATCCGGATGCTGCAGAGGCATCGATGGTTCGAACTTACCTCGATTGGTTGGTGGAGATGCCTTGGTCCAAATCGACTGTGGATAGCCTCGATCTCCGAAAGGCAAAGAAAGTTTTAGATGAGGATCATTATAATTTAGAAAAGGTGAAGGAACGTATTTTAGAATACTTGAGTGTCCGCAAACTGAAAAAAAAGATGAAGGGGCCTATCCTCTGCTTCATCGGACCTCCCGGAGTGGGGAAAACCTCTTTGGGGAAATCGATCGCCAGGGCCCTGGGAAGAAAATTTGTCAGGATTTCTTTAGGAGGAATTCGAGATGAGGCTGAGATACGAGGACATCGCCGAACCTATATCGGTGCCCTACCCGGAAGAATCATCCAATCGATTAAACAGGCCGGCAGCAATAATCCTGTGTTTATGATGGATGAAGTGGATAAGATCGGCACCGACTTTCGTGGAGACCCTGCCTCGGCTCTCTTAGAGATTCTCGACCCAGAACAAAACAATGCCTTCAGCGACCACTATCTTAATCTCCCCTTCGATCTCTCCCAGGTGATGTTTATCACAACGGGGAATTTAACCGATCCTATTCCCTCTGCCCTCAAGGACCGGATGGAGATCATCGGCCTTCCCGGATATACTGATCTGGAGAAGCTGAAGATCGCCCGAACCTTTCTCTTACCTCGGCAGATGGAAGAAAATGGGATCAGCCCGAAGGTACTCCAAATCTCTGATAAGACCATCCTCCTAATCATCTCCCAATATACTCAGGAGGCAGGTCTAAGAAATCTTGAAAGGGAATTGGCCTCCATCTGCCGAAAGGTGGCAAGAAAAGTGGCAGAAGGAAAGAAGGAGAGGACTATCCTCCATACCAGGAACCTTCACCACTTCCTCGGGCCTCCTTACTTCTTGCCTGATGAGGAACAGAAGCGAAACGAGGTCGGTGTGGCCACGGGTTTGGCCTGGACAGAGATCGGTGGTGAAATTCTCCATGTGGAGGCCTCGACAACCCCAGGCAAGGGGGCTCTTATCCTCACCGGCCATCTCGGAGAGGTGATGAAGGAATCAGCGCAGGCCGCCCTTACCTATGCACGATCGAAAAGAAAGTCATATCGGATCAAATCCAATGCTTACAATCATAAAGAGATTCACATTCATGTCCCTGCAGGCGCCATCCCGAAGGATGGACCCTCTGCTGGCATTACAATGGCCGTCGCCCTCATCTCTGAACTCACCGGGACTCCGGTAAGAAAAGATGTGGCTATGACCGGCGAGATCACGCTGAGAGGGAGAGTGCTCCCAGTGGGAGGTTTGAAGGAAAAGGCCCTTGCTGCCCTTCGAACCAATATCAAAAATGTCATCATCCCGTATCTGAACAAGAAGGACCTTGTCGACCTTCCATTATACCTTCGGAAAAAGATCAACTTTCTTCCAGTTAAACATATGGATGAAGTTCTACGGATCGCCCTAACCAAGGAAGGCAAAGAGCAAAGGGCAAAGAGCATAGCGCAAAACCAATAACCTTACTCTATGCTCTATGCTCTATGCCCCATGTGGTGTAATGAATGGATCTTCGAGAGATTGGCGAGTTCGGCCTGATCAATCGAATCAGGAAGTGGATGACGGCCTCTGACCCGGCTCTGCTTCAAGGCATCGGGGATGATGTCGCCGTCATCGAGATGCGTGGCAAGGTCTTACTGGTCACCACCGATATCCTTATCGAAGGCATCCACTTCGATCGAGCCTGGATCGATCCCTACCGCTTAGGGAAGAAGGCCCTGATGGTCAACCTTAGTGACATCGCTGCCATGGGGGGAGTCCCAAAATACTTCCTCATCTCCCTCGGCCTTCCTAAGAATCTTTCCCTCTCTTTCATCTCCCTGTTCTACCGTGGCTTAAAAGAAGGGACGAAACGGTTTCAAGTCGATCTGATCGGAGGAGATACCTCTCTTTCTCAAAAGATCGTTATCAATATCTGCCTTTTAGGAGAAGGGAAAAAGGAAGATCTTCTCTTAAGAAGAGGAGCAAAAGTTGGAAACGATCTTTTTGTCTCCGGGACATTGGGCGATGCTGCTTTAGGACTAAAAATCCTTCAAAAAGAGGGACTCGTGGGAAGACCCAGAGGATTGATTGAAAAACACCTTTCCCCCTCTCCAAGAATCGAATTGGGCCAAGCCCTTGCAAGGCATCGTTTGGCAACTGCCATGATCGATGTCAGTGATGGCCTGTTGATCGATACGACCCATCTCTTAGAGGAGAGTGGTGTAGGGGCTCGGATCTGGGAAGACCGAATCCCCCTCTCGAGATCCTATCGGAAATGGATCCACTCCTATTCGAAGGATTTTTATCAGGTTGCCCTTACCGGAGGGGAGGATTACGAACTCCTGTTCACTGCATCACCAGAAAAAAAGAAGAAGATTTCGACTTTGGTTCTCTCTTCAAAGATACCCATTACTTGGATCGGAGAGATTCTCCCTCAAAAAGAGGGGTTCCACATTACCAGGAGGGATGGAAAAGAATATTCCCCTGGCCGTCTGGGCTTTGAACATTTTAGATGAAGATAGTCTTTGGGTAAGGGTTACGAAGCCAGTTTGGTGAAGAGTCAAAGGGTTACGATTAAAAGATTTCAAGGACGAACAACATAACCCTTAAACGAAACGGGCATCTTTACCTTTACCTTTTGACAATTAACTTCTATTTTCTATCTAATGAAAGGATTTTGATGAAGACCTATATTAATGAAATCAAAGAAAATGATAATATAGACTCCCTCTTTTTGGTCAAAGAGAAATCTTCTGGCGTCACCAAAACCGGAAATGTCTACTTAAAACTGAAGCTCATCGATCGTTCTGGAGAAATGGAAGGCAGGATCTGGACCTCTGTGGAGGCTTTCACCGAATCCTTTGATAAGGACGACTTCGTCCGTTTGAAGGGAAAGGCGGTCTCTTTCCAGGAGCATCTCCAACTCAATATCACCCATATCGAGAGGGTCGATGAAGAGGCGATTCTTCTATCCGACTTCTTTCCCATGGCAGAAAGAGATATCGATGAGATGCTCCAGTCCCTCATTGAAATTAGCCAGCAGATTAAAAACCCAAACCTCAGTCAACTTCTCCGCCTCTTCTGGGAAGATGGCCCTTTTCTCGAACGGTTTAAAATGGCCCCTGCTTCCAAATGGCTCCACCATACTTATTTAGGAGGCCTCTTAGAACACACCCTTTCTATAACTCAGCTGGTATTGAAAAACGTTAGCCATTACAAAGGGTTGAACGTGGACCTCTTGATCACAGCTTCGATCCTTCACGATCTGGGAAAGATTGATGAACTCTCCTATCAGCGATCCTTTGACTACTCTGATGAGGGACGACTCCTCGGCCACATTGTTCTTGGAATAGAAAGGGTGGAGGATAAGATCCGTCAACTCCCTGATTTTCCAAAAGATCTTTCCATACTATTAAAACACCTTCTCCTCAGCCACCATGGCCAATATAGCTGGGGTTCTCCAAAAAGACCGATGACCTTGGAAGCGGTGATGCTCCATGATCTCGATGACATGGATGCAAAGATCAATGGGATCCAGCAATTTTTGAAAAGAGAGGTCCCAGAGGGGTCAAGATGGAGTACCTACCATCGGATCTTTGAGCAGTATTTTTATGTATCCCCCCTCGGGGGGCAGGTGGAACTACCCGATAAGATTATAAAAAATGGATTGGAAGAGGAATAATTCACCCATCCCTTTTCTTGACAAACCGCATCTCTATTATTATTTTAAGCTTAATGAAATGGAATTTTTTTGAATTTCTAAATGTTAACGATTGGCTAAACCCCGTTAGAATGAACGGGGCTTTGAACCTGCCCTTTATATGAGAAATTGAAGTGTTATTAATATCATTCCCGCTATGAATGGCGGGGCTTTCTAACGGGGTAAATGATTGAGGAAAGAATTTTATGGATTTTTTAATTTCTGAAAGAATGAGACTTGTTCTTAAAAATATCATTGATGATTACATCCTTACTGCTGAACCAGTAGGGTCAAGGACGGTTTCAAAGACATCGAACCTCCACCTCAGTCCAGCGACCATTCGAAATACTATGGCTGATTTGGAAGGATTGGGATTGATCTTTCAACCCCACCCCTCTGCAGGGAGGATTCCAACAGAGAAGGGGTTTCGATTCTATGTCGATTTTATTATCGATGTCCATACATTGAGTGGCCAGGAACAACAGGAGATTCGATCCAGATACTTAGGACATCAAATTGAGGGAAAGGACCTATTCCGGGAAGCCTCTCGCATCCTCTCATCTTCTTCTCATTATTTAGGTGTGGTTTGGGCACCCCGGATGAGCACAATCGTACTTCAGCATATTGAGTTTGTGCAGTTAAAGAAATATTTAGTCCTGGCTATCCTGGTCAGCACAGCCGGTTTAGTTCAGAACCGGATGATCGAGGTGGATGAATATTTTTCTCAATCCGAATTGGATCATCTTTCTGATTACATGAATCATCTTCTAACCGGCCTCACCCTTTACCAGGCCAGGGAGAAACTTCTGGAGCAGATGAGGGTGGAAAAGAATGTCTATGATCGTTTACTCGAACAGGCGCTCAAACTGGGAGAAAGGGCTCTTTCCTCCCCTGATGACGCCGATGTCTTCATTGAGGGAAGAACAAATATTCTTCATGAACCCGAGTTTTGTAATATCTCAAGAATGACGGATCTCTTTCAGGCCTTTGAAGAAAAAGCTACCATGGTGCAGCTCTTGGATAAATTGATGGAACCGAAGGGGGTCCAAATTGCGATCGGTTCTGAGAGTCAGGTCCAGGAAATGGAGGACTGTAGCCTGGTCACTTCGACCTATGGGTGCGCAGGAAGAGTCTGGGGAGCCTTGGGTGTCATTGGACCTCGAAGGATGAACTATTCGAGGGTGATTCCTCTGGTCGATTATACTGCGAAACTTCTCACAGAGGTTCTGGAAACCACATAGACCCCTTTTCTGTCACCTTATGAATGGGCCACCTCACTGATTGTCAATCCCTTTGATGAATCAAAGGGAAAAGATAGGAGCAAGAAGAATGGCAGAAAAGAAGGAAAAAAAGAATAAGCATCACGAAAGATCAGAGAAAGAGGGGAGTGAAACTCTCCTCGAAAACCTTGGTCAAAAACTCCAGATACATTTAGAAGAGGAAAAAAAGGAGAAGGGAAAAGAGATTGAGGAACTAAAGAAGAAGTTGGAGGAGAAGGAGAAAGAGGCAAAAGAACATTACGACCGTTTGCTGAGGGTAGCTGCTGATTTTGATAACTATAAAAAGAGGGCAACCAGAGAAAAAGAGGAATGGACCAAATTTGCCAATGAAGATTTGATCAAAGCTATCCTACCTTTTATTGATAACCTGGAGAGGGCGATCAATCATGCTGAAAAGGTGGAAGATGCAGGGGTTCTGATCGAAGGCGTGCGGTTAACAATACAACAACTTCTGCAGGCCCTTAGTAAGTTTGGGCTTTCTTCCTTTGAATCGCATGGGAAGCCCTTTGATCCGGCCCTACATGAGGCGGTCTTACTTGTACCCACGGATCAACACGAACCCAATCAGGTTGTGGAGGAATTTCAGAAGGGCTATCTTCTGAACGATCGTCTCTTAAGACCGGCAACCGTTTCCGTATCGAAACCTCTGGAGAAGGAGGTTCAAGCAACGGAATGATCACTCATTATATCTTAAGAAAGGGGAATTAGAATGGCAAAGACAATTGGAATTGATTTAGGAACAACATTTTCAGTGGTAGCAGTCATGGAAGGAGGCGACCCGGTCGTCATCGCCAACCCGGAGGGAAGCCGAATCACTCCTTCTGTCGTTGCCTTTACAGATAAAGGTGAAAGAGTGGTTGGACAGATTGCCAGACGTCAGGCGATCACAAATTCTGAAAATACGATCTTTTCGATTAAACGACTGATGGGAAGGAAATATACCGATCCAGAAGTGGCGAAAGATCGGAAGGTCCTTCCTTATAAAATCGTCGAAAACAAGAATGGGGATGCGTGGGTCAGGGTGAGGGATAAGGATTACAGTCCCCCTGAAATCTCCGCCTTCGTCCTCCAGAAGATGAAGGAGACGGCTGAGGCCTATCTCGGTGAGAAGGTTACCGATGCTGTGGTCACTGTCCCGGCCTATTTTAACGACAGTCAGCGTCAGGCAACCAAGGATGCTGGAAAGATTGCGGGCCTCAATGTCATCCGGATCATTAATGAACCGACAGCCGCCTCCCTCGCCTATGGATTGGATAAGAAGAAGGACGAAAAGGTTGCTGTCTTCGATCTGGGTGGGGGGACTTTCGATATCTCTATCCTTGAGTTGGGTGAGGGTGTCTTCGAGGTCAAATCGACCAATGGGAACACTCATCTGGGTGGCGACGACTTCGACCAAAGAATCATCGTCTACTTAGCCGATGAGTTTCGGAAGGATCAAGGAATCGATCTGAGAAAAGATCGGATGGCCCTTCAGCGGCTGAAAGAGGCTGCTGAAAAGGCAAAGATTGAACTCTCTAATATGATGGAAACCGACATCAATCTGCCCTTTATTACCGCTGACGCCTCAGGGCCGAAACATTTGAACATGAAGCTGACACGAGCAAAATTGGAGCAGCTGACTGAAGATCTGATCGAAATGGTTGAGGGGCCTTGCCGTCAGGCCCTGGCTGATGCCGGGCTTTCAGCGAGGGATATTGATGAAGTGATCCTCGTTGGCGGTATGACCCGAATGCCCAAAGTTCAGGAGAAAGTGAAGCAAATCTTTGGAAAAGAACCAAACAAGAGCGTCAACCCTGATGAGGCGGTAGGTATTGGTGCTGCAATACAGGCCGGGGTTTTGAAGGGTGAGGTGAAGGATGTGCTGTTACTCGACGTGACCCCTCTCTCCCTCGGGATCGAAACGCTGGGTGCTGTTTTTACCAAGTTGATTGAACGAAACACCACTATTCCGGCAAAGAAGAGCCAGATTTTTTCGACAGCATCCGATAACCAACCCGCTGTTACAATTCATGTGCTCCAGGGAGAAAGGGAGATGGCCGCGGGTAATAAAACTCTCGGCCAATTTGAACTGGTGGGCATCCCCCTTGCTCCCAGGGGAATCCCTCAGATCGAAGTGACCTTCGATATCGACGCCAATGGTATTGTCCATGTCTCGGCGAAAGACCTGGGAACCGGCAAAGAACAGTCCATCAAGATTACTGCTTCCAGCGGTCTCTCCGATGAGGAAGTTAAAAAGATGGTCAGAGATGCCGAGGCCCATGCTGCAGAAGATAAGAAAAGAAGAGAAGTGGCCGAGGCAAGAAACCAGCTCGATAGCCTCATCTACACGACAGAGAAGTCTTTAAAGGAATACGGTGATAAGATCGACGCCAGTGAAAAACAGAATATTGAAGATGCGATTGCCAAAGCAAAAAAGGCAATGGAAACGGACGACGTTGGGGCAATCAAATCTGCTCAGGAGGACCTCACTCGTTCCTCCCATAAATTGGCAGAGGCGATGTATGCAAAAGCTTCGAAAGGGGCTGAAGCTGCGGCAACAGGACCTGAAGCAGGAACCCAAGAAGGTCCCCGGCAAAAGGCCCAAGAAGATGTGGTCGATGCCGATTTTGAGGATGTGAAAAAATAAGACGATCAGATATCCCGGATGAAAAGGGCGAGGGGAAACCTTCGCTCTTTTTATATGGGGTCCCAGTTCAGGTGAAATATTGGAATAATGGAATGTTGGAATAATGATGAAGTCGTAAAAGTCGAAAAAGACCAAAGATCATCATTCCGGCGAAAGCCGGAATCCAGTAATCTTAGTCGATCATGAAAACACCGGACACTGGTTTTCACTGGTCAGACGACCTTTTGCGAGATCATCAACAATACAAACGAATATTTTTTTCTTAACCCAATATTCCAGTATTCCATCATTCCATTCTTTTTCCGGGGGAGCGATGTGGGGTTTTTTTGAAAAATTAAAAAAGGGCCTCTCAAAAACTCATCAGGGTTTTGTGGAAAAGATCGATCGCCTCTTTCTCGGGAAGAAGATGATCGATCAGGACCTTTTGGACGAACTGGAAGGTCTCCTCTTTGAAGCCGATCTGGGAGTCAAGACTTCGAGTCAACTGATTGAAGGCGTCCAGCAAGGATTAAAAAGAGGTGAACTTCAGGAACCGGATAAACTAAAGGAGTTTATTAAACAAGAGATTCTACGGATTCTCAAATCGGGCGAAAAACCACTTTCCATTAACTTCTCTCAAACGAAACCTTTCGTCTTCATGGTGGTAGGGGTCAATGGTGGCGGTAAAACGACCACTATCGGAAAGATTGCCTACCAATATTCATCTCAGGGGAAAAAAATCCTGATCGGTGCGGCTGATACCTTCAGGGCAGCGGCTGTTGAACAATTGGAGATTTGGGCAAAACGAGCAGGGGCTGATCTGATCAAGCAATCCAAAGGGACGGATCCCTCTGCGGTCGCCTTCGACTCCATCCATGCTGCCAAAGCCAGAAATATTGATCTCGTCTTCATTGATACAGCAGGAAGACTTCATACCAAAGTCAATTTGATGGAAGAGTTAAAGAAGGTGAAACGGATCATCGGCAGAGAATGTCCGGGAGCACCCCATGAGATCCTTCTCGTCCTCGATGCGACGACGGGCCAGAATGCCATCTCTCAGGCCAAGTTCTTTAACGAGGCTATTGGTGTAACTGGAATCGCTCTCACCAAATTGGATGGAACGGCCAAAGGAGGAATCATCGTGGGAATCACAGAGGAACTGAGCATCCCAATACGTTACGTCGGTGTGGGTGAAGGGATTGATGATCTCAGGGAGTTTAACGCCTCTGAATTTGTCCAGGCCTTATTTTAACCTCAGCTAATAAAAGATACGTTTTGACATAGAAAACCATTTTATTTTTCCCCTTGACAAAAAAAAGTTTTGTGGTATCTTTCACAAGGCTTAACCTGCCGTACGAATAATCTACATAACCCAAATATTGATTTGGTTATTTACACGAATGTAGGGGAAATTCAAATTATATTGAGCGTCATAAATATTTGCGCATCTAAAAAATTTATCCTCTTTAATTGTCATTCCGGGCTTGACCCGGAATCCAGTCTTTGAATTTCGGTCTTAGAATTTCTGGATTCCCGCTTTCGCGGGAATGACACCACATGCGCAATTTATTATGTCGTTATGTAT
>Ga0315294_10010215_pt1 | contig 10298 bp, 7 predicted proteins | sample YL17G13_40_MG_FD_203626 | JGI IMG/M metagenome (GOLD analysis project Ga0315294, IMG submission 203626) | Sediment microbial communities from Yellowstone Lake, YNP, Wyoming, USA - YL17G13_40 | ecosystem: Environmental > Aquatic > Freshwater > Lake > Sediment | place: USA: Wyoming | collected...
TAGAAGAAGTTGTCCGTTATCAACAGCGTCTCGTCGTCCACGATCTTCAGCGAGCCGATGAAGACCACGTTCGGGGTTCCGTCCTTCGACGCCGTGGCGATGGGTATGGGCTTCTGCTTCTGCAATGTCTCCTTCACTTGAGTAGGCATCTTGACCGTTTCGACCACCAAGCAGAATTAGAATCTACCCCGTTAATGAAGATGACGGTGCTCTGCAGGCGGCAGAAAGGCAAAAATCGCTCTAGATCGGCCTTTTTGCTTTCTCAACGATCTGCCTCTCCCGCCAGGATTCCAGATGATGGCCGGACATCATGAAGTGGCATTAGATTGAGAATAGGTCGGCTCCCGCCCTACGACGGCGGAAGCATGATGCCTTCCTCTGACATCCTCTTCATGGGAATAAGATGACGGCCAAGAAGATGCTGAAGGTGCTGGCGGACGGAGGATACCCGGCCAGGATCGTTCCTGTCTCTCGACTGGAAGATATCAAACGGAACGTGGAAGGTCTGCGCGAGCAGGGACTGCTGGACCCGTTGCTGCACGAGACCTATCTGAAGGGTTACAGCTACCAGCCGCCGAAGGAGATGCCTGATGCCAAGTACATCGTCATACTCTCAGTGCCATTGCCTCAGATCGAAGTGAGGTTCAACTGGAAAGGGAGAGAGATCAAGACCATCGTCCCTCCCACCTACGCGAACACCCTGAGCATCATCGCCAAGGCCAAGGAGAGGCTGGAAAAGAGCGTCGAGCACGGAGAAGGAAGATTCGTTCTAGCCCTATTCCCGTACAAGACCTTGGCCGTGCGCACTGGACTCGCCTCCTACGGGCGGAACAACATCAGTTACGTCGGGAAGCAGGGCAGCTTCCACCGCCTGACGGCTTTCTTCACCGATCTTGAGCTGGACGTGGATGACTGGGGAGAGCGATCGGTCCTTCCCCGATGCACGAAATGCACCGCCTGCCTGAAGAGCTGCCCGACCAAGGCAATAGACGAGGACCGCTTTCTTTTACATGCGGAGAGATGCCTGACCTTCCTGAACGAGCTCCCATCGGACAAGCCTTTCCCCTCGTCCATCAAGCCTTCGATGCACAACGCCATCGTCGGATGCATGCGGTGCCAGCATGTCTGTCCTTACAACAAAGAGGTTCGGGATTGGACCGTCAAGGGGGAGGATTTCTCAGAAGAGGAGACGGGATATCTTCTGAAAGGCGAGTTCGTCGGCGACAAGGCCAAGGAGATGGAGGCCAAGCTCGGAAGGTCCGGGCTCGATCTCAGTGTGTTCCCCCGCAACCTGAGAGCGTTGCTGGACGCATGAGGAGAACCGTCATTGGAAATGCATTTACGACCATGGAGTGCATAGGTTCATATACTAGGATGCCGTCGAGTGGCTCACTAGAATCGGTCCGTTCACTGTTTTCCTGAGAAGCATCACACGGAATCACAAGGGAAGAAGCGAAAGGCAGAGAAGCTAGAATAATTCACACGGAGGTGAACAATAGAATGTACGACAGGGCACCCAGGGAAATGCACAAGGCCGTTTGCGCCGACTGCAAGAAGGAATGCGAAGTCCCCTTCAAGCCCACTGAGGGGCGACCAGTATATTGCCGCGACTGCTTCAGCAAGCACAAGCCGGCAAGGCGCTTCTAAAGGGACAGTGCTGCACAAAGCACAAATCCAATCATTTTTTCAATTTTCTATTTTTTCATACACTCCTGGTAGCTGGTCGTTTAGCTACTTCGCTTGGCTTACAGGAATAAGAATCCATATTCCGTTGTCTTCTAGTGTTCCATTGCGGTGAAAGGCGCAGTGGAAACGCTTTAATCCGCGCGCATGATGGGTTGTCGTGCTCCTGTCTGCGAAAGGCATGACCAAGGCCTTCGGCGCCAAAGAGGTCCTCCGCAACGTGGACTTGGAGATTGAGGCAGGGGACCGCATCGGCCTGGTGGGTCCGAACGGCACAGGCAAAACCACGCTGCTCAAGATCCTTACGGGAGAGATCAAGCCGGACACCGGTGAGCTCACCGTCCGCACGGCGAGGATAGCATACCTTCCTCAGTTCCACGGATTGGACGATGAGACGTTGGACCAGGTTCTCAAGGACCCCTTCGCCCCGGCTGAATTGGCTCGGCTGGAAGAGCTGGAGCGGTTGATGTCCTCCGCCGGCGATGATCCGGAGGTCGATCTGAACGAGGTGGCCGCCGAGTACGCTCGCCTGCAGGAGGAGCTCATCTCCAAGAGAGGATACATCCAGGAAGAGAGGAAAGAGAAAGCCTTGGTCCGCTTGGGACTGACCGACCGGCCCCAGGAGAGAAGGATCAACGAGCTCAGTGGGGGCGAGGCGACCAGGGTCATGCTCGCCCGGGTCCTGGTGCAAGCGGACGAAGCGGAGATGATGATCCTCGATGAACCGACAAGTCATCTGGACATCGAGACCACCGAATCGCTCGAGGACTTCCTGCGCCATTACCCCGGCGCGGTCCTGGTGGTCTCCCACGACCGCTATTTCCTGGACCGGGTGGTGAAGGAGATCTGGGACCTGGACTCAGGAACGCTGACGAAGTACCGGGGCAGCTACACGGAGTTCGCCAAGAAGAAGGAGCTGGAACTGGAGAAGCAGAGGATCGCCTACCACAAGAACCAGACGGAGAGGGAGAGGAACCTCAAGATCGCAGAGGAGCAGCACCTGCGCCTGAAGTATGCTACGACGCACAAGACCCGCTTGAAGATGGTCGACCGCATGGAGGAGGTCGATGCCCCTCGGAAAGAGAAGAAGCTGGACATCAGACTCCAGGCCGTGGCCAAGTCCGGCAAGAACGTCCTCACGGTCAAGGGGTTCACGGTCAGAAGAGGAGGGAGGAGGGTCCTGGAGAACATCGACCTGGAGATCGTGCGGGGCGACCGGCTGGGCATCTTCGGTGCTAACGGATCTGGCAAAACGACGCTGCTTCTGGCATTGATAGGCGAGCTGGGCTTTGAGGGCGAATACTGGCTCGCTCCCGGCGCGCGGTGGGGCTACTTCGCCCAGGGACATGATGGTCTCGATCCGGACCTGACGCCGGAGCAGCAGCTGGAGCAGATGCTGAGCGAGGAGGAGAAGAGAAAGGCGAGGGGGATGCTGGCGCAGTTCCTCTTCACACCGCAGCAGGTCAAGACGCCGATCGCCAATCTGTCGGGAGGAGAGAGAGCGAAAGTGGCGCTGGCCATGCTCACCTCGGAGAAGAGCAACCTGCTCTTTCTGGACGAACCTACGAACTACCTCGACCTGCCTTCGAGGGAGGCGGTGGAACGAGCGCTCATAGGGTTCCCGGAGACGCTGGTCCTGGTCACGCACGACAGATATCTTCTTGATGTCGCATGCAATAAAGTGGCCGATCTTAGGAATGGCAGAATGCGCCTGTTCAACGGCACCTACTCGGAGATGAAGAGGTCCTTGCCTCCCTCAGAGGTCATGGCCGAGGCGGGCATGTACCGGGTGGTGTCCGGATTCACCGACTGGGCCACGAGAACGAAGTACCGGCCGGGGGACAAGGTAGGCATCGCTCCCTCCGAGGTCGAAAGGTTCCGCTGGGCCCTGGACGCGGGAAAACTGAAGAAAGGGACGGGGAAAGAGCTGAAAAAGGTCCAGAGGAACATCTGAACCAAGCCATTGAAGGATGTCAGCGGAAGAGGAAGATAGAAGTTGAAGAACAATGGAAATAGGTCTAATCTATACAGGCTGGAAATATGAATAAGTTTCACGAGATGCTACTGTATTTCATTCGAGGCGTACCAATGGACAGGGTTGTCAATCTAATGGGTATGAAATGGTACGTGCCACATGATTACGTCCTCCCTTTCGTAGGTAGGCTGACGATCCCCTTCGGTTTCTTGCCATTGTTTGAGGCAACGCAACGTAATTGGATACGCCAGAACGTCCCTAAGGGGGGCGTGTTTGTGGACATCGGGGCGGCCTTCGGCCTCTATTCACACACCTTCGCTAACCATTTCGATATGGTCTATGCCATCGAGCCGCATCCAGTCAATCGTTTCATCCTCGGAGAGAACATCCGTTTGAACGGGCTGAACAACGTACAGGTCATACCCTATGCCGTATGGGATTCGCATACCGAGATTCGCCTCGGCCATCTAATCGAAAACGATTATTTCCGAGTGGGAATCCAGGAGAACCAAATCGAGGGCATTCATACGTTCGATGAGGTGCATATTCCAACGATAAGGCTCGACGACGTCTGCTTGGCTCCAGACTTTATCAAGATGGACATCGAAGGCGGAGAGTATATGGCCATAAGGGGAATGGAAGAGACACTCTCGACATATCGTCCTCTGCTTATGGTGGAGGTGCATGAGTTCCAGCACCCCGCTAAGGACTTCTTCGAAATAATGGGGGCATTAGGCTATCGTAGAATCTATTCTCATTGGACCAGTCACGTCTTCGCTCCGGATCGTAGACCGCAGTAGTCGGTGGCCTGGGCCATGCTCGCACTGAGTATGTTCACGCTGAAAGTGCCATTCTCCAGCATCCCGTCCTTCGTCCTCCGCTTCTTGCTCAGCTTCACCTTGCTCATGTTCCCCCATCGAGAAATGGTTCATACCCGGGCTTATCAGACTTCATTACTTTCAGATTCCTTAGCGTCCAGGAGAGCGGTTGTGCTCCAGTTGGGGAGAGCGGAAGGAAAAGACATTAATACTTGCGTGATATGTCGTGGCATAGCACGGTGGACCGTGCAACCACAAAAAGGAGGTCGAAAATGGCTGGAGCGAACCCTGAGCTGTCGTCTTCGCAGACGAACGTCCCGCATTCGAGCGCCATCGCCACGCAGCATAGCGCTGCACTGGAACCGGGGACGTCGGAGTACTATTCGCTCCAGCAGGCGGTCTTTGAGGCGGGCAAGATGTTCCTCGTGCATGGGGGCCGGGTGGTCGTTCTCCGCTGCGACGGCGGCAGATGGATCTCGCCGCTAATCCAGTGGGCCTGCGGCAATTGCCAGTTCATTGCGCTTGACGACACGCAAGAGAGCGTGGAGGAGTGCATCGACCGGCACAAAATGTGCGTGCACCTAGGATTCGTCGAAGCGGGGCAGATGGACCTGAACGAGCGGTTCCCTGAGACGGCGAGCGTGCTCACCTTAGGCGTTGAATCGATGAGCAAACTGCAAGACGAGCGCAGAGGAGAGGTGCTGCGATCGATCCGCAGACATCTGGAACGAAGTGGCGCTTTCATCATGATGGAGCGCGCCGACCGGGACTGGGAGACGGAGCTCAGGGAAGCGGGCTTTCATGGGGTGAGGCGCATCTGGCGTCGTGGAGCCTTCATCGCCTGGCTGGCACTTCGCTGAACTCGTCGAGGTTGCCTACGACAAGGACGACGATATCACCAGAAATGGCTGACTTTGGGAGCGCCCCCGAGCTTATGCCCTTCGCGCAGTTGCGTGCAACGGATCCGGCGCCTAATGCCACTGCCCGCCATGCCTAGAGCATCTGGTCCATGGCTCTCAGGCTCAGAGTGTCGCAGATCTCCTCCACGAAACGCAAGAGATCCTCGCGGCCGCTGGCAACGGCGCCCTTGACCAGATAGGGTGAGAGATCGTGGTCCATCGCCCCGAGGTAGGTGGCCAGGATGCATCCCGTCGCGCTCAGCCCCTCGATGATGACGGTGTCGCATTTCTGCTTGTCCAGGATTTCCACCAGATTGGTTTTGTTGAAGGCGTTGGGATAGTTCTTCGTCACCTTGACGTCGGAGTCCCGGACGTGGATGCCGTCCGCGAATTCGAACGATCTCGTTCCGGGCTCCGGGCCTTTCCCCTTGTCAGTATGGTAGATGAATGTGATTGGCAACCCCTTCTCTCGGAAGATGCGGATGCCTTCGTTGATCTCCTCCGCACGCATCTCCACGGATCTCTTCAGTTCGGGGCTCATCTCCAACCAGGCATTCTGGATGTCCACAACCAGCAGTGCGGGCTTCATGTTCTCATCCTTTGGTCGGGGTGCAATTCCATAGGCAGAATATGAGGATTGGCATCACGCAGGCCGAAGTGATTCGATGGCTCATCGGCTTCCTCCGCGTTCGCTCGTTCCCGGATAAGGCAGTGACCGCACCGCGACCACTAGTGCCCGCATCCCCCAAGTAACGTGACCAGAGTAGGAGGGAACGAGGAACATGATATCCAACGCCCAGATCTGCGAGAACAGTGAGATGAGAATGACGCTCCGACGCCTTGAAGAGGACAGAAGCTGGAGGCTGCGTGCTTCGCCACGATCCTCCTTGAGCGGGAACAGAGGAACGATGAATGGCGCAGCAGTGGATGATTTTCACAAAAAGCCGACTTATTGCCCGAACGAGAGGGTGAGATGGTGAGCACTGCCAATCCCCTAGTGGCGCTAACGGAACTGCTGGTAGCGGTGATCGTATTGATCACGCTCTGGCGATTCCTCAACTCCCCGGGAGTAGGAGGAACGGAGAGTGGGGAAGGAGAGCAACAGCACCCTGACGACTCAAGGAGCTCGGGCTAGGGAACGCTGCTGGATGGCGATATCATCTCATGATTGGCGGCTTGAGGAGAACGCCTGCAACTGAGCGGAGATTCTTTGATGCAGACCTTTTCCCGATTTCTCCTTTCTTGATGGCGGCGGCTTGAAGCCGAGGAGCGTGCACGGTCGCGAGAGTGCTGACGGGAAGGCCGACCATGGAAAGAGCTGGAATTTGCTTCCAGCGAGCTGCGCGCCGGCACGTTCGTCAAGGCCCTTCCTCAGAGATGATCTAGAATGGGATGGTCGCAAGAACCTGGCAAGATTAAGTAGCGCCTGGAACAATAGTCGGACGCTACAAGGGGGTCTTGGAACGGTCAAAGAGCTCAAGTACGGCCAATGTCGCAATTTCAGTCCAGAGGTCGATTTCAAATGCCAGTCGACGGCCGAGCTGGAACCGCTGACGGAGATCATAGGACAGGACCGGGCGGTCAAGGCGCTGCAGTTCGGACTGCGCATCAAGGACAAAGGCTTCAACGTCTTCGTGGCGGGCATGCCGGGCACGGGAAGAAAGACCGCCATCACCAACTTCATCAAACAACTGGCCAAGGAAGCGCCCACGCCGCCGGACTGGTGCTATGTCAACAATTTCAAGGACCAGGCCAGGCCGAGGGCCCTCCAGCTTCCTCCAGGGAGGGGAGCGAGCTTCAAGAAGGAGATGGAGAAGTTCGTTTCTGGTCTGGCCAAGGCCCTCCAGGATGCCTTCGAATCCAATGACTATGTGCAGCGCCGCACCTCCAGCCTCAAATCCATCGACGAGAAGAGGCAGGAGTACAACGCCAAGATGACCAAGATGATCGCCGAGGCCAAGTTCCAGCTAGTGCAATCCCCCGTGGGCGTGGCATTGGTGCCGCTCATCGATGGCCAGCAGTACAACGAGGACATGCTCGCTCAGATGCCGGCCAGAGTGCACAAGCAGATCGATGCCAAGCGCGATGCGCTGCAGGTGGAAGTGCAGAAGACCTTCGTACAGCTGAGGGACCTGGACCGCGAAGCAGAGGAGAAGGTCAACAAGCTCAACCGGGAGATCGTCACTTTCGTGATCGAACCTCGCCTGGCACCCCTGCGGGATCAGTTCAAAGAATCGCCACAGGTGCTGGAGTACCTGGCGGACGTGCAGGAGGATGTCCTGCAGAACGTGCCCCTCATCATCCAGGGAGCGAGGAAGGTGGAAGGGCCGATGGGGCTGCCCATATCCATAGACTCGCCGGCCAAGAACTACCAAGTGAACTTGATCGTGGACAACTCCAAGCTAAAAGGTGCTCCGGTGGAGATCGAGCTCAACCCCACCTACTTCCGTCTGTTCGGCGCCACGGAGAAGGAGGCCAAGTTCGGCGCCCTGTTCACGGACTTCACCATGATCCGGGCAGGCTCCGCCCACAAGGCGAACGGCGGCTATCTGGTGATGCCGGTGGAAGGATTGTTCCAGGACCCGCTCACCTGGCCTTCGCTCAAGCAGACCCTCTCCTCAGACATGCTAGAGATCGAGGAGCAAGCGGCCCGCATGGGCTACATGGTCACTCGCTCCCTGCGACCGGAGCCGATACCTTTCAGCGCCAAGGTCGTCATCGTCGGCGATCCGTACGCTTTCGATGTCCTGTACGCGGCGGACAAGGACTTCCGCGAACTCTTCAAAGTGAAGGCGGACTTCGACACCACCATGCCACGCAACAAGGAGAATGTGGAGCAGTACGCGGCCTTCGTATGCATGCTGTGCAACAAGGAGAGCTTGCTGCATTTGGACGCGGGTGCGATGTCCGAAGTGGTGGAACTCTCCTCCCGCATGGTGGAGGACCAGAACAAGCTCAGCACGCACTTCGCGGAGATAGCGAACGTCGTCCGCGAGGCCAACTTCTACGCCCGCCAGGAGAAGGCGGCGGAGATAGCGCGCAAGCACGTCGTGAGGACCATCGAGGAGAAGGTGTACCGCTCCAACATGATCCAAAAGAAGATGGAGGAGATGGTGCGGAAGGGCATGGTGCTCCTGGAGACCGAAGGCGAGAAAGTGGGGCAGGTGAACGGGCTCTCGGTCATTTCCCTAGGAGACTACGCCTTCGGAAGGCCATCGCGGATAACCGCCTCCGTGGGCGTGGGGAAGGAAGGGGTCATCGACATCGAGCGCGAGGCGCAGATGAGCGGCCCCACCCATCACAAGGGCGTGCTCATCCTGGGCGGATACCTCAACGGCACCTACGCCACCGAGAGGCCCCTCTCCCTCACCGCCAGGCTGGTGTTCGAGCAGTCGTACTCGGGCGTGGACGGGGACTCGGCTTCCTCCACCGAGCTGTACTGCATCCTGTCCGCTCTCTCGGACAAGCCGGTCAAGCAGTATCTGGCCGTCACGGGCAGCGTCAACCAGAAGGGCGAGGTCCAAGCCATAGGCGGCGTCAACGAGAAGATCGAGGGCTTCTTCGAGACCTGCAAGATCTCCGGCATCAGCGGCAAGCAGGGCGTGCTCATACCGCGAAGCAACGTGCAGAACCTCATGCTCAAACAAGAAGTACTGGATGCCATAAAGAAAGGCAAGTTCCACATCTATCCTATCAAGGTCATCAGCGAGGGGATCGAGATCCTGACCGGTGTGAGGGCGGGCGAGCGTCGTCCGGATGGCAGCTTCGAGAAAGGCACCATCAACGACCTGGTGCAAAGGCGTCTGAACGATATGGCGGACCGCATCAAGGAGTTCCGCAGCTGATACCTCCCAAAGACCAGAATGAATCGGACGGCGAACCGCAAGCAGCGATCCTATCCTTCGGGCCGCAGGTCCTTGAACATGAGGAAGAACGCCGCGATGGCGAAGATGTAGAGCATTGCTGCCAGATAGAACGGCAGGTCGTAGATGCCCGCGGCCAGCAAGGCGCCACCGAAGAAAGTGGTGACGCTGTTCGGAAGGCGCCAGACGATGTTGTTGACCGCGCTCGCCAGCCCTCGCTCCTCTTTGGAAATGATGCTCATCATGTATGAGTCGCCCAGTGGGCCGGCCATGTTCATGAGGACCGCGCGCACCAAGAACACCACCGCCGCCAGCGTGGCGCCGGGCATTAGGGGGATGAGGACCATGAAGATGGTGGAAGTTCCCTGACATAGAACGATGGCTCGCACCGATCCGAACCTCTTCCCCAGCCTGGTGGAGACGATGGTGGCGATCCCAATGGTGATGCCGGAAACCGCCAGCAGAGGGCCGCTCCAGGTATCAGGGATGGAGTACCTTAGCCAGAGCCAGGTGGGGATCAGGGGTATGATCAATCCCGCCCCCAGGCCGATGAGGGCGTTGCAGCCGGAGAAGCGCAGGATCCGCCCCATGTTCTTTCCTCGCTTCAGCCCCTGCTTCGGTCTCTTGTGTTCGTGGTAGTCGCGCAACAGCCTTGACAGAGCGAAAGGCGATACTATGCCTAAGACCGCCATCAGCAGGAAGGTGTAGGAGTGGATCTGGGCGGAGCTGATGTTGAGCACGTCCTGCAGGGCGGGGAAGAAGAACGGCAGGGCAGCGCCAACCGACATGGCGGTGCCATTGACGATGAATGATACGACGAAGGCTCCATCCCGATTCTCGAGGGTGGTCATGTCCGCGATCATGGCGTTCCAGGTGGCCATGTAGGCCCCTTCGCCGATGCCCCCCAGCATTGCGGCCAACATCAGGACCGTGAAGTCTGTGGTGACGCCAAATACGAGCATCACGGGGGCCATGACCAGCAAGCCCGCCAGCAGGATGCGCTTCCTCCCGATGCGGTCAGAAAGGAGACCGATGGGCACCGCCACCACGACCAGGGCAA
>Ga0315294_10010216_pt1 | contig 10298 bp, 7 predicted proteins | sample YL17G13_40_MG_FD_203626 | JGI IMG/M metagenome (GOLD analysis project Ga0315294, IMG submission 203626) | Sediment microbial communities from Yellowstone Lake, YNP, Wyoming, USA - YL17G13_40 | ecosystem: Environmental > Aquatic > Freshwater > Lake > Sediment | place: USA: Wyoming | collected...
GGCTTTGTCGAAGACCAGGCCTCCGACGAGGACACGAGCCTTCCAGACGCCGGTGGGCGCGGCCTCGTCGGTCGCGACCCGGAACGAATGGAACGATTGGACCGACTTCACGGGCCTCAGGGTTTGAATGAGCTGACCCCGGGGGTTGTAGAGCTCGAGGACGACGGGATGCTCCTTGGGCAGGATCCGGTCGCGGTCGAAAAGGACAAAAGTGAGGTAGAGCGCGTCGCCGGGCCGCCATACGCCCCGCTCGCCGTAGATCGCGCCCTTGATCCCCTTGACGACGGTTTCGCCTCCGACATCAAAGTGACTCATGGCCAGGGCGGCGTCCTTGTTTACCCGAAGATAGCCGATGTCTCGGCCCGACTGGGCCGAGAGGTAAAACGGTTTGCGGGCCGGCTTCAGGGTCAGGAATCCGGAGCCGTCGCATTTGCCCTCGGCCAGGAGACGGTTCTGATAATCGAAGGCCTTGACCCGGGCGCCGGAGAGCGGCTGGCCCGTTCGAATGTCGGTGGTTACGATGTGAAGGGTCAGGCCTTCTTCCAGGCCGGCGATAAGGCCGATGTTGGACGAAATGAAATTCCGCGACACGGCCGCCTTGGAATTATATCGGGGATTGTAGTAGGTATCCTTGCACGGGTCGTCGCGGTCTTCCCAGTTGAACCGGTCCTGATTGTAATAATCCTCGGCGTAATCCCAGCTGGAAGCGTCTCGAAAATCAACGTCGTCCCGGTTCTCCGGGACCGGTTCCAAGACGGGCTCCCGGTCCGAGGCGGCACAGGGGGTGGTCGAGTCTCCGCGGTTGAAGGACAGGGTCAGGCGGAACAGGCTGCCCGGGTTCTCCTTGAGGAGTTGGGTGACGTCCAGGCTGAAGCGCGTCCATCGCCGGGTCGAGGCCGGATTGTCGGCCAGGGAGACGGTCTTCCGCCAGAGAAAGCGGCCGACCCTGGTCAGTTCCTGGTTTCCCTCCAGATTGTTGAGCTGGAAAAACTGGTGGATGTTGTCGCCGTAGATTTGAAAGGCCGTGACCTGGACCGATTTGAGATTCACGGCTTCTATAGGAACGGTCAGCCGGTCTTTCTCCGGCAGGATGGTGCCCTTGCCCACGAAGCGGACCTCGGGAGGGGCGCTTTTAAAGCTTACCTCCTGGCTGACGTCCTTGGCCAGCTTGCGGCCGGCGAAATTTCGGATGCCGGCCGAGACAAGAATTTTGGCCGACGTCCCGAATCCCGAGGCGGAATAGACGCGGATTCGGCTCCCCTCGGTCTCAAAGGTCAGGGTCTGCCCCTCCGCTCGGATCAGTCCTTCGAGGACCTGATTCTCTTTCAGCAGGTCGGAGAAGCGGAGGACGATGAAGCCGGGGTCGCCCTGCACGGCTTCGGCTTCCAGGAATTTGAATTCATGGCGAGGCGGGACGACGAATTGCCGTTCACCGCTTCGATCCAGACCGATGAGAGCGCCGTCCCATTTCAGGTTGACCGAGGACTCGTCCTCCCGGCGTTCAACGTTTTTGATCATAAAGGCGTGCCGTTGGCCCTGGCTGTCATGGGTCCAGGCGATATCGAGCTTGCGGCCTTCCTGTTCGGCTTCGAGGATTTTTTCGACAAGGTCTCCCGTTTCGCTGTCGGATGTGGTCAAGACGCCCTGCAGGGCCTGGCGGTCCGGGCCGGCGCCCTCCTGGGGCCCGAGCCCTTCCACGTTGATTTCCATGTCGGAGGGGATGGCGGTAAAGGCGAACTCGAAACTGCGAAAGGCGCGGGGGACGTCCATAACCTTGTCCAGGCGGAGAACGGCCTTGTGCGTGACTCCCGGCTTGAGGGGTTTGTCGGGAGTGAAGGCGATCTCACGGACGCTTTTCCACTCGGCCTTCCCGGAGAGGGAGGGGGTGAACGCCAAGACGCCGTCCGGGGCCTCGGCTCCCTTCTCCGCCGGCCCCACGTTGTTGACGAATAGGACGCGGATGGGCGATTTACGGGAAATCATTCCCGAGCTGTAGGCGCTGATGTAGCGGTACCATTCCGGCTCGAGCTGGGGCGCTTTGATCCCCGGCTCCCCTCCGCGCTTGCAGGCGGCGCCACAAACGATGAGGCCGAGAATGAAACAGACGAGAACGGCTTTCTTGAATGTCATGGGTCCCACTCCTCGTTGCGGATGCATTGATGATGCTGAAAGATGAAGGAAAAGTATCACAAGCGCGGGAATAGGGCAAGAGCCGTCATCGCTTTGACATCATTGTCCGACCGAGGATACAATGCCTGCGGACAGCGCAGTGGCGATACGGATTGCGCGTCCCATCGAAAATCGGGATTGAATGAAATGGCGAGTCCGTGAGTCAAGACCATGAAAGATCAAGAAGGCCGGTTAGCCATCCTGCTCGAAACGACGGACCCCGTCGAAGCCGATGTTATCAAGGCCAAGCTCGAGTCGTTCGGCATTCCGTGCCTGTTGAAGCGCGAGAGCGCGGGTCATTTATACGGAATCATGATCGACGGCCTGGCCGCCGTGCAGATTCTTGTTACTGAGGAATGCCTGGAACTGGCCCGACGCGCCATTGAACCCGGCGAGCAAGACCCTCCGGAGGAAACTTCATCCTAGGGGAAAGCGACGGCCGCGGCCGGAAAGGAGGCTGACATGCGCAAGGGGACGAGGCTGGCCCTGCTGCTGGCGGCCATACCGTTCTTGACCTTGGTTTTCGCCCTTCCCTTAGTTAACCGTCTCAGGCCGATTATCCTCGGGCTCCCGTTTCTTCTCTTCTGGATCCTGGCCTGGGTGGCTTTGACTCCGCTGATCCTTTATCTGGCCTACCGGCTCGAAAAAAAATACAACCCTCCCGAGGATGAGGCCGACCGATGAACCCGGCGCTGCTGATCATCTTCGGCACGATCCTGTTCTCCGCGCTCCTGGGCGTCTTCGCCGGACGGCGGGTGCCGATGAACCTGGAGAACTGGACCGTGGGCGGCCGAAAATTCGGCGTGCTCCTCATCTGGCTGCTGATGGCCGGGGAAATCTACACGACCTTCACCTTCCTGGGCGCCAGCGGCTGGGCCTATTCCAAGGGCGCGCCGGCTTTCTATATCCTGGTCTACGGCGCGCTGGCCTACACCCTGTCGTTCTTCATCCTGCCCGCCCTGTGGCGCGTGGGCAAGAAGCACGGCCTTCACACCCAGCCGGATTACTTCATCCACCGCTACGGTTCCCGGGCCCTGGGCGTGTTCGTGGCTCTCATTGGAGTCGCGTCCATCATTCCCTATCTCGAGCTGCAGCTTGCCGGCCTGGGCTACATCGTCAACGTCGCCAGCCGCGGCGCGATCAGCGCCCCCCTGGCCATCCTCCTGTCCTTCGTCCTCACCTGCGCCTTTGTCCTGACGAGCGGCATCAGGGGCGCGGCCTGGGTGGCCGTGGTCAAGGATATCATGATGCTCCTGGCGGTGGCCGTCGTGGGAATCGGCGTGCCTGTGATCTATTTCGGCGGGATCGGCAAGATGTTCCGGGCCCTGAGCCTGAAGTTTCCCGGGCACCTCGTTTTTCCCGGGGCCGCGGCCCACATGGACGTCGTCTGGGTGATGTCCACTTGCCTGCTCACCGGGCTGGGATTTTACATGTGGCCGCACATGTTCGGCGCGGCGTTTTCGGCCAAGAGCGCCGAGACCATCAAGCGCAACGCCATCATCATGCCCTTCTATCAAATACCCACGCTCCTGGTGTTCCTGGTCGGATTCACGGCCCTCCTGGTCATCCCCGGGCTGGCCAAGCCCGACACGTCCTTCCTGGCCCTAGTGGATAAAACCTACCCGTCCTGGTTCGTGGGCTTTGTCGGCGCGGCGGGAGCGGTGACGGCCATGGTGCCCTCGGCCGTCCTGGTGCTTTTTGGGGCGACGCTTTTGGCCAAGAACGTATACCAGACCGGATTCAATCCCAAGGCCGGGGAGGCCCAAGTGCTGCGGCTGAGCCGGATCATGGTCCTGGTCATCATGGTCGTGGCGTTGATGCTGGCCCTCTTTTTTCCCAATGAGCTCGTCAACCTGCTTATTTTCGGCTATGACGGCGTGAGCCAATTTTTTCCGGGCGTCGTCCTCGGCCTGTTCTGGAAGCGCGTAACGAAGCCGGCCGTCGGGGTGGGCCTCGTTGCGGGCGTGGTGACGGTCGTGGCGCTTATCGTCACTCACCATGATCCGCTGTTCGGTCTGAACGCCGGGTTCGTCGGCCTGGCCGTGAACGCCGTTCTAACCATCAGCCTCAGCCTTTTGGCGCGTCGGAGCTTATCGGGGGGCGGACCGGACCAACCTATTCATGTCAAATAAAACAGATGTATATCTGGGGTCGGACCGAATCCTGTCATTCAAATGAATTCAGAAGGATGGCCAAATGACTGGATTTTCATCCTAAAAGCGCTGCTTCGGACGCTTGAAATGAGACTTGTTTTAAGATTAAATCGTCACTGAGTTCATGGACGCTCTGGGAGGTCAGATGAAATGGATAAAGATATTAAGGAAGAAATCGAGAAGCTGACGCCCCGGCTGGTGGCCTGGCGAAGGGATTTTCATCAACACCCCGAAGTCGCATTCGAGGAGAAGCGCACGTCCGGAGTCATTCGAAAATATTTGGAAAACCTCAGCCTTCCCGTAGCGAGCTGCGGCGGACTCGGGCTCAGGGCCGTGCTTGAGGGAAAGCCCGGCGGGAAAACCGTCGCGCTGCGGGCGGACATGGACGCTCTGCCGCTCGTTGAAGAAGGGGACAAGGAATACATTTCGTTAAACACAGGCGCAACCCACGCCTGCGGGCACGACGGCCATATGGCCATCCTCATGGCCGTGGCCAAGATTCTGTCGGAGCGCAAGAAAGATTTTTCCGGCCGCGTCGTGTTCCTCTTTCAACCGGCGGAGGAGCTTCCTCCCGGCGGGGCCGAGGACATGATCACAGACGGGGCGCTCGACGGCGTCGACGCCGTTTTCGGGCTTCACCTCTGGCAGGGTTTGCCCACGGGCATAGTCGCGACGATCAAGGGACCGATGATGGCCCAGTCCGACAATTTCACGGTCACGGTCAAAGGCCGGGGCGGCCACGGCTCCATGCCCCATATGGCTTGCGACACGATCCTTGTCGCCTCGGAGATCGTCGTCGCATGCCAGAGCATCGTCAGCCGGAACGTTGACCCGCTCAAGCCGGCCGTGGTTTCGTTCGGCGCGATTCAGGGCGGCACCGTCAACAACATCATTCCGACGACCGTGATCCTTAAGGGAACGGTTCGCACTTTCGACCCGGCCGTTCAAACCCTTATCGAAGGCCGTCTCAAAGACGTGGTGGAGATGACGGCCAAAGCCTTCGGCGCCGAGGCCGCTCTGGAATACGTCCCGGGCTACCCGGTTGTGGTCAACGACGCGGCCATGGCCGATTTTGCCCTCGACGTAGCCCGGAAGACTCTAGGTCCGGATCGGGTCGTCTCTATCGATCCGGTCATGGGCGGTGAGGATTTTGCCTATTTTCTGAAGAAGGTTCCCGGGGCTTTTCTCTTTTTCGGCGCGGGCGACGGCCGGTCCTATCCGCATCACCACCCTGGTTTCGACATCGATGAACAGGCGCTTCCGCCGGCCGCGCTGCTCTTGGCCCGCCTGGCCCTGGAGTTCCTCGGTTGAGTTTTCCCTATATCCTAGCCATCGCTTTAGCCTTGGCCATGGATGCCTTTGCCGTGTCGCTCGGCATCGGGATCAGCCGGCCAGAGATCAAGCCCGCGCAAATCCTGCGGCTGGCGCTGGCCTTCGGCCCCTTCCAGTCCGGCATGACCCTGATCGGCGCTTTCGCCGGCGCGAACCTGATCAAGCACATCCGAAGCTTCGACCATTGGCTGGCGGCGGGGCTGCTGTTCTTCGTGGCGGCCAAGATGGTGTATGAATCGTTCAAAGAGCCGCATCTTCGCGAAGGCGACCCGACCCGGGGACTTGCCTTGCTCGTTCTGGCCGTGGCCACGAGCATCGACGCCTTGGCCGTGGGGCTTAGCTTGGCCGCGCTTCACACTTCGCTCTTCTACCCGGCGGCGGTCATCGGCCTGGTGGCTTTCGTCCTGACAATCGCCGGGGTGAAGATCGGTCCCCTCTTCGGCCGCCTGGTCGGGCGTTGGGCCGAAATCCTAGGCGCGGCGGTCCTCCTTCTGATCGGGGTCCGGATTCTCGTCACCCACCTCAGGGGCTGATCAAAAGACCAGGTATTTTCCCTTTTCGAAAATTTGTTCCTTGAGTCCTTTTTCTAGGATGAGGACCACTGAATCCAACACGATCCGGGGCTGGGTGGCTTGAAGATAGATGCGGTCGAGATGGACGACTTCCTGGGGGGATGAAAAATCTTTGGGGCCCACCCGCCCGCCGAAGTGGTCGCTTCGGCCGAAGGCCACGTGCACGCCGAGCTTTTCGTCGAGCAGGATTTCGCCGATGGGGCGGAGGCCGAAGTCGTTCAGAACGCCGAAGCCCAGCTCGGCCATGTTGCCGTAAGCGGGCTCGCGCTGGAGGCGCTCGGCCTCCAGGCGGCCGGCCGGGCCTTCGGAGTCTACCGCCACCGCGCGGTTGTCCATGACCATGTACAAAAGCAACTCGCCCTTGATTTCGACGGGCAGAGTGCCTTTGGTCTGGCTGGGTTCGCCCGGCCCGCCCTCAAACGGAACGATGTATGTCTCGCCGCTGGGAAGGTTGCCGGCCATGCTCCTCTCGGGAAAGCGGCCGCTGCTGGTGTGGGCCGGGTTAAAGCGCAGGTCAAAGTGCATGGCGTATTCCAGGGCGCCGTCGACCAGGAAATGGAGGTCGGCGGCCTGAGCCCGGGCGAGTTTTTCTTTGAGAATGTCCGTTCGGCGGCCGACTTCGGCGTAGTCAAGCCTCAGGGCCGGGATCATTTTCTCGGAGAACCCCGGCATGGTCGCTGCCCGGAAGCCGTACTGCGCCGCCGCGTTCTTGAGCGGCGCCGTCGTCGAAAATTCGGTGGGCGCCAAGAAGAGATGGGTGTTTTCAAAGAGCTCGGTCAAGGGGATTTCCCGGCCGCAGATGGAAAGCCCTTCCGCCGACTCGGGCAGAGAGCCGTTCATGACGAAAACGGTCGAGGGCAAGTCGGCATTATTCGACCCGACGTCGGGGTAAGCGACGAGAGAGATCGTCTCGAGCGGGATGGACTCGGACCCTTCATTGAGAAGCCCGGCCCATTCTTCGGCCAGCTTCCGCCGGTTCTTCCAGTCATCGTTGTCCGAGGCGGCCCGGCGCGGAATGTCCACCAGGATGGCCAGGCGGCGGTCTTCGGGAAACTGGGGAAATACGGATTGGACCAAGCCGACGAGGTCCTCTTTGGACAGGCTTTCCATGTACCCTCCTCGAAGGCTATTATATATTAATTCGGTGACACACAACTAATATACTGATTTAAGAGATATGAAAATTTGGCAAATGAGTGGGGTGTCACAGTTTTTTGCCGTTTTTAAAGGCTAAAGTTGAGGCCGGCGTAAATCGAAAAGCGCGGCGTGCCGTAGCCGTAGATCGTTTCGTATTTCTGGTCGAGGATATTATCCAGGCGCAGGAAGATTTGTCCCCGGGAGGAGATCTCGCGCGACAGGGCGGCGTTGAGCAGCGCGTAGCCTTTGAGCCGGGTCCTGATGGCCGCAAAATTGACGAATTCAAGGTCGTCGCGCGCGCCCACGGCCACCAGGGATACAGCCAGGTTGAAATCCTCCGGAAGCGGGGAGGACAGCCGGACCGTGAACTTATCCTTGGGACGGCGAAGAAGGCTCAGGCCTGTGGCCTCGTCGCGGCTGTCGGTATGATTGAAGCCCGCCTGGACCGAGATATCGGACGCCAGCCGCGCCGAGGCGAAGACTTCCAGGCCTTGAGCCACCGCGCGGCCTGTGTTGGTGTAGCCCCGGGCGAAGTCGAACTGGATGAGGTTCCGGAAGTCGTTATGAAAATAGGTCGCGCCGAGGGAGATCCTTCCTCCAAAGAGCGTCTGCTCTACTCCGGCGTCCCAGCCCAGGGATGTCTCGGGCCTGAGGTCCGGGCTCCCGATCGGGCCCCACATCGTGCCGGGCGCGTAGAGCTGATAGAGTGATGGAGATTTGAATCCCGTGCCCAAAGTCATTTTGAGCTTCGTTCCCGTAGCCTCGATGATGTAAGCCGGGGCCAGACGGTAAGTGACAGCCCGGCCGAACTGGTTGTGGATGTCCAGCCTCCCTCCGACCGTGGCGAAAAACCGGCCGCCGAGCTTAATTTGGTCTTGAAGGTAAAACCCGACCGTGTTCGAACTCCTGCGCGGAAAAAAGCTCTGCGACGGTCCCCAGATCCCGTTCGAGACGTATTCCGACCGGCCGTCTTCGCCCTGCGCTTCGAGACCGAAGGTGATGATGTTCGTCTCATGGGCGTAGATCGAATGCTGCCAGTCCAGAGTCGTCTGCCGGCTGAGATAGGTCCCGTATTCGGAATCGAGGGCATGCAGGCTGTCGACGGGGTTGTCGTAGGTGCGATCGTGGGAGACAAAAGAAAACGCCAGGCGCTGTTCCCAGCGATTTTTGAGGAGGCGGAATCGGGCCTGGCCCCTGACGAAAAATTGATTGTAGTCCTGACGGCTGTTCGGGTCATCCCCGAAATCGCCCCCGAAATTGTCGAGCTCGGTCCGGGCCAGCGTTTCGCGCAGGATGATGTCGAAATCGAGATTATCCAGAAGCTTATAGCCCAGCCGGCCCGACAGAGAAAGGTTGCTATAGCCGTCTTTTTCCGTGTTTTCCGGGTAGGCGGAGCCGGCCGAAGAGAATCCGGCCATGGCGAGGTACGAGGCGTCCAGGGCATAGTTCAGCCGGCCCGGACTTCCGCTGAACGCCACACGGCCGGACCCCGTGCCGTAGGACCCTCCGAATCCGGATACGGATAAGCGGGATCGCCCTTCGCCCCTGCGGGTGATGATGTTGATAACGCCGCCCAGGGCGTCCGAGCCGTAAAGCGGGCTCTGGGGACCGAGGATAACCTCGATCCGGTCGATGCCCGCCAGGAGCAAATGGCCGAAATCGAATGACCGAGAGGGAGAAATCGGATCATTGAGCTCGACGCCGTCCATCAAGATCAGGGTGTGCTCGGAGTTCGCACCCCGCAGCATGATCGTTGCGGCCGAGCCCGGCGGGCCGTTTTCCTGGACGCTCAACCCGGCCAATTCCTGGAGGGCTTCCAGGACAAATGCTTTCCTGGTTTTTTCCAGGTCGGCTCGGGTCAGGACGACGACCGAGCTGGCCACTTCCCGGCCCGGGGTTTCCACTCGGGTGGCGGTGACGACGAGATTATAGGTGAGGTCGGGGGGCTGGAGCTTCTGGTTCTTTTCAGTTTCAGAGGCCGGCCAGGCCAGACTCCAGGCGAGGGCTAGAGCGACAAGGAGAGGGACGATGCTTCGTTTCATAGATAATCCTCCTTAGATGTTGCCCCCGCTCGGATCAATCGGCCGGATGCACGCTTGACGAATTCTTGGTACGATTATTTGGCCAAAAAAAAATCACCCTGGCTTCCACCCGAAGCCGGGTTTCCGGGCTCTGAAGCAGGTCTCCTGACTCTCGGATCATCCTCGTCCCGTGCCTTCCCCTCCACCGTGCGAAGAGTGGCGTCTTCCGGGATTTGTCCCCGATTACAGTAGCGGGGGCTGTGTCCGCATTAAACGGACTTCCCTTGCCGCAAAGCCCTTGTCTTGGGTGTCAAAGAACGTCAAGCGTGAACGCGATCAATATATTGTGCCGGTGTTTTTTTGTCAAGAGAACCGAGAGGAAGACCGGGAAGATTCGAAGCCGGGACGGCCTTGTCGTCTGAGTTGTTCGACAGACTGCCCCTTCTTGGGGGAAGAAGGGGCAGTCCGTCAAAGGGAATGAGTTGATGGAAAAAGGGAATGTATCGGAATCCTTCTTTTAGAAGGAAGGAGAAAAAGGAGGCGAGTTGCTATTTTCAAACTCTCCTGTTCGCGCGTCTTTTTCATCTCACTCTAATATACGACGACCTCCTCGGTAAAGTTGCACGGGCGCTTGGGATCACTCGGCTCAATATCGGCTGGAATTGATTGACAATATGAAGCGGGGCTGGGGGATTTAATAAAAGAGATCACCTAACTTTGAAAACTTTTGTTTGCCCCTTTTGAAATTACAATTATTATAACACAAATATTTTTCATATGCAAGAAAAATTTTATTTTTTTTTATTTATTCAGTAGAGAGGCTTTTTTTACCGCTTTTAGCCGCAAATTCCAGGCTTTTTACACCCCATGCGGCCTTTTAGCCTAAAAAAACAGACTTTTAGCCGACTTTGGCG
>Ga0315294_10010217_pt1 | contig 10297 bp, 14 predicted proteins | sample YL17G13_40_MG_FD_203626 | JGI IMG/M metagenome (GOLD analysis project Ga0315294, IMG submission 203626) | Sediment microbial communities from Yellowstone Lake, YNP, Wyoming, USA - YL17G13_40 | ecosystem: Environmental > Aquatic > Freshwater > Lake > Sediment | place: USA: Wyoming | collected...
AGGTTTTGTTGAGTTTATAGTCACAAGACGTTATTCTTAGCCTATCCACAATTTCTTCTGCCTGTTTTTGTTTCTTTTTATCCAATTCTTCTTTAACTAATTGCCCAAGGTCTATTTTTGTTTGGATATTTTGGTCATCTCTTCCTTTTAAACGTTCCCTCAAGTTCCTTATTACTTCATTTTCCTCTACTATCTCGTTAAAAATAACACCCATATCCATCCATCTTCCCTTGACGCCTAACTCCACTTTGTGGTCCATATCTCTTAAAGTATTTCTAAATTCTTTGTATCTTCTGTCCAGTAGATTTCTTATTTCATCGGGACCAGAAGCAATGGTGCCAAAGCGAACCGGAAGTACACTATCAAATTCTTTCATTACTTCCTCAATGGCTTTTTGGTGGGCTAACATGTTCGCCCGGTTAGCGGTAAGCCGGCTTATGGGATAATTGCTTACCACCATACTTATATCGTCATAACCGATAGTTACAACCTCGTTACCTCTTCCCCCAATGCCGATAGGACCAAAGTGCCGTTCTTGTTTTGTCTCGATAATGCAATAAATATATTTTCCTTCTTTTTCCATATCACTCTGCCGTCGTCACTAACATCGCATTCTTTTCGAAAGCTTGCTCATTAAAATAGCAGCCATCTGTTTCTGGTGTTGGGTTGGAAGCCCGGTAGTAATCAAGAAGGACCCTGTAAGCTCTGGTCATATCATCGAATTTCTTTTCTATGCCGCGAGTGTCAGGATTTTTGTCGGGGTGACAGGTCAAGGCTAATCTGCGATGAGCTTTCTTGATGTCACTTGCGGTTATAAAATTGTCTTTAAGCCCTAATTTCTTCCTCGCCCAATCTACCTCTTCAAATTGTGCCTTTTTCACCTCAAGAGTATAAAAACTATACGGTGGAAGCGGCCCCACGCATCTAAAATTTAGCTTCTCTTCAAATTTATTATTGAGTCCCTCTACTTCCTGCTCGAAATCTTTCTGCCTACTCTGGTCTATAAGGAATGCTGTGTTAAGAATCATCTTGTTATCCATAAGGTCGTGAACCTTAAAATTTTGAGCAATCTTATTTAAGGCGGATTGTATCTGCTCAGCATATTTTTCTCTTTTCTTGTCTAAACACTTTTTAACCAAGACACCTACCTTCATCTGGTCATCTACAGTAACGCCTTCTTTTTTGTTTAAAAGCGATTGCTTAAGCTGCTTTATTTCTTCTTCCTCGGAAATCTCTTGCAGGAAGGAATCGAAATCATTAAATGTAGCTGCTACATCAATCTCTATGCAGTTTTTGGCCCTTCCAAATATATCTTTGATTGTCCTGTATCCCTTTGTTAAAATCTCCCTAACTTCGTTGTCGTTGTCAGCAAACGTCCCAAGCTTCATAGGGATAATGGTATGCTTGTTCATAATCTTTTCGATTACCTCTTGATGTCTGAGAAGCAGCCTGGCCAAAGTATCTTTGGATATATGTGTGTAATTGATTATTTCCGCATCGCTTACAACGGCGGATACATCCTGGAAGCAAATAGTATAAGCACTATTAGAAACTATGCTGTTGTTTACAACGTCTTCCGGCTTTCCAAGAGGGTAAATGTCTTTTAGGCCTACAATTCCAGCCAAATCAAAGACCTCTACTGTGTTGGAGTTCATAACCCCGTAAACGTATTTACCCATTTTGCTCATAACAAACCCTTTCACTTCACAGGAAGGATTTGGCTGCCGCCATTTGTTACTTGTCGTTGTGATTTTTTAGCAATTTGATGGCTTCTTCAAAATGCTGCATTGTAACTTTGAAATCTGTTTTCTTGTCTCTGCCCTCTTTCCCCTGATTGATAAACTCTCTTATTGCGAACATAGAGGCTTTCCGACAGATAAACTCAATATCCGAGCCAACCCTCTTTTCAGCCTCTTTAACCAATCTTTTTAAATCAACATCCTCGCTAAGTGGCTTGCCCTTAGTGTGAATCCTGAATATCTCTTCCCTGGTTTTCTCATCAGGCACAGGCAACTCAAACAAAAGGTCAAATCTGCCGCTTCGTAGAACTGCAGGATCAACCAAATCCAATCTGTTAGTTGCAGCTAATACCACTACCCCCTTAAGTTCCTCAATTCCATCCATTTCGGTCAGAAATTGACTTATAACCCTCTCGGTTACATGAGCGTCCGTAGAGCTTGAGCCTCTTCTGGGTACAAGACTATCTATCTCATCAAGAAAAAGTATAGTCGGCGCCGCTTGCTTTGCCTTTCTAAACGTCTCCCTGACCCCTCGTTCTGATTCTCCGACATACCGGCTGATAAGCTGTGGACCCTTGATAGATATAAAATTGACGCCGCTTTCGTTGGCCACTGCTTTGGCTAAAAGCGTTTTTCCTGTTCCGGGTTTGCCGTAGAGCAAAATTCCTTTCGGCGGATTTGTATTTGCCTTTTTAAAGACATCCGGATATTTAAGAGGCCATTCTATCGCCTCCTTGAGCTCCTGTTTGATATCCTCAAGCCCCCCTACATCACTCCATCTCACATCGGGTACTTCGACAAACACCTCTCTAATTGCAGATGGCTCGACCTCCTTCATTGCCTCCCAAAAATTGTCCATTGTTATTTCTAATCTAAATAAGGTTTCATAAGGAATATCTGACATTTCAAAATCGATTTTTGGCAGAATCCCTCTTAAAGCCGACATAGCTGCTTCTCTGGCCAATGCCTCCAAGTCCGCTCCCACAAAACCGTGGGTAATTTCCGCTAATTTTTCTAAACTGACATCTCCTGCTAAAGGCATGCCCCTTGTATGAATCTGCAATATCTCTAATCGTCCATTTTTATCGGGTATAGGAATAGAGATTTCCCTATCAAACCTTCCTGGTCTTCTTAATGCCGGGTCTATAGTATTGGGGATATTTGTTGCCGCGATAACTATAACGTGCCCCCGGGATTCTAACCCATCTAACAGGGATAAAAGTTGCGACACAACGCGTCTCTCAACCTGTTTCTCGCTACCCATATCTTCTCGCTTGGGTGCAATGGCATCTATCTCATCTATAAAAATTATGGCGGGAGCGTGGCTCTGTGCGTTCTCAAATATGCTTCTCAAGCGAGCTTCGGACTCGCCGTAAAATTTACCCATAATCTCAGGTCCGCTTATACTGGTAAAATAGGCATCAGTTTCATTTGCCACGGCGCGGGCTATCAAAGTCTTTCCTGTCCCCGGCGGACCATACAAGAAGACGCCTTTAGGTGCATCGATGCCAAGTCTGTCAAAAACCTCAGGGTATTTTAGAGGCAGCTCAATCATCTCTCTGATTCTCTGGATTTGGGTGCTAAGTCCGCCTACATCCTCATACGACATTTTAGCTTTCTCTACCTTGCCTGCCTTTGCCTTTACTGTTATTAAAGTAGCGGGACTGACTAACACCACTCCATCGGGGATTGTGTCCTCCACCATAAAGTCACATGTCCTGGTGCCAAATAATCTTGCCCTTACCTTGTCGCCGGACGTTAAAGGCAGCCCTTCTATAAGAGAGCCGATGTATTCGGCATCTTTGTCTTTTTGAAGTGCCCCTGTTACAGTTAAAGGAGAAAGTGTGATTTTCCGAGCGGGATTACTTTCTACTTTCCGAATCTTTACTTTTTCGTCAAGTCCTGTTTTAGAATTCTCTCTTGTAATTCCGTCTATTTGAACGATCTTTTTGCCCCTTTCACTCGCATAACAGGGCATTACCTTGGCGGTGGTTTTCCTTTTGCCTTCTATCTGGACTATTTCACCCACTTCGAGGCCTAAACTCTTCATATCTTCAGGGTCTATCCTGGCAATAGCCCTGCCAACATCTTTTGGTAAGGCCTCTGTTACCTTTAATGTCATAATATTGTTGCCTTTCTTCTTTACTGCTAATTGCATAGATGCTTCTTAAAGTTCTCCAGTGCCATTATTCCTTTGACTTCTTGAGGTTGAGATGGGATAATTACCGTTCTCAAGTCGCCAAACTTTTTCCTTATGTAGCTTATATATTTCTCCTGCTCTTTTCTTTTTCCTCTGCAAAACTCACAGTCATCTGATTTCAAGACATTATTTATCACCAGTTGCTTTACCTTTATCCCGTATTTGCTCAGACTATTTATTAATCTCTCAGTTTCTGCAATCGCCATATCTTCCGCTATCGTAACTGCTATGAACTCGCTTCTATTTTGATCGCGAAGCAAATCTTCTATCCTCCTTACGGTCTTCTTCATAGTCAGCAGAAAATCATCACCTTCGTCAGGATTGTACTTGCCGGCGAATGTTGCAACCATATACCTGTACTTCCATCTCATCTTTGCCATCACCTTAATCCAGTCGTCTAACAGCATAGGCGAAGATAAGAGTCTTAAAGCATGTCCGGTAGGTGCCGTATCTACTACGTATTTGTCAAATACCGCTTCGTCCACGAGGTCAATCATCGTCTTAAAGCCCATTACTTCATCCATACCTGGGATAGGCAAAGCCAGTATAGAATCAATATCTTCCGTATCTAAATTAGTGCCGGTATCTATGATTTTTTTTATCTGGGCTTCGTGTTCTATTTTGAATTTGGCTAAGGCCTTTTCAGAATTTATTTCGAGAGCGCTTAACCTTTTTATTCCTGTCACCTCTTTTATCTGGTCGCCGATTTCCTGCCCTAAACTATCCGCAAGCGAATGAGCTGGGTCCGTTGAAAAAAGTAACGTCTTAAAATCTTCAGCCAAATAAAGGGCCGTGGCACAAGCACAGGTTGTCTTTCCCACACCGCCTTTTCCACCAAACAAAATTAACTTCAGTGAAGCTTCTTTCAGCCCTTCTAACCCGTTCACTTTTTCAACCTGACTTCCAGGATGCCATTGTTATAGGAAGAGCTCATTGTGTCGGTTTTTACCTTCGACGGAAGTAAGATTTCCTTATGATACTTCCTGTCCCCAGTTTGTGCCCAAATATCTAATATGTCTTCTTTTAGATCTAACTTTATGTCCCCTTCATTTACTCCTGGCATCTCCGCATAGATTCGAACCTCCTCTTCCTCGTCGAAGACATCAGTGATAGGCTCTCTCTCTTCTTCAACTGTAGGTCCTTTGGGGGTCTTCTTGACATTGCCGAACGACTCAACTATGGGCCTGCCTCCCACCGCTGTCTTCACCGAAAACCCAAATACCCCCTTCATTCCTTTTTTAAGATGACTTAGGTCGATTTCGCCTTCCTTACTGATTTCACCGCCTGCCTCTTTCAATTTGGCGGCCAGGTCAACTAAGTTTCCGATACCGTCTAACAGGCCTCGTAAACCGACGCCCAGCTTCCCTATACCAAAATCGATATTCAAACCTTCGTTTTCTTTATCTTTTTTCTTTTTGTCTTTGGCCATTGACGAATCTCCTTTTCCTGTTATCTTATCTTTGCTTCTACTCGCTCTAATCTGCTCTTCAAGATTTTATTTTCTTTTTCTAACCTTCCCTCTTTTGCATCCGAGGAAAGATAAGAATCCTGCTGCCACCAGTTTATCCCCATTTCCATTGCCTTATCCACAGAGGCAATCAAAAGCCTTATTTTGATGTTGAGAAGGTCAACATCAGCAATTTGAATCTTTATATCTCCGGCAATAACAATACCTTTATCCAATACCCTCTCTAAGATATCAGCAAGGTTGGTAGCCTGGGTAGCGTGCATCATCTTTTGCTCAGCCATTCTTTAATACCTCTTGTTTTTATTCTGCTGTTGCGACTTCCTCTTTTCGTGCATAAGAAGTCACTTCCAGGGTATTGCTCAAATTAATCTCATAGGTATTTCTATCTTGGACTCTGCTGGGTAGGCCTAAAGATTTAATAAATGAACTCTCTTCATAAACTTCTGCTTCGCCTATCCAGCCGTCCTCGGATTTTGTTATCTTTATTACTTTTGTGTCTCTGCCAAGAGTCTTTTCAAAAAAGTCTCTAATTACCTTGCTTACCTCTTCTATTTCCATAATACTGCTCCTGACTATTTATTTTGTGAGCACACCTTTGCCTTGACACTTTAAACAAGGCAGCTTATTACCCGGCTCGGCGCCGGTTCCCCGGCAATGAGCACATACCTCAATAGGCTTTTTGATGCTAACTAAACCCTTTCCTCTGCAAACGGTGCAGGTAATATTCGTTCTGGGTGGATACTCGCCCCTGCCTTTGCAATAAGCACATACTACGGCTGGTCCGGTTAAAGAAACCATACCTGCGCCCCTACATACCGGGCATTTTATTCCTTTGCTTCTGGGTAATATCCCTTTGCCGGAACATAAGGAGCATCCGAAAGTATCGCCTTCCAAAATCTCTCCAATTTTTCGTCCCAACCTTGTTCTGCCACTTTTAAAATCCACTGTATTCCATTCCATAATAATCTCTTTTGCCTAATAACTTAGAGCCATCGTTTTAAACTCTTTTTTAACCCCATTTGTTTGAGCAAATGCGCGTCCTGAAGATGTTGTGTCTTTGCCGGCTTTCGAGGTAGCTCCAGACTCCTGCAGTTTATTCGTCTCCTGCTCTATTTCTTCCAGACGCCTTTTAATATCGTCCTTCCTCATGGACAATTTCCTGTCTTCCTTCAGGAGTCTTTCTTTTTCTTTGCCCAGTATGTACAAATCTAAATAAGTCGAGCTCTGGACCCTGGGGATAGAGCGTTTCTTTCTGCTCTGCATAGTCCTCACTCCATGGATTCCTTTCAGGCTATTAACATCCTTCATTGTTATGTCCTCTATATCAGAAATCTTTTTGGCCTATCTTGTGTTACCTCTGGCCGAAACTAATACATTCTTCTTTCTGCTTGCTCCCACAATCTTCAGCTCAACCAATTGGCCTTCCTTAAGTTCTGCCGCTCGCTGGATATTGCCGGGCAGCTTAATCTTCCCATCTTTATCCACTCTGGAAAATGCTCGCATAAGTGTCATTTGACTATCCTCTCATATTATGTTAGCCGGATACCCCAGCTAAACTTTCGCTTTCTGCTTCCTGTGTTCTATCTTCTTCTACATTCTTACTGTCAGCAGTCTCAATGACAGCGGTACCTTTCTCGGCTTTCTCTGGACCCGTTAGAGATTTTTCTCTAAACGGGTCTGGAACATCAACGGTTTTTCCCATGCCAAGCTCTTTGGCAACAAGCTCTGTTACTATTTCTTTAACTCTCTCTTGATTTGTCTTTGAACCAACCCGGCTTGTTTCAGAAGCTAAAATATCCTGACACATTCGCATAAAAGCACCGTTTGCCTTCGGAGGAGTAAGATTTTGAGTCTTAAGGGTTTTTGCAATCATAATGCAGCCACGCACAGTGGGTGCAAATTCACACCTCCCGGATTCCCTCAGGCCTCTTACGATATTGACTATCATCTCTACATCGTGCTTTGAAAGCTTGGATTTTGCCCGCGTGATAGCCACTTCAGTATCATAGTCAAAGTGGTCCAAATCCAGGGTTATCATCCTGTCTCTTAAAGCATCCTGGCTCCTGTGCACTCCGGCATATTCCTCAGGGTTAGAGGTGAAGATAGCCGTAAAATCAGGGTCAACCCTCAAATACGGCTCCTCGCCGCCACGACCAACCGGCAAATCCATCATCTTCTCCTGTAAAATAGAGAGAAGAATATTATTTGCCTCCGGCCGGGAGCGTGTGAACTCATCGTATATCAAGGTGAACCCATATTTACAGGCGACGGTTAAGCGGTTATCAACCCAGCGCTTCACCATATCCTCTTCCACCTTCAAAACTCGGGATACGAAACGGTCAATAACCTTTCTAAACCTGTAGCCCTGTTGACCGCCTACAAGGTCAGAGGTGCTGAACTCCTCATCTCCGTGAATCATTACCACCGGCCTTTCAATCTTGCTTGCCAGGTGCATCGCCAGTGTCGTCTTGCCCGTGCCGGAAGGCCCTCTAAAATGGACCGGAAAACCCGCTTTGATATAAGAAAGGGCCCTGTTAGTAATATCTTTTACGTACTTTGTCTCCACAAAGTCCGGCAGAGGAGCTGGTTCCAATACGGTTGTCATTTCGTCAATACCATTCATTTCTATTTCACTCCTTTTCTGTTAGAAATTTTGCTTTTTATGGCAGCGACTGCCACCATTTGAATCTTTCGCCTACTTTTTCCCAGATTTTGCTCGCTTTTTCTAAATCTGCTCTTATCTTCTTTTCTCTGTTTCTAAAGTCTTGCCTGAGGGACTTAAACTTAGTCATGGCTTCAGTCCTCTTTTTGGTAAAGTCTTCTCTGGCGAAATTTAACTTACTCATCTCACTGAAACGACTCCTTTGCCTCTGCAGTTAAGACAGGGCATTGCACTACCTATTGTTGTACCTGTGCCTTCACATTCAGGGCACTGGTCGGTTGGGCCTTTAGGAGCTGTGACCATACCTTTGCCATTACATACGGTGCAGGTAATTCTAGTATTATGATAAACACCGCTGCCCTTGCAATAGACACACTTGATTGCCGGCTCCTTGACCTCGACCTTGCCTGTGCCGCCGCAGACCTGGCAGGTGGCAAGCTCAGACAGCAAGTCAAAAGGGTCCTTGCCTGTCCCTTTACAAAAAGCGCACGTTATTTCACTTACAACAGCCGTTGTCTCACTCATAACTCAGTACCTCCCTGACTTTGTATTTACACTTTTCTGGCCTTTTTCGGTCAATGCAGCACCTCATTGTTTCTGTCTTTCATTGCGAGCGTCCCTTTTTGTCATTGCGAGGAGCCCAGCGACGGAGACGCCCGTGACCCGTGCGATGAGAGTCGAACGACGAGCGACGAGTTAGACACCGGCTGGGACTGTTTGCTTGCTACTTTTGCTCTTTTTTGCAGTCCTCTTTTTGCCTTTATTGATTGCTTGCCCAACTGTGGATACTTTTTCACGAGCTTCAATCCTTGGCATTACCCCGCTTTTTCTTGCCTTAGCCATCGCAGTGGCCATCCCTTTCCAGGCTTTTCCTGCCTGGGTCATGTCGGAGCTATACTCCTTTAATAGCTTCCCGGTTTCTCTGACGATACCTGCTACATACTCAGTGAGTTCTTTCTTAAGCTCCTCGCTCATATCAGCGTGGGCATCATCGAATTCCTTGAGTTTGTTCGCCACAAAAGTCTCAATCTCTTTTATAGACTTCTGGATATCGGCCATCATACTCTCGAAGTCTTTAAGCCTTCCGGTTTCTCCTTGCTCAAAGCTGGCTTTCAATTCAGCGGTCATTTCCTTATGTTCTTTCTGAAAACCTTTTATCATGTTGCTCACATTCTTAGTCACATCTGCCAGGAATTTCTCGATATCACTCATCATCGCCTTAAAATCTTTAAGCCTACTCTGTTCTCCCTTTGCAAGCTCGGCCCTGAGCGCAGCAGACATCTCCTTATGCTCAGTTCGAAATCCTTTGAGCATTTGGTGGGTATCCTTTACCAACCCACCTATCGCCTTTACGCGCATATCGTAAGAGGCGACAATGTCCTCGCCAAGATTTTTCATATCGGTTGCAATTGACATTTCAATTCTCCTTTCCAAAACTTTCAAACTTTTTCAAAAACACCTGAATTTACGTTATTAAGCATTTTTGCTTCCGGATTTCTTTGGCAAACACATATCCTTGCCTTCTCGTACTCGCTGACATCGGTTATTATGCCCTCGATTTCCATTACCTGGCCTTTGTCGTCAAAAACAGGCTCGCCTTCGTCGATAACGCGACGCACTGAACCATCTCTGCGGGTAATGCGATACTCTATTTCAAATGGGACCCCCCAATTCTTGCATCTGGCAAAGGCAGCAAAAACCCGGTCTCGGTCTGCAGGATGGACCACGTTCATCCAGAGCTGCCTGTTAGTCAGAATCTGGTCAGCGGTATATCCGGTTAATTCTTCGATTCTTCTGGCAAAGCAGATAATCTCCGGCTGATCCAGCGGCGGGGCCGAATAGGGAACTCCGGCGATAACACCCGCCAACTGGTGAAGCTCTTCATCTAACAGTGTCAAGTCGTATTGGTTTTTCTGCTCTTGCATTAACTCGTACTCTTTAAATGTATTTTACGCTCCTGTTTTTCACTATTACTGTTTGCCACATTTATATTTGACGCACCGGAAAACAGCCTGCCTTTTAAGGGTTTTCTGATGCGGCCAAGCACATTACTGACAGATTTACCCGGGCGCTTTTTCCAGGTGCTGTTCTTCTGGGTCAAGGCCTCGTCAAACTCTTTTAGTCTGTTCTGAACATATCCCTCCATTTGTTTAACTTCTTTGTCAAATTCTTGCTCGAACGTCTGTCCGGGACCTTCCTGAAAACGGGTCGGCAACGAGCGTAAGTCC
>Ga0315294_10010218_pt1 | contig 10297 bp, 19 predicted proteins | sample YL17G13_40_MG_FD_203626 | JGI IMG/M metagenome (GOLD analysis project Ga0315294, IMG submission 203626) | Sediment microbial communities from Yellowstone Lake, YNP, Wyoming, USA - YL17G13_40 | ecosystem: Environmental > Aquatic > Freshwater > Lake > Sediment | place: USA: Wyoming | collected...
TTTCAGGATCTTCCGCGCTTCAAGATCTTGATAGATATCGATTGGCACATGCGCCCACTCTTTATTACTCGGTATCAAAATTTTTCTCAGAATCATTTTTCACCGCTAAGTATGATCTTGCGTTCTCTAAACTTCGGGTCTACCCCAGATAAAGCTTTTGCGGATTTCCACCTCTCCCCAAGTTTTGGCTTCAAAAACCGCGCCATACTCATTTGTCAAATAGACATGAATGCCCTTGGCGATGGCGTCTTTTGTCCTGCCTTTAGACCACTTCTCGCCGTCTAGCGTAGTTTTATCGCTTAAAAGTACTGTCTTATATTTTGGTAAGAGCACTTTTTAAATGATCAAACTGCTGACTGTCCTTCCACGCCTCTTGCTTCCCTGTCTTTAGTCCTCTGAGCTAGAGACTCTAGTGCCAGCCTTAGATGCTCAAGAGCTAATGCGTTGTACCCTGACGGGTATTTTGCATTTAACCCGCCAATGATGGCCGCTGCCGCCTCAATCAAGCAGTCAACTTGGCATCCGTTGACGCCGACTTCTTTTACTGGTCCGTTCTGGAAAGTAAAAGACAGAGAATTTTTATCGTTACGTAGGTAGATAAAGTGCTTCGGACGTATATCGGACTCAAACCAGTGCCAGTCCATTGCTCCGCTCTCATTAAACTTTTCTGGGAACTTTGCCCGCAGATCATCCATAACGACGATGTCGAATGATCCAAGTTTCTCCACGCCGTTTAAAGTCTCTAAAGCCATTGTCTGTTTCTCCATTGTTAAAATTATGGGCTGCTCTAGGCAGCGTTTTTATACTATCGGGCCGAGAAGTCCTGGAACACCCGGGCCCGGACGTCGTCTCGTTCGTCGCCGGCCAACTCGACCAGGTTGTCGTCGATCCACCGCAGGATCGCGCCCTGGTCGACCGTGTCGTCGAGGGTCTCGTCGACGACCTCGGTGGGCTCGGCCCGGTCGAACTCGTAGCTGACGGTCGGGCCGTGAAAGAACTCCGGGAGTTCGCGGTCGATCGCCTGGTAGACCTCGGGCGTCACGGTCAAGTTGAGGTACCGGGATTTGAACCCCCGCAGGAACTCCATCGGGATGTCGTCGACCCGCAGGATCCGGCCCAGCTGGTGGTGGCTCCTGATCCGGTCGTCCGGCAGGTCGACCAGCTCCGGCTCCTGGTCGCGGACCCACAGGTCCCGGCCGTCCTTGACGAACCGGTGGACCAGCACGCCCTTGGGCAGCCGGTGGCCAAAATCGTGCGTCACGGGGCTGCCGCTGTACCAGCAGACCCGGCGACTGTCCAGCGGCTGGCACCGGTGGATGTCGCCGACAAACATGCCCACCACCTGGCCCTCGATCAGGTTCTCGACCTCGATGTAGTCGTCTTGGTCGCGGGGCGGCGAATACCCGGTGTCGGTCTGCATGCGGGCCAGGCACTCGTGGAACACCACGAACTGGCTCGGGTGCCGGGCGATCAGCTGGTGGAGCTGGGCCTCCCGGTAGTCATCGAACGGGACCAGCAGGAGCCGGTGCTCCGGCAGGTGCAGGGGTTGCTTGCTGCGAATCACGACCTGGGAGTTGCTGAGACCGTCGAACGGGCTGAGCACCGACGGCAGGGCCCCGGGCTGGCGGTCGTGGTTGCCGTCGATCATGAAGCAGAAGAAGTTGGGGTGGGCCTGGGCCAACTGGAACACCGGCAGCAGCAGCCGCATCATGAACAGCGTCACTTCCTCGCGGTTCGTGTCCTCGTTGCGCTCAAAGATGTCGCCGGCCACGATCAGCCAGACCTGGTCGGTCGGGTCGCGCAGCCGCTCGACGACCAGCCGCACGATCGCGTCGAGCATCCAGCCCTGCTGTTCCAGGTAGTCGGGGTAGCGGCGGTTCTTGCCCAGGTGGAGATCCGCCGTATGGATGACGGTCAGCATTACTTTTTCTTCTTTTTGGACTTGGCCGGGGCCGCAGGAACCGCTGGAACCGCTGGGGCCGCCGCCTGGACCACCGGGGGCTGGAAGATCTCGATGCACGCCTTCATGACGTTGTTGAAGTTGCCCGCGATCCCGTGGCCGAACGTGTAGTATTTTTTGGTCGCCTCGGTGGGCCCCCCGGTGTAGATCGTGATGCCGACTTTGCGCCACTTATCGTCCTCGTCCAGGACCAGCTCGATATCCTCGATCTCCTGGTCGCTCAGCTCGAACGAGTCGCCGGACAACCGGACGGCAAAGTCCTGCCGGTTCTTTTCGAACAATGCCTTGCGGAGCGGCGCGTCGGGCGCCGTTTGGGCCGAATAGTAGATGTCGAACAGCAGGGTGCCGAGGCTCAACGTCACCGGGACCAGGTCGGTCGGCAGCTTGGCGCCTAGCCCCAGGAGCGCGGCCTTGGCCTCGGGTCCGAGGTCGCGTTCATCGCCCGACTTCGCGAACTCCGGCGGAATCAGGCCGGGCGGCAACAACAAGATGGCTTGGGCGGGGATAGTCTGGTTTACATTTTTTACGTTCACGGGTACCTCAGGGTTAAGAGCATCGAAAGCATCAGGGTTAAAACATCAGGGTCAATTCAGTGCCGCCTTGATCACCTCGGCGGCCAGCGAGAAATCGACGAAGGGGAATTTCCTCTTCACCTCCTTCATCAATTGGCCAAAGGGTAGCGACCGATCGATCGATCGGGTCCACGCCTCCAGTTCCTGGCGCGTCGGCTGTTCAGGACAATATTGCCGAACCAAACCTAGTTCGGCCAGCAGTTCCTGAGAAGAAGAAAAGGTCAACTGCTCCTCGACCCTCTTGCGGTACCGCAAACAGCAGTGGTCGGCGGCCACCGGTTTGCAGGCCATCTCCCCGTACGTGACCTCGCTGAGCAGCATCCGGAGGGTCGAGACGGCCGGCTTATCCTGTCGTTTCATGGCCAGGGCCAAATCTTGCTTGATTCGTTGTTTCAAAGTCATAGGTCCAGACCCGACCAAAAAAGATGAAGAAACAAAGACCCGTCAGATAGGCCGGCAGCCAAATCATTGGCGCCGCCCCATCAAGGCCGCCTGCTCGAACACCACGCGGGCCAACGGTGTCGTAAAATCGTAGATGAAGTCACCTTCTTCGGTACCCGGCGGGACCAGCTGCCACACCATGGTGCCGGCGTAGTCGGCGTCGTTGGCCGCCCGGTAGAGTCCGGCCAACATGTCGTCGGCTCCCGGGTAGCCCGGCGGCCTATCGTAGGGAAAACCGGTCTCTTCGAGGATCACCGGTTTACCGACGCCGTGGGCCAGCGCCGCCCGGTTCTCGATGAAGTGACGGTTGAACCAATCGAGATCCCCCGGGGGAATCCGCCAGTGGTCCGGGTACGCGTGGACGGTCGCGAAATCGATCCCGGGCAGCGCCACGTTGCCCGCGTAGTCGGCCCCCTTCTGGCCGTTGGACAGCCAGGCGTGCCGCGGCTCATCGGGGGTCGTCGGCGCGACCTTGTAGCCCTCCTCGCCCGACGCGATCAGGTGGTTGGGGTCCAGCGACCGAATGTACCGCGAGGTCTCGTCGATCCACCGGTGGACCAAGGAACCCGGGACCAGCTGGTGGTCGGCCTCATAATGATCCGCCGTGTGGGGCTCGTTGGCCAGTTCGATCGCCATGATGGCCGGCTCATCGCGGTACGGGACATGGGTCAACGTGTTGACCCGGTTCAACAGGTTGGCGACGTGGCGGCGGAACACCTCGATGACCTGGGGATCTCGGTAGAACAGCTGCGGGTCGTCCTGGCCGGTCACCTGTTTGACCCACCAGCCCATCGAACAGTATTCGCGCTCATAGTTGACGAGCGCCAGGATCAGCTTGACCCCGGACCTGCGGGCCTCCGCCAAGACGAGGTCGAGCCGCCGGAGCGCCTCCTCGTCGTACTCGATCGTCCCGCCGGTCACGGACTTGATCATCGCGCCGGCCCGGCCACACGAGAACCCCCAGATCCGGACGACCCGGATGTCGCGGTCGGCAAACTGCCCGAGGATCGTCGGCACCTGGTCGTCCGTCTGTTTATCGAGCAGGCCGAGCCGGTAGAAGTTGGTCCCCTGGAAATAGAACGGGCGGCCGTCCAGCGTGAAATGGGTCCCCTGGGTCTTGACGTACCCAGACGAGGGCGGGGGCGGCGTGCCGGCCCGGCCACAGCCCCAGACGCAGCAGCACAGCAGCGCCAGCTTGACCGCCACGGTGAACCAGCCTGCATCCTGGCACGGGTACCGCAGGACCTTCTGGTACTCGCGGACCTCGACGTAGCGTTCCAGCCAGACCCATCGGTTCTCGACCTTCCGGGGCCAAAACGCGAACCTGGGGACGCGTTGCTGATCCCCTACCCTCGGGTTGCCTTGACACTTCCAGCGCATCGCGCCTCCTAGTGAAAAATTGGGAGTTCTTCCGGTGCGGGCAAAAACGAGACCCGCTTGAGCACTACCAGGCTATACAGGATGCCCTGTCGATCGAACCGGACGTTGGCTACATCGGTCGCCACGACCTGGCCCCGGTGGACCACGCAGCGGTCGTCCGTCAGGGTGGCGCCTTGGGTGTGCAGGAAGGCCTTGAACGCCACCAGGGCGTCTGGATCGTTTATTTCCAAAATTTCCACCACCGTTTCATGCCCCGGGAGGTCCTGTCCTCCTCTTGACGCGCCAATGAGTTGAAGTTGTTCGGCCGGGTAGCGGCCAGGGCTTCGTGCCGTTTAAAGACCTCGTCCTTGATGTCGCAGAGCTGCCGGGTCGTCAGGGGCCGGAGCTTGCCGGGCGTGTAGAGCTGTTGACTCTTCTGGCTGAGCGTCGACACAAATTTGTCGAGCGTCAAATCGCAATGCTCATCGATCCAGTCGGCGATATAGAAGTACCGGTGCTCGTCGTAGAGCCAGCGGCCGAACAAGATCGGGTCCTTCTCCTGGATCCGCCGGGCCATGGTCTTGGGGGCCTCTTTGAGCGGGTTGTTGGCCAGGACCCAGAACTGATCAAACAGCTGGAGACGTTTCACGTGGTCGAGCTTGGCCTTGACCTCGCGGGGCAACGGGCGGCCAAAATCGGCCAGTGGGACGAACGAGACCGTCCGGTCGACCACGTGGCCCCGGAACCGCTCGATGTCCGGCTTCAAGACGAACTGGTCATACCCCGCGACGCTGAGTTCCTGCTCGCGGATCGCCAACGCCATCAGGGTCATCAGCTCCTCGTAGAGGGCCCGCTGGCCGGTCGCCTGGACGTCCTCGAGCAAGACGGCCAACCGCTCGATCCTGGGCTTCAAGTCCCGGACCTGCAGTTTCGTCAGCTTGCTCTTGACGTAGCTGAAGTAGAGGCGGGGCCCGAGATCCCGGGTGCCCTGCCGCGACTGGACCTTGGTCCCGGTCGGCGTCTCCATCGTGGTCTCGCCGAGCGTCGTGATCATGATGCCGGTCGACGTCCCGCCGACCGTGATCGTGCCGTTGGTCGCGCCGACACTGCTGCTGGTGCCGGTCGTGCTGCCCAGGTTAAAATTAAACACCTCCCGCTCCTTTTGCCTCAGTCAAACGTTCGACCCACCACGTCCTCGTGAAGTCCAGCTGAATTTTCTGGCCGACCTGCTCACACAGGTAGGACAGGAAATGTTCGTTGATCTGCCACCGTCTACAGTCCCGGCGACTCGTTGCTGGGGCGAATTCAAACGTGTCGTTGATGCGGCGGCCCAGCCGGTGGTCGATCGGGATCGACACCAACCCGTCGCCGTCACGGATCACCCACCGGTCGTACTGGTCCTTGATGGCATGGCCGAACAGCTCCTGGGCTTGATCGTGACGTTTGATCGGCCGGTCCGCGACCGCGACCAGGCGAAACAGCCCGTGCCGGTCATCGTCGCGGCCTACCAGCACGGCCTCCGGGTCTTGCATCAAGTTGGTCGGGCACTGGTGCTCCTCGATCAGGTACCGGAAATCCTCGATGGCGGTCTGATGGCCGCCTTCGCCCTTAGTCCGGTTGACCACCAGGTAGACCGGTTGGTCGGCCGACAACTCTAGCAGCAGCGCGACGTTCTCGATGACCCCGGCTTCCTGCACGGTAATGTCGTCGCCACCCGTCCCCTGGTAGCCCTGGCCGCACGCGTCGCAGTACCAGGGGCCCCAACTGCCTGGATGCCCCAGACGGAGGTGGGTCAACGTGAACGTGTGCCGGCTACACTTGCAGTGGAAGAACGTCCGGGTCTCGTGTTGAATTTCCATCATCAACTGCCACCCGCGTGAGTCACTTCAGCGCCTTCCAAAATTTGGTTAACGGCCGCCCAGAGCTGTCCCAGGTCCCGCTTGTCAAACATGCCATCGACCCCCGGGGTATCGACCAACCGATCGAAGACCGTCGACGCGACCAACACCGGGATATCGCGCCACGGCGTCTGTGCTTTACGGGCCAAGAAGGTCGGGCCGTCCATGACCGGCATCTCGATGTCCAGGATGATCAGATCGGGTGCCCTGGGCAGCCTGGCCAACAGTACGAGCGCCTCCAGGCCATTACTGGCCTCGACGACCTCGTGCTCATGCAACATATTGGCGTACATGATCCGCATGTCGATATTATCGTCAACCAACAGCACCATTTCGTGTCTCCTCCAAGGTGTCGCCCCCTATATACGGGTCACCGAGATTGATCGTTTCTTGGCGCATCTCGACCCCCCCGCTGACCACCTCGCGGAGCCGCTTGACGGGGAGCGGCGGCTTGATCTGCCACCGCTGTTCCTTGGCCGGTACCGGCTCGGCCTTGAGGAGTTCCACCAGCAGCCGACGATCGACCCCCCAGTCGTAGGCCGCGTCCTCGGGGTGCGTCATGTACCGGGCACAATCGACGTAGGCATGGCGCAGGGCCTTGCCGTCGGGCGTCGCCAACAGGGCGACCAGGGCCTCGACCTTGTCGTCGAAGAAGCGCGCGATCTCGAGCAGGTACGACCGCTTGAGGTGCGAGGGCGGGGTCCCGGCCAGGAAGCCCTTGGCCAACAGCTGCCACGCCTTGTCGTCGAAATCCTCGTGGAGGTCCAACGCCTCGGCCAACTTGTTGTCGAAACGATCCATCAAAACTCCGCTTAAAACCAAGGTACCGCACCCAGTTGAAGGTCCAAGGCCGCCAGCGCCCTGGCGTCGCCGGGGGTAAAGCGATCGATCGTCGGCTCATACCAGTGGAACCAGACCAGGGCCTGGTTGCGATAAAACGACTCCCGGAACCCCGGGGCATCGATGAACTTGCGGGCCGCCTCGACCTCGGCGTGGAACCGGGCCAAAAAATGGGCGACCGGCAGCGCCTCGGGGTCGTCCAGCCGATTCAGGAATTCGACCACCGGCCGCTTCCTGAGCCTCGGCAGGAGGCTCGGGATGTTGTCCGACGGATCGCCGAACAGTACCTTGAAGGTCGCGACGTGGCGAAAGCTCAAGAGCCCGAACTTCTCGGTCAAGTCGCTGGGCCGCACCAGGGTCTGACCGACCACCGAGACCCCGGGGAAGCGACCGATCAGCGCCCACATGTCGCGGTCCGTGCTGAACACGACGTAGCGCTTGGGGTGCCTGGCGATCACCGAGTAGGCCATGTCGTCAAACTCCGCGCCCTCGCGTTCCAGCAGGTTGCCGGGCAACACCGAACACAGCCCCCGCAGGTCGTCGAGCGCCTGACGCTTCGGGATCCCGAGCGTTTCGAGGAAATGGTCCGGTTTATCCGGGTGGACCTTGTAGGCCGGGTAGATCTCCTGGCGGGTCGCCTTGGCGCCGCGGCCGTCGAACCCGAACACCAGCGCGGTCTTGAAAGGCTCGCCGTGCTCCTGCCAGGCCCGGGCCACGAGATGGTGGAACCCCTGGAGGTGGGCGGTCTGCCGTCTCTCTCGGTGCTGAAAATCCCCGAGGTCGATGTGCCGCGGCACCACGCCCTTGGCACCACGGAAGATCATGTTGTTGCAGTCAAACAACAAGACCAACTCGGCGTCCTCGAACGGCTGGACCGGACCGCTGTACAGTTCCATCAGGTCTCCAAGACAAGGTACGCGCAGCGTAGCCCCGGGGATACAAGGTTGCATCGAAAATGTAGTATCGAAAATGTAGTATCGTGTAGGTCGATAAATCTGGCAAGGAAAAGATCGTATCTTCGCACAAGTTAGGTTGAAAACCCTGACAAAGGTCTTTAACACCACTACGAGCGTGACTACGATAACCGAAAGAAAAAGAAGGAGAAGCCATGACACCGAATGACGATGAACTATCTAACGAAGCCGTAGGCAAGCGTGTGGCAGCAGACCACGAGGCCAAGCGACCTAAAAGAAGCTGAATGATAAGCGGCTGAAAGGAATGGCGTCGGACAGTATGTCGCGCAGGAAGGATGTGTTGAGATGAGTGTAAAACTCTACGCAGGAATGTTCAAAGGACGCCAAAATGAGCGCCCCCTAGAGTGGTGGATTGGCATAGGAGAGGAAAAGAACGACCCCGACATGAACTCCTGGGTAAGTCCATCCGAAGCCCGTAAGCTTGCGCAGAAGATCCTCAAATTGTGCGACAAAATCAAGGCAGAGGGGTCGCCTAAATGATCTGCGAAAACTGCGGCCACCCTGCTCGGAAAACGATCCCCGATGATTTAAAGAAATTGGTCATCGAGTTTATAAGGGTCTGTGCTACGCGCACGTAGACTTATCGAAGGCACTAGCCGAATTGGAGCAGCCGTGAAATTAGACGAAATTGAAAAGATGATCGAGGCGGCATCACCTGCGCCGTGGCCCACAGAATTTGGCCGCAGTGATTTCCCGGACGAAGGCTCAATGGCTTGCGGCCCCGTAATCATGCTCGACGAATACGAAGAGTGCCGACAAGCGCAGGCCGATCAGGATTTTATCCGTATGGCCCGCGAGCTAATGCCGAGATTTCTAAAGCTCGCGCATACTAGCATATCGCTAGACCTGTTTTTTCGCTCAGGTAGCGCGGTCAACATGATCTATCACCTCGATGCCTGGCGCGCAGCTATAGCCAACCTGGAGCAGCCATGCTGAAAACGATCCAAGTTGAAGTAAGCCTAACTGGCAAGGAGACTGCTGAAGCATTTTGGCATCTCGATAATGACGAGCAGGCCAAATTCTTTAATTGCCTCGGCAGCATCTCCCAAGTGAAACTGCCCTTTCAAATGCAATTTATAAGCGACAGCAAGGAGTTGAATACGTTTGGCCGAGCGGCGATGAATATCATCGGCAATTATGCGTATGACAGATCCTCGACAGTTTTGGAGCAACTATGAAACTATACGAAATTGAATCTGTCGCTAGACAAATTGAAGCAGTCAAGAAACTGAAAGATTTTGAAACACTCGCCTACGAGTGCTGTAAAAGTGAATCTGGTAAGTTTTATAGGGATAACGATTTTTATGATGCTTGCCGTGAGATGGTGCCGAAGCTGCTGAATGTGGTAAAAGCGTCTAAACATTTCGATAGCTATGTAGCTATTAATCCAGCAAGAATCGCGCTACGCAAAGCCCTAGACGAATTGGGGCAACCATGACACTTGACGACATTGAAAAGTTGATAGCGGCGGCAACGCCAGGGCCTTGGAAGACTTATAACGCAGGCTTTGCGGTCATGGCCCTAGAGCAGCCGGAGTATTCCGATGGTGTTGCTGCAATAGCTGAGGCTGCTGCTAGGGACGTTGATGTGCAGGCAGCAAGGGACAATGCCGCTTTCATCGCAGCCTCACGCGAGTTGATGCCCCGCATGTTAAAGGCGTTGAGAACACTTGAATGGATTGCCGAACACAGCATTATAGAGTGTGGCAGGTGGACTGAGGCTGTAATGAAAAGCAGAGAGGCACTAGCCGAATTGGAGCAGCCATGACAGACAAACGGCGCTCAGTGGGCAGATTGTAGAGAATGCGACTACTGCAAAGCTATAGCCGAACTGGAGCAGCCATGAAACTAGACGATATCGAAAAGCTGATAGCGGCGGCGACTCCTGCACCGTGGGAATATATTGAGCGCGACGGTGGGGCAATTAATTGTGTAGATGTATGGCGTAGCGGGAGGGTCACTGTTGAGCGCACGCAGTCTGATCCAGTTGATCGCGCTAATGCTGCTTTCATCGCAGCATCACGCGAGTTGGTGCCCCGGCTTTTGAAAATCGCTCAGCTTGTGAAAGATAGATTGGTCTTAGTGCAACATAGGTCCGGGCTTGGCGACGAGATTGCACAACTACTAGACGAACTGGAGCAGCCATGAACACAAGGACATTTTTGATACGCGATTGGCTGCAACAGTAGAAGCCCAAATGTATCTCTCCGAAACTGCAACTGCGCCCTGAGTCCTCTCGCCTACGCGTCAGGTT
>Ga0315294_10010219_pt1 | contig 10295 bp, 24 predicted proteins | sample YL17G13_40_MG_FD_203626 | JGI IMG/M metagenome (GOLD analysis project Ga0315294, IMG submission 203626) | Sediment microbial communities from Yellowstone Lake, YNP, Wyoming, USA - YL17G13_40 | ecosystem: Environmental > Aquatic > Freshwater > Lake > Sediment | place: USA: Wyoming | collected...
TCTCCTCAATAAGATATCTCTAGAAAGCTACTAAACTAGATTACAAGTATAAATTGTTAGTAGGAAGTTTAGTAATAAGCCAGAGATATCGTTTGTTGGCATACACTTATTTAACCATTAAAGTTAATTTTCTTTAGTTTATTATACTCGATAGATGTACGTTTGTCAAAAAAAAGAATTTAATTTTTCTTTCCTTTATATGATTAGAGAATCAGTATCAAAATCTATAGAATTAAAATATATCTTTGAATGTATAGCTATAAGTCGTCTTAACGCCTCTTTTATTACACTTTTTGGTACTACTCCTTGCTCTTTTATCGAATAAGCTACAAATTCATATATAGTATCATGAGGTGCATTTGGATGAATAGGTACTAAAAGTTCGGTGTCTAGTGGTGATAAACCTTGAATAACATACCAATTCATAGGTTGTACGGAATTGAACACAGCATAACATACCTTATATCTCTGGTTTATAGACAATATTTTGAAATCATAACTGCAAAAGAAGTACTTACTCTCATTCAGCTTCACCATAACCTGACTCCCCAATTCTGTATCTTATATCTTGACCTTCTAAGGCATATAACCATATATCCTTAGTACCTTTAGGACACCAAAGCGTAGGAGTTATTTCTTTATCATTTTGCTCTTTTATTATAGATATCAATTTATGTATCTTACCCTTATATCGAGATCTCTGGCTTTTCAGGACGTTCTATAGTCAAGATATTATCTTTGTATTTTATCCAACAACGCTCTTCCCATAATGGTATTGGCTTGTAATCATCCATCTTACGATCATCTAGATTGAAGAACCTTACTACAAATTTCATTTCTCACCTCTTACATCCTATCAATTTTAATATTCTTTTCTCTTCCTCTTTTCTTTTTGGATCATCCACTTTATATGTTCTAATACTAGGGGTTTTATACTTACCTAGTATGCTATCCAAGTATCTATTTTTATCTTTTAATCGATAATAATCATAAGCATCACCGTAATCACGATCTTCGCCCATATATCAAAACTCCTTTCTACCAATCTGATTCATATTTATTAATTTTAATACCAAGTTTAATAATTTCTTCTTTTAGCTTTTTTCTACATTCATGACATAACTCAACCTTTTCGGTAGTACTACTTCCTCCTTCAGGAAAGTTATCTCCCTCTTCCCATTCCAAACTAAATTCTTTTTTATCGTAAGAGCTCTTTTTACCATCAAATTCAAATTCAGTTTTAAAGGGTTTTTCACACCAATCACATATAATAGTATCCAATTTATCATATTCAGTCGTCCGTTTCTCTTTCGTATAAGTTCTCATTTTTCATACTTCTCCTCTTCATCTAATAAGGTCCGGTACTATGTATTATCTCTCTTCTTACATGTTCAGTCAATTCAACATTATCTATCACGTTACGTATATCGTGTAAGATTTGATCATGATCTTGCTTAATCCTATTCTGTACTGAAGGAATACCATTTCCAAATCTCGTCTTCATTTCGGGAATGACATCAGGCAATTCACCTTCATAATATTTATGGGCATAACCCTTATAACGATTTCTCCAAAGAACCTTCTGCGGATTTCCTGTTCTGAAAGAGTATTTAGCAATTATTTCTAAAGCTTGAGTAATCTCCAAGTTACTACCTACGATCTCTATGTAATAGATAGTATCTACAAAATCTTGTGGTTGACATGTAGCTTTGTATTTCATGATCAATCTCCTTCTCGCTTTACGGGTTTATACCCTTTGCGGAGATGGATTGCTTCACAACACTTGCATCTAGGAGACGCCCATCTATCATCCAATCTTCTAGCAAATAGTAACTCCGCAATATATCCTATCTTTCTACCACAAAGAGAACGAACAATTTTTTCATTATGATATGAGAATTTTTCAACAAATTCTTCAGTATTTGCAGGAACATAGAATATATGATACATACCTGATTTAGATCCTTCTACAAGAGATCTTCCTGCTATTATCTTAGGCCGTTTCGGTTGTTCGTCCATTTCTTATTCCTCCTTTAGATCATCCAATATTCTAGCTAACTGTTTAGACTTCATAGCTATCTTATCTTCTATATTTACATCAGTAATATCAAATTGAATAACATCTTCTAAATTATGAAGTATATTCAATAGTTTAGGATCACGACTATCCAAGTTCAAACAATCAGCAATTTGCAAATGGGTGTCCGCCCTTAAGAGTTCTGCCGAAGTTCCTTGGGTTATCCACATTAAATAACATAACTTATAAAGTGATGACACTTTCTTCTCTTTTTCTTTCTTTTCCAGCTTAGTCGTTATACCATACTTCTTAAGCAGATCTTTATTAAGAGCATTTTGAGATAAATGGCCTAAAAATATCAAATTATACATTTCCATTTTAGTCATTTGCCATTCTGGATCTACTTCTCTTTTCAATCGAAGTCTCTCACAATGCATTATATTAGTCGTACTTATTTCTGGAATAGAGGAAACGTCTAAAATATCTTCTAGTTTCTCTAAGTAAGTTCTTTCATCTTCCTCATCTTCTTCTTTCAAAATAATCCATCCTTGAGATGTTTGCAAAAAGCGTCTCTTTCATTAAGAGCTATAGCTACAATATTTACAATATCATAAGCACAAGATTCTACTTCAGTATAGCCATAAGCATGACCTTCTTCCCGTGAAAACCTAAAAATAGCATCCCATACTTTATCAGATAAAGAAACCTTAAAGGTATCTTGCATACGTCCTTTAAGTTCTTTTTTAAATTCTGCTTCTTCTTCCTGCTGCACGCGCGCCTTCAATATTATTGATTCTTTTTTATTTTCCAACATTTTTAATTACCTCCAAAGGGTATCTTCGGTATCTATATCTACTATAGTGAACGTATCTATTCTTTTGAACCTTTCCTTTTCTCGTAGAATACTAGCCTCTAAGTGTTGTATATGCTCCTCGTATCCATGACTAATACTCTCTCGCAATTCTTCGAGATCAAAAAATACGGTAGAATGGCGTAAATGTTTATCTGATGGCGGTTGCGTAGCTTTGGTAAGATATTCGACTACGTATCCGGCATCAGTAAATGAATCATATCCTGCGCCCCATTCCATATATTTTACTTCCAAAATCTTAACACTAAATATGTGATCATACTTAAATACATAACCTATCTTACCTACATTCCCTATCAAGTCAGCTACCTTCTTATAATACAGTTCATGCACATCACTCATCTTTGTCATTTCTATCTCCTTTTTGTCTAACTTTTTTTGATACGTTTCGTTAACAGCCATAAACTCGGTATAATCTTTTACTAATGAGTAATTCCAACACTCAAAAGCTATTCTCCATATTGTATCTAATCTATACATAATAGGCGTTGCCTGAAGACTATAACTACTCTTCACTTCTAACTGATCTGCTAAAGAGTATAATCTCACTTCAGAAAACATATCAAAATAACGTTCTATAGATACTAAACTTCTAAGAGTATTCTGAAAAACTATAGTATGCTGACTTAAATTCATTTTGTGGGTATCTCCAATAGTGGTACGGACATTCCCGAAGCAGTATACATAGGATGATCCTTAGGATAATATGGATGAGCTATAATAGATATATTATACTGAACGGCATTAGCTCCTTGAAATTTCTGTTCTTCGCATAACTCACTAATAGCAGTCATTATTCTAGTATTATTGGTTATTAAACTCTTAACTCTTTGTTGTTTCTTACTCAACATAGTTATTATCTCCTTTCTAACTATCTAACGCCACATTCTATATAGTGTAGCTAACGTATCCATATCAGATAACTCTTTCGTTATGCGTTTACTCGTTTCAGACGCTCTTTTTGCTATAAAAAGAGTAAAAGGATCCTTATCACCTAATAACTCAATTTCTATATAATCTAGCCTATCTTCTATAGTAGATTCCGTAAAGGGATCTACATCAAACATATGCTTTGTTCTTATCTCCATTTTATAACTCAACCTCCATATAATCTAGTATATCCTCTACAGATGTAACAGCTAGTCAATAAACGTGTATAACTACTTTCTCTATCTATTCTATGTTCGCGTTCTTCTTCCGATAAATATTCTAATAATTGAGACATATCATCAGTAATTGGCGAATTATGCTTATATCCTCTAGCAAACATTTCTGCTACTAATTCTATATGACGAATAAAAATAGAACTAGGTTCTAACAAGTCATGCTGTATATAACCTTTTATAGATACCCTTTTTCTCAAAATACCAATGAACATATGAAGTTCTAAGTGCTCTCCTAATAAATGCTTTCTACACATTATCGTTGGATCTACTAACCACATTCTCATTTTATTCCTCTTTCTCATTTGTGTTCAAAAACATAGATATAGCGTCAGATAAAAGTACAAAGTCTATCGATTCTATTAACATTAATCCTAGATCAACAATAGTATCAAAATTGTCTTCTATTACCTTTTGCGCTTCTTCAGAATACTTGCTCTTGAGATTGTCATTCCAAGTCTTACTAAAATCTACCATTACTTCTACTTTCTCTTCCAAATTGAAATATTACCTCCTTTATGCATAATCACTACTTTCATAATCTCTAGTATAGTAAATGTAATACCAAGCGTAACCGAAACAAATATAACAAAACCTAAAAACATTAATGATAACTTTTTTAACTTCTCCCTTTCTATTTTCACCCAAAAGCTTTATATCCCAAGATCAAATTTACCATGATCTGTATAATAGTTCATCTGTCTGCCCAACTCTTTTAAGTCTTCATCCTTATCATTAGGAATACCTAATACCCATAAGTTTACAATGACAATCTTAACTAAATCAAGTAAAGCTATACCAGAAACAAATCGGGTGTCAGAACTCAAAAACTTAGGACTTATTCGCCTAAGTAAACTATAAAATTCTTCCCTACTATGTATTGCCATTTCTCCTTCCGATACAATTTTACCTTCAATTATTAACGCCCTTTGTTCATCGTAAGCATTTAATAAACAAAGATCAAGGGTACGCGTTACAATCGCATAACCTTGATCTTTTAGATCTTTTATGACATACTCTTTATCATCGGTATCATATTCTATTGTTACTGGATACATAAATGTTTCACTTGCTTCCTCAATCTGCATTGGTTTGATTGCAAATACATAAACCATTACTTTTCTCCTTAAAGATTGCCTCCTTCTAACATTAACCGGGCTCCCTCAAACATAAGCATATTTTGCATAAAGAACTTCTATTAAGAAAATGCTATCACAACCCATAATACACAACTCAACGTGCTAAGAGCTATACCTATACCATAATGGATGGGATATACCACATGATTTAAATTTGCTAGGCCAACACCTACTAGAAATATAATAGACAGTACTACTTCTAATATCGGTAATATTATAAGTAACGGATTTGCTGTCTCTATCTGTTTTAACTTACGAGTGATAAACTCTGAACTATAATGATGAACGCGACTAAAAGACTCTAACTCATCTCTAAGATCAAATCCTTTAGAAGTCAATCCGTTATAGGCATCTAGTACATCTATTTTATCTGCTAATTTATCATCATCGGCATAACGATCTATTAAATGAATTTTCAGTTCATCACACCATATCCTATAACATTCTTTGATACGTTTTTTCTTTAGCATATTACCCCTTTCATACAGCAAAATCAAATTTACGCTGATCTAATACGTTTATTTTATCACGTTCTAAAAACCTAACTATGTTGACCTTTTAACATTAAAATGGTATGGTAGCATTAATCGCCAAGTCAGAACTTGCCAGATAGATCTCATCAGTTTAGTCGATATAGTAGCTTTACTACCTAGTTCAACACAATTATCGGTTATTACCAAAAGCCAATCATTACTATTTTCTGATTTATAGAAATTATCATCCGATCTATAATCTTGAGGTATGAACTGCTCACCAATAATGTCTTCTACTATACCTAAGATAGCTGCTGTTTTACAACCGTAATGTTTAATAGTTATAGATTTCATCTTCATTGTCTATCTCCTCTATATTCTGCCTACACTCAAACCTATTCCAGAAAGCAAATCCGCAAGGAAACTTTCTAAATCAGTTTCTACAAAATTACCAATACTCTTATAACGCAAAATAGCAGACTTACACGTCTTATGTATAATTGCGGGCTGATCCAATTTTGTCAACACAATTATCACTATAGCGTCATCTATACTTTTTATCTCCTCATTACAATCATCACATACCAATTCTGGAGCTAAAATCATTCCGCTCAAGTTTATTCTTATCGTCATTTTTCTACTCCTTCCCGTAAAACTAAAACTTCTATACTATCTTTATCCAAATCTCTACAAATAGTAATCGGACTTCGTAAGTACCACCATAATCCTCAACCATAATTGTCATCGTTTTTCTTCGTCGGTCGATCCGTTTAATAAGTTTATCAAATCTTGTACTGTGAATGTTTTCATTCCCATATATCACCTCATATAAATATAACCATATGACTGTTGGTTTGTTCAGTCTTCCATTCGTTAGTGAATGCTATACGTAGCCAACGACGCTTACTACCTACTACTACGTTAGCACTAGAACAAAGGATATACCAATTCCACCGGGTTCCGTCCCAACCATATCTTGGTTCCCAACTTGGACTTCGTTTGTTAATTATCCTATGACTATCGTATTTACTAATCTCCTTTCGCAATAAAGAATGTACTTTTGTTACTATCCTTTTAATACATATATACTTGATTATAGAGTACACACAAAATAACAGTATTAATAAAAGTACTACTAAACATACTAGTATTCCGTACAATATTCCCCAAGAGACCATTGCATCGTGTATACAAAGTGGTATCGCACAAATGAGAGCTAGTATTATAAGAACGCCAACACAACCCGATAATCCTTCTGCTAATCTATCCATTTCCTATTTCTCCTTCATTTCCGAATATACTAAACTACCGTCCTTATCCCATATGGTTACTAGTATTATGTCATCAGTCTTATCCCAATCAAATTTATCGAATTCTACTTCTTGCTCTTTAATTGTTATATCATAAAGTAATAAAGCTCTATTGTAGTCGTAAGTCATATTGCCTTCGCTAAAATAAAACTCTATAGTATCAGAATCATAGGGGTATTCGTCGTATTCTATTGTCTTCTCTTGCCTGTTTTCTAGCTAATTTATCTTTATGACGTTTATCTATTAAAGATCCTGTGATATTCTCCTCAAAGTATTTAACATCGTCTATATATTTATATGATAACTTTTCATAGTCAAACCCCTCATATTCATTACTTGCTACACATTTCAATATTAGCTTCCAATAAGTTATTCTTCCTATATAACATCGCTTATATAGTAGAAGGATCTGATAACGACAGTATGTAGGAAGTGTAAGCGCGCCAAGCACTTTCCCAGAATAGTACGTATTTCGTACTCTAAATACACTATCCTGATAAACCACTCGTCGAAACATTTTACGTGGGATTTCGAACCTATCGAATATTTGTTTTACAAAATAATCTAATGCAGTTCCTTGGACAGCTCTGGTTAGTCTATTCATTTAAATCGATCTCCTTTTACTCGTTTAAATTTCCAACTGATCCAATTTCGTTAACACAATTATTACTATTGTTCATTATGCTACTTCTCCTTCAATAGATGTACATTGTTCAATACCTTGAAGCATGTATCATCATATAAGGTTTCACAATAATCATAAACTAAACTCTTTACTACGATTCCTTCTCTCGGGTTCTTAGTACCTGGATAGGTGCCTTGGGCGGCTTCTAACCATTCATCTAAGGATCTAGAGCCAATCTTTATAAAAGCATCTATAATTGGTACAAATATTAAATCTAAAGCCATAACTACTACAAGGCTTTCTGCTAGAGAAAGACGTCGTTTCTGTACCATATCATAAACATTGAAAACCCTTAATGACAGTTTATCCAAACCTAATTTGTTTCCCCGTATTGTCGGACCAACGAGCTCTCCCTGAATTGCTATGTCAATTCCACGTAACTTTGTTGCTAAATCTAATTCGTTTGCTACTTTCCAACACGGATTTCGTCCATCATCTACTAATCTAACGTCAGAACTACACACCCATAACTCCCCAACGTCCTTATTCCAAAAAGAAGTGAAAGAAAATCCGTCACATTTCTCTGTTACATATACATTTGTATCAGCCTTCTCTATTAGTATATTAGGACATGTCTGTAACCGCATTAATTCAGTACCTGAGATTAAGTAAGTAGGAAAACCATCCGCTATCGTACCTATCATATCCGGAGATATAGTGTATTCATGTTTTGTGATTCCTAATAAATCTGTTACATCAGTACCTATATCGGTATTTGGTAAATCGAATCCTTGCACTGATAATGCTACTCCTTGAGATAAACATCCACGAAGCTTCTGAGTACATAATCTTACAGGAAATTCTATAGAAGGATCTTTCTGCAAGAATTCAGTTTGTGGCATCCTTGGGACGAGGGAGTCTACCTCGATAAATATAACTTTGTCTCCTACTGCAAATTCTCCTTTCCGTATTACTGTCTGCCAACCCAATACTGTAGCTCTCTCTATCCGTTCTGCATTCTGAATAGGTTCAATTTTACTGATTTGTTGTATGCTCGCTAATTTACGTCTCATTTTTTGTCTCCTTCCGGATTAATTTTCTGCCAGATCATCACATACGTTCTTCGAATAATGTGCAAAATGCCATATCTTTATCTTTCCACATTTCGAAATACATTTCTCCTGACATATAGGACAATATGCCGTTATCTTAGACATTGCTTCTATCCTTTTTCCATTCTCTAATCCATCTAATGCATATATCATCTTGCAGCTACGTCTCCTCTCTCTTCCACTACCATCAGCATATCGAATTCCTGATCCATATACTTTATAGGGAAATTCTCGTTGATTATCTCCATACAATGACAATGCAATCCCCAAGGATTCCCTAAGTATATTCCATCCCAACTTATAGGTAGCCTAAATCTTCGTTGCTTGATCTTTCCTCGTAGAGTATATGTCATTACTAATGTTTCCGTTTCGTAACGCAATATCACTTCCAAAGGCTTCTTCCGCTGACGCTCTAAAGAAGTACGCCCTACGTATCCTTGCCTATTGTAATGAAATATTATCCAGACTCTTCTCGTATCGCTAGATTCGCTAAGTTGCGGCTGTGTTCTACTCTGAGGGATCATTGTATTATTCACTCCTTAATGCATGTTCAAGAAAACTTCCTTCGAGTTTACTTATATACATAACTTTAGCATCCAATTCGGTAAGGTACTTTGATATTACTTCTCTACCAATAAGAACTTCATAATTACTCTGTGCTGTACATCGCACTTCTTTCTGTCCAAATTTATCATAGTATATACCCTTATCTATCCAGAATAATATTTCAGTCTTTATCTTATCCTTACCATACCATGTTCTATAGGGTATTTCCTTAACTACATACCTTGCAATTACACTATGTTTGTTAGGTAGTATTACAACTTTACCGCCTAACTTTTCTGCGATTTCTTCAGCAGCAAGATTGAATATCGTAATGCATCTATCCATGTATTCATGTTCCTCATCTGTATGTTCCATTTTTCACCTCTGATTTAATACGTTGTTAAATTTTTTGTCTCTCTTTATTATACTTGATGTTTATAGGTTAGTCTTAACGAGGAATTCTAGAAATCTACCGTGGTTTTTTAATGGTAAGTTATAACATACATTCCATTTTTTGTCTTAGCTGTTACGATTCCTAATGCTAATGACCTCTTTCGCGCCTTTATAAACTGACCTCTTCTCCCCATTTGTACTAATGTTTTACCTATTTCTACCTTACAATGTAATGTTACTATTGATATTAATGGCATTTTATACTCCTTTTTGTCCGATTTTTCACCGTTATTACCGATTTTAAGGTCACTTTAACGGGTTATTTGTATAATTCATACACTAAAGCCAATCTGAAAGAAAATGCTACTCAGGAATAGGGAATTCTAGGTCTTTAGGTACTAGTAAACCTAGTGATTCTAAGTATAACTTAAATTCACGAACTGCTGTTTCTGAATCATCATACTCCAATTTGTGTGAGTAGGTAGGTAGCCAACGCACGCACCCGGAAGGAGTTGGGTGGTTTACGAACTCTATTCCTGACCATTTACCATTAGCATGACATTGAGCTGTTATTATTCTCTGGTCGGTTTGTCTCATAGCTTCTGTCTGTATACTCATCAGCTTCTCCTTTTTTGTTTACTATCAA
>Ga0315294_10010220_pt1 | contig 10295 bp, 10 predicted proteins | sample YL17G13_40_MG_FD_203626 | JGI IMG/M metagenome (GOLD analysis project Ga0315294, IMG submission 203626) | Sediment microbial communities from Yellowstone Lake, YNP, Wyoming, USA - YL17G13_40 | ecosystem: Environmental > Aquatic > Freshwater > Lake > Sediment | place: USA: Wyoming | collected...
CGAAGATGTGTTATAATTAGTTGAAATAGGGAGTGGCTCCCCTGTATAATGAGGTTTCAAGTGCATCAAAAAACAACCTCTTAACAGAAAGGAGCCACGATGAAAAGGATACCAGAAGTAGGGCGTTGGAATCAAGGGGGAGGCCTGGATGGGAAGGTGGCGTTGATCCAAGAGTTGATTCCGTTGGGGTTGCGTCATGTTCAGGAGGTTTTGGAGGAGGAAGTTCGGCAGTTGGCGGGGCAGCGGTATGCGCGGAAGGCTGGAAGGGAGCCGGTGCGCTGGGGACGGCAGCGGGGGTCGGTGTATCTGCGGGATCAGAAGGTGCCGATCCTTGTTCCTCGGGTGCGTCAGCCCAAGGGTCAGGAGGTGTCTTTGCCGACGTATCATCGTCTTCAGGAGCCGTTTCGGGAGGACGAGGGAGTGATGCGCCGGATTCTCCTGGGGCTTTCTTGTCGGAACTATGCGGGGTGTGCGGAGGCGATTCCTGAGGCCTTTGGGCTGAGCCCTTCCACGGTGTCCCGGCGGGTGAAGCGGGCCACGGAGCGGAAGCTTCGGGCGCTGTGCGAGCGGAATCTGGAGGGGTACGACCTGGTGGCCCTGATTCTGGACGGGAAGGCCTTTGGGGAGGACGAGATGGTGATCGCCCTGGGGGTGACCCTGAAGGGGGAGAAAGTGATCCTGGGGTTTGTGCAGACGGCTAGCGAGAACGAAGCCGTGACCGTCCAGTTTCTGAAGGGGCTTCTGGAGCGGGGATTGAAGGTAGAGCAAGGTCTCCTGTGCGTCCTGGACGGGGCCAAGGGATTCCGGAAGGCGGTGCGGAAGGCCTTGGGGCCTCAGGTGGCGGTCCAGCGGTGTCAGTGGCATAAGCGGGAGAACGTGGCGAGGTATCTTCCCAAGTCCCAGCAGGCGTTCTGGCGGGGGAAGCTACAATGGGCCTATGAGAAGCCCACCTACGAGGAAGCGAAGCGGGAGTTGCTGAGCCTGAAGAAGGGGCTGGAGCAAGTCAATCTCTCGGCGGCACGGAGCCTGGAGGAGGGGCTGGAGGAGACCCTGACGCTGCATCGGCTGGGCCTGTTTGCCGAGTTAGGGACCAGCCTGAAGACCACGAATTGCCTGGAGTCCCTGCTTTCCCAGGTGGGTCGATATACGGACAAGGTAACCCATTGGAAGAACAGCTCTCAGAAGCAGCGCTGGGTAGCCTCGGCGCTCCTCTGGATCGAGCCTCGGCTGCGCCGGATCAAAGGATACCGTCATCTGCCCAAACTCCGGGCTGTTCTGCTCGCTCAAGCCGGAGACATCCAGCAGGTCGCGGCCTAGTAAGGGGAATACCACTCCCACCAATTTCAACTAAGTATGGCATCGCATCCATCTTAGGCCTCCGGACTTAAAGTAGGCCTGTTTTTTGGGTTCCTAAAGGGCTTTACGAGATAGGCGCATTAAGCGCTGACTCATCGCTTGGGAGAAAACTTTACCAGCTCACTTGGGAGAAGAGCCTCTTTTCTTTTGTAAATGAATGAAAAATAACCTTCACAAGGCTGACCACTCAGCCCTCGTTAGCCTTTGACCCATGCGTATCGGCCTGGACGCCCGCATGCTCACCTATTCCGGAATCGGCACCTATCTGAGGGGTCTTCTCTCCGGATTGCTGAGCCTTCCTGGTCCGGAGCGCTACATCTTATTTGGAAAACCCAAGGAGATGGCTAGCCATCTCAAAGCTGGCCGAACCGAGGTCGTCCCTTGGGAGGTCGGTCCATACAACCCCCTTTCCTTGCTTTGGCATCCCATCCCAAAGGGGAGGGTTGAGGTGTTCCATTGTCCCCATTACAATCTTCCTTTCCACATTCGGACAGCCTCCGTGGTGACCATCCACGACCTCATACACCTTGTTCGGCCGGACCTTCTGAGCGACCATCGAGCGCACCTTTACGCCTCCTGGCTCCTGCCCGGTGTAGTGCGGAGGACGGAACACTTTCTTACCGATTCCGAATATTCCAAGGGAGACATCATCAACCATCTCCGCGTGCCCGAAGAAAAGATCAGCGTGATTTATCCCGGGGTAAGAGAGGGGTTCCGACCCTATCTCCGCGATGAAGTTGAGTGCTTTCGTAGGTCCCGTGGCCTCCCTCAGCGTTTCGCCTTGTACGTCGGCCTTCTCAAGCCCCACAAGAACATCATTCGTCTGCTTCAAGCCTTTTCCTCTCTTAAAGAAGAAGGACTTTCCTTGCTCTTGGTAGGGCGCAGAGACAGGCGTTATCGCGAGCTAAATAGGGCTTTAGCCAACGATTCTCTTTGCCCGAATGTGGTTCTTCTTCCCTCCTTCCCTTTCGAGGAGCTTCCCCTCCTATACAATGCCGCCGAGTGTCTCGCCCTGCCATCCCTTTACGAGGGATTCGGCCTGCCCGCGCTGGAGGCCATGGCCTGCGGCACTCCAGTCGTCTGTTCCCATGCGACGTCTCTTCCCGAGGTCGTGGGGGATGCTGCCGTTCTGGTGGATCCCCTTTCGGTGAGATCCCTTGCCGAAGGAATGCAAAATATATTAGGGGATTCCACGCTCCGCTCCGAGTTAAGGCGTAAGGGACTTGAGAGGGCCAAGCAGTTTCGCTGGCAAGATTCTGCTGCCAAGACGTTAAAAGTCTACCGAGAAGTGGCCAATTGATGAAGGTAGCCCTGGTCCATGACTGGCTTACCGGCATGCGGGGAGGGGAGAAATGTCTTGAGGTTTTCTGTGAGCTCTTTCCCCGGGCGCACATTTACACCTTAGTCTGGAACCGAGGCACGGTTTCCAAGACCATCGAAGGAATGCCGATACACCCTTCTTTTGTTGACCGGATACCAGGCAAGACCGGAGGCTATCGTCACTACCTCCCGGTATTTCCTCGGGCCATCGAATCATTGGATGTAAGGGGATACGACCTTATTATCTCCACAAGCCATTGTGTGGCTAAAGGGGCAATCCCAGGGAAAGGGAGTTTGTGCTTGTGCTATTGCCTTACTCCTATGCGTTATGTCTGGGAGCTCGAGGACGTCTACTTCACCCGTGAGCGTTACGGGTTCTTGAGACGCTGGGCCATCGGCCAGATAACTCGGCGGCTTCGTTCCTGGGATAAGGCAACGGTTAACCGAGTTCATACCTTTGCTGCCATCTCACGCTTCGTAGCCGCCAGGATAAAGGAACATTATGGGCGGGATGCCGAAGTCATCTTTCCACCGGTGGATACGGATTACTATCGTTCGAGCGATAATTCAACTAAGCGAGAAGACTTTTTTCTGATCGTTTCAGCATTGGTGCCTTATAAGAAAATTGAAATCGCCATGGAGGCCTTCCGAGGCAATCCTTCGCGTTTGTTAATCATCGGCCAGGGAACAGAACGGCGTACTTTAGAACGCACCGCCCCTTCCAACGTACGGTTTCTGGGACGAGTCGGTAATGAGGTCGTCCGCGACCACTACCGTCGCTGCCGGGCCGTCCTCTTTCCCGGGATTGAGGATTTCGGCATCGTCCCTTTGGAAGCCCAGGCCTGCGGGGCGCCGGTTATCGCCTATCGGGCCGGGGGAGCACTGGAGACCGTCCTGGAGAAAAAGACCGGGCTCTTTTTTGATGAACAGACCCCGCATGGATTGCGTGGGGCCCTTGAAGAGAGCCAACGCGTCTGTTTCGATGAATCGGCCATGCGTCGTAATGCCGAGCGGTTTTCCAGGGCGCGATTCGTCCATGAAATCAAAGAGTTCATCCGCCGGGCTTGGGACGAGCATCGCGGCCAAGGGGAATTGCCATGGTAAAGAAAGAGGAACTTTATCTTTCCCTGGCAACCTTTTTGAGCGATGCCTTGGCCATTATCGTCGGATTTATTCTCGCCTATTTATTGAGATTCTACTCCGGCTTGATTCCGGTGACCAAGGGAATACCGCCCCTACAGCTTTACTTCTTTGGCTCCCTCCTCGTGTCCCTCGTCTGGATTTGCCTGTTGGCGGCCCGAGGGCTCTACCGGCCCCGACGATGGCTTTCCCTTGGAGGAGAGCTTGGACAAGCGTTTCGCGGGGCAGGAATAGGGACCCTGGTGGTTTTGGCCTTCACGTTCTTTTATCGCGAACCCTCCTACTCCCGTGTCGTCCTGGTGTTAGCTTGCACCTTCGGGTTCTTGGTTTTGGCTTCGGGGCGCCTTTTTCTATATCAGATTCATCTCGGCCTTCTGGCCCGTGGCATCGGAACGCGGCGGACCGCCATTGTGGGCAGCGGGGAAGTAGCCGCTGCCGTGGCCGGGAAAATTACCTCCTCGCCTCATCTGGGCTATCAACCTATCGGGGTGGTGGTGGAAGATGTTTCCAGTGTTGTCCGGGTCCCCGGGCTAAGGGTTCTCGGGACTGCGGATGAAATCATGGCCTTGATTGAACGCGAAACTTTGGAAACCCTAATATTAGCGCTTCCGGCCGAGCAACATCGGCGCGTTTTGGAGGCGGCCTGGCAGGTGGAAGGCCGGGAGGTGGATCTGAAGTTCGTGCCAGATCTCTACGAGCTCATGACCAGCAAGGTCGGCCTTACCGATCTGGACGGCATCCCGCTCATCGGGCTGCGGGAGTTTCCCTTGCAGGGCTGGAATCGGGTCCTTAAAAGGAGCCTCGACATCGCGATCGCGTTATTCGGCCTACTCTTCCTTTCGCCTCCATTTCTCATCATAGCGTTCCTCGTTAAGCTCACATCCCGGGGCCACGCCCTCTACAAGCAGAATCGCATCGGCCAGGATGGAAAGAGGTTTGCCATATTCAAGTTCCGCTCCATGGTGGAGAACGCAGAGGTTGAAACCGGCCCGGTCTGGGCCGAGGAGGGTGATCCACGTCAGACGCGTTTAGGCCGACTTCTTCGCAGATTCAATTTGGACGAGCTTCCCCAACTCTGGAACGTCCTGAAGGGGGACATGAGCCTGGTCGGACCCCGGCCCGAACGTTCGGCTTTCGTTGAAGAGTTCCGCGGAGCCATCCCTCGTTACTTCGAACGCCACCAGGTGAAATCCGGCATAACGGGCTGGGCCCAAGTGAACGGCCTGCGTGGCAACACGCCGATCGGAGAGCGCACTCGCTACGATCTTTATTATGTAGAAAACTGGTCTTTAGGGTTCGATCTTTGGATTCTTCTTCTCACCCTGTTCGAGCCCATCCTGCGTAACTGCCGCAGGAAGGTTACGGTTGAAAGTTAAGCCCAAATATAGTATCCTTTAAGAAGCAGCTTCTTCCTATGATCATGTTTCGCCGACTCTTCCAGAATCTGGACATCAAAATCGTTTCGGTCTTGATCGCTCTCCTCCTGTGGGCCCACGTGGTCACGGATAAGGAGTACGAAAGCCGGGTGCCGGTCCTGCTGGTTCCAGGTGGCCTGCGCCCGGGGTTGGTTTTGGTGGAGAATCTTCCCAAGGAAGTCCCTGTCCGATTCCAGTCCAAGGGAAGGGATCTGATTCGTATGCACTTTCTGCGTTATGCTCCAACTCTGAAGCTAAATCTTGCTTCCTTGCCGGTCGGAAAGAACCCAGTTACTCTATCTGTTGATGAAGTCGAAGTTCCTATCGGAATCATCGCCAAGCCGTTGCGCGTGCTCCACCCCGGGCCTCTTGCCGTGGTTCTGGACACCCTTTGGGAGCGCCGGCTGAGGGTTCGGCCGGTACTCGAGGGCGATTTGGCCGATGGCTATGTGCAGGGCGACCCGCCGATTTCAACTCCAGAATGGGTGACCCTTAAGGGGCCGAAGCAGTTGCTGCTTGGGTTGGAAACCGTTTTCACCCGTCCGGTAAACCTCGAAGGACAAGATCGAACCTTGGAAGTAGAGGTTCCCTTGGATCTATCGGGGTTCAAGCTGGTTCGTGCCGAACACGAAACTGTGACCGTGGCGGTACCTGTGGAGGCCATGGCAGAAAGGACCTTGGACCGTATTCAGGTTAAGCTTGTGGATGCCAAAAGTCGTCCCGGAACGACCTGGGAGCCGCAAACCATCCGGCTGGTCGTTCAGGGTAGAACTCAGGAGATGTCCAAGCTTCGGGAACGGGCGATCTCTGCCGCCTTGGACGTGAGCGGTCTTTCTTCCGGAACCCATGAGCTTCCGGCTCGGATCGAGTTTCCCAAAGGCTTCGTGCTCAAGTCCGCCTCTCCGGAGCATTTCAAAGTCGTCCTGAGGTAGGATGCTCATCCTCGGCATCGAAACCTCCTGCGACGAGACGGCTGCGAGTGTGGTTCGCGATGGACGGGAAATCCTATCCAGCGTCGTCTACTCCCAGCTTGTGCATCAGAAATACGGCGGCGTGGTTCCGGAATTGGCCTCACGAGCCCACATGACGGCCATCGTTCCCGTGGTGGGGAAAGCTCTGAACCGAGCTGGAGTGGGCCTCCCAGATGTGGGTGGAATTGCCGTCACCCAGGGGCCTGGGCTGGTGGGCTCGCTTATGGTCGGTCTGATGTTTGCCAAGGCTCAAGCCTATGCGTTGAACAAGCCGTTTATCGGGATTCATCACCTCGAGGGTCATCTGTTTGCCAATCTGCTCCAGGATACGGACTGGGCTTCCCCTTTCGTTTTCATGGCGGTTTCCGGGGGCCATACCGAGTTGATCCTGGTAAAGGATAAAGGGAATTACCTGAGCCTGGGCGCGACCTTGGACGATGCCGCGGGCGAGGCCTTTGACAAGGTGGCGAAACTCCTGGGCCTGGGTTACCCCGGGGGCCCAGAAGTGGAGAAAACGGCCCGGGGCGGGAACCCGAACTTTGTGAAGTTTCCCCGGGCTCTCCTCGATGAAGAAAGCTTGGATTTCTCGTTCAGCGGGATCAAGACTGCGGTGGTCTACTATGTTCAGGACAAGCCGCGGGAGTTCGTTAGAGAACATCTTGCGGACCTCTGTGCCAGTTTTCAAGAAGCTGTGGTTGACGTGTTGGCGGAAAAGTGCATACGTGCTTTGAGCAAGACGGGGGCCAGAGCCCTTGCCTTTGGCGGGGGAGTGGCCTGTAATCGCAGGCTCAGAGAGGTCACCGAAGAACGGTGCAAGGCCTTGGGCGTGAGGCTTTCAGTTCCGGACCATGCTCTGTGCTCGGATAATGGCGCGATGATCGCGGCAGCCGGAGATTTCCGGCTTTCCAGGCGCGAGCGATCTCCATGGGATATCACTGCCCGATCCAGAATGGACCTTTCCTAAAAGGCCATTGGACCAATGGACTGTCCGGCTTTTTCGACGTTGTTCCTTGAAAGCCGTCGCTAAGATCATTCTCGCCTCCGGCTCTCCCCGTCGGAGGGAGCTTCTAAGGGTGGCAGGAATTCCGTTCCGGATCGTGAAAAGCAGGATTGAGGAGGAGGGAGGATTCCCTCGAGGAAGAAGCCCGGCCTCGTGGGCAAGGGGATTGGCTTATAGGAAGGCTTCGGGAGTGGCCAGGAGTAATCCAGGCGACACGGTTCTGGGGGCGGATACGATCGTGGTGGTCGGGGGAAAAGTCTTGGGCAAGCCTAAGAATGAAAGCGATGCCCGGAAGATGCTCGATCTTCTTTCCGGAAAATGGCACCAGGTCATTACGGGGGTGGCTATCGTCAAGGGCAGCAGAGTCCTCTCCAGCACAGAAAAAACTCGGGTGAAGTTTCGCCGTATGACCAGGGAAGAGATCAAGGACTACGTCGCATCGGGCGAGCCCATGGACAAGGCCGGAGGTTACGCCGTTCAGAGTGGAGCCAGGGTTTTTGTAGAGCGCATAATAGGGGATTATACCAATGTGGTTGGGCTTCCCCTTAATCTCGTCGTTACACTTCTTGCGAGATTGCAACTATAAGCTATGGTAACCACTTAAGCTTATTTCTGAAAGGAGCAAGTTAAGATGGGACTCTTCGACAAGTTCAAGAAGAAAAAGGAGGCTCCCTGGGCCTACCAGGGAAGCGGGACCGACAGGGACCTGGAGGGCATGCACTTCCGGGACAACGACAACGGCTGGATCGTTGGCCAGAAGGGAACGATCCTCACGACCGCGAACGGCGGCATGAATTGGCAAGGTCGCCCCAACCGGGTGCTCTGGCAGAACCTGAATTCCGTGGCTTTTCCGGATGAGAAGCACGGCTGGGTCGCAGGAAAGCTGGGGGCCATCAGCGCGAGCGTGGACGGCGGCCCAAACTGGGAGCAGCAGACTTCCCCGATGGAAGAGGAGGTCACGGACCTGGAGATGTTGGATATCCAACATGGCCTGGCTTGCGGGGCTGGGGGGCATGTCTGGCGGACCGAGGACGGGAAGACTTGGGAGGTCATCCAGACCGGCGCGGAGAAGCACCTCCGTGCGCTGTCCATGCTGGATTCGAAGAACGCCTGGATCTGCGGCGATACTGGGACCCTGATAAAAACCCAGGATGGAGGAAAGACTTGGGAGGCGGTTAGGCCGCCGGAGCCGGATCACTTGACCGACATCCAATTCGCAGATCCCCAGATAGGCTGGGTCATCTCCAGCCAGCAGGTCTTCCGGACGACCAATGGGGGCTCCACTTGGCAGATCTGGAAGAACCAGTTCTACGAGGATACCATCCGCGGCATCTGGATGCTGGACAAGCAAAATGGCTGGGCCGTGGGGGGGACCTCTGCGGAATATTCCTCGCTTTTCCTTCAGACCGTGGATGGAGGGGCTACCTGGGAGCGTTTCGTGATGAAGGGAGTGGGCTTTAACTTCCTCAACAGGGTGCAGTTCACGGACCGGGACCACGGCTGGGCCTGCGGGCATGCCGGGGCGATCGTCCATTTCGTGCCGGCCGTGGTTTAAACGTCATCCCTTAAAAGGCCATTGAAATGGTTCTACACTGCCCCCGGCAAGTCCGGGGGCAGTGGCGTAAATAGGAGCAAGAAGGGGAATTATGGAATATGAGCAAACGTGAAAAGGAACCGAAGATCCAGCGGAAGAGGGTTTTGTCCGAGAGGCTCCTGAAAGGGGCCCTTAAGATTAAAAAGATTTATGCTTCGGAGCGGGCCCAAGAAGGCAAGGTGCCCCTGTTTCTTGAAGCGGTGTCTGCGGGTTTTCCCTCCCCGGCCGAGGACTACCTCGAGAGCAAGATGGACCTCAATGAAAACTTGGTGAAACATCCCGCAGCCACCTTCTTCGTCCGTGTCACCGGGGATTCCATGCTCGAGTCCGGCATCCACACGGGGGACCTTCTCGTAGTGGATCGTGCCATCCGGCCCGCGGATGACCGTTTCGGCCCCCATTAGGACTGGACCAAAGAAGAGTTGTGGTATAATAGGCACAAAGGAGGTCCAGAATGCATGCCAGCAAGTGGTCACAAGAGAAGCGGTTTGAGTTGGTGTTACGGTCTCTCGGGGGGGAGTCTGTGGCTGGGCTCTGCCGGGAGAACGGGCTGTCGGCGACGCAGTTCTACAAGTGGCGGGATGGCTTTCTGCGGGGAGCGCAGGAGGGGTTAAAAGACAAGCGGAATCCGGCGAACCGGGATCCGGTCTTGGAGGAGAACCGGAAGCTGAAGAAGCTGTTGGCGGAGCAGCTGCTGATCAACGAGGGCCAAAAAAAACTCTACCAGCTCGATGGCGAGGGGAGTTAGTGGCCGAGGTGGAGGGGTTGAAAGGGCAGGGGTGCAGCCTGAAAGAGGCCCTAGGGGTGGCAGGGCTTTCCAAGAGCAGCTATTACTATTGTCCCAAGCCCCGGAGCCCCAGGGCCTTGAATTCGGTGCTCCAGGAGGCCCTGGAAGCGATCTCTGGGCGGGAGCTGGTCTACGGCTACCGCAAGAAGACCCATTACCTGCGCTACCAGGGGATCTGGTGCAATCCTAAGGCCGTCTACCGGCACCTTTTGGCCTTAGGGCAACTCCAGCCCCGGAAGCGCAAGGGAATACGACATCAGGAGTTAGCGTTCAGCCGGCCCACGGCCAGCAACCAGCGCTGGGAGGCCGACCTGGTGGAGTCTCCCTGTGGGATCGACGGCAAGGGGTTCGGGATCGCCCTGATCGATGCCTTTGACAAGGAGGTGATCGCCCAAGAGTTCAGCCAGCGCTGCCGGGCCCAGGAAGTGGAGCAGGTCCTCCTGGATGCTGTCTGTAGACGGTTCCCTCGGGGCTATGTCCCCGAGACCCTGAAGGTGGTCTTACGGGTGGATCGGGGCGGACAGTTCATCGCCCGGAGGGTCATCGCCCTGGCCAAGACCTTGGGAATCCAGCTGGAGGTCTGTGGGCTGCAAACGCCCAACGACAAGCCCTACATCGAGTCCTTCTACGCCAGCTATAAGACCGAGGAGGTGTACCGCAATTGGTATCAGACGTTTGAAGAGGCCAAAGGAGGCTGGGAGGACTACATCGG
>Ga0315294_10010221_pt1 | contig 10295 bp, 5 predicted proteins | sample YL17G13_40_MG_FD_203626 | JGI IMG/M metagenome (GOLD analysis project Ga0315294, IMG submission 203626) | Sediment microbial communities from Yellowstone Lake, YNP, Wyoming, USA - YL17G13_40 | ecosystem: Environmental > Aquatic > Freshwater > Lake > Sediment | place: USA: Wyoming | collected...
CGGTCGCGGCTGTAGATGCTCTTCTTCGACTGCGCCACCGGTATGCCGCGCTTCTTGGCGTACGCCAGGGCGGCCTCGCGGCTGCCGAGGGTCCACCGCGGGTCGCGCCACGGCACAAGGACCTTCAGGTCGGGGGCCAGGGCCATGTATGAGAGTTCGAACCGGACTTGGTCGTTGCCCTTGCCGGTGGCGCCGTGGGCAACGGCGTCCGCGCCGCATGCGCGGGCCACCTCGACCTGCTTCTTGGCAATCAGCGGCCGCGCGATGCTCGTGCCCAGGAGGTACTTGCCCTCGTAAACGGCGCCGGCCTTGAGCATGGGCCAGAGGTGCTCGGTAACGAACTCCTCGCGCAGGTCCTCAACATAGACTTCTGATGCGCCCGACGCCTTGGCCTTCTCGACGATGCCGGTCAGTTCGCCGCTCCCCTGGCCCAGGTCGGCCACGAAGGCGACGACCTCGCACCCGTACGTCTCGCGCAGCCACGGCAGGATGACCGAGGTATCGAGTCCGCCCGAGTAGGCCAGGACGGCTTTTTTCACGGGATTCGCCTGAGCCATGATCGTTTCGCCTTTCTCGTGCTGGCATTCACGGCACAACAACACGCGCCCATCAAGATGGGCGGCTAACCAGGCACTCACGGCACAACAACACGCGCCCATCAAGATGGGCGGCTAACCAGGCAACGTCACCTCGACCCTCGGCCCTTGCCCCTCGACCCTCTCGCGGCCTTGCGTCCGACGACCCGGTTGATGACGTTCAAGTAGGCCTTGGCGCTGGCCTCCAGGATGTCGGTCGACACGCCGCGGCCGGAGAAGTTGCGGTCGCCGTGCCTGGCCTCCAGGCGGGCCTCGCCTTGGGCCTCCGTGCCGCTCGTCACGGCCCGGATCTGGTAGTCCTCCAGGTGCAGTTTGACGCCCGTCATGCGCTCCAGAGCGTGGAAGATGGCGTCGACCGGGCCGTCGCCCGTGGCGGCGTCGCGCACGTGGTCGCTCGTCAGTTGGTTCTCCAGTTCCACGGTGGCGGCGGCCATGCCGCCGGTGGCCGTGGCGACGGTCAGCCGGCACAGGCGCCACCGCTCCGGCGCATGCGACACTTCGCTTTCGACGAGGGCCACAAGGTCCTCGTCGAAGACCTCCTTCTTGCGGTCCGCCAGTTCCTTGAACGGTCCGAAGAACAGGGCATCGACCTCGGCGTCCTTCAGGCGGAACCCCAGTTCCCGGAGGCGCTGGCGGAACTGGTGCCGCCCCGAGTGCTTGCCGAGCACCAGTTTGCTCTTCGCGAGGCCGACGGACTTCGGGTCCATGATCTCGTAGGTCGTCCGCTCCTTCAGGACGCCGTCGGCGTGAACGCCCGATTCGTGCGCGAAGGCATTCTCGCCCACGATCGCCTTGTTCCGCGCCACCGCCAGGCCCGTCACGCGGCTCACGAGGCGGCTGGTCGGATACAGGAGGCCCGTCCGGATGGCCGTCCGGCAGCCGTCGAAGGCATCCGGCCGCGTGTTCAGGGCCATGACGACTTCTTCCAGCGCCGCGTTGCCGGCCCGCTCGCCGATGCCGTTGATCGTCACCTCCACCTGCCGCGCGCCCGCCTGAACGGCCGCCAGCGTGTTGGCGACAGCCATGCCCATGTCATCGTGGCAGTGGATGGCGATAACGGTCTTCGAGATGTTCGCCACGCGCTCGAACAGGTACTCGATGAGCGCGCCGAAGCGGTCGGGGGTGGACCAGCCGACCGTGTCCGGAATGTTGACCGTGGTGGCGCCGGCGTCGATGACGGCCTCCACGACCTGGGCCAGGAACTCCGGCTCGGTCCTTGCGGCATCCTCGGGCGAGAACTGGACGTCCCGCACCGCCGCCTTGGCGCGGCGGACGCCCTCGACCGCCAGGCGCAGGATCTCGCGGCGGGCCTTGTGCAGTTTGTGCTCGCGGTGGATCTTGCTCGTGGCCAGGAACACGTGGACCCGCGGGTGCCGGGCCGGCGCGACGGCCTCCGCGGCGCGGTCGATGTCCTTGGCCACGCACCGCGCCAGGCCGCAGACGGTGGGCTTGCGGACCTCGTGGGCAATCGCCCGGACGGCCTCGAAATCCTCCGGCGACGTGATGGGGAACCCCGCCTCAATCACGTCGACGCCGAGGAGTTCCAGGGCCCGGGCGACCTCCAACTTCTCCGTCAGATTCATGCTGGCGCCGGGCGACTGTTCGCCGTCGCGCAGCGTCGTGTCGAACACGATCACCCGCTTGCTGGGATGGCCGGCCATGGCGCACCTCCTCTTCGTCAAAAGGCCTTTCTTATATAGCGGCCGCTGCCGGTCGCAACGGATTTCTTCGGCCCCCCACCGCGGCCGTTCCGGCCGCCGCCGAACGTGAGGCCAAACAAAAAAGCCCCGGGCCTTGCCCGAGGCCGACGTAACCGGAATTAAGCGCGCGGCGGCCCCGGGGGGGTTACCTCCTAAGGCCCAGGACCGAATTCTGACCGCGCGGTTTCATAGTGGATAAAGATATCGGCAGGCGGCGGCGGATGTCAAGAGGAAATCGCCGGACGCTGCGCCGCGTATGCCTGAATCACAAGCCCTTGAATAGAGGCCCATTGTCAACGCTCAACAACGTCTGCCAATAACTGGCGGAGAGGCTGGGATTCGAACCCAGGATCAGGGTTTAAGCCCCGATAACGGTTTAGCAAACCGTCGCTTTCGGCCGCTCAGCCACCTCTCCGGTCGTGCAAGTCTTTCTTGAGCAGCCACTTACGGGAATCCTCGCCTCGGGCACGGAGGCACCGGACAACCGTTACGACAGCCGTGACGCCTCCCGAGGGGCCTGCTCAAGGCCGACTTAAGGCCGTTTCCATGCCCAAGGCTTGTGGTCGTGACAAGTCTACTCCCCGCTGGCGCGGCCGTCAAGCGGGTTCGGCAGGAATTTACGTCCGGCCAGGTCCGTCGCCCGTAGCGGATGGGCCAGGGGTACCGGTTCCAAAAACCGGCGTGCCCAGGCACAAACGGCCCGCAGGTCGATGGCAGTGCCTCGGCGATTTTACTTGTCGGTCCAGTCGTTGTGAGCCGCAATCCGTCACCTGGTTTTCGCAGATAACACCCGCTGACACCCGTCACTCACCCTGCAGACCCCGGACGGAGTTTTCGGGACGCACACGTGGTCGCGCTGCGCGATCAGGGCGGAATCTTGCTTCCAAAGAGCCAATCTCAGCGTCCGAACTCACGCCACTTCGACTCGCATCGGGCCGGAATCAGCCAAAGCCCTGTTTCTGCCCCCGCGCTGCACCTAACGGATGGCGCACTCAATTTCGGTGGTCCACTTCACCCCGTAGACATCCAGGGCGACACGGTCAGCACCCAGCTGCCCACCCAGCGGCCGCTCACGTGCCACTTTTCGGTCACCGACGAGCGGGGGCTGAAGGTCAGCACGCCGCATGTGGAGTTGGGAAAGTGACGTTTAGACTCTCTCCATCCTCGCTTCGTCCAACGATGGTCCCAGCCCCGGCTCCTCCGCCATCACGAATGTTCCGGCCGCGGCCACCATCGGCCGCGTCTGGCAATGCTGAAACTGAGTCCGCGACTTGATCAGGTACTCCAGCATCGGGCAGAGCGACTCGCTCTGCGATGCCACGCAGTTCGACGCTGCCAGCACGTGATGCCCGTGCGGAATCACCTGCGCCCCCGGATACCCCCTGGCCAACTCGCAGATCTTCAGCCACTCGCTGATCCCGCCGCACCACTCCGGGTCCGACTGCACAAAGCTGACGATCCCGTGATCCAGAAACGGCTTGACGTTCCATCGCGTGTACCAGTGCTCACCGGCGGCCAGCGCGATCCCCGTCTCGCCCTTCAGACGCTTGTAGCCCTCGAGATCGTCGGGCCGCAGCGGCTCCTCCAGCCAGTGCGGCTTGCAAGGGAGGATCCCCTTGGCCAGCGCGATCGCGTAATCAACATCGGCCGACTTCCACACGTACTGGATGCCGTCGAACATCAGCATCGCGTTCGGCCCAAGTTCCTCGCGTAAGGCATGTGCCATCGCGATGTTCTGCTTCAGGCCTTCGGCTCCGTCGGCCGGGCCGCTCATAAAAAACCATTTCTGCCGCTGGAATCCCTTATCGAAGAACTCCCGCGCGGCCTTGCGCGCCTCATCCGGCTTGACCGAATAGCCCAGCATGCTGGCATAGGCGTTCAACCGCTGGCGCTTTGCCCCGAGCAGACGCCAGACGGGCTGCCCCGCGGCCTTGCCCCGCAGGTCCCACAGCGCAAGGTCCATCGCGCTGAGGGCTGTGATCACCCAGCCGGTCTCGGTCTGGCGTGTGGTGCGCTTGATGCCCCAAACTGCCGCGCCGGTCAGCGGGTCTTTCCCTTCGGCGTAACTTTCGAGCGATTTGTCCGGGTGGCACGCGGCCCACAGCGTGGCGAAGTTCAGTTTCTCGGGGTCTGCGGCATCGCGCCCGGCCAGGAGTTCGCGCAGGTTCGCCGGAAAGGCCGCGACCTGCTCTTTGAGCAGCGGCCCGGCATAGCCTTTCAGTCCGGAATCGCTGGCGATCTCCAGGTACGAATCGGTCCCCCCGCCTTTGCGTTCGCGCACGCGGATGATCTTCGCGTCGCGTACAAGGAGCGACCTCCCTTCCGCCGCCAGCGTGATGTTTTCCCAGCCCATCCTGCCGCCCACCACCACCACCGCCGCGGCCGCCGTCTTCAGAAACGCTCTGCGTGTGTTCATGGTCTCTCATCCTTCGTCGCGCTTCCGCGCATCCCGAATGGCGTCAGAGCCAGATATTCTCCGGGCTTCGTCGCCAGCCGGAACATGTCGCCCGAAAGGACCTCGCCTTCCTTCCCGTTGCGAAGAAGTCTCGCAGTTTGGCCTGGCCAGGGGTTAAGGATATTGCACTGCCTTCCCTTTTCGCTCTCGATGACAACATATCGAACTCTTCCCCCATCGATCGCGCTGGACACAAGAAACGCCCCGAATGTCCGCAACTGATAGAAGGCCGCCTTCCGACCTGACGGGAAAACCGGGAACACGCGAATCACATCACGGTGGCTCTGCAACATCATCTCGTTGATCATTCCCGGAATTCCGCTGCACGTTTCTATTCCGCCGCCTCCCGCACGAATCCAAAGATTGGGGCATGAATACTTGGTGATTTTGGCCCTGGCCTTTGCCATGAGGAAATCAGGATCGTATCCGACGCGGGCCGCCCCGATGAACACCGTCTGAAATGCGTTGCCGTGGTCAACCCAGACCCTGTCGGTCCATTCCTTCATGTCGTCGCGGATCATCTTCAGATTCTCGGGATCAGAACTCAAGCCGATGTTGCAGGCCGGGTAAACGAGGCTGTGAAGCATGATCCAATTCAAGCCGACCTGGCCGGACGCTGCGCCATGCCCGCCCCCGCACGCACGGAACCTTTTTCGGCCGTCTTGCGACACGACGGGAAAGTCGCTCAGATTGTCCAGTATATGCGACCATTGCCGCCGCCTGACCTCGTCGCGGTTCAGGTCGCGGCTGATTTCGATCATGGCGCCGAAAAACGCACGCAGGAACCCCAGCGACGTGATGGGGTTGAAGTCGCCGTAGCGCTTCTCCCAACCCCTTCCCTGCCACGGCCCCACCTCGCCGAAACTGTCGTCATTAATGACATATCTTCCATTCTCGAAGACAAGGTAGTCTTCCCAAAACGCGGCCACCTCGCTCAGATAGGGATAGACTTTCTGAATGTAAGCCAGGTCGTAGGTGTAATGGTACCTCAGGATCATGTTCATGCCCGCAAACACGGCGTTGCTCTTCTGGCCGAGGAACATGGGCTGGCCCGCAAGGTGGTAATATGAGCCGTCGGGGCATTTGTCCTTGTAGGCCGTGTCCATTCCGGCCTTGTCGGAGAACCTGGACGTCAGGCCCTTGGGCCCAATGCCGACGCTGGCATAGGCCCCTTTCTTGTTGAGGTAGGTCCGGGCGTCCTCCTTGAAGATGTCCAGATGCTCCAGCAGAGGGGCGTCGTAGCAGTCGGTAAGGCCGACCCGGTTGGAGGAATAAAGGGCCCAGAAGGGCGCTTCGTGATTGTAGTTCAGGTGGATGTCTCCAGCCCAGGCCGTGCGATCCACGGTTATCCAGTTGCCGTAAAGGCCCGGCGGGAAGTTCGCGTTCCTGCTGCAGCAGGCCATGATGTAGAGTGAAGCGTAATAGTGCTTCTCAAGCAACTCATCCGCCAGCGTGACGCACGACTTGGCCCAGAAGTCCCGCCACCAGGCATCGTGCCGGGCCCTTAACTCGTTGACGCCGGAATCTGTCAGCATGCGCACCGCCTGCTGGGCAAGCGATTTGTGATTCGCCGACTCGTGGTTAGTCATTACCGAAACCATGACGGTGACGGTCTTTCCCGGCTCCAGAGTGAACGACGTGCTGCCGGCTGGGCAGATACGCAGGGCGATGGTTGCTTCGGTCGGATATAGAAGGTTGTCCGCGTTGAATGACCTTGTGACCCAGAATACGCCGTTTTCCTCCCCGCTGTCTGTTACCGAGCCGTATCCGTCCTTGGCCCAGAGATTAAGCGCAACCGTCACCGGGGCATTGCCGGCCTTCAGGTCTATGGCCATCACGTTTGCCGTGGCAAAGACTCGCGCATCCATCTTGACCGTACTGTCCGCCGCGGAGAATGTCGAGGCGATCACAGGCTCATAAAGGACCTGCTTGACGTCGTACGTGGCGCCTTTATGTGCGGGTATTTGGACATCTATTCCGCCGATAAGGCTTGGACCGCACTGCTTGAAGTCAGGCCCTGACTTCCAAAAATCGTTCTTGGAGATCCAATATCGCTGGCATTCCGGCGGGCCGCTGACAGTAAGGCCTATGTCACCGTTGCCGGTGATGGGGCCGTCAACGGCATGGAAGGAGGGCACTTCCCTGGGCGGCTCGCTGAACCGCCCCACGTATCGCGACACGATTGCCCTTGAGTCAAGGTGATGGTCGGGAGAACCGGAGACATCTGCCCTGGCGCATGCGGCAACCGCCAACACGGAGAACGTAACGCACAGCATCTGGAGGACGGACACCAAGCAATACCCAGGTGTGCTGGTCCACCGATTTTCGTGCCCTTCGTCTGGCGACATAATCTGTTTCTCCACCGTCACTTATGGTAGCCTCCAACGCGCCTGATCACAACTTCTTTCGGAGGCTGATTTGGCCGAGAAACACGGTTGTTGCCGCCCGCGTTGGCTCCCATCCCGGTAGGCCTGCTGCAGTCTCCGGAAAACCTCCGTTTGGCCCCTCCACGCGGCCTAACGAACGGCGAACGGAATCTCGGTTGACCAGCACACCGATCGCGAGAAAGGCGGGTTGGGCAAGACGCCGTGAAGACCCTGCCACCCTTTACACGTTTCATTTTGCTTGATGTGGATTCAGTCCGAACATATTCATTCCACCCCCGAAAGGCTCCACTGGCGCGACAACGGCGACAGTGCCTTCGGAACCCTTGGGGACCAGCACGGCCTCGTCACCTTCTTTCAGGTTCAGTTCGTACACGCCCGGCTCGACCGTTTTGAGCACGTGCCGGGACGATTCCTTAGGCGTGGGCTCGGCCATGTCGGTCTTGATCCGGCAGAGTTCTCCAGCAAGGCTTTTTACCCGGATCCACTGTGTCTTGCCACCCTTGCGAGCGGCGCTGACCAGAAAAGCGCCTTCAACACGGAGGTCGCTGAAACACACTTCCCTCCAGGCATCCGGCACAGCCGGAAACACCCGAATCGTGGAAACATAGCCGCCCTCACCGGGTTTCAAGTTCTGCAATGCAGGTTCCTCGTTCTCATCCAGCGACTTTGATTTCTCGCGCAATCGGCTTTCGGGAATCGGCATTCGGCGATTCTCAAAGTTTCCCCAGCTCTGCAGGAGCATGTCGTGGATGCACTGGGCCGTGGCCAAAGGAGATTCCATGACGGGATTGCCGCCCTCATTCTGCATCGTAGTGCAGGTAAGCCGGTCGTCCAGCCTGATGCGGTTCAGGTATTCCAGCGCCAGGTTGCCATCGTTGAGCGCGGAAGCGATGGATGACGCCCCCGCCCAGGTGTAGATGCATTTGCCATCCTTGTAGCCGATCCAGTGCCGCAGGGATTTTTCGATCAGTTCGCGGCCGCCGGGCTGTTCGACGTTCACGAGGTACAGCGGATAAATCATCAGCAGGTGCGAATAGTGCCGGTGCCCAAGGGCCAGCGGGAAGTCGCGGCCGATCATGAAACCGTTCGCATCAGTCGGGTAATCAACCAGTCTTTCCAGCGTCTCTTTCCACTTGGGCAGCAATGGATCGTCGATCTTCAGCCGCCGGCAGAGCTCGACCAGCGTCCGGCATCCCCAGCGCAGCAGGGCCAGGTTGTAGTTGGCATCCGGGACGTAGCCAATCTCCGGAGAGAAGGACGGGGGCAGGTGCAGCCTGCCGTCGGCCCCTTCCTTGAGAACCTTCAAATAGGTGTTGATCGACAGTTTCAGCAACGGGAAGAACTGCTTCTTCATCCGCTGCTCGTCCATGCTGCGCCGCACCAGCATCCAATAATTATGCATGGCCCATGGCAGGTCGCCCAGCGACTGCATCTCCCACGGCGAGTAGAGATCCGGCGGCACGGTCGTATAGAAGCCGGCGCAGTCCCCGCCAAATCGCGCGGGCATGTTGGCGATCAGGTTGTCTCGGTGGCGGTCGAAGCGTCCGGCGAGAGATTCGCCCAGGTCGAGCCGGTTCGAGTCCGCCACGCACCAGTAAGTCAACTGCACGTTGAGGTTGAACCACGCCATGGGCCAGTCGGTTTGCTGGTACCATGGCCCAAGACAGTCAATCAAGGCCCGGTCGGCCCGGGTGGCCGAAGCGACCTTGTACATCTGGATCCAGTAAAACCCTTCCCAGTAGGCGTCAGGGAGCGAGATGAAACTGGCCGGATAATACTCGTGCCACCACTGCCGATGGGTTTTGATCAGTTCCTCCGGAGTTGCGGCCAGCGCGGCACGGACCGCTTCCACCGCCTCGGTTCGCGTGGTGTCTTTCGGATAGGCGTGAGCGACACTGACATAGATGGTCCGGCGGCCATCCTTGGCGGCGACTTCCTGCCAGGCGGTTGTCGTGCCGCCGCCTTCAAGGAGGGGTTGATGGCAGAGTTCCACGCCTTGGTCAACCGCGGACTGGAATGGCGGGTTCGGATCATATGGCACCGACCACCGCTTGATCCAAGGGTCTTTGGTCGTTGGGTTCTTGGCCAATTCCTGGAGGGCGTGGGCCCTGGCCGGCGGGACAGCCTCCTCCGGATGCCAGACGAAGCGGCAACTGCGCTCGCTTCCGGAAGTTTCAATCTCAAAGATCATCACCATGCGCTGGCTGTGCACCAGGGCCTTCAGTTTCACCGTCCCCTGCGCAGTGGTGATCAGGCCGGTGAATTCCGCATTCCACAGGTCCAGTCTGCCCTCAAAGGCCTGGATCGGCGCGCTCGTTTCGAGGGTGAAATAACCGATGGGCATGCGCGAACGGGTGATCCAGCCAAAGCCATCCCGATGGCCGTAATAGTCCGCCCGTCCGACATCGAAACGCAGTGACTGCGGCCCGGATTGATAGATCATCGAGCCCAGCATCCCGTTGCCGAGGAACGGCGCTTGTCCCCAGACGGTTGGCATGCGGTTCCAGACCAGGTCATGCCGGGCCAGGAATTTCTCATAGTCTACCGTTGCGGCGCCACCCACCGCTGCCTCGCCAAAGCAAGCGGTGGCGAACAGACCGAACACAGCGGCACTGCCGCCCCCTAACGCGGCAAGCACAAGGACGGTACGGATCATCGTTGGTTTCTCCATGAGTGTGCTGGTCCACCGATTTTCGTGCCCTTCGTCTGGCGGCATAAACTGTTTCTCCACTGTCACTTATGGTAGCCTCCGAGGCGTCCGCTCACAACTTCTTTCGGAGGCTGATTTGCCCGAGAACCACGGTTGTCCGAACCTGTTTCTACCCGATCACTGGAGCCGCCACGTCAAGTCCGCCCTGCTCCACGTCATCGCGCCAGCATCCGTCATCTGGTTGTCGCAGATAACACCCGCTGACACCCGCCACTCGCCCCGCAGACCCCGGACGGAGTTTTCGGGACGCACAGGCACAATTCCGCTGGCCAGCGTGTGCCGCGCGGTTAGAATACACCAGGTTGCGACCGTGCCCGAAGATAGGAACCAACGACAGGAATCGCACATGAACTCAAAGCGAAGAGGGTCTTCCGGTTGCGGCGTCACGCGGCGCCATTTCCTCGGCGGCGCAGCGGCGGCGGCCGGGGGACTCGCCATGCCGTGGTC
>Ga0315294_10010222_pt1 | contig 10295 bp, 6 predicted proteins | sample YL17G13_40_MG_FD_203626 | JGI IMG/M metagenome (GOLD analysis project Ga0315294, IMG submission 203626) | Sediment microbial communities from Yellowstone Lake, YNP, Wyoming, USA - YL17G13_40 | ecosystem: Environmental > Aquatic > Freshwater > Lake > Sediment | place: USA: Wyoming | collected...
GAATATAGTATGTATCTCCCTTTTTGAAAGTGTGTTTCTTGCCGTCAACGGTTAATTCAATCTCACCATCCAGAACAACTGCCCACTGTCCTTCGTGCGAATGTTCAGGAACTTCTGCATCCTTTTCAAAACTCATAAAGATAAACTGCTGGTTTTGTCCTTGAAAAAGATGTGAATGTACTCCCTCGATGGGAATATCTGCTTTTGGTAGTCTTGTAATCATCTCTGGAAAGAAATTTTCCTTTGGCATTTTTTCAAATTCTCCTTTATTCAGGCTTTTCACTCAACGAGGATGTTATCATCACTGCTTATTTCGTTCTTGTGGATGATGGCTTTTATCGGGTCGGATGAATCCGACCCCTACAATCTCTGGGCTATTTGTAGGGGCTCGATTCATCGAGCCCGCATTCCTTCTTTTAACCTTTCCCCCTGTTTCACCCTCTCTCCCGCCTTTGGCGGGATGGAGAGGGGGACTAAGGGGGTGAGGTCTCGCTCAGTAAGGATTCGTATGTCCCGCTTTTGGCGGGATCCGCCTCTGGCAGAAATGCATACGCATGTTATCACCCTCGCTAACTTCTCTCTTGTGGATGTCATAGATCCATCAAGGTTAACATACATAAGGAATGTTAGCGTTGAACCTACCTAATAACTAACCGTTGTATTTGGGAGAGAGAACCCCTATTGTAAAATGTTCCAAATTTGTCATCTCTCGCCCTGAAACCTCAATGAACTTTATTTGAAATTCTGCTTTTATTTTCTTGTTAACTTCTTTTTGGGTAGCTTCGAATTGCGCTCCACTCAGCTTCTTTTCTTTAATCAGTGTTTCCTTATCATCGTTTCTTAGTCTTGCTAAGTTCAGTTTATAATTCTTGTTTAGCAACTCAGTCATAAGCTTCCGATTCAAACTATGACTTATATAGTCACCTGTCATCTCTCGCAGTCTTTTTTTGCCATACCTCGTGGTTTTGCCGATATAAATAACTTTTTTATTCTTCAATACAGCATAGACACCACTGGAGTTCAAGCATTTCACCTGATCAAAGTGAATAGACTCAGAATTAAGTAGTCTTTTAAGTAGTTTTGTTAACCTTTTAGTTTGCATTTTTATTTTATTCATTCACTCCCTCCCTCTATCTGCTCTCTGTAGATGTTCTTCCATAACAAGAAACTGAGAACACCTACTTTTGCAAACTTCCTCTTCCCAACTCAAAACTCCCTACCCCCAACTACTCACGTCATCCACAAATTCCTATCCAAACTCCTGTATTGAATGGCTTCGCTGATGTGGTGCGGTAAAATGTTGGGGCCACCCTCTAAGTCAGCGATGGTGCGGGAGACTTTCAAAATGCGGTCGTAGGCACGGGCGGAAAGTCCTAAACGGGTGATGGCTTGACGCAAAAGCTCTTTGGAATCTTCATCAATGGGACAGTATTCTCTGATCTCCTTGGATTCCATGTGAGCATTGCAGAAGATACTTATTTTTCAACGAGCCCTTCGGGGAAAGTTGAACTACATGGTTATTCTTTACTCATCTACTTTGGGTACTTTGGGCGATAGCGATCTAGCCATTCTATATGACCAAGTGTGTCCAAAATATCAAAATGTAATCTCCTTTTATATCCATCACTCCACAAGCCTCGTCCGTCCCAACCAAGAGCTTTTGCTTGGTCCATTAAAGGTGTTGCTTTTTGTTCCAATTTCTGATACACCGTAGCCGTGTCCTGTTTTCGAACAAAATAATCATACTTAGCCTGGACTAAAAATGATTGCGCCATAGAAACATAGAAGTTTGGATTACTGAATTCATGAGTAATAGCATAATCGAACAAAACCCGCACAGAATCTAAAAAAACCTCTGGACGCCTAGATAGATCAGGATATCTTTTTGTGTAACCGCTTCTTATGAAAAACCCTGGATCACCACCACACCAGTAATCATTGAACATTTGTAATAGCGTATAGCCTTTATTATTCCATATCTTACTGTAAATAAAAGCTGAATAAGGGGGTCGATACATCTTCAAACATACCTCTGCATCGTTTATAGATTCAAGACAATTACTTAACAATCGCCACCTTTCAGTTGGTCGATCTTCACACAGCCCTTCCAAGAAATCGCAAGCCACCTTCCCATTTAAAGCTAAGCAATTAGTCAGATCTTCATTTCGCGCTGCATTAAACAAAAGGCGGGATAAATTAACGAAGTGTGTGTCTTGACCATCATTAGACAATACGAAAGCTATTCGACCCTGTAATGCATAAACATCAGTGCTCAACGGACCCTTAACACATAATTTTTGCAGGAATTCATTTAGGAATATGTCAATGTCCTTTTGTCCCTTTTTTTTCTCAAATTCGGTAAAGAACCACATCAAAAGATCCCGACAACAATTGCTTGAAGAAGTCGCAATAGCACCAATAGACGAAAGTGACCTTCTAGCTCGATTTATTAGGTCTTTTTGAAATTCATCTTCCGTGAGCCGACAATTAATCTTTGCGATTGCCTCTTTGTACACTTCTTCTGCTTGCACTGAATTTTGGAGTTTGTTCATTCGGAGCCAGCTATACCACATTACAACAGTGAACGAGTAGACAACCATAATCATCAAAATCAATGTTCGGCTCCTCGTACGTATAATTTGTCGTCTTATGAACTCGGGTCGCGTGAAGCTAAAATATGTAATCCGCTCAATTACCACTTTTTTAAGCCGAAGCCGCTTTGCCAACTGATTTATTTTCTCAATGGTATTTACACTCTCCAACAATTGCGCTTTTGTTTTAATCCCGATTTTGTTCAGCTCGTCGATTAATAGCTGGTCACATTCCAAAATATTGTTGACTGAAATTTCTTCCTGCTCTGCACCTAGAAAAGTTCTGAATGGTTTGACTTCTGTTTCAAAAAGGGTGTGAAGCGATGGTCGCCCAGACAAGGCAAGGTACAAATCCCTTATTAATTTTGGTCTAAATGATACAAGAGCTATGCCTGCTATTAGACTCAAGAACCAATCTGGAAGAAAAGAAATATGCTGTTCAAAAAAAAGTCTAACAGCACCAATTCTCCAAGATGGAAACAGTGCTAATAAAACCGAATATAAAAGAAGAAAAAGACCCAGAATGGTTAATATACCATTACCTGTTATTTCTATTTCAAAAGGACCTACTTTAAGAGATTTAATCTTCATTTTAATACCCCTCCTTCTTGCCTCAAATTTGACACCTGTATCTCGTGTTTATTAGCATTCTTCCTAGGTATAGTCTTTATTTATAAAGTATTTCCTATACATTATAGCATGATTTTGTTTAATTTGTCAAGAAAAAAATTGATCATAATTAAAATAAATTATATCCGTGAACTCCTTTATAAAGATTTGGCAACTATCTTTCAGGTACTTAATTGTTAACCAGTTCTTCGAGTATGGTTGACTACATGGCTACATGCTTAGTCGTTTTTCATGCTTAGTCTAACATCACGTCATCCACAAATTCCTATCCAAACTCCTATATTGAATCGCTTCGCTTATGTGATGAGGTAAAATATTGGGGACGCCTTCCAAGTCGGCGATGGTGCGGGAGACCTTCAGGATGCGGTCGTAGGCACGGGCAGAAAGTCCTAAGCGGGTGATCGCTTGTCTCAACAACTCTTTGGAATCGTCATCGATGGGACAATATTTTCTGATCTCCTTGGATTCCATGTGAGCATTACAGAAAATGTGCTTTTCTTCTTTGAATCTCTCCAATTGAACTTTCCGAGCAACGTTGACTCTTTCTCGGATGACCGAAGAATGTTCTCCCGTAGGCTGACCGGAAAGCTCTTTGAATTTGACTGATGGAACTTCTATGTGAATGTCTATCCGGTCTAACAAAGGACCTGATATTCTTGACATATATTTTTGGATTTGCAAAGGTGAACAGGAACAGTCATGTGCGGGATCACCATGATACCCACAAGGGCAGGGATTAAGTGCTCCGGACAGCATAAATTTAGCAGGATAGGTCAAGGACATGGAGGCACGGGAGATAGTAACTCTGCCATCTTCCATCGGCTGTCTCAAAACTTCTAAGACGTCTTTATGGAATTCCGGCATCTCGTCTAAGAACAAGACTCCATGATGAGCTAAGCTGACTTCACCGGGACGAGGAATCCTGCCGCCGCCGATCAACCCGGCATCGCTTATGGTATGATGCGGGGATCTAAACGGACGGGTGGCTATTAATGCGGTATCCGGCGGAAGAAGACCAGCCACCGAATGGATTTTGGTGGTCTCTAAAGCTTCGTCTAAGGTCAAATTGGGCAGGATGCTGGGAAGTCTTCTTGCCAGCATGGTTTTGCCCGATCCAGGTGGACCAATTAAGATTATATTGTGTCCACCAGAAGCCGCCACCTCCAAAGCTCTTTTGGCATGTTCCTGACCCTTCACATCTGAGAAATCTATTGGATATTCTAACGCCCTCTCAAATACTTCGGATATGTCGATCTCAAAAGGCTCTATGGTGTCGCCATTTTCCAAAAAATCGACGGTCTGATTCAAAGATTCTGCCGGATAGATGTTCAAACCTTTAGCCATAGCTGCCTCTTTGGCGTTCTCTTTGGGAACGATCATTCCTTTCAGCTTGTTACATTCGCGGGCATGAAGTGCCATGCACAAAGCTCCCCGAATCGGTCTTAAGCTCCCATCCAAAGAAAGCTCGCCTAAGACGATATAATCATCGAAATTCTCCCGGGCTATTTGCCCGGTAGCGGCTAAAATCCCAACGGCCATGGGAAGATCAAAAGCAGAACCTTCCTTTTTCACGTCTGCCGGCGCAAGATTGATGGTCACCTTTTGGTTTGGAAAACGAAAACCGGAGTTTTTGATGGCGGACATAACTCTCTCCTTGCTCTCCCTGACTGCACCCTCGGGTAAGCCCACCGTGGCAAAAGTAGGGAGAACCGGAGTGATATCCGCTTCCACTTCAACTATATAGGCATCTATGCCCAAAACCGCACTGGATAAGACTCGCGCTAACATGGTTCCTAAGAATAGATTTTAAGATTTTTGGTTTTTGTAGCCGCAGACTTTAGTCTGCGAGATTTTTTCGCACTCTAAAGAGTGCGGCTACAAATGTTTTGTTCACCATCCATTATAGCCATATAGTGTAGGGTTTTTGTAGCCGCAGACTTTAGTCTGCGAAAATTTATTCGCACTCGGAAGAGTGCGGCTACATATGTTTTGTTCACCATCCATTATAGCCATATAGTGTAGGGTTTTTGTAGCCGCAGACTTTAGTCTGCGAAAGAATTTTCTGGCAACGCAATCTAAAGATTGCGGCTACAAAAACAAAACTTCCACTCATCGTCCTACACAATTTCAAACGCCCAGGCACAATAAAATTCCTCTGGATGTCCATCCGGGGGACAGGCGATGCAGGTGGTGCGAATTCGGGGATCGATGGTTCGGGCAAATTCTCTGTACTCAACGATGCCGACCGGCTTACAAGGGAAGTCGGGAAGTCCCTTCCTCTTGCGAGCGGATTGAACCCGACAGTCGTTCATCCGAAAAACGAAACGGTTTTGGGTCTCCTCCACGATTTCTTGTTTGTTCAAACGACTGTAAAGCCGATAGTCCAAAGCCTTTTTCAACCCAGCAAGACCGCTTCCTTTAGCAATCTTGTGGCGTTGCATTATCCGTTCCGCTTCAACGGCGGTAAATTTCTCCCACGCCTTCCGATCACACTCGATAGCCTCTTCGATCCCGAATTTTTGCTCCACTGCCAAAAACCACAAACCATCATGCGTCAGCCAATTTTTGGCAAAATCATCCAGCATTCCGATAAGCTGTTCTCGGGAGAGATCATCCAGGTTGGTCATATGTAGTCCTTCTTTGTTTTTTCTCCGCACACAAGGGTAGACCACACAAATTCAAAATCAAAAAAGTAAAACGAAAAACTACAATTCAAAAATCAAAATTAGCTCGCAAGCTCTCTTTACATCTCTTTAATTTTGCATTTTTCATTTTGAATTTTGCATTTTTTTTATGTTGGAGTAGGCGTTTACCCCTGTTCTATTCCCGATAGAACGTCATTCGGTTACCTTGTAGACCTTGTCGTGCTCTCGGACGTGATCTTTCACCCTTATTCCGATAGAGTCCCCAGCTTTAACGGTCGGAACATTCAGATGCTCAATCTGCATAGATTCCACCACTTGAGTTAAGTCGGTGGTGTGCCCTTTGATGCGGATCGTGTCTCCAACAGAGAGCGTCCCTTGGGTGATTTCGATGGCGGCTACTCCAATCTTGCCGAAATATCCCGAAACTCTTCCGATTTCCTCCTCAGGCATTTTTCCCTCCTCTTACATTGGATGATGGATGGTTTATAAATCTAAAATTCCATTTTGATCCCTATTTGCTTTCCTCCTGAATTAGCTTAAATATAAAACTTAAAGGAACATACGCAAGCAAAAAATTCACTTTTTTATTCTTCAAATTATCGTTTGACAAGAATAGGGAATTAAAACTCTGTATTGACAAAATTCACTTTTGTGTTATCTTAAAAATAGAGTGAAAAGAAGACCTGACGCATACAGGCTTAGATGAAAATATTGGAAATTTAACCCAAAACCAAAGGAGACGTTATGAGACCTAATGGTTTCAAATTTATGCTGGTTAGTCTTATAATATGTGTGTTTGCTTTCACCATAGATGGCCAGCTGTATGCTTATCAACACACATCTACAATTTCGTTCTCCAAAGAGAAGCTTTCCTTTGAGAAGATATCTGGCTACGATGTGATCAAGCTTTCTGGCGCACATTTTATGAACAAAATTGGCGAGCCCGCTCTTCCGGTAAGGAATATCTATGTGGCTCTGCCTGGTAATGTCCGAGTCATCGACGTTGAGTTGTCATCTTTTGAGATACAAAAGTTATCTGGGACATTCCAAGTCTATCCAGCTCAGCCTCCTGTTCCTACGAAAAAGGATGCAAAGATAGGTCCCTTTGTCCAACCCAAAGCTTCGATTTACAATTCCTCTGAGCCCTACCCGAAAAATATAGTGGAGTATGTGGGAACAGGACTTTTGGGTGGTCAAAAGATTGCCATGTTGCGGGTCTATCCTGTTCAATACCTGCCATCTTTGGGTATATTGAAATTCTACGATCAAATTGAATTTAATCTTATCACAAAATCCGATGAGCAACCTCCACCGGTCATTCTTCGCAGTCAGAAGGCTCAATGGACATACGATGAACTCTCTAAGGGTTTAGTAACTAACCCCGAAGAGATCGGCAAAAGCACAAATTATGCACTTCCTGCCGGAGAGTTCTTTGAATATTTGATCATTACAAACGATCAGTTGGTCTCTTCATTTCAGCCTTTAGCCAACTGGAAAACTCAAAAGGGAATTCCTGCTGTGATAAGAACCACATCTTGGATAAACTCAAACTATTCCGGCCGGGATTTGCAGGAACAGATCAGGAGCTATCTAAAAATAGCGTATCAGGATTCCGGATTAGTGTGGGTATTGCTTGGCGGTGACACTCCGATTGTCCCATGTCGTTACGCCAAGATTGACTTTGAAACTTATTCTGAAAGCATCCCTTGCGACCTGTATTATTCGGATCTGGATGGTAGTTGGAACTACGATGGCGATAGCTGGTTTGGTGAACCGGAGGACAGTCTGGACATGTTTCCGGATGTTTTGGTAGGAAGGGCTCCGGTGAGCAATGTCCAGCAGGCTCAAAGATTTGTTAATAAGGTGTTTACGTATAGCAGAACGCCAGCTTCAGGCTACGAGCTTAAGGGCTTGTTCTTTGCAGAATATATGGATCCCCGAACAGATGAGGGAATTGCTAAAGACATGATCATCGATAGGTATTTTCCTGAAAGCTTTGATCCAGTAACCAGGCTCTATGCAAGTTTAGGAAACCTGAATAGGGCTGCGGTGATTAACTCTCTTAATCAGGGGTTCAATATCACCAATCATTGTGGACATGCTAATTACAATGTCTTATCCACTGGTCCCGATTATCTTGGAAATTCGGATTTCGATGGCTTGAGCAACGCGCCGAAGTTTACCGGCATTTTATATTCAATAGGATGTTGGCCTGCGGCGATAGATTACGACTGCATAGGGGAACACTTCGTAAACTCCCCCAATGGGGGCGGCTTTTTTATTGGAAATTCCAGGTATGGCTGGTTTACGCCATCCTTCCCCGGATATGGCAGTTCAGATATGTTCGATCAGGGGTTCTTTTCCGAGGTGTTTCTGAATCTTGAGCCTCGTCTGGGGGTGGCGTTAGCCGGATCCAAATTACAATATGCCGCTGATGCGCACGCGGTCAACGACTATCGCTGGATTTGCTTCGAGCTGACTCTTTTGGGCGATCCTGAAATGGCGCTCTGGACTGATGAACCCGGAAACCTGACTGTGCATCATGACGATACCCTTGTGGTCGGGGAGAGCGAATTTTTAGTTTCCGTAATGAACAATGACCAGCCGGTGAAGGATGCCTTGGTCTGCGTTTCTAAAGGAAATGAAGTATACAAAAGTGGCATGACTGGTGCTGATGGGCAAGTGCGATTGAGAATATTCCCGACCTCCGCAGGCAGTCTTTCTATCACAACAACTGCCCCGAACTTCCTGCCTTATCAGGGCTCTGCCGTGGTCGTATCGAGTGGACCCCATATTACCCAGTGCGGTTATGTCATAAACGATGCTTTCGGAAATAATGACGGAATAGTAAATCCAGGGGAGAAGATAGGGATGTTTTTGAACTTGACTAATTCCGGGAACCAGACCGCATACGCTGTAGCAAGCTCTTTATCTACCACCAGCGCCCTTGTGGATTCAATTGAAGATGATCAAGCTGACTATGGTGACATAACTCCAGGTGATACTGCGAGCGGTGAATTCATTTTTGACGTCTCGGGAGCCGCCGCGGATAGGGACGTCATCTACTTTGATCTTCAGGTCACTGCCAATGGCGGATTTAGTTGGAATCCTCAAGTAGCGGTTACCGTCGGTGTTCCGGTGCTGGTTTATTTGAGGAGCGATATAAATGATGGACCGGGTGGAAATGGGTTTGCCGATCCAAATGATACCGTAAATTTGGAGGTGACTGTTAAAAATAATGGTTTGGGCAACGGTATGGGGGTGTCCGGAGTGTTGAGCACAAATGATTCCTATATTGACATTTTATCCGACAGTTCTTGGTTTGGTAACTTTGCACCCGAACAAATTGCCAATTCAGGCATTCCCTACAAATTAGCAATTAACGGAGCTTGTCCCAATGAACACGTGGCCTGGTTATCCCTGAGGCTTGCGGGAGAAGATTATTCAACCATTGACTCTTTCCGTCTTTTCATTGGCGATGTCAGCTTCTCAGACGATGTGGAGAATGGTCAAGGGGGATGGGTTCACTCCGGAACTATAGACCAATGGCACATAACTACTCACAAAAGTTACTCTCAAGATCATAGTTGGTATTGTGGCAATGAAGGGATCTGGCAATACAGCAGTGATTTTACCGCTTATCTGGTCAGTCCCCCCATTGTGGTTGGCGATTTTGCCAGGCTTAGCTTTTGGACTTGGTATTACATTGAGTCGGGCTGGGACTATGCCTTCTGTGAGATAAACGGAGGCGAAGGTTGGAGGAAGCTGGGCATGATGACCGGGCAAAGCGGCGGCTGGGTAGAGAAAACTTATGATCTCTCCGAGTATAGAGGGGACACGGTGCAAATTAGGTTTTCATTTCTAAGTGACAATGATACGTTTCAATTCGAAGGTTGGTATATAGACGATATTGAGGTCATCCCCAACAAGCCGAATTTTATCTGTGGAGATTGTAATGGCGATAGTTCAGTGAACGTTTCCGATGTGGTCTACCTGATTAACTATCTGTTTCTTGGCGGACCAGAGCAGTTTCCACATCAAAGCGGGGATGTCAATTGTAACTCAAGGGTTGATATAAATGACGTAGTATACCTGATCAACTATCTCTTCATAGGTGGTCCTCCCCCTTCTTGCCCATAGAATAATTGAAATACTTGCTTTCAGAAAGCCCCGCCTGTGGCGGGGCTTCTTTGTTTATTCCCCTTGGTTCCACTCTATACTCTATACTCTATACTCTATGCTCTCAACTCTCCACCCTGAGCTTCTTTAACCTCTCCTTCGCATCCTCCACTTCCGGTATCCCGGAATCTGCATCCTTCCAGAGCTCGAGGAATCGAGCGTAATGCTCTTTTGCTTTTCCTTCCCAACCTTCATCTTGATAGATTTTACCGAGCATATAAATGCTCTTAGCAAACAAGTCTCCAAAAAA
>Ga0315294_10010226_pt1 | contig 10292 bp, 9 predicted proteins | sample YL17G13_40_MG_FD_203626 | JGI IMG/M metagenome (GOLD analysis project Ga0315294, IMG submission 203626) | Sediment microbial communities from Yellowstone Lake, YNP, Wyoming, USA - YL17G13_40 | ecosystem: Environmental > Aquatic > Freshwater > Lake > Sediment | place: USA: Wyoming | collected...
GACGAGCTTAATCTGATACTCGCTATTTGATGAGGTATCAGCCAGACAAGTTCAAATTCGGTCTGATGCAGACCCGCGTTATATGGAGCTCAAGGACGCCCAGGCGCGGCTAGCCGGGCTGAAGGACTGCTGATCCCCGATTTGGCGTACCATTAAAGGTGAGCACGATCGCTTGGGAGCCCGACCTAATTATCTTTATTATCATTAAGTTGAAACGCTAGGTCCGTTGGTTCGCAATCAGCAGGTCGGAGGTTCGATCCCTCTCGCTGGCTCCATCGATTCCCCCATCTAAGGACTCCGGATCCAAAGGCCGGAGGTTCGAATCCTCTCAGGCACGCCACGTTTGACTTCCCGACTATCCCTCTGTTAATCTGAGGCCAAGCTAGAGAAAGGGACCCAACTTGGCCGTGAAGTGCCCCAGGTGCCATTCTGACAACACCGATACGGCCCGGTTCTGCAGCAATTGTGCGACGTCGCTGGGTGTCCCCCGTGATCACGGACCCTCCCTCACGAAAACTCTAGAATCGCCCACACATGTTGTCGCCCCCGGGACTGTTATCGCCGGGCATTATGAGGTCATGGAAAAACTCGGCCAGGGCGGGATGGGCGAGGTTTATCGCGCCCTCGACAGGAATCTCGGCCGACAGGTGGCCATCAAGATCCTGCCGGAGGAGTTTTCCAGGAACCCGGAGAGGCTGGCCAGGTTCGAGCGCGAAGCCAAGCTCCTGGCGACGCTGAACCATCCCAATATCGGCGCCGTCTTTGGTTTTGAAGAAGCAAAGGGGCTCCGGTTCCTGGTGCTGGAGCTCGTCGAAGGAGAAACGCTACAAACGCGGTTAGATAGAGGCGCCCTGCCCATGGATGAGGCGCTGGAGACATGCCGGCAGGTTGCCGAGGGACTCGAAGCCGCCCACGACAGGGGAGTCATTCATCGGGATCTTAAGCCTGGCAATATCATGATCACGCCTGAAGCCAAAGTCAAGATTCTGGACTTCGGGTTGGCTAAAGCCTACACGGGTGAGACCACAGGCATCGATATCGCGAATTCGCCGACGATTACGGCCCAGATGACCGAGCCGGGTGTCATCCTGGGGACGGCAGCCTATATGAGCCCAGAGCAGGCGCGAGGAAGGGCAGTGGACAGGCGGTCCGACATCTGGGCTTTCGGTTGCGTGCTATATGAGTGCCTGACGGGAAGCCGGGCGTTTCATGGGGATACAGTCTCGGACACCCTTGCGCACATCCTGAAGGGCGAGCCGGATTGGGAGGCGTTGCCGAAAGACCTGCCCGCAAATACCCGCACCGTCGTGCGGCGCTGTCTCCAGAGGGACCGCAGCCTCCGCTACCATGATATCGCCGACGCCCGGATCGACCTCGATGAGAGCTTGGGCGCAAAGACGGCCGCTGCGGAACGGCCGGCTGGCGCCCGCCGGTTTCGGGCACTCCCGTGGACTTTCGCGCTTCTGAGCACGGTCCTCCTGATCGTAATTATCGTCTCGAACGGATGGCGGCATCCGACGCCCTCCGGATCGGTGCGGCGGTTCTCCATCCCCATTGGCCCGGCAAAAAGGCTTTGGGACACGTCCCTGGCCATATCCCCGGATGGAACCGAGCTGGCCTACACGATCGACGGGCACTTGTTCCGGCGCTCCATGGACAAAGTGGCAACGGTTCGGCTAGCGAGCTCGTTGCGGATAGCCTACCCGTGTTTTTTCGTGAGTTCCGAGTGGGTCGGCTGCGCGAACCTGGGCAAGCTCCTGAAAGTCGAACTGGCCACCGGCGCTTCCGTTGCCCTGTGTGATGCGCCCTCTCTGTTCGGCGCGATCGGGTTTGGGGATGATTCGCTCGTCTTCGTTCCCGGCGCTGCGATGGGTTTGTGGCAAGTCCCCTCCCGAGGTGGCGAGCGAAAACTGATGCTGCTCCCTGATTTCGCAAAAGGCGAGCGAAGCTTTCGTTGGCCGGCGCCCCTCCCGGGAAATCGCGGTCTTCTCTTCGCGATGTTGACGACGGAAAATTCCTTGTTCGACGATGCCCGCATCATGGCTTATTCGCCCGGCGGCGGGGATAAATCGATCGTCGCCTCGGGGGGAACCTTTCCGCGATTTGCCCCGACAGGCCATGTGCTTTTCGCCCGATCAGGCAATCTCTTGGCGATCCCATTCGACCTCAAGAGCTTTTCGCCCAAGGGGCCCGCTAAAGTGGTCCTGGAGGGAGTTTTAATGGATCCCCTCGACGGAGGTGCATGCTTCGACATCTCCGGGGACGGCACGCTCGTTTATGTTCCCGGGGGGGTCATCAACCACGACGCCGACGTTGTTTGGGTGGACCGGGACGGGGGCCGCGAAACGATCCTGAGTTCCATACCGGTGGACAGGGAGATCAGGGTTTCCCCAGACGGCACCAGACTGGCGTTCAACAAGGGAAGGGACATCTGGGTCTACGATCTGTCCCTCAAGAGCCAGGTCCGGATCACCTCCGACGCCGCGATCGACACTAATCCCGTCTGGTCGCCTGATGGACGGCGCATAGCCTTCGCCTCCAACCGAGCGGGGGATATGGATATCTATGAGCGATCGGCGGACGGCACCGGCCCGGAGGCGATCTTGTATAGAAGCCCTCTCGCCGCACGCCCCATGTCCTGGAGCCCGGATGGAAAGACCCTTGCGTTCGAAGACATGGGTCCGACCACCGGAACCGACATCAAACTCCTGTCTTTCCTGGGCGAGGGCCGAACGACGGTGCGCGAATTCGCCGCGACGCCTTTCAGTGAGCGCCAGGCGGTCTATTCTCCCGACGGCCAGTGGGTCGCTTATGTCTCGGACGAGAGCGGCGATTTCGAAGTCTATATTCAGCCTTCGGACGGGACCGCGCAGCGCTGGAAGATCTCGACGAACGGCGGGACCGAGCCCATGTGGAATCCGAAGGGCGGAGAGCTCATATTTTTTAAAGGTCAAACGGCTTATGCCGTCTCTGTCAGGACCCGTCCCGGGTTCGCCGCGGCGGCTCCCCGCGCGCTCTTCGAAACCTCCGCGATGATCACCAGTTCCCGGTTCCGTAACGTCGATATCTCGCGCGACGGCTCCCGGATCGTCATGATGGTTCCCTTGGATGACCCCAAGGAGCTCGAGATCCGCGTCGTCCTCAACTGGTTCGAGGAGCTCAAGCGCCTCGTTCCCAGCGGAAAGAACTGACGTTTCCGATCCGGCCACCCCGAGAGTCGATGACACCAGGAAGGGGCTGGCCGGGCGGATGGGCGGTTGATTATCACTTCGGGGCGACGCCACGGGTGAGCACAATCTGAGCACAATCAATTATACGACACTTTTAATGCTATTATTATCAGTAAGTTGAAGCACTAGGCCAGTTGGTTCGTAATCAGCAGGTCGGAGGTTCGAATCCTCTCGCTGGCTCCATCGATTCCCCCCGGCCGCCGTTTGACTTCCCTCCGCTAACGGCGTTATTCTTCTGTCGACACGCACTGGGGCCTGCGGGCCATGAAATGCGCCAAGTGTCAACCGAGCCTGCCGATCGACCGACCGTAGCCGGTCAATGAAAGAAGGAGGTGCGTCATGAAAAGAGCGCTCATTCTTTTCCTGCTGCTTGCGACCGTTGTGTCAGTCCAGGCCGCGCAGATCAAGGTCTTCCTCGGTCCGATGATTTCCAGCTACACAAGCCGCTGGCCGTCCGAGATCTTCCCCGACCCCATGGGCCGGCCGAGCGGCTTGAATCCCTTCATCAATGGCCGGACGGGAACCCTGGAGGGATTCGGGATCGAACTCCCGATCAGCAAGCGGTTCAGCTTGGAGATCGATGGACTCTATTTCACGATGGGCAGCACGTTCACGGAGCCAACGCTTATCTTTACGTTCCAGAGAGAGATTTATGACATCGAGAGTCTGAACGCCCCGATCCTGATCAAGTTCAGGCCGCACGAAGGTCTCTTCCCCTATTTTCTGGCCGGTGTCGATCTCGGCTTCGTCCTCTACCATGCGCGCACAAGCCTCATCCTGCCGGAGGCCGACGTCATCTATCGAGAGATCGCCAGGGAGGACCTGATGTTGGCGACGCAGAAGTTCGATATGGAACCCGTTCTTGGGATAGGCCTCGAGATCACCGTCCTCAAGCAGTCCATTTTCGCCGAGGTCCGATACCGCCTTGGCCTGATGAACATGATTCAAGGCTTCCCCGGCAGCGGCGCGGCCGCGCGGATCCGCAGCCTGTGCTTCCTCGTGGGCTATCAGATGTGATCAGAAGCAAGGGCCTGTCCCGGAGAAGGTGATGCGAAAGCCGTCGCGCAGGATCCCTCTCCGCCTCATCCTAGCGAATTTGGCCGTCGTCCTCTGCGTGGGCTCTTGGGCGCTGGCCTGGAAAGAAAACATGCACAAGGGCCAGTTGACCCCTATGGCACTGGACCTGGTCAAACTCCTTCATTCCGGATCGTATCCCGGCGAGATCTGGGAGACCTTTCGAGCCTTCATCGAGCAAGGCGCCTTGGACGAGGATTTCCCCTGCCGCTTCTCGGGCGTGAGGGCGAACAATCACTATTATCACGCAATCACCGGAAGCGGGCTGACGGACGCCCCCTGGCTCGGCCTCCGGGATCCGGACGTGGACGCCCTGACCTGGGCCATCAGCAACGCGAAGCTCACTTCGGCCGAGGAGTTCAACGGAGGCGCTGATTGGGCCTTCGGGAACTGGGGATGGACCCCCGCGGACGTGGACCTCGGCGACATGAGCTGGAAGAAAGCCGTCGAGCGCTATGGCTATACGGAAGACTCGAAAAAACTTGCCTACTATAGCACCGACCGTTTTAAAGGGGGAGAGCTGGTCCGGGGTTCGGCCAACTTGGCTAGCTCTGACTTGGGGAAAATGTTCAGGGTCCGCTACGACAAGACGTGGAAAGAGTGGGTCCTGCGCAACCCCCAACGAAAGCGCATTCTCGGCTTGACGTCTCCGGGCGGAGGCACCAACCTCCTGAATTGGGCGTTCGAATGGAATCAGAACGATTATCTGAGAAACCCCATCTGGACGAAAGGGCATGACCAGGGCGAATGGTGGCCGACCTCCCTCGAAATACCCGGCTCGAGGTTCAATGACGAGAAAGGCTATTATTATCTCGAGCTTTCCGGAGACCTGCCCGGAGAACCGTTTAATGCCGCGGCCGATCCCGGAAGAAACCTCTATCCGGCGGCCTTCTTGCCTTCGCCGCTGCCGGAGGTGGCCGAGCAATGCCGGATCTGGAGGGCTCCGTCCGCCGGCGGCTTACATCTTTACTCTCTCATCGGCAGCCGGATCTTCCCCGCGGTCGTGGAGCATACGGCCGGGCTCATCGAGCACTTTTATGATATCGTCAACCAGCCTCCTTTCGTGCGGAGCCTCGAGATCTCCCAACCCGGCGGGCCCAAGTACACGTTTTACTGGGAGGACAAAAAGGACCCCCCGCCGCCCTCGCGAACGATCTCCGATATCAGCGGGCGAATCCTGACCGTTGAGTTCGAAAGCCCGACAGGCGGATGGACCGAGGCCGTGGGGCTCGGACCCGGGAAGGCGTTGATCAGGATCGTTTTCAGCGAACCCGTTCGGCTCGTGGACGTGAAAGTGGGCGGCGCGACCGTTTTCGGGTTCCTCGACGAGAGCGAGACCGTTTGGACCGCCGAGATCGCGATCGAGCCGAACGGACCTCCGGAAGAGACCCGGGAGGTCGCGATCTCCGCGGAGGACAAGAACAACCATTTCGGGAACGAGGGGGGGACGTTGGACGGGGATCCCTCGACACCGGCCCGAAGGATCGCGGATTATCCCGATTACCGATGGACGAATTACGAGAGTGGCGAGGGCACCCGCTTATTCTTCCGCATCAAGAGGAATTAAGCTAGGGCTAGAGACGAGTAAGCGTACGGTTTCGTAGTTCAGCAGCACGTTCCCGTTCTTGCCCTCGACCCGAAGAACGAGGATCAAAAAGTTCCTTGGCTTGTGGAAAGCTGCCGACCCCGGCCTGCTCGAAGTCGAGGATGCCCGGAAGCGGCTGGCCGGGCTGACGGGTAGCTGACCACCAATTCAGGATAGCCGCCGCCGTTTGAGCGCAGATCGATAATAAGGGCGTCGCAGCCGGCCAGGAAGTTCATCGCCGCGATGGCTGTGGGCCCGGCGTCCTTGACTGAATAAAATTGGAAGAAATCGAGGTATCCGATGTTGCCCGGCAGCACTTCCACGGCGTTGAAGCCGTAGTTCTCCCGCCGCAGCAGCTCGCCGTCGGCATCAAAATCGGGAACCAGCCCCGCCAACACTTTGACATGCCTATCCTGCGATACGGTGCGCAGGTCCTCCTGCAGTCGGGCCGCGAGAGGCTCGAGGCAAGCGATGGCGTCATATTCATCCCGGGCCAGTTTCCCTTCGACAAGCGCCGCCATTCTTTCCGAGACGTCGGCGAAGACATACTTTTCGCGGAACTCCGCGGCGACGCGCCGAACGATAGCCTCCTTCTTCTCGCGGCTGAGCGCTTCACCTTGGGCGGCGGCTGAAATCGCGGGACCGCTAGCTTCCAGAACCCGGATGAAGAAAGCGACGATCAAGATTCCAGATAATAGGCCGACTATTACAGCGTTTCTTTTTTTCACAGGGCTCTCGACTTGCTGGATTTCGTGCTCTGTAGAGATATACGCCCGGCCTCTCCGGAAGGTTGGGGGACGTCGCGAGGCGATTTTAAGCGCTTTTAGGATTCAAAGCGCCAAAAAGACGCCAATTGTTGTGAGCTACTCTCAGGACTCGGCCCCTTTTAAAGCCATAAGTGCCTATTGACATTTCACTTGGAGGAATCCACAATACGCTTGGGGGAAGGTAGAAGAGCGGGTCAATGCATTTACATCTGATCCATAGCAGGTCTGCGCTCAAGTCTGGGAAGTCGTTTCCTCCGAAAATCTCAGCAAGGAAGAGGGAATGAAAAAACTGATGATCATGGCCGTCATCGGGACCGCGGCCGGCTTGTGCATGTTTCAGCAAGTATCAGCGGCCCAGGTGGAGGGCGGGCTCAAGTTCGGGGTGAACTTTGCCTTTTTCCGAGGTGCGGACGTCGAATATTTTCCCTACTTAGGTTCATCCTGGCTCATGAGATTTGGTCTCTGCGGCGGCGGGTTCGTTGCCCTCCCCCTATCCAAAACAATAGCCGTTCAAGCCGAGGCCCTGATAACGACGAAAGGCAGCCACGAGTCCGGAACCTTGTTTGGGGATGACGAGTCCTTTACCTATTCTCTTAAGGTCACCTACCTCGAGATCCCCCTTTTGTTGAGGGCCATGACCACTGCTCACACTGTCCAGGTCTTTTTCCTGGCCGGGCCGGCACTGGGGCTCAAGCTGGGCAGCCGGCTAATGCGGGGCTCGGAGGTCATCCCGTTCAGCGGGGTCAAGTCGACGGACCTGGGACTCGTTTTCGGCATCGGGGCCGTCGCGAATTTCGGCGGTTGGTATGAACTTCGCTATACGTCTGGGATGAGCAAGATGATCGAGGAGGATGGTGTCCCCCTGAACATCAAAAACGGCGTGTTCTCTCTGATCGCAGGCTATCGTTTTTAGCGGAGTCTCAGAAACTCCTTCGAGTTCCGGCAGGCAGGCTAAGGCATTAACAAGAACTCCAGCGCGGGATTATCATCATTTCAGGGTAGGGGAATTCGGTTCCTAGCTTCATGGGAGGGAAAGCCAGTCCGTACAATAAGTCAGCTTCTTTTCCAATCTTTGCGATAGGGAAAACGCCGCGATGATCCGTACTCGCAGCCCTCGGGGGGGAAAGAAGCCAGGAAATCAATGTAAGAAAGGGGGAAATCATGACCGCTGTAAAGAGAACGAGGAATCCGTTCTTCGCCGGCCTCTTGTCCTTATTCGCTTCCGGGCTCGGACAGATCTATAACGGGGCAGGCGCTCTGGGACTCGTATTTTTATTCATTACCATTGCGTTGCCTTTCCTTTGGGCGGTATTAGGCTGGCCGCGCCGTTTTATCGGGCTTGCAGCGCTGGCCATCGTGACGACGGTTTTCTGGTTGTCCGTTATCGTTCACGCGTTCATCCAGGCGCGTCGAATTAGAGAAACCGAGCTTAAGAAATACCAAAAACTCGGCGTCTATGCGTTCTTTGTCATTCTTTCTATCGGCTTGACGATTTTCGTTCCGGTAAGGACATGGATGAGCTTTCTAGGCATCGCTCCATTCAAGTTTGCTACGACCTCCATGATGCCGACGGTTCATCAGGACGATTTCCTGATGATAGGCCCGAGAGCTTATGATAACCAGGCGCCTCAGCGCGGGGATCTGATCGTATTTATCTATCCTCGAGATCCCTCAAAGCGATTTCTCATGCGTGTCATCGCCATCGAGGGCGAAACGGTCGAAATCAAGAACAAACAGGTCTTTATCGACGGCCAACCTCTCCAGGAATCCTATAAGATCCACGAAGATAGCGCCGTGGACAACAGCCGGGACAACTTCGGCCCGCTAAGAATCCCCGCCCGCCATTGTTTCGTCCTCGGAGACAATCGCGACAACAGCAATGACAGCCGGTTCTGGGGAGCTCTTCCTCTCGCCGACGTCAAAGGCCGAGCGCTCTATGTTTACTGGGCGAAAGATAAAACGAGGATCGGCCTGACACTAAAATAAGCAAGGGGAACGTCAGAGCCAAAATTGACCTGATTAAGGATGGGCTCAATCTGGCGGAGACCCAGCTACGAGACGGGCGAGGGGCTGGACGAAAGGGAGGATTAGATATGATCTCATTCATACTTGATAACTTGGATAGCCTTCTCTATCTCTTGCCCGGTATCCAGCGAAAAAGGGAACGCCGCAAGGAGTGGATGGGAATCGTCGAGGCGAAGAAGACCTTGACCCTCTCCAAGCACGCATATCTTGTGATCTTCCGGACGGACGATGGGCAGAGGAAAAAATTACGATTGGACGGGAAAGAAGATTTTGACCTCTACGAGGAAGGCAGGAGATACGCCAAGAAAGCGGGTGATGACCTGCCAGACACTAAGCCGAAGCCGTGAACCCCGTCGTTGAAAAACAGTCCGTCGATTATGTGAGTGTTCTGACAGTTGAGGTGATCCCCCGATTTGGACTCCGGATCGAAAGGTCGGAGGTTCGAATCCTCTCAGGCACGCCGTTTCAATTCCCCCCTATTAAGCTTAGAAATCTCCGGCCTTATCGACAGTCCCCCCGCCAGAGTTACGGTCTTCCCGATTTTGAGTTCTTGACACGTTTCCAGGGCCCGGATATCCTCAAACCGCACCGGCAGGGAGGAAGGCGATGAACTTCTGGGATTCGGCACGTTATATCCTCGCGATTCTCGTCATAGCGAGTTTTCCGCCTTCGCTCCTGCTCTGGTTGGCGATTCATCCGTTCGCCGCTTTTTGGCGCCAGGTGGGGCCCGTTTGGACTTATGTCATATTGGGGCTTCCGGTCGTAGGGTATATGGTCGGCGTCTGGCTTTTTCGCAAAACGCTGCTCGTGCTGGATCTGGGGACCAACGTGATCACCATGATCCTTGCCGGTATCGGATTTGGGATGGCTGTCCTGCTGAAGCGGAGCGTGGTGAAGCAGTTGAGGTTCGCCGGGCTCGCCGGGATACCCGAGCTTTCGAAAGAGAAATATCCCGGAAAGCTGCTGATGGAGGGCATCTACAGCCGGGTCAGGAATCCGCGATATATCGAAGCGCTGTTGTGGGTGATGGCCTATGCGTTGTTCGCGAATTACTTGGGAGCTTACATTGTCGTCGCTTTGAGCCTGCCGTTGATCTATTTCGTGGTCAGGCTGGAGGAGAGGGAGCTGAGGGAGCGATTCGGAACGGCCTATGAAGAATATTGCCGACGGGTGCCGCGCTTCATGCCCAAACCGAGGCCCCGGAACGATTAAGTACACATACCGTGGACTTCGGATCCAAAGGTCGGAGGTTCGAATCCTCTTAGGCGCGCCACGCCAGGGGAACGGCTCCCGTGGTCGGAAGATTCACTCAAGGGCTGGCACATTAATCAGGGGCGTATCACGGACGGCTAAACTGCAGGAGAGTTAGGGGTCCGTTTTTCTACGAAGCTCACGGGCCGGTCGTCCCCACGAAACATCTTGATGTCGCCCTGGAAAAAGCTCCCTTCGGCGATGGCGATCTTGGCGGCCTTGATGTTGCCGGTCATCCGGCTCTCGGGGCCGAGCTCGACTTGCCCCGCCGCCTCGATATGGCCTTCAAGTGCTCCGTTCACGATGACGTCCGCGGCCGTAATATTGCCCTGGACCCCTCCGCCCTTTTCGATCTTCGCC
>Ga0315294_10010228_pt1 | contig 10290 bp, 2 predicted proteins | sample YL17G13_40_MG_FD_203626 | JGI IMG/M metagenome (GOLD analysis project Ga0315294, IMG submission 203626) | Sediment microbial communities from Yellowstone Lake, YNP, Wyoming, USA - YL17G13_40 | ecosystem: Environmental > Aquatic > Freshwater > Lake > Sediment | place: USA: Wyoming | collected...
CAGAGACCTTCATCTGGAGTTCGATGGCCCGGTAAATCTTGTTGATACCGGCCCATTCACGACCTTCACAGGTAACGGGACCAGCAAAATCACGTTATCTGGAGGGACAGTCCCCGCCAATGGCAGCACAAAGATACGCGTTGGTAATAACAGCACCACGATACCAACACTGAAGAAGTGGTGGTGGACGGACGCACTTGGCCAGCGAATTGGTAAGGAAATGTCAGGCGTGGGTCCATCGTGTAAAAAGATAACTTAACTATTCATTGATTTCGCATCATTTCGGGGCCTATACCGACCAGTTCGGTATAGGCCCCGTTTGTTTTTCAGACAATAGCTTCCACCGCTGGTGGAGCGGCCAAGCTCACCCCAAAGCCCATATGTGTTAGTCGAAAAATCAGTTTTCCCAAGGCAAAAAGGCGGTTCCCCGGCCTTCTTCGAGTAGGCCGCCTTCGGTAAATAGGGGTTTTACCACCCTGAATACATCTGTGGCTTTGCTGTATGTCCAATAAAAAAGTGCGAAATTCTACTTGAAATAAGGTGGTGAGTGTGGTATAAGTAAAGTTGCGAAATCCAGAGGTTGCAGTCCTAACACAGAGACGAACCCCGTTAGAAATATGACTTGACTTCTAACGGGGCGAAGATTGTCAGGTAAGGCAAAAAGAGGACGGGAAATTATGCCTCGAAGACGATTCTATCACGTTACGGTTGGCGATTCAGATTGGAATTTTTAAGGAAGGAGTGGAACCAAATTTTAAAAAAGTCGTGCTAAGCTGAAGTGAGGGTGTATATCCTTTAAGTTTTTTTGATTATTTATGTGAAGATTGTCCAAAATAGACACAGAAAAAACTCAGAACTAAGAACTCAAAACTAAAAACTATTATGGTGTGTGGCCAAAACAGAGGTATTTTAACCTTCTTGTAAGGAGAACTATTATGTCTAAAAAATTGATTTATTTAATTTCTTTTGCTGTGCTGCTAATCGCGGCGAGTAGTGTTCAGGCGCTTACCACGGTCACGACTGCAGACGCTAATGGTGCAGACACTTATCTTTCGAACGATGGCCAGTCCGGCAATTACGGACCGACCAGCACACATGGAACGGAGGGTGGTGTAGCAATTCGTCGCTATGACGGCACGCGTATGAAGCTTGGATTGATACGGTTCGACATCACTGGTATTACGGGCAGCTTGACAGGTGCTACGCTGAGCTTTAATGTTACCAGTAGCAACCGAACAAGAGTCTGGGGCATTTACGGTCTAGTTGACGAGACTCGTGACAATTGGGACGAAGCGACAACAAGCTACAATACTGCCCCGGGGTTCATTCCCAACCCACCTACGTCCCTTGCCTATTATGCCATCGATCCAAACCTTCAAAAGCTGGGGACGATAAGTATCGGCAGTGCCGGCGCCAGCTATTACACCTCGAACACAACTGACCTGCCACTGGACATCTTTATTGGCAGTGATACAAACAAACGACTGACTTTAGCAATCATTCCTGACAGCACCGATAATAATGCTTCCTGGAATTTTACATCGAGGCAGGGCAGCGCGAGTCTGGCCACAATGTTGACTTTTCCGAACGCCCTGAGACCCCCGGCTTCTTACCCAAATCCGGCAGATGCCAGCATGGTTTATAGTATAACTGTGCCCCTTCAGTGGCAGAGGGGAGCTTATGCGGCCCAGCACGACATTTATTTAGCCGACAACTTTAACGATGTAAATAGTGCCAACAGCAGCAGCCCTCAGGGGCCTGATAAGGTCTATAAAGCACGCCAAGATGCTAACAGTTATACTGCTGCTGGTCTTGCATTTGGAACAACCTATTACTGGCGGATTGATGAGGTCAACGGTGTAAACATCTGGCGAGGGAATATCTGGAGATTTACGGTTGTGTCGTTGATTGCCTATAATCCTACTCCGCCTGATAGTTCTACGTATGTGGCCCCGAAGATGACCCTTCGCTGGCGTGCAGGTTCTGGTGCAATTGTCGGGCACAATGTGTATCTCAGCGACAATTTTAACGATGTGAACAATGCCCCCGTGGGTTCGACTGCGCTGCCATTCAGAAAGTTCTTGACCCCGACGGCCGACCCAAATTGGAACCCGGCGCAAGCTGGAGTCGCTCTCGGATTCAATAAGACTTACTACTGGCGGATTGATGAAGTGCAATCCACGTCGCCACAAATAATACATAAGGGCACCGTATGGAGCTTCACGACCGTCCCCAATCCGCCAACCGAGCCTAATCTTGTCGGCTGGTGGAAGCTTGATGAAGACGTGACCGATTCCGGCTACGGGTGTAATGGCACCGAAATTGGCGGTCCGACCTATGTAGATGGTTTCCTTGGCAGGGCAATTTACATTAACAACGGCAACAATACTAACCCTGCTGACGATATATACGTAAGTTTGCCCCTCGGTTCGGTCATCTCTACGCTGACCAACTCTACCTTCGCGTTATGGGTAAACTTGATGGGCACTGAAGGCGACCGCAGATGGCAGCGATTTTTCTCCTTCGGCACGGGTCCAACAAACTTCATGGTCCTCTCGCCTCGCCAAAGTTCCAGCCCCCCAACGTATTTCGAGATTACGACAGGCGGGGTTACGCAGCGAGTGAGCTGGGGACCTTACAGCACCACCACCGGCACGATGATAACTGCCAATGAGTGGCACCATCTTGCCGTGACGATTAGTGAACCAAACGCCTCTGGCATTCGCGCCTTCAGACTATACGTTGACGGTGCGCAAGTCAGCGAAAACCTTGCTGCCACACTCACCCCAAGCAACCTCGGATTTACCACACAAAACTGGCTCGGTAGGTGTGAGGACCCCGCTACGCAACGGCCTTATAGGGGTTATCTGGATGACTTCCGCATCTACAACCGAGCACTATCAGAGGACGAGATAAAAAAAATCATAATTCCGCCCGAGGCCTCGGTGCCCACACCAGCCGATGGTGCTACAGACGTATCGCAGACACCTACTCTTGGCTGGACGCCAGGTGGAAACGTAGCGGATGTAAATGGGCATCAGCTATACTTTGCTGATAATTTTGAGGATGTCAATAGCCGTTCAGTTTCCCAAATCGTTCTGACCGACCCGTGCTATCTAATAACTACACCACTTGTGTTAGGCAAGACCTACTACTGGGCGGTGGATGAGGTCAATGATGCAAACCTCTGGCCGGGCGATGTCTGGAGCTTTACGACAGTCAACTACCTTACCGTGGACGATTACGAGCGATATACCAACACCCCGCCCGATATTATCTGGCAAACCTGGATACCCAGCGGCGGCGGCAAGGTAGGTTATAATGACGCCAACTATGCCGAAGTGACTATTATTCACGGAGGCAGACAGTCAATGCCATTTGACTACAATAACCTTAACCCACCCAGTTACTCAGAAGCCAGCCGGACGTTTAATACCCAGCAGGAACAGGACTGGACACAACAACACGTTAAGGCGTTGTCGCTGTGGTTTAGAGGGTATCCGGCATCTGTCGGAAGCTTTGTAGAGAATCCTGCGGGCGTCTATACGATGACCGCCTCCGGCGCGGATATCTGGAATGTGTCGGACTTGACGAGACCATCAAGGTTCCACGATGAGTTCCGCTACGCCTATATGCAGGTATCCGGCGACTACGCGATTGCAGTAAAGGTCGAGAGCATCACTAACACCAACGATTATGCCAAGGCCGGCGTAATGATTCGTGATTCGAAAGACGCCAACTCCGCGAACGTGATGACATGTATCACGCCCAGCAGTGCTGGCGGTATCAGGTTACAGCATCGCGCCACCGCCGGCGGCACCAGCATCACCGACGTCAACGTTGCCAACATTAACGCTCCGTACTGGATATCGCTGACGCGTCAGGGTAACAGCTTCACAGCCGGTTATTCGCTTACAGGCGAGCAAAATACCTGGACATCGCTTGGCTCTACATCTCTCACAATGACCGACCCGGTCTGTATAGGTTTAGCATTGACCGCCCGTAACGCTACGGCAAGCTGCACAGCCGTATTCTCCAATGTCGGCTTATACATTGTGAACCCTGATAATACTCTCACTCCCGTGACACCATCGTGGACGTCTCACGACATCGGTATAATTAGCAACACTCGTGCGCCGCTGTATGTAACTCTGCGGGATTTAACAAATACCGCAACGGTTACTCACACCGATGCCAATGCAGTTCTCAATCCTGCCTGGCAGGCGTGGGATATTCCTATTAGCAGCTTTACCGGCGTCAATACGAGCGCTATCAAGAAGCTAACCATAGGCGTCGGCACACAGTCTGTTGCTACAGGAACAATATATGTTGACGACATCCGGCTGTACATCCCCAGATGTATGCCCGACCGTACAGAAGGTCGAGGCGACGTCACCAACGACTGTTTCGTTGACTACTATGACCTTGTCATACTGGCGGATAACTGGCTGATTAAGCCGGCATCTCTGGTCAATTCCGGTCTGGAAGCATACTACCAGTTTGAGAATAATCTGCAGGACAGCTCCGGCAACGGCCATCACGGTAGTGACCCGTGTGGTACTACGGCCTATGCGCCCGGCAAGGTCGGTCAGGCACTCAGTCTCAATGGCGTCGATGCTTACGTCTCTGTCGGGCCGGTAGGGATAGACAGCAATGACCCGAGGACAATTGCCGGCTGGGCGAAGATGAACACTACGATTGTGCCAGTCTGGACGAACGTCTTTGGGTTTACTAACAACTTAACCTCAGGTCAGAACGGCAGAAGCTTCGACATTGAGGTGGTAGGTGGCACAACAACGACAACCGCCGGTTACTACGGTATCCACGTTTCCGGGTGGGAGCAGAACATACTGCCTCCTGACCTTGAGTGGCACCATTTGGCCGCCTCGTATGATGGAACAACGATACGTTGGTACGGGAATGGTCGGTTTGTCGGCCAGCAGGCCAGGACGCTGAACACCCTGGATAACATCCAGATGGGTAAGCGTGGAGACAATAACAATCGCTTCGCGGGCCTGATTGATGAAGTCCGTATATACCGCCGTGCCTTGTCGCGGGCTGAGATTGAGTTCCTTGCAGGCAACCCTATGATTGATATTAATAAGGATGGTGTCATCGATTTCAGAGATTATGGTTCTCTGGCGAATATGTGGCTTGAGGAGGTATTGTGGCCGCAGTAAGTCGTGGATAGCGTTAATGGGCCAAATTTGATTAGCGCGTGATTATGCACCAGTTCGGGGCCTATGCCGAGCGAACCGGCATAGGCCCCGTGTGTTTTTCAGGCAACAAATTCTGCTGCTGGCGGAGCGGCCAGGTTTTTCAGGATATGCCACCTGGCCTTGAGATGTCCACCAGAAGACTACTCGATGGATGGCAAAAACGCGGTTTCCAGGTCTTTTTCTAACAGGCCGCTAAAGTCAGCAGACAGCATTTTACCATTCTGAACACCTCTCCGGCTGCGAAGCATAACCAACCGCAAAAATTGTAAAAATCTATTTTTTACTTGAAATAAAGTGGTGAGTTTGGTATAAATAAAATTGCGAAATACAGAGGTTGCACAGAGACAAGAATTATCAGGCGAGGCAAGAGGGAGCATTTGAAACTTTATGTCTCGGTGGCCTGTTTTGTTACGTTTCGGTTAGCGATTCGGATTGGAATTTTTAAGGAAGGAGTGGAACCATATCTTATAAAAGTCGTGCTAAGCAAGCACACGATGAAGTGAGAGTGCATGTCTTTCAAGTTTTTGCCGATTATACTTACGTTTATGTGGAAAGTGTCTGAAACAGGCACACAAAAAATCAAAACTAATAACTCAAAACTAAAAACTGTTATGGTGTGTGGCCAAAGCATAATTAATTAACTTCTTTGAAGGAGGAATATTATGTCTAAGAAACTGATTTATTTAACTTCTTTTGCTGTGCTGTTAATCGCAGCCAGTAGTGTTCAGGCGCTTATTGAAATCACGACTGCAGTCGGCGGAGGTGCGGACACTGCTCTGAGTAACGATGCAGATAAGGGGCCGACCGTCATCACTGGGGCGTCGGGTACTGTCCGACTTCGTGACTATCCGGGCACACGCGTTAAGATTGGACTTATACGCTTTGACCTCACTGGTATTGCGGGCAACCTGACGGGTGCTACGCTGAGCCTGAATTTTACTACTGCCAAGGCTAAAACCTGGAACATTTATGGTCTGAAGGACGGCGCTAATGACCTGTGGCCCGAAGCAACGACAAACTACAATAACGCCCCGGGGTTCATTCCCAACCCACCCACGACACTGGGTAATTGGGCCTTCACTGACCCGCCCCAAACTGTGCTCTTAGGGACATTCGATACTCTAGCGGCTGCCGGCTACTACACCTCGAGCACCACTAATTTAAATATGGACACCTTTCTGAACAGTGACACAAACAAACTGGTAACTCTTGTTATTATCGGGCAGGGCAGCGGTAATACTGATGATAATTACTTTACAAGTAAGGAAAGCACCACCCCGGGCCCGAGTTTTGCTCCAAAGTTGACCCTTTCTATCTCTCAACTAAAGGCAAACGCCTCTGGTTCCAGTCCTGCTGATAAGGCGACGGATGTGCCTCATGATGTGACCCTTAGCTGGACGCCGGGACAGTATGTGGGGGCACTATCGCCGAAGCATAAGATTTACTTCAGCGATGATTTCAACAACGTCAACACAGGCGTAGGCGGCGTCACTCAGGACCCCAACTACTATCCTACCATCGGGGCACTTAACCTTGGCTTTAGCAAGACCTACTACTGGCGAGTCGATGAGGCCAATAGCACAACCGGCTGGGATAGAGGTAACATCTGGCAATTTACAGTTGAACCTGCCTCTTATCAGCTTCCTGGCTCATCTATAATAAGCGCCACAGCCTCCAGCATCGACCAGGCAGGTATGGAGCCGAATAGAACCATTAACGGCTCAGGATTAACCGGCGACCTGCACTCGACACTCGCGACGGCTATGTGGCTAAGCGGCGACAGCCCTGGAGGAGCCTGGATACAATATGCGTTCGACAGGGTTTACAAGCTGCACGAGATGTGGGTCTGGAACTATAATGGGGAGAGTCTTAATGCTTTACTCGGCCTTAAAAGTGTTACCATTAGCTATTCTACCAACGGCACCAACTGGACGCAACTGGGTGGTATGACTGAATTTGCCATTGCGCCCGGTTCGGCCAATTATGCTCACAATACCACCATTAATTTTGGCGGCGTGGCGGCAAAGTACGTCAAGATTACCGCTAACAGCAACCATTCCAATGGCGCTTTTAATAAGTACGGTCTGAGCGAGATCCGGTTCTTCCACATACCAGTCCGTCCAGGAGAACCCAACCCGGCTTCCGGAGCAACAGGTGTGGGTCTGGATAATATAGTCCTTAGCTGGCGAGCGGGAAGAGAGGCAGTCTCGCACAAAGTTTACTTTAGCAGCAATAGTAGTGCCGTAATATCCGGCACGGCGCTTGTCGGCACAGTGAGCGATAACAGCTACAATCTCGGTCCTCTTGAATTAGGAAGGACTTACTACTGGAAAATTGACGAGGTCAATGAGGCCGCCACCCCCACGACCTGGCAAGGCGACATCTGGAGATTCACGACACGTGACAATTTTGTTGTGGAAGATTTTGAGAGCTACACCAACTCCGACCCCAACATAATACGCGAGACGTGGATAGATGGGCAGGGCTTCCCCGGCCATCCAGGCAACGGGAGCGGCTCAAAGGGTTATCCTGACCCCAATTATGCTGAGCTAACCGTCATTCACGGAGGCAGGCAGGCACTGCCGGTCGATTACAACAACACAAAGTCGCCCTATTATTCAGAGGTTGACCGCACGTTTACTGCAACGCAGGATTGGACTGCTTATGGCGTTAATTTACTGTCGCTGTGGCTCAGAGGGCATTCGGCATCTGTCGGCAGCTTTGTAGAGTATCCTGCCGGCACCTATACGATGACCGCCTCAGGCGCGGACATCTGGGATGTGCACGACTTGAGGCCGCATCCATCGCTCCACCACGATGAGTTCCGCTACGCCTATATACAGGTATCCGGCGACTACGCGATTACAGCAAAGGTCGAGAGCATCACTAACACCAACGCGTTGGCCAAGGCCGGCGTAATGATTCGCGATTCGCTGGACGCCAACTCTGCGGAAGTGATGACATGTCTTGCGCCCAGTGCTGCTGGCGGTGTTAGGTTCCAGTATCGTGCCGTCGCCGGCGGTACCAGCACCACCGACGTCAACTATACCAACATTAATGCTCCGTACTGGGTAGGGTTAAAGCGTCAGGGTAACATCTTCACAGCCCTTTATTCGTCTGTCGGCAGTCTCGAGTCCTTTGCATCGCTTGGCTCTACATCTCTCACAATGCCCGACCCGGTCTGTATAGGTTTATCATTGACCTCCCATAACACTGCAGCAACCTGCACAGCCGTATTCTCAGACGTCCACTTATACATTGTGAACCCTGATGATAGTCTCACTGAGGTAACACCATCGTGGACGTCTCAGGACATCGGTATAAAAAGCAACGTTGCTGCGCCGGTGTATGTAACTTTGCAGGATTCAAGTGCAAGGACCGCAACAATCACCCACGATGACCCCAATATAGCTCTGGCAACTGCCTACCAGGAGTGGCTTGTCCCTCTGGCACGCTTCACATCCCTGAACCCCAGCTTAGACCTGACAAAGCTCCAGAAGGTAACGCTGGGTGCCGGCAGCAGAGGTGCAGGAACGCTGTATTTTGATGACATCCGGCTGTACGGCCCCAGATGTATGTCTGGCCGTCCAGGACCTGCAGCCGATTTAACCGGCGACTGCTTCGTTGACTACAACGACCTCAACACACTGGCCACCAACTGGCTGATTAACCCATCCTCGGTCAATTCTGGTCTGGAGGCGTATTATCAGTTTGAGAATAACTACTTAGACAGCTCCGGCCATAATCTTCACGGTGACCCCTGCGGGAGCCCAACCTTCCAGACCGGTGCAGTTGGTAGCTGGGCAGTTAACCTTTGGCCGCCAGATGGTAATGACTGTGTCAACTTCAAAAGTCCCACCTCGCTTGACTTTGGGACCGGTAACTGGTCTGTGTGCGCTTGGATAAAAACGACTCAGTCCGGCACAGACGAAATCAACAAGGGCGACATCTTTGCCAAGGGAGAAGATCAGACCGGTGGAATACGGTACGCCTTGGGTGTTGGCGAAGTGACAAGTGGTAGAGTTACCCTAACCACTGATGACAATGGGCCCGTTGAGGCTCAAGCAAAGCGCCAGGTAACAAGCAGCATCGCAGTTAATGACAACGTTTGGCACCATGTTGTCGGAATGAGAGATGGAAGCACATTGCTGCTATATGTTGATGGTCTGCTGAATGGAACTAATACTCTGATTGCTGATTACAACCTTGCGGGAACATCTCAGCATAATGCGTACGTTGGGGCCATAATTGACCATAGGTACGGTAGCTTATTTAAGTTTTATAACGGTCTAATCGACGACGTTCGGGTTTACAGCCGTGCCCTGTCTCGTTCTGAGATTGAGTACCTTGCGGGCAAGCCCAGGATTGATATTAATGAGGATGGCACTATTGACTTCAGAGACTATGCTATTCTGGCGGATACGTGGCTTGAGGCGCTACTGTGGCCTCCGCCAATGATGAATGTATGGGCTTACGAGTTCAAAAACGACGCCAATTGCTATGACCCTGGTCCTCCTACAGAGGCCAGAGACCTTCATCTGGAATTTGATGGCCCGGTAAATCTTGTTGATACCGGCCCATTCACAACCTTCACAGGTAACGGGACCCACAAAATCACGTTATCTGGAGGGTCGGTCCCCGCCAATGGCAGCACAAAGATACGCGTTGGTAATAACAGCACCACGATACCGACGCTGAAGAAGTGGTGGTGGACGGACGCACTTGGCCAGCGAATTGGTAAGGAAATGTCAGGCGGGGGTCCATCGTGCAAGAAGATAACTTAACTATTCAGTGATTTCGCATCATTTCGGGGCCTGTGCCGAGTGAATCGGCATAGGCCCCGTTTGTTTTCAGGCAACAAAACTTCATTGCTGGCAGGCAAAATCTTGTGGAGAAAAATAAGGAATCCCAATGAGGCCATCACATAAGCTAAACCAGGGGGCATATTTGACCGATACCTCAATAGGCCTGTGTCTGGCAAACAGGAGAACGTCTTATAAGAGAAAGTAAGGTCAAGGTGCAATTTGCCTTTATGGCTGGAGCCGAGAGGCTTCTTAGCCGGGCGGGGGTG
>Ga0315294_10010229_pt1 | contig 10290 bp, 6 predicted proteins | sample YL17G13_40_MG_FD_203626 | JGI IMG/M metagenome (GOLD analysis project Ga0315294, IMG submission 203626) | Sediment microbial communities from Yellowstone Lake, YNP, Wyoming, USA - YL17G13_40 | ecosystem: Environmental > Aquatic > Freshwater > Lake > Sediment | place: USA: Wyoming | collected...
ACCATACAATTCTGTGTGGATTAGGTGAGATTGGTGAGGCTATTGCTGAAAACTTCCCTGAAAAGAAGAAGCTGGTGATAATTGAAAAAGATACATCCAACGAGAATCTTACAGGATTGAAAAAAGGAGGTGTAAAAATAATAGAAGCAAATTCCCTTGATGCTACTGTGCTGAACAATATAGGGATTGAACATGCCAGATCTCTTGTGGGTCTTATGGGTGATGATTTCAATAATCTTACCATAATAAATCACATACTTGAATTTCTTAAGGATAAAAGTCCAGATGAGAGCAATATAAATCTTTCAGCCAATATCGACAGTCGTAATCTTAAAACTGCAATTACCGAAGAGTGGAAAAAAGAAAGAGACAAACCGAATTGCGAACTAAGGAAAAGCCTTGAAGTTATTTACGAAACAGCCTGTTTAATAAAATCAAAGGGTGGCTATAATAACGAAGCAACAGAATTATTAGAGAAATTTAAGGCAACAAAAGAAAAATTATTGAAGTATAATCCTGCAGGTGAGGATTTTAAAAGCTACAAGGGAAATATAAAGTTATTTAATATCAATCAACTTGCTGCCAGATTTATCTTTCGTACTTACCCTCCCGACAGATTCAGATGCATCACAAAAACTGACGACCCGGCAATGAATATACTCTTTCTTGGTTTCGGTAAGATTGGAGAAGAGCTTTTTAAACTCTGTGTTCAGAACTGCCATTATATCAATCGCAGAAATACAAAGATCACCCTGATTTCCCTTGATGCAGACGCTGTTATGAACAGGGTCAATTCAATATATAAGAACTTACACAATATTATAGATTTTCAATCTGTTAACTTAAATCCACACCATATAACAGGAAAATTATTATCAAATTTGGGTTTAGTACATGTGGATGTAATTTATATCAGCAGCGGTGAAGACCGCTACCAGGCTTCCTATTCATCAAGAGCGAGAGAGTTATATGAGGAAGATGTACCTGTCGTACGTCCGTTTTACAGGAATAAAGCCTGGAATAAGGCAAATCCTGCCAAAAATCTATATTCTTTCAATATATTAAGCAAGGTAGCGATACTAGATGATATAATTAATGAATACCTCGACCGCAAAGCAATATCAGTGCATCACCGCTGGTTAAAGCAGGCAATTCCCGGCTATATTGACAAGCTTGAACAATGTGTTGCCAATAACAAGGATATTCCTGAGCCAAAGCCCACAATGTTCCCATGGCACCTGTTGGACGAAGAGATCCGCGACGATAACAGGTCCGTTGTGGAGCATATCAATATTAAGTTACGTACAGTCAATCAACTTTCTGATCCGGCTATGTATACGAATCCGGAAATTGCAAACATAGATTATAATTTCCTCCATGACAAGGTAATAGTAGAGCAGCTTGCCGAAATAGAGCATCGCCGCTGGATGGCAACCAAATACCTATATGGCTGGGATTACGGCATGAAAAGAGATACATTTTTGAGAGAGCATGAGAGTTTACTGGATTTCTCCCTGCTGGATGAAGATACTAAAAACTATGACCGAAGGCAGATTGAAGAGATGCAGGAGATAATAGAACTAAAATAAGATTTAAAACTTGCTTCTTGTTACTTATTGCGGGTTGCTGGTTGCTAGTCATAATCTAAATATGGGATTCAGGTATTAATGTGCCAGTACTTTTTTAGGATTACATTATTTTTAAAGGCGAAATTATAATTTTGAATTTCACCGGGTTCGATCCAGGCAGATTCCGATGACTCATAATTCAGTTGCAGATTTCCTTCTGTACTGCAAATAAAAACCAGGCTTATATAATGAAGTTCAGATGCATCTGATGGAAGGTTTTCAAGATAAAAAAGGAATTTTATGTCATTGGAGATTAACGAAGTCTCTTGCTTTATTTCATTTGCCATTGCCTCAGCTGCAGTCTGGCCATATTCAATATTTCCCCCCGGGAGACACCATTTACCGTCACCCTGAATGGTATTTGCACGTTTCAGTATAAGTACTTTGCCATCCTTGTCGGTAATGATTGCTCTGACAGCAAGAAAGGGTCTGTAGCTTTTCATCATGTCTGAAAAGATAATTCAATGCTATATTACAAAATTCTTAATTCATTTCAATACGACAATAAATCAATCAATTATAATGCCCGATGAACCGGCAAACAAAATTAATGCTGTATGTATCTTCAGATTTCTTAACTTTAAATATTTATCAGGAGCAAGTTTAAACCTGCAGATTCAAAGATCTGAATGAAACTGGGAATCATCTCCGACATTCATGAAAATGTGGAAATGCTTGAAAAAGCATTAAGCCTGGCTGAATTCCATAAATGTGATGGGCTTGTCTGCCTTGGAGATATCGTCGGCTTTGATATAAGATTTTACAAATATAATGCCGGAAGAAGTGCAAAACTGTGCGTTGCCCTTGTTAAGGCAAACTGCAGGTGGATTGTACCCGGTAATCATGATCTTTTTGCTGCTGGAAGATTTCCGGAATATACAAATGGATTTGATTATCCGGCCGGATGGTTTAAAATGGATCCATATCAAAGAAAGAAAACCTCGCACGGTAAAGTCTGGTGCTATGATCAGGATGCATGCAATGACCTGGGTGAAAATGAAATATCGTATCTGAAAGAGTTGCCTGAATATTTAGCGACTTCAGAACCAGGACCCGGTTGTTTGTTTTCTCATTATATCTATCCCGACCTTACAGGCTCCACAACCAGGTATATTGAGCGAAACCATCAGCTGAAAGAACTCTGGAAATTCATGAAAGATCAAAATATGAATTATTCATTTTCGGGACACTCCCACACGATCTTTGCAGGATTCGCCTATGAGGGGGCACTTAATGGTGCAGGCAGGTATATGAAGGCTGTACATTCAATACCATCCGATAACTTCAGCCTTGGAAACGATATTCTTATGGTATTGCTTCCTCCGTTATCCGGTGAAAAGGGAAGGACGGGCTTTGCGATATTTGATACTGATAACCTGAAACTGAATATTATTTCAATAAATTAAGCTTAAGATGGCACATCCGGCCGGGAAGAAATCAGGCAGGATCTTTTTCCTGAAAATTGATTTACCAGCACTTTTTGCTTTTGCCCTGTTTGCAGGACTGATCTTCTTCTATCTTATACCGGGTTTTGAAAAGGCAATGATAGAAAGAAAGAGAAGCCTTATCCATGAAATAACCACATCAGCTTATTGTCTGCTTGAATACTACCATTCTCTCGAAGTGCTGGGTCAGCTCGAAAGCAGCAAAGCAAAGGAAGAGGCCAGATCAGTAATAAGCAGAATAAGATACGGGGAGCAACTGAAAGATTATTTCTGGATCACGGATAAGTATCCCCGTATGATAATGCATCCTTACAGACCTGAACTGAATGGTAAGGATCTTACCGGTTTCCGTGATTCCAGAGGAAAGACCATATTTGTAGAATTTGTCAAAGCTGTATCCTCCACGGGTGAAAGCTATGTGGAATATATGTGGCAATGGAACGATGATTCGACCCGCATTGTTCCCAAACTTTCTTATGTAAGATTATTTGAACCATGGGAGTGGATAATAGGGACAGGAATTTACATCGAGGACGTCCGGTCCGAGATCCGGAGAATGGAATTCGGAGCACTTGTTATTTCAGGCTTAATCGGGATCGTAATTATTGTTCTTCTCACCGCAATTTCAAAACAGAGCCACAATATTGAAAGAAAACGCAGCAGAGCAGAAGAAGAACTTCATAAATCAAGGGAACTATATAAAACACTTGCTGAAGCCGCATCGGAAGGAGTAATAATCGTTACGGCAGGCGGAATTCAGGCAAATAAAACAATGCTTTCCTGGCTGGGTTATAGTGACGAGGAGTTTGCAGGGATTAAAGTCCGGGATATTCTGATCTCTCCTGAATTCCCCGGGCTGGATGATATTGAAATGTTTTATGACGAGCTTACATCAAGGCGATATGTGGAATGTTCATTACGGCTGAAGAATGGAAGCCTGCTGATGTCACATGCCGATTTCTCAAGGATTCTTCTCGGAGGCTCAAGGGCAGTACTGGTAGTCATCCGGCCGGCAGGCAGTGTTGAACACCACCAGGACATTACCCCGGAAATATCACTACTCGACAGGATATCAACAGGTTTCTTCAAAATTTCCTATGGAAGAAAGAACAGGTTTCTTTTTGCCACTCAGCCTGTTCTTGATATGCTGGGTTTTGATACTATGCAGGATCTTGTTCCTCATACTCTCGGATCATTTTTTGTTAATACTGCTCAGATGAAAGCTTTCAGAAGAGCTTTGGAACTGAAAGAACGAATTACTGGCAGAGAAGTATTTTTAAAACGCAAAGACGGCGTTGAATTCTGGGCTTTCCTGAATCTGGTTGTTGTGGAGTCCGGTTCACAGGAGATCTGGTGTGAAGGTACGATTGAAATTTTGCCAGGTGCTGAAATGAAAAATAATCAGCCGGTTGTTGACATTGCAGGCTTTAGTTCCTCATATATTATGGAGATTCCGGTCACATATATTATGCGTCCTCCGGTGAGTTGCCCGGAAAATATTTCTGCAGCCTCAGTTCTCGCTCTGATGAAAGAAAACAGTGTCAGTTGCATCCTTGTTACTGATGAAAGCGGAAGACCTGCAGGGGTTGCCGATGCCATAACTTTAGGTTACAAGCTGGGAGAAGGAGGCTTGCCACAGACAGAGATCTTCAGATGGATGAGCTCGCCTCCATACTATATCTCTTCCAGAGCATCAGTAAAAGAAGCCTTCAGACTGATAAACAACAACCCCGGGAGATCTCTTTTTGTGACTTCCGAAGACAAAAAGATTTCGGGCGTTATAACATATAAAGAACTATCAGGGGCGTTCTTTTCAGCTCCGGGGATCATTTTCAGTGAAATTGAACTGGCTGGGTCATCAGAGGTACTGCATAATATTTTTATGGATACTCAAAAATTATCTGCTTCGATGATCCTTGGTCGTGCTGATCCTTATGCAGTCGTTCAGTTCATTTCTTCTGTTGCTGATGCAATATGCCGGAGAGTATTAACTCTTTGCCTGGCAAGTTCCGGCTCTCCACCCTGCAGGTTTGCCTTTATACAGACAGGCAGTGCAGGCAGAAGAGAACAGACTCTTTCCACTGATCAGGATAATGCCATTGTTTTCGAGAATTGTGAAGGGAAGGAGCTAAATGCAGCATATGAATATTTTGTCTCACTGGGGAAAAGGGTGAACAGTATGCTTTCTGAAGCCGGATTCAGATACTGTCCGGGTCAGAAAATGGCAGGTAATCCTCTCTGGTGCCAGCCTATTTTACAGTGGAAAAAATATTTTTCTGACTGGATCAAAATGCCGGGACCTGAAGAAATCCTGGAGATAAGCATCTTTTTTGATTTCAGGTTCTGCTTTGGCGATGTGACTCTGTCGGAAGAGCTTCGTGAATATGTAAGGAATGATCTCAGGACCAGCGACATATATTTCCATCATATGGCTTCTGCCTGGAAACAGTTCAGATCGTCGGTTAATATTAAGTCCGATAAAAAAGCTGATATCAAGAAGCTTATAATGCCATTGACCGGGATCATTCGGCTTTATGCCCTGAAATATGGCATTGACGGATTTTCGACTATAGAAAGAATTATTGAGCTTTACTCAGGAAAATTAATTGATTATACTCTGCTGCGCGGTTCCATTAATGCCTGGAAAGATCTCACTACACTCCGGCTGACTCACCATATAACCTGTATAAATGAGGGCAGGGAGCCTGACAATATCGTTGACTTTCACTTAATTAATAGTGACCTGGTTTGTTATGCCGAACAGGCGTCTGGCATCATTAACGATCTGATGCTTAAAGCAGGGAATGATTTTTATACAGAGACAATTTAGAATTTGTAAATGGTGCTGAGCAGGATCCTTAAGTTGTTCACGCTTTTAGTACCGGTGACCATTCCGTCAGCCTGCATCGTACCATAAGCGGCTGTAGTGCTTTCAATTTCTGAAGAAAAACTAAACCGGCCTTCAGTAAAAGTAATACGTGGTGATATCCTGAACAGATGATTAATATTGCTCCCCCGTCCGTAGACTGCACCTGCAATCTCATCACTTCCGCCAAGATTCTTACTGTAACCGCTAAATAAACCAAAAAATACTTTCTTTCCGTTAGTGGCAAAATCGATCCAGAAATTAGCGGAATTAAGATTTGTGTAGATTTTAATATCATTGCTCACAGATGTTACCTCTGATACTGCATAACCCCCTATCATCATAAGATCAGTGGCATTCTGCCCATAGACCGCCATTAATGACACATTAAGAGGAGAGGTTTTAATTTTAATATTTGCAAAAGCAGAAATACTTCCGATTGTTGAATTCGTCTCAAAATTCATTGATGTTTTTAATTCCGGCCTGAGTTTTTTGTAATCAATTCCTGCCCATCCTGTGATTGCTTTGCCTGCGGGTACACGAACCTGGAAATTTAATCCGGGCATGCCGCTGTTCCGTAAGTACTTGTTACTGTTACCGTCTGGTCCGGGAGATATGAAGTCACGTTGGGAATATGCAGTAACCGAGAAGCTGAGAGGTCCCAGTTTCTGTGTCAGCCTTACCTGTGGATTGCGGCTGAATGGAATAAAAGGAGCCCCTGTATTGAAACTTAAAGTTCCGGGAAAGCTTTCGGCAGGGAATAGGGGATGCCAGTATTGTCCTGTCAGTAAAGACGTATTTTTCCAGTCGAGTTTGACAAAGGCATGTCTCAGCCTGAAGCCGTTCAGATCACTTTCGCTGGTGCCGAAAAACTCGGCTTCAATTACGCCTGAGGTTTTTGCTCTGAATGCATCAGGACCTGTAATATCAGCTTTGAATCGTGTCTGTATATTGAGCATATGGAAAGAAGGATTGGCATTTATATCGTTACCTGCGGCATCATTCAGAATGTTGTCAGGATAAAGGTAAAAATGCCCCTCCCTTAAACCGTTTGATGCACTCGACTGCCTGGTATCATAGAAAATATCTGTTTTTATAAATCCGGAGAATTTAATTCCCCATGAGGGATCGGTTTCCTGCGACTGGCTCTCAACTCTGAATATTACAAAAAAAAGGGTGATAAATAAAATCCTTTTCATTTTTTAATGGTTTTATGTTTAAGCTTATAGTTCCGGTCCATAAAATTCCTGAAGTTATATGCTCTATTTATTATTTTTATTTGGGGGGAACAGGGATTCAATAAGGGTTGGTTTTATCGGATCCCCATTCATCAGAATGCTCAGGTTGCTTACTGCTGAACGGTTATCTTTCCATAACGAAAGTGCCTGCTGATAATATGCAAGGGCTGAATCGGGTATCATCAGATGGCGGTAGATAATTCCTTTATTGGAAAAGCTTACGGATAACCTTCTGGGCGTTTCAACCTGGGCTGTGACAATAGTTTTTATCCTTCTTGACAGGATTTTCTTAAAATTATTCCCTTTGAAAGCAGGTTCATCCTCTTTCATATAATTTACCAGCCTTTTCCTGATGTTTAAGGGTGATAAACTTTCCCATTCTGTTATCCATCTTCGATAAACGGTAATACTGCTGTCGCAATACTTCATTGAAAGGTCCAGCAAGACACTCTTTTCATGTTCGCTGATGGCAGTATCGTATAATGCCATCATGAGGAGGCCGCTGCATTTATTGTTATAGATTACCCCTGTCTCAAAAGATGATTTATAATCAGGAAGCACTTTTAAAACATTAAAAGCGGTATCCAGCAGTGGAAATGCTTCAATACTTTTTATATCTCCGGAAATCCTGTCATACTTTGCCAGTAAGTCCCTTGCTCTTTTTATCCTGGGATCTTCAGATCTATTGACAGAACGATAATAGAAAAGTGCGAAAATCACTGCCAGAAATGAAACTGTGAAGGTGATCGCAAAGATCACCTTCGTACCTTTCGATATTATGAAAATATCTTTTAGTTGCATTAATTGTGTACCTGTTCAGCAAGAAACTTCTTAATCTCCAGGGGAGTGGGTGTAGTAAATTTTGAGACAATAATATTGACTATTACTGCAAGAGGCGCTCCGATCCAGGCAAAATACCAGACATTCAGCCAGTAGGAGATAAATTCCTGACCCGGAAGCCTTCCCCCGCTCTGGCCGACAATAAAATAAGTTAAAGACACAATAGTTACCAGTATCCCGGCAAAGAGTCCGGCTTTTGCACCGGCCCTGTTTGATCCGCTCCACCATATACCGAGCAGAAAAAGAGGAAATATCGTGCAGGCAGCCATTGAAAATGCCACAGAAACCAGTTGAGCTATCAATCCCAGTTTCAGAAGGGCAACAATTGTAACAGCAAGAGCCATTATTATTGTACCGATGCGTGCAATACCCAGTTGTGTTTTAGGTGTGGCGCCCGGATTAAAAACTTTTACATAGAGGTCATGTGAAAATGCCGAAGCACCTGCAACAAGTAATCCTGCAACTGTTGAAAAGGCTGCTGAAATGGCCCCTGCTGCCAGCAAACCCACCACAAGTGAATTTACACCTCCCAGTTGTGCAGTATATACTACAATAGCATCTTTTGCAAGGACACCCACGTCGGGATTTGAAGAAAGCAGCTTGCCGAAAGTAGAATAAGCCGGAGCCGTCCAGTATACAAGACAAATAAAAAACAATCCCCAGACTACGGACCATCTTGCATCAGTAACTTTGGGAACTACATAAAACCTCTGAATCACATGAGGCAATCCGGCTGTTCCGATCATCAATGAAAAACAGATAGCCACCCATTGGAAGAATGAAGTACCGGTTGATGGGTCCCATGGCATAGCAAACTCAGGACTTGGGACAATTGAAAAATCGTGTCCGTATGCATTAAGGAGTGCTACCCCATCCGAAATATTGGGAGCTGGTATTCCTCTGACAACATCACTGACAGCAGCTCCATATCCGACTTGTGGAATAAGCCAGAAATAGTCAAATTTGAATGCCATTATAAATATTGGAATTAGGAATGAAACAACAATAATGACATACTGGATCTGCATGTTTTTTGTGGCTCCGATCATTCCTGATATTAATGTATACAACAATACTACTGATGATCCGATTATTACTGACCATGTATAGTCAAAGCCCAGTATCCATTTGAACATCAGTCCTATCCCTCCAAATTGGCCGACACAATATGCAAAAGAGATAAGAATTGTGAATATTGCACTGACAATCCTTAAATCGCGTGAATAATAACGGTCACCAATAAAATCAGCTGCGGTAAATTTCCCGTATTTACGTATCTGGGCAGCCATAAGAATGAGTAATAACACATAGCCCCCCGTCCAGCCAACAACATATGCAAGCCCGTTATATCCGAAACCGTACATCATCCCGGCCATCCCCAGGAAAGATGCAGCACTCATCCAGTTGGAGGCAATGGCCATACCGGATCCGACTTTGGAAATCTTTCTGCCCGCTGCATAATAATCGGCCGGATCCTTGGCGCGGAAGAATATTCCCACCAATACAAAGGTCACAAGGGTTGCAATTAGAATAATTGCAGGACCTGTTTTAAAGCTTCCTTCAAGCTGAGTAAGACTTTGCGCTCTTAACGGGATGGTTGCTATAAATGAGATAATCAGTGATATATATATTTTTTTCATAATTATAGTAGTTTTTCTATTCGACAATTCCTTCTTTTCTTAACCTCCACTCAATAAGGATATTATAAATAATGCATAAACATACAAACAGGATCAGGAGAAAGACGGCAGTATAGAAATAATGGAATGGAAATCCCAGAAAAATTGTATCGGTCAGGACTGATTGATTATGTGTCAGATATAGTTTCATTATTTCCGGCAATCTTACAAAAGAGTTATCTGATAATGATCCGGGATAAACTTCCTGGAGGCTTCCCAGAAAGATCTTCTCTTCGAGACTTCTGTCGGCAAAACCATTATACGGAGCTGCCTTCAATGAAATGATTTTTTCCGCTTCCAATATTGATGCTTTTAAATCGAGGAATTCCTGATCTTTTACCTCACTGATCCGTTCTTTCATTGCATTTATATTTGAAATTCCGTCCAGTATGAAAGATTTAATGCTGTCAGGTATAACCGTAAATGTAATACAGCTTATAGCTTCGTTTAAGATTTTCTGATCAACAGGCTTAACAATGTTTTTCCCTTTTACCTGGATAAGTGAGTTAAGTAAGGTTTTATAATCAGTAGAAATTAAATCCTTTGAGATTGCCTGTGGCCATAATGTTTCAAAATCTGCAAGGGTTTTTTCAG
>Ga0315294_10010230_pt1 | contig 10290 bp, 11 predicted proteins | sample YL17G13_40_MG_FD_203626 | JGI IMG/M metagenome (GOLD analysis project Ga0315294, IMG submission 203626) | Sediment microbial communities from Yellowstone Lake, YNP, Wyoming, USA - YL17G13_40 | ecosystem: Environmental > Aquatic > Freshwater > Lake > Sediment | place: USA: Wyoming | collected...
ACCGGCGACAAGCTGGCCACCATCTTCCGCCCGATCGTGGAGCGGGCGACGAACGAGGTGGGCGTCACCCGGCAGTACAAGGACCTGGTGGGCCGCTACCAGGCCATCCCCTTCGCCAAGAGCGAGTCGTTGGACATCGACCACTACGTGGTCACGAAGGCACTGGACGGGCTCTTCTACGTCCTGGGCGAGGAGGAGAAGAAGATCCGGACCAATCCGGCGGCGCGGGTCACCGACCTGCTGAAGGATGTCTTCGGCCGCTGAGCGGGCCGGGGGCGATCGGGCGGGGCGCACACCCGCAGAAATCCCTCGACAGCCTGCGGGGCATTGCGGTACTTGATAGGGGCGCGGGGGAGCGGGGTGATGTGACGCGCGTCGCGAGTGGAGAGCGAGGGCTCGGACGCGGCTCCCCGGCATCAGAGACACACCCGAGGAGGGAACATGGCAGACATGGAGACGCCGCTCATCGAGGCGGCCAAGCGATACCTGAAGGAGAAGTATGGCGAGGACACGGTGTCCATGACGGTCACGGGAAACGGCGTGCAGGACGGCAACGGCGTCCTGGCCGTGGACTGCACGGTGCGCTACGCGGGGTCGACCTCGGACTGGAGCAAGAAGTTCAGCTTCGCCGGGGGGAGGATCACCTCGATGTCCGCGCGGATGCGCTAGGAGCGTGAGGGGTGGGGACTGAAGGGAGAGGCGGGCGGCCGCGGGCACGGGAGTTCGGCCTGATCGTGGGAGAGCTCCCGCCCGGGCCGGAGAACGCGATCACGGACGTGGCCGGGGTACTGGTGGGGCATGCGACGGTCGTGGCGGGCGAGGGCCCGCTCCGCCCCGGAGAGGGGCCGGTGCGCACCGGTGTCACGGTCATCCGGCCCCACGCCGGGAACCTCTTCCGGGAGAAGGTCCGGGCGGCGGTCCACACCATCAACGGGTTCGGCAAGGTCTGTGGATTCGAGCAGGTCCGCGAGCTCGGGCGACTGGAATCCCCCATCGCCCTCACCAACACGCTGAACGTCGGGCTGGTGGCGGACGCGCTGGTGGAGCAGGCCATCCGCGAGAGCCCCGAGATCGGGATCACGACCGACACGGTGACCGTGGTCGTGGGCGAGACGAACGACGGGTACCTGAACGACATCCAGGGGCGACACGTCAAGACGGAACACGTCCGAGCGGCCATCGAGTCGGCGACGACGGGCCCGGTGGCGGAAGGGGCCGTCGGCGCGGGGACCGGCACCACCTGCTTCGGCTGGAAAGGGGGCATCGGGACGGCCAGCCGGGTGGTGCCGGCCGAGGCGGGGGGCTTCACGGTGGGCGCGCTGGTCCAGTCGAACTTCGGACGGGCGCGCGACCTCAGCATCTGCGGGGTGCCGGTGGGCCGGCACCTCACGCCGCCGGATGCCCCGGCGCCGCGCGGCCAGGAGCGCGGTTCGATCATGATCGTCCTGGCCACGGACGCGCCGCTCTCCTCCCGGCAGCTCACGCGGCTCTGCGTGCGGGCGGCGGCCGGTCTGGCCCGCACGGGCAGCCACCTCGGACACGGGAGCGGGGACTTCGTGATCGCCTTCAGCACCGCGCAGCGGTTTCCGCATGTCCCGAGGAGCCTCACGGAAGCGCAGACCGTGCTGGTGGACGAGGGGCGGGCCATGACCTGGCTCTTCCCGGCGGTGGTGGAGAGCGTCGAGGAGGCGGTTCTCAACTCGCTGTGTCGCGCCGAGACGACGACGGGCCGGGACGGACACGTCCGGGTCGCGCTGCCGCTCGACGAGATGGTGGGTCTCCTGCGACGAAGGCGGGAGGACGCCCCCGGCGCGTGAGGGGAGGGGCGGAGGATCAGATGGCGCGCTGCAAGGACCACGAGATCTGCGGCCTGGAGGACGCGGCCGACCCCGAGGCCGGGCTCTGCATCCTGCACTGCCAGCGGCCCGACAAGGACTCCGCGGCCTTCACGGCCGCCCTCACGGTGCACCGGGCCAAGCGCGGGAACAACTTCACGCGCATGGTGTTTCCGGGCGTGGCCGACTTCGCCGGCGCGACGTTTTCCGGGACGGTCTTCTTCAACGGGGCGACGTTCCTCGGGCCGGCCGACTTCACCGGCGCGACGTTCGCCGATGCCGCGTTTTTCCACGAGGCCATCTTCGCCGTCAAGGGCGACTTCACCTGGGCCACCTTCGAGGGGCCGGCCACCTTCAGTCGGGCCCGCTTCCTGGGGCCCGTCGTCTGGAGCGGGGCGACCTTTTCGGCGGCGGCGAACTTCAACCGGGTGGAGTTCGCGGCCGATGCGGCGTTCCCGGACGTGACGTTCTCCGGGTCGACCGATTTCTCCGCCAGCCAGTTTGCGGGGGCGGCCGCCTTCGGCGGGGCGACCTTTCTCCAGATCGCCGAGTTCGCCGAGGCCGTCTTCCGGGGACGGACCGAGTTCTCCCGCAGCGCCTTTCGGGAGGGGACCAGCTTCCGGCGGGCCACGTTCGGCGACGTGGCCTTTCAGGAGACGGCCTTCGATGGGCCGTCGGTGGACTTCAGGGGCGGTCGCTTCGCGGGCGAGACGCGGTTCACGTCGCGCCGGGAGGGGGAGCGGACGCTGCTCGTCTTCGCGGGCGTCCAGGTGGACTTCCGCGAGGTGGCGGTGGATCCGGCCGCGGCCGTGTGCTTCCTGGAGGCGGACCTTCGGCTGTGCCGCTTCCTCGGCACGGACCTCGAGCGCATCCGGCTGGCCCGTGCCTTCTGGCCGTCGGTGCGGGATCACGGGGACGTGCGCGTCGGCGTGTACGACGAGGTGGCGCCCCTCCCGCCGGGCGAGGCGCGTCCCTTCGCACGGGTGGCCCGGCTCTACCGAGATCTGAAGCGGCAGTATGCGGGGAAGGGCGACTACGGGCCGGCCGGGGAGTTCCACTGCGGCGAGCAGGAGATGCAGCGGAGGGACCCGGCGACCCCCGCCGCGCTCCGGGCGCTCCTCCTGCTGTCCTGGGCCCTCTGGGGCCACGGGGAGCGGTTCCTCCGCCCCCTGCTCTGGTGCGCCCTCCTGCTCGGCCTCTCGACCCTCGCCTACCTCATGGGTGGGCTGGTCCCGGCCGGCGGGGGCGCGCCGCTCACTCCGACCCGCCCCTGGGACTGGCTGCGATCCGGCCATTACGCCCTGCAGGTCATGACGCTCCTGGGTCCGGACGATCTTGCGCCCGTGCAGTGCGCCAAGGGCGTGGCCACGCTCCAGCGGCTCGCCGGGCCGCCGCTCCTGGCGCTCGCTGTCGTGGCGGTGTACCGGCGGCTCCGCTGGTGAGCCGCGAGGCGGCGGCGCCTCGGCGCCCGCTCGGCGGGGCGGAGGCTCCGGCGTTTCGCATTGACAGTTGGCGGCCATCTTCAGTACTGTTCCCGGGGGGTACGCCCGCGCGAGGCCACGGCGTCCTGTTCCTCTAGGGGGTCACAGCATGAGTCCCGAAGCTCCGCGGAAACGTCGCTACGCACGCTTGACCTTCAAAGAGCCGCTCACCGACCAGGTGACGGCGACCCATGACGTGCACATCCTGGACCTGAGCATGGGCGGGGCCCGGGTGGAGCACACCATCATTCTCCGGCCGGGAAGCACCTGCCATCTGCGCCTTCCGCTCCGGAACACCAGCGCGACGGTTCTCTGCCACGTGATCTGGTCCAGGGCGGTGAGTCGGGCGAACGGAGGCCCGCGCGGGGCGGGGCTCCTGTATCACAGCGGGCTGGAGTTTACCAAGCTCTCGACCGAGGCGCAGGCGCTCCTCACGGCGTACCTGGAGGTACACGGCACGCCGCCGCCGGACCTCGAGCCACCCGGCAGACCGCCAGACGGTCAGCCAGGCGAGCCGTGAGCGGAGGGTCCGGTCGGTGGACGCTCCCGACCCGCGCCTTCTATCCCATCCACCTCCGTCGCTCTCCGTCGCCCGGGACGAAAGACGACCCTTCGGGAAAGGATGCGAACCGGTGAAGGCCTTGTATTATCCGGCTTGGGACCAGCTGGAGCTGCGCGACGTGGCCGCGCCCAGCCCGAAGCCGGGCGAGGTCGTGCTGAAGGTGCTGGCGGCGGGGATCTGCGGATCGGAGTTGCACGGATTCAAGATCCACGCCCCGCGGCGAACCCCGCCCCTGATCCTGGGGCACGAGTTTGCGGGGGAGGTCCTGGCGGCGGGCGAGGGGGTCACCGGCTATCGTCCCGGGGAGCGGGTGGCCGTCAACTCCACGATCTCCTGCGGCACCTGCGAGGTCTGCCTGGACGGCGATCCGCACGTCTGTCCCACGGCCGAGGTGTACGGCACGAAACGACCCGGCGCCTTCGCCGAGCAGGTGGCGGCGCCGGTCTCGACGCTCCTGCCCATGCCGGAGAGCGTCACGCCGGTGCAGGCCTCGCTGATGGAACCGCTGGGGAACGGGGTCCATGCCTGGTCCATGGTCCGACGGCGCTTCCCCGAGAATGTGGTGATCTTCGGGGCAGGGGCCATCGGCCTCTTCACGCTGCAGGTGGCCCGGGCGGGCGGCGCGGGGCGCCTGGCCGTGGTGGATGTCTCACCCGCGCGCCTCGCGGTGGCGCAGCAGTTGGGGGCCGAGCGGGCCTTCAACGCCCGCACGGACGACGTCCTGGCCGGCCTCCGCGACTTCACCCGGGGGCGGGGCGCCGAGGTGGCGATCGACGCCGTGGGGGCGGCCGGCACGCGGGAGCTGGCGGTGAAGGCGATTCGCAAGGGGGGCGAGTGCGTCTGGATCGGCCTGCACGACGATGCCACCACGGTCGGCGGCCTCGACATCGTCCTGGGCGAGAGGGCGATCCTGGGCTCCTTCGCCGTCCGCCCCCGCGACCTGCGTGTGGCGCTGGATCTGCTCGCCGCGGGCAGGATCCAGCTGGACCCGTGGGTCAAGACCTTCCCGCTCGCCGAGGGGGTGGATGTCTTCACTCAACTGGTGACTGCGCCGCCCGATGACTACATCAAGGCCGTCCTGCTGCCGAGCTGATGCGCATGCCCCAAGGCCCGCAGCGCCCCGGCCCCTCTCCTGTCCCTCTCCCCACACCCAGCGGGTGCCGGGCGGGGAAAGGAAGGATGAAGGGGCGGCGGGCGCGCCGATGACCTTGCCAAGCTGGGCCCCGCACGGGGCCGCCCTGCGCGATTTCCTGGCGGGCCGCGAGGACGCCGAGGTCGTCGTCCGCGACGAGGAGGGCGAGGAGGAGCGCACCCCGGCGCGCGTCTTCTTCCGCGGGCCGGAGGAGTTCTCGGCGCTGGAGGAGGCCGCACTGGACCTCTGCCGGGGGCGCATCCTGGACGTGGGCGCCGGGGCGGGCTGCCACGCTCTGGTCCTGCAGGCTCGCGGCCTCGTGGTGGTGGCGATCGACGTGGCACCGGAGGCCGTCCTGGTCATGCGCCGCCGCGGCGTGCGCGACGCGCGCTGTGTGGACGTCTTCAGATGGACCGGGGAGCGCTTCGATACGCTCCTCATCCTGATGAACGGGATCGGGCTGGTCGGGTCGCTGGACGGCCTGGATCGGTTCCTGCGGGATGCCCCCCGACTGCTCAACGAGGGCGGCCAGATCCTGCTGGATTCTTACGACCCCGGCGAGCCGGACCCCGCCCGCCCCGGCCGGTACGTGGGAGAGATGCGATTCCAGCTCGAGTACGCGGGGACGCGCGGCGCGTTCTACGAGTTCGTGTTCCTGGATTGCGGGACGCTCGGCCTGCATGCCGAGCGGGCCGGCTTCTGCTGCGAGAGCATCTGGCAAGAGGACGAGGGCCACTACTTGGCGCGCCTCACGCGCGCCAGGTCAACGCACAGCGCAAAATGAGCTGTGGGAGGCGATCGCCGAGACGGACACCATTGCCTGCGTGATGCACGGGAAGCTGGAGCTGCGCGCCCTGACGCCGCTCCTGCGCCGCCACCCGAAGGTGCGCGTGGTGATCGACCACCTGAACAATCCCGTGCCGCGGGAGGCGACGTTCCTGTCGAAAGGCCAGCTCGACGCCATCATGGGCGGGACGGCAGAGCGGCTCTGGTTCGGGTAACCGGCCGGCCGGGCTCTCCGCCGGTCATGCAGAGCACAGCACACACACCTGGAGGACGACCATGGCCGAACGCATCGGATTCCTGGGTCCTGGGCTCATGGGGAAGGGCATCGTCAAGAACCTGCTGAAGAAGGGCTACCCGGTGATGGTGTACGCCCACCGGGAGGGGCTGAAGCTGGACGACCTTGCCCAGGCGGGCGCCACCATCACGACCTCGCTCCCGGACCTGGGCGGGAAGAACACCGTCGTCTGCCTCTGCGTCCCGTCCTCCAAGGAGGTCGAGGCGACCGTCCTCGGCGAGGGGGGACTCCTCGGCGGCATGCAGGCAGGCTCCACCATCATCGACTTCAGCACGAGCTATCCGGCCTCCACGCGGATGCTCTACGAGAAGCTCAAGGCAAGGCGGGTCGCCTTCCTGGACGCCCCCATGACGGGGACGCCGGTGCACGCCAACGCCGGCGAGCTGAACCTGATGATCGGCGGGGACAGGCCGGTCTATGACCAGTGCCTGCCCATCTTCCAGGCCGTGGCCAAGCACATCTTCTACGTGGGGCCGACCAGCCACGGCAACGTCGTGAAGCTGATCAACAACTTCCTCGGGCAGGTCAGCAACGCCGCGGTCGCCGAAGCGCTGCCGCTGGCCATGAAGGCCGGCGTGGACGTCAAGGCGCTCTACGATGTGGTGAAGGTGAGCGGGGGGAACAGCCGGGTCTTCGAGGGGACCGTCCCGATGATCTGCAAGCGGGAGTTCCCCGTCACCTTCGAGCTGCGGCTGGCTCACAAAGACATGAACTACGTGAGCACCCTGGGCCGCGAGCTGAACGTCCCGCTCCCCATGGTGAACAGCCTGCTCAACGTGCTGGACATGGCGAAGGCGACCGGGCTGGGGCGGGAGAACACCAACGCCCTGGTCAAGATGTACGAGCAGATCCTGAACGTGGAAGTGCGCGGAACGATCTGATCTCGTTGGGATGCCACCGCCCGAGCGGCCCAGGGGCGGGTCGCTCGGGCGGTGCGTCTCTCGGCGATCGGTGGGAGTGTCATGATGAAGTCTTCGGAATGAAGGCGGATCGTCCCCTCGACATTCGCGCGTCGCTCCGGCTGTTGAACGGGGTCGCGTTCCTCTTCAGCACCACCGGCGCCCTCTTCTTCCTCCTGCCCGTCTACCTCCACCAGATGGGAGGCTCGCCCGCCCAGATCGGCCTGGTGGCCGGCCTCATGCGCGTGAGCTCCCTGCTGGCGCGACCCGTGGCCGGCCGCCTGCTGGATCGCTTCGGCCGGCGCCCGGTGATCAACGCCGGCGCGGGGCTGGGCATCCTGGCGATCTGCTCCCTCTTCGTCTTTCCGAAGATCAGCGGCGCGTTCCTCGCCATGCGAATCCTGCAGGGGATCGGCACCTCCCTGGTGGACTCCGGGCTCAGCGCGGTGGTAGCCGACCTGAGCCCGCCGGGGGCCCGGGCGCGGGTCTTTGCCATGTACACCGTGTTCATCACCCTGCCGGGAGGGGTCATGCCCGCGGCCGGCGAGGCGATCGCGCGCCAGGTGGGGTTCCTGCCGCTCTTTGGTGCCGCCGCCCTGGCGCTCGCCGCCTCCCTCCTCGTCGTCCAGCGGCTTCCGGAGACCATGCGGCCGAGCCCGGAGCATCCCCCGTACGGCTGGGGCCTGGGGGGCGTGACGCCCCCGGCGCTCCTGGGGGGGCTCCTGGTCGGGCTGGTGTTCGGCGTCTCCTCGGTGTTCGTGCCGGTGGCGCCGATCGCGGCCGCGCCCGGGCGCGTGGGGCTCTTCTTCTTCGCCTACTTCGTCGGCCTGATCGGCGTGCGCTTGGCGGGCGGGCTGGGGGTGACCTGGCTGGGTCGGCCGGCGGTGCTGCCGCCCGCCTACGGGCTCATGACGGCGGGCCTGACCGCCCTCCTCATGGGGAATTCGGGCGCACTCCTCTTCGGCGTGGGGCTCGCGTGCGGGGCCGGCCACGGCACCGTCGTTCCCATCATGTATGCCCTGCTGCTTTCGGGGATGCCGCGGGAGCGGCGGGGGTGGGCGGTGGCGCTCATGGCGGCGGCCTTCGACACCGGCATGGTGGCGGGGACGATGGGGTTCGGGTTGGTGGCGGAGTGGACCGGCTATGGGGGCATCTTCGCGCTGGCGGCGGCGACCGTGGCGGCGGGTGCGGTGGGGGGCCACCTCTGGGGCCGGCGGCTCCGCCGGTAGTCGCAGAGTCACCTCGCCCCGAGAGGTGGCATCGGCGTTCGTCTCTGCACGCATGCGGGAGGAATTGCTTGACACTCGAACGGGGCTGTGTGATGTAAGTGCCTAGGTTTCCGCACGGAGGTCCGTTTCTCGGCACCATTTCCCACGCACGGCGCGGGGTTGAGCGGGACAGGCGTGACAAGGCACCCCGCGGGGTGCTTCGGACAAAGGAGAGGAACAGGAGAAGGCGCCGTAAACCGACAGTGGCAGAGGAGGAAGGACCATGCCGAGGAACCGACGCACCTGCCAGTGGAGTCCTGGCCTGAGGTTGGCCGAAATCATCTTGGTTGCTGTCGCGATGTTTTCCCTCCACGCCGTCACCTTGGCGGCTGCCGGCCAAGCCGCTGCGCCTCCGGGCGCGGTCGTCACCAAGTTCGCGTCCGTCCTGGCGGAGAATCACGCCCACCACAAGTCCTACGTGTTCTTCGCCGACCGGGTGAAGGAGCTGACCGGCGGCAAGCTCATCATCAACGTCTATCCGAACTCCCAGCTCGGCAACGAGCGCGAGTACGTCGAGTTCCTGCAGACCGGCCAGACCGAGTTCGGGCGAGTGGCCACGTCTGTCTTGGGAGCCTTCGTGCCGCAGTTCCAGGCGTTCGACCTCCCCTACCTGTTCAAGAGCAAGCAGGACATGTTCCGCGCCGCCGATGGGGAGCTCGGCAACCTCCTGCTCAAGCTCCTGGCCGAGAAGCTGAGCATCAAGGGGCTGGGCTTCTTCGACGACGGGAGCCGCTGCCTCTACAGTTCGAAGCGGTCGATCTTCATGCCAGCGGACTTCAAGGGGATGAAGGTTCGGACCATGGAGAACCAGCTCATGATCAAGACCTTCAACATGTTGGGTGCGGCCGCCACGCCGCTCCCGTACGGTGAGCTGTACTCGGCGCTCCAGCAGGGGGTGGTGGACGCCGGGGAGGGGCCGGTGCAGTCGTACTGGGCCATGAAGCACAACGAGGTGGCGAAGTACTTCTCGTACACCGACACCTTCATCTCGCCGGCCCTGCCCATGGTGGGGCTGAAGTGGTTCAATGCGCAGCCGAAGGAGTTCCAGCAGGCCATCGAGCAGGCGGCCAAAGAGATGATCGTCAAGGAGCGCCAGATGATGGCGGAGCAGGAGAAGACCGCCACCGACGACCTGAAGGGGAAGGGTGTGGTGTTCACCGAGGTGAAGGACAAGGCCGCTTTTGTGAAGGCCGTCGAGCCCATCCACACGGAGTATGAGGCGCGACTGGGGAAGGAGCTGCTCGACAAGGCGCGCAACCCGAAATAGCGATTCGTCAGGATCCCGGATGGGCGAGTGGCATGAGGGGCTCGCCCTCCGGGATCACCTGTGTCTAGGCCGGATCAGTCTACGCACTGGAAGGTGTGTCATTAACGCCATCAGAGCCCTGCACCGCGGGCTGGGATGCGTCACGGCCTTCGTGGCCGGAACGATCCTGGCCGTCATGACGGTCCTGGTGTTCCTCACGGTCATCTACCGCTACTTCCTGCTGGCCCCGATCAGTTGGGGCGAGGAGATGGCCCGGTTCCTCTTCATCGCGCTCTCACTCTTCGGAGCGGCCCTCGCCATGAAGGACGGCATCCACTTCCGCATCACGATCCTGGCCGAGAAGTTACCCCCCGCCGTGCGGCTCAGCCTGGAGGTCCTGATCGCGCTCACCACCAGCGTGGTGCTTGGCATCGTGCTCGTCAAGGGCTGGGGGCTGGCCCTCCTGAACCGAAACCAGGAGTCGCCTGCCCTCGGCGTGCCCATGAGCGTCCCGTACATGGCGGTCCCCCTGGGCGCCCTCCTGATGTTGATCTTCGCGTGGACGAGCCTGATCCTCAAATGGCACGACGAGCGGACCACCCAGCCCGGGGCCGAGAAGGCGATACCCGGGCCCGGGCTGGAGTAGGGGGGCGGCATGGTCTTCTGGCTGCTCTTCGCGACCTTCTGCGGGCTGATCACAGTGTCGGTGCCGATCGGAATCTCCATGGGGCTGGCCAGCGCCGCGGCGCTCCTGTACAAGGGAGGCATGCCGCTGACCATCCTGGC
>Ga0315294_10010232_pt1 | contig 10289 bp, 9 predicted proteins | sample YL17G13_40_MG_FD_203626 | JGI IMG/M metagenome (GOLD analysis project Ga0315294, IMG submission 203626) | Sediment microbial communities from Yellowstone Lake, YNP, Wyoming, USA - YL17G13_40 | ecosystem: Environmental > Aquatic > Freshwater > Lake > Sediment | place: USA: Wyoming | collected...
ACCTTCTCAATAACCGAGCCTGGGCTTGTCTCACCGATGAATACCATGGCATCAACGTTTGAACTTCCAAGCTCAATCAAAGGCTTACTGATGATACTCAGACCGAGACTTCCAGGAGGCCCCAGATCAGACTGGCCAATATCGGCATCGATCACGGCAATTCTGTCTCTTTGCTTCAGCGTATGATTGGTAAGGAATGTGCAGAAAGTGCTCTTTCCCGTGTCCGTAGAACCAATAACTACAGCTCTGCCAGCCTCCAACTTCTGAAAGGCCTCATAAGCTAGATACCAGGACTCGGGAACAGTGCTCCCGTCTACCTCCAAGTAGCTGGCTTTTTCACCAAGCTCAGCATCAAACACAGACTCATCGACAGTCTCGATCGGGAGTTGGCGTTCCCTTCTGATGATAAGGTTCCTTTTGAGCCGAAGTGGAGCGCCGAAGACTCCAGCCGATCCTTTCTCAAGCCTCAATGAGGCTGGACCGGAGATCAACATGGTCTTCCCTGCTTGCAAAACAAACTTCAACGACCCGCCACTCTCCAGGCCTGTCTCACTAGTGGGTGTGCAGCCATGGTAAAAAATGCTTGGTCAATGAGCTGATCGCACAGTCAAAACATATAGCTGAGTTCCGTCCTCAACTGGTCTACGCTAGAAAGTGAGCCTGCTGGAAAAAGATGAGTATGCTCTCAACCCTCACGCCATCCTTGGACCAGCTACTCGGGGGCGGCTTCCACACAGGTTATCTCAGCCTAGTATACGGTGAGGCCTCCACAGGAAAGACCACACTAAGCGTGCAATGTGCAGTCGCAGCCTCAAGAAGAAGTCTCAAAACACTCTATGTAGATTCAGACCAATCCTTCTCCCACCAAAGGCTCCTGCAGATCATTGGATCTGGAAACACCGACGTTTGCGATAACATAATCGTATTTCTGCCGCAGTCCTTTCTTGAACAATCAAAGATAGTGGAGAGCCTCGAGAATTACATCACAAAGAGAGTCGGACTGGTAGTCATAGACACGATGACCTCTCTCTACAGAACAGCTCTCGGTGGAAGTGCAATGACCTTCGATCTCAATCGCGAATTGAACAGACAACTTGCATATCTCGTTGAACTTAGCTCAAGACATAATTTGACATCAATCATAACAGGACAAGTGAGATCCAGAGTCGACGATGTTGGATGGAAGGTAGAGCCTGTTGCACGCCGAACGCTCTTCCATTGGCCTAAGACAATATTAAGGCTGAAATCAACCGTCGACACGAACATCAAAGAGGTAAGACTTGAAAGGAGTCATTCCGGAGATGTTGCTGACAAGCGATGCTATCTAGAGATGACTGAGCAAGGCCTAAGGGACTTCCACTATCAATCAGGGTACCCACGATGAGTCGAGAATTATGATAACATGGACAGATCTGCTGTTTGCAGTATACATAGCCGTGCCCGCTTACTTAGCCAACTCATTACCCACAGTCTCCAAAGGAGGAGGGCAGATCGATCGTGGCTACCGATTCGTAGACGGTGAGAGGATCTTAGGGACGAACAAGACCTTCAAAGGCCTCGCGTTCGGTCTCTTCGGTGGTCTTTTAGCATCGATCGCAATGGAATTCCTTCTTGAGAGAGGGCTCTTCATTCTCGGAAGCCTAGCATCACTTGGTGCATTACTCGGGGATCTCTTAGGCGCTTTCATCAAACGCAGGCTAAAGATGGAGCCTGGTGCACCATTTCCTGTTCTTGATCAGCTCGACTTCATACTCGGAGCCCTGCTTCTGACTTATCCAGTGCATCAAGCCAGCGTAGGAACAGCGATAATTCTTGGACTCTTTACCCCGCCAGTACATCTTCTAGCGAACTTCATCGCATACCATCTCGGAGTCAAGAAGTACTGGTGGTAAGACCTTTAGCCTGATAGCTTGCTTTGGAGCAGTATAGTGGTGTAGTATACCACCAATAGTACTAGCATCAAACCTATGATCAGTGTCAGGTAGGCTTGACGTGGCCTGTAGACCAACCTTACGCTCCTTAGCACCATGTAGAACCCCACAGCTCCCAAGAAATAGAGCATACCAGAAATGAGACTCTCGTTTATTGTTTGCATGTTGAGATTTCCGGGATAGATGAAGGTCCAACCTCGGGCCACAGGCAACATAGTCAATACCCTGCCCGACATTACCTCAACCAGACTGTAGACGCCTCCAGCCAACACAAAGAGTGCGAAGGCCATCAATACTACCGTCATTATCGTCAGAGAAGGTCTGGCTGCCAAGAACCGTGGCAGACGGAATACTCTAAGTCTGAAGGCAAGATTATTGAGGAACCTATTCATCCTCCAACTTTTGCTTCCAACCGTCTTGCTCAAGTCTACCACATTCCCCTTGGAGTATTAGATCACAGTTATAAATTCTTAGAGTCTGGAACCCACAAGCATGTTAGTATCCGACTCAAAGTTGAAATAGTGTTGCTGTGACCATTTGTCAGGGTTGCGACGTTTTGCCTCAGAAGACATATTGCAGTAACTGTGGTCACGAACTCTATGTCGGTCTAGAACTTGAGTCGCCTTTTGAGACGATACATAAACATGGGGGTCTCTGCCCGGGATGCAAGAACAAGCTGGACTTCAACATAGAGGCGATAAAGATAACCCCTATGAACCCCGAACCTTAGCAGCGATTGATCACGGATATATACCCACCCGCAGCATTAGTTCCAATCGTTCAGAGGTGCAAGCATAGTGAAGATTGATGATTATGACGTTCCTGAAGGTCTGCGCTACACTAAGGAACATACCTGGGTCAAGGTGGAGGACGGCAAATGCCGGGTCGGCATAACAGATTACGCCCAGAAGGCCCTGCATGAAGCTGTATTCGTTGAGTTGCCTCAGGTCGGGGCTAAAGTTGAACAGCTCAAGGCCGCCGGAACTTTAGAGTCAGTCAAGGCAGTCTCGGACTTCAACTGTCCAGTCTCAGGCGAAGTCCTAGAGGTCAACGACGTCCTACCTGACAACCCAGAACTTGTAAACAACAGTCCCTACAGCGATGGTTGGGTAGCAGTGATTACTCCGTCAAATCTAGATCAAGATCTGGCCGCCTTGATGGACGCCCAGAAATACTGCGATCTCCTCAAGACGATAATAGATCAGAAGTAAGAATCCCCTTGGTGAGGCGGCTCCCCCTTTTTGAAGGGCCGCACCCACAGCGCGCGCTATTTTAGTTGCAGTCTTCGTAGGCGTGGCCGACGAGAGAATGAAAGGATTCCTGAAATGGACTCCACAAACATCACATGAAAGATCAGCTGGCAAAACACTATCAACCTTTCAAAACTGAATAAGAATGCGATTTATAATAAATCGGTCAGTACCCTTCGTCTCCGCTTCTGAAAAGCCCCGATAGTTGAACTCGTTGATAATTGGCGCGTGTGCTATGCCTATTGCTTAGCTCCACATCTATCGCAGAACTTTGCTTCAGTCTCGATCTCCGCGCCACAGCCATTGCACTTCTTATTCTTAGGTGCAATCTCAGTAAGCTGCCTAAGATCCTCCAGTGTCTTCTTGACTTCCGCTACCCTGTCATCGAAGTCCTTCTTTGAGAACAGTCCAGCAGAATATGATGCGGAAGCATCATCGAGGTCTTTCTGCAGCATCTCCAAAACAGTATTCGTGGGCGAGGTCTGACCGGAATTCGGCGAAAGGGGTGGAATAGAATGGAGGTGCTGGATGTGAAAGCCAGCTCCTGGGCGGTTCCTCATTCTAAGAACAAGCACTAGCATAACCCCCACCAAGACTACCGCTATTGAAATCGCTGCAACAGATATCACAGTAATATTATTCATGGGAGAAATCTGCAGGTGAACTTCGGCAAGGTTCAGAGGACAAGTCAACTCGAACATTTATTTTCCCGCATCAAAATGGATTTCGCGTCCAATAATGCTGTCTCTTTGATGGAAGCAGGCCTCTCAATTCAACTAACCTTAACATTTAGCCATAATCACCCTATAAATCCACACCATCATAGCCACATCGCGGCAGGGCAATCGTCACCAAATCTAGGTTTAGAACCGTTAATATCTGAACGGCTCAAAAAGCGCCCGCCCAATTAGTCAGACGCGATTTTCCAGTTCTTAGGAATCTATAAATAACAGTGAACCAAGCTCCGAATCACTCTTGGAGAAATCCCGACCTTGCCACCTGCCAGAACTGCAAAACAACCGAAGACCGAAGAAATCGAGACCGCCACAAAGACCAAAAAGAAGATACTTATTGTCGCCTTCGGAGACAATCTGACCGCAGGCTATCAGTCACCCGGACCAGGAAAAGCACTGCCCAAGTCCACCCCCTACACCGACCCACTCAAGAGTATGATCGATGCATCCCTAGAAAAGATCGGAAAACTCAGACTCATAGAAGTAACAATCTACAACAAAGGGGTCAGCGGCGAAGCAAGCTCTGATCTGCTGCGCAGAATTGATAGCGACGTAATACCAACCAAACCAAACTACACAATAATACTTGGGGGTTCTAACGATATCGGCTGGGGCACGGAACCTGACGAGATCTTGGAGAACCTAGTACAGATGTATGAGAAAGCAGCCTCAGCAGGAATAGAAGTGATCGCCTGCACACTCCCGTCGGTAGTAGGAGATCAGACCTATATCAAACCAAGACTCGAACTCAACGAGTTGATAACTGACTATTGCTTCGACAACGAGACGGTCTATGTCGATCTGTTCTCCGCAACAGTAGACCCAAAGACAAAGATGCTTGACAAGAAGTACTCCAGCGACGATCTACATCTCAACACGGCCGGCTACCAAAAGATGGCTGAGGCGATATTCAGCCAAGCATTTGTCAAGCTCATCCACGTCTGGACTGTGGTCTAGTATAGGGCACCTATCAGGAACCAAGCTCGAATCGGTGATGTGATTTGGCATTATCAAATGATAGAGAGGTTACCCTGGACCTTCTGAAGAATGTCGTTTCAAGATTCGTGCAGGAACGCAGATGGCAGAAATTCCACGACCTAAAGAACTTGGCTGAATCCATATGTATCGAGGCATCCGACCTTCTGGAGATCTTCCAGTGGTGTACAACAAAAGAATCCAAGATCTTGACAAAGGATTCTGAGAATATCAGATGCCTGTCAAACGAGCTGGCTGATGTCATGATCTATTGTCTGGCTTTTGCAGATGCTCTCCAGATAGATGTGGCAGGGTCAGTCCTCTCCAAGCTTAAGAAAGACGAAAGAAGATATCCCGTTTCCAAGTGTATGGAGAAGGTGCCACGCCGCAAGCACTCAACTGGCAGAAAGACCTAAGATTAGGCTTAACCAAATGGAGGTTTGGGGGAGAGTTTGACCCCAAAGACACTTCCAGAAACATGCCCTGGAATTAACAAATTCATAAGGCCTACGCCAGAGACGATTAATTGTCACAGCTGCGGCAGAAGCTTGGAGATATGGAGTGACGAGACGCAGACCAAATGTGACGACTGCGGAGCACAAGTATCAAGGGAGAATGGTACATCCTGCCTGGACTACTGCGAATATGCTGCCAAGTGCAAGGACATAATCAGCAAGAAAATCATCAAGTAGGGGCCTGAAAGGGGCTTCTAATGTATGCCTTCCCTTTATGGATCACCAGAGTTGAGTTGCTGTAACCCAGACATCCCGGTAACGCGCAAGCTCTTACGATCGCCTTCTGAGTCTTGATCGTCTATCCTTCTGTTTTGCGCGAGAGGCCGGTCTTTTGATCTTCTTGGTCGGCTTCTTTTTGACCTTTTGTAGACCCATTAAATAGATCTTTCCATCGATCATCCATTCCCTCAAGAGTTCGGCCGGTGGTCTCTTCTGCCCTTTTCTGAGAAAAGCGAGCTTTTCAGCTCTGACTTCTTCACAGATGTAGTTTCTCTTCTTCTTCAGTGACTCAAGCTGGGTCTTGCTAGGAGCTTGTATGCATGCGGAGACGTAAGCATCGACTGGCAGGTTCAGCTGCCTTCGCATCTCCTGCATCCGTCTTACCACATCTCTTACCAAGCCCTCTGCGAGGAGTTTCTCAGGCATCTTGATGTCAACGTAGACTCTGCCTTTGCTGAATGCGCCCGGTGTGAAATTCTCAGCCATCTCCTCTCTGAAGTTCACCATGTCTGAGTTGAGAGTGTAGGTCTTTCCAGATAGATCTAAGAGGTAGGAGCCTTTCTCCTTGATTTCTCCGTATACTTCTCCGCCGTCGAGAGTTTTTATGGCGTCAGCAACGCGATTTGTCTCTTGTTTGAAGGCCGGCCCTAGGGCTTTGAAGTTCGGATATGCCTTTAGCTTCTTTAGTTTCTCCTCTTCCTCAACATTAACGAATTCTATCTTTCGAGTGTTCGCTTGGGAGTAGATGATCTGCTCAAAAACGTTGACTGCTCTCTGCACAGTAGGCTCATCCGTGACGACTATTATCCTCGAGACCGGTTGCCTCAGCTTTATCTTGGCAGCCTGCCTCGCACTCAAGGTTGCACCGATCAGCTCCTTGGTTAGCTCCATATTCTCCTCAAGTGAGGGGTCTATCCAATCGATCTTTGGGGCAGGGTAACGGCACATGTGTACGCTCTCAAGAGGCGCAGTCTCCGCAGGTTTGATCATCTTCTGGTAGAGTTCCTCCGCGAAGAACGGTATGAATGGCGCGCTCAATAGAAGCCAAGTCTTCAGTGCGTGGTAAAGGGTTGAGTACGAAGCGATCTTGTCAGGGCTTTCCTTCTCTTGCCAGTATCTTCTTCTGACCAGTTTGATGTACCATCTGCTGAGGTCTTCAACAGCGAACTGTACGAGTGCCCTTGCAGCTGAGTGTATGTTGAGGCTATCCATCTCCTTATGCACAAGAAGTTTCAAGCTCTCCGTCTTGGAGACGAGCCATCTGTCTTCAGGTCTGAGACTGCCTTCTCCGACCGGCGATTTTTCAGGGTTGAATGTATCAAGGTTCATGTAGATGCTGGCGAATGCGTAGACATTCCATATCACCTTTAGATCTCGTAGTGTCTCCCCGACCGTTGCAGTTGAAAAGTTGAAGTCCTCCCATACGGTCCGTTGAAGTTCATAGAGCCTGAGGGCGTCTCTGCCGTATTTCTCCACCACGTCATGAGGTGAGATGAAGTTGCCTTGTGACTTGCTCATCTTCTGCCCGTCTACATTGAATGTGTGGCCATGCATCAGGACACTCCTGTAGGGTGACTTCCCAAATGCGGCCACGCCTGCACCTAGCTGAGAGTAGAACCATCCTCGAGTCTGATCATGAGCTTCAATTATGAGGTCCGCAGGCCACCATCTACAGAACTCCTCCTGACTCCTTGGGTATTGTAGAGAAGCCCATGAGGCGACACCCGAATCCATCCAGACATCTACGATGTCAGGGACTCGACTCATCGATCCTCCACATTCGCAACCGAATTTTACTGGATCAACATCTTGTCTGTGAAGTTCTATAGCGGCCACGAGGTGGGGGGCTCTCTCCCTGAGTTCTTTCTCTGAGCCTACAACAACTCTTCTGCCACATTCTTGACAAATCCATATAGGCAGGGGTGTTCCCCAGTATCGCTGGCGTGAGATAACCCAGTCTCTGGCACCGAGCAGCCAGTCTTTGAATCTTCTCTTTCCAGCCCACTCGGGAGCCCAAGTGATCTTCTCATTCTCATCGAGCATTCTCTCTTTTAAGTCTGTGATCTTGATGAACCATTGCTCAGTCGCCCTGAGGATTAGGGGGGTCTTACATCTCCAGCAGTGAGGGTAGGGGTGTTCCACTGTCGATGTCTTGTAGAGCAACGACTTGTTCTTTAGATCTTCAACTATCTCTGGGTTAGCCTCAAAGACGTACTTGCCTGAATACTTACCGGCTTCCTCGGTGAATCTTCCAGCTTGGTCGACTGGACTTACGACTGGGAGTCTATTCTCCTGACCAACCTCAAAGTCCTCTTCACCGTGGCCAGGTGCACAGTGAACACATCCAGTCCCCTCCTCCATTGAAACGTGTTCCTTGCTCAAGACGACTCTGTGAGAAACCCCGAGATCAGGCTTGGACTGGATTGTGACTTCCTCAAGTAGAGGCGGCCGATATCGTACACCTTTCAGCTTCTCTCCCTTGAAAACCTCTATTACCTCTTGAGGATGCTCACCGAATACAGCCTGCCGCCTTGCCTCGGCTAGTATGTAGACTTCATCATCTATCCTGACTCTTGAATAGTCAATCTCAGGATTCACCATGACCGCGAGGTTAGCTGGAAGAGTCCAAGGAGTTGTTGTCCATATGAGTATGTACTCATTATTCTTACCATCTACTGGGAATTTGACAAAGATTGACTGGTCTCTTACAGTTCTGTATTCATCCGTAACTTCATATCCGGCTAGGGCTGTCTCGCAGCGTGGGCACCAGTGAACGACTTTCAAGCCTTTCTGCAGTAGACCCTTCTCTTCGGCCCTCTTTATTATCCACCACACGGACTCAATGAAATCATTTAGATATGTTAGGTAGGGTCTATCCCAATCCATCCACACCCCGAGGTCTTTGAAGACCTGTGTCTGGATTCGAGAGTTCTCTTGCGCGTAGCATTTGCAGGCTTCTATGAACCGCCTTATGGTTATGGACTCCTCAATCTCCCTCTTGCTCTTTATCTTGAGGTCTTCCTCAACCTTCACCTCTATTGGCAACCCATGGCAGTCATAACCTGGCTGATCTCTAACATCATAGTTCAACATTCTGCGGTATCTGATGACACTATCCTTGAGTATCTTGTTCCAAGCTGTGCCAACATGTGGTGGATTAGTAACGTAGGGTGGCCCGTCAAGGAAGTAGAACTTGTCTCTGCCGTGAAGTCTCTGCTTGACCCTTTCATAGATTCTGGCGTCGCTCCACCAACCCAAGATCTTCTTCTCAAAAGAATGGGGAGAGTAGTTGTGTGGTATCTTTCCAACAGCGGGCGCGGTCAATTCCAGCAGCTCACACCCATAAAGTCGATAGGGTCCTTATATTTTAGCTTCAGAAGGAACTCTTTATCTAGCCATAACACAAATAAGGCGCATTCAAACCTCCCGTTAGCATTCGTGAGGAATATTCGTTGTCTACCTCCAAGGCCGAGTTCTTGAGTTCGGCAGGCAAGTCCCTGAAGGAAGGGATCACTAGAAGGGCGCACGACCTCAGGTTCTCGCTTTCAAGAATCTCCAGAGCGTCCTACCTTAACTTCCTATGCATAGCAGCTATTGTCTTGGCAGCGGCTCTTCTCCGTTCTCTACCCTTAAGATGGGGTGCTTATCTCTCAGAATTTGACCCCTACGTCCAGTATCGACTGACAGAGCACATCGTGAACAATGGTTTCACCTCGTTCTTCACTTGGCACGACGCCATGAGTTGGTATCCTTGGGGGCGAGACATGGCAACTCAGAACTATCCAGGTCTGGCCTTCACAGCAGCTATGCTGTACATGTTCCTGAAATCGATCGGTATCCAGGTCTCTGTGTTGGAGCTATGCGTATTCTTCCCAGTAATTCTTGGAACCGCTACTTGCGTTGTTCTCTATCTATTCGCTAAGGAGCTATGGGGTCGGGGTGTGGGAGTATTTGCAGCACTGTTTCTGGCATTTAGCTCATCACATATCTTCCGTACATCTGCCGGCTTTTTCGACGACGAGACTATAGGAATATTCGCGATGCTTCTCACATTCCACTTCTATCTGAAAGCTACATCAACTGACAGATCATTCAGGTCGAGCGTAATCTATGCCCTTCTGTCTGGGGCTTCAATGGCTTATCTTGCAGGTGGATGGGGAGCGTATAGATATCCGATGTCACTGCTGGCACTCTTCTCAATAGTTCTTGTGTTCTTCGGCAGATACTCCAGCCGTCTGCTCTCAACCTACGGAATCAGCTTCGGCCTTGCATTTCTAGCCATGGCGCAGCTTCCTCAGATGGGGTATGCCGCACTAAAGGAATGGTCAACTCTGACAATTCCAGGAATCTTCGTGATACTCTGCGGCTATGAATTCTTCCGAAGAGCCAAGACTAGGACGATGAAAGTCGGAGGAGCAGTGGGTGTCTTGCTGTTCCTTGTAGTAGCGGCCGTTGTGCTTTGGCAACATGGTCTAATTGCGCAGCTTGGCGGCAAGTTCTGGACAGTTCTTTATCCCGCAACGAGGGTTGACATGCCGATAGTTGAGTCTGTCGCTGAGCATCGTATGGCCACATGGGCCTCCTTCTTCCACGAGTTCGGAATGTTGACATTGCTTGGAATATTCGGATTCTATTTTGTAGGTCAGCGTCGCAGGGACAAAGATC
>Ga0315294_10010234_pt1 | contig 10289 bp, 8 predicted proteins | sample YL17G13_40_MG_FD_203626 | JGI IMG/M metagenome (GOLD analysis project Ga0315294, IMG submission 203626) | Sediment microbial communities from Yellowstone Lake, YNP, Wyoming, USA - YL17G13_40 | ecosystem: Environmental > Aquatic > Freshwater > Lake > Sediment | place: USA: Wyoming | collected...
GGCGGAGGGTGGGGTGCTGGCAGAGTTCTCGGGTATAACCCTGAGTTCTTCGGAACTGACGGCTGATTTGGCTCACCAGTCGCTGGCAGCCCCGGGCAAGGTGGAGGTCGCCGGCCCACAGTTCAAATTGGAGGGCGAGAATCTCACCTATGACCTGCTGAGCCGCAGCGGCATCCTTCTCAACCCGGTCGGGGAGGTGACTTCGGCCCCTTCGCGAGCCAAAAAGGCCCAGAACTGGCCCCTGCTGGTAAGGGGAGAGAAGATAGTCCTCTCATACAACACGTTTACCCTCTCCCAGGGCAGGTTTACTCTGTGCGACGCCGAAAAACCTCACTTCTGGCTCAAGGCCAACCGACTGGTGATTGCTCCTGGCAAGAGTGCAACTCTTTATTCCGGCAGCCTGTCGCTTTACGGCCACGACTTAATTCACTATCCAAAATACACTTTGTCCCTCAAAGGGAAGCCCCAGTTGCCCGTCCCCATAGTGGGTTTCAACAAGGGCTGGGGAGCGCACGCCGGCTTCTCTGCTCCTCTGCTAGGGGGCCGAGCTCAGGTTGCGGTGGCCAGCAGGGGAGGTCTGGTAGGCAAGTGGGGCGCCGGCGGAGAGGTGAAGTTGGGCAGCGGCTCGCCCCTGGAATGGGAGGCCGCCGTGGGGCGCAGGGAAGATGCGAAGGACCCCTTCAACAGCGCCCTGCTGCTGAATCTATACCCGCTGGTCTTCCTGGAGACCACAGAGGGCAGGCTGGGCACCCTGACGGCGACACTGGGCAGGATAGAGGAGTTGCCGACCCGCGTTCTTCGGAATAAGGCCGGGATAAGGTGGCTGGGTCCCGGAAAAGAGGTGGCTTTGGGCGACGCCACCTTGACCCTGACCCCCCAGTTATGGCATAATTGGTACGCAGGAGGGCAGCAATATAGCGTGGCTGCCCTTGAGGTGGAGTTGAAGTCGCGACTGGGTCCTGGAAGAACGCTCTCTCTGGCCTATGTGCACAACGCCGTAGGAGGAACGACCCCTTTCCAGTATGACGACGTAAACATCAAGAGGGAACTTCGACCCGGGTTGGAATGGAGGTTGGCCCCCAAATGGGGGGTGGACTTGGCGGGAAGATATGATGTGGACAAGGGCGAGTTTGCAGATGATTCGTTCACGGTCAACGCCATCCAACACTGTCTCACCTACTCGTTGGAGTGGCGAAAGGCCAGGGGGCAGTTCAATCTGTCCGTAGGACTCTCGGCCCGGGAATGACCGAGCAACGAGTTGAGAAAGTGCTTTTCGCACGATCGCCGGAGATGCGCTGGGTTCAGACAAAGGTGCTTTTGGGCCGTTGCAGCAAAAGCAGGAACTGGTTAGTACGCTTGTTGAAAAGTAAGACAACATCCTTTATCCCATGGCAGATATGCGTCTGTCACCGGACAGGCAGGAGGAGTTGCTCGAACAGTTTGAGGTCGTTGAGCGCGAGAGGATTGGGGTCGGGAAGCACGAGGAGTTTCACGAGCTGCTGCACCACCTGGAAAAGATTTACCTGGAGTAATTGGCGGCGCGAAAGGCGCCGGGGCTTAAACTGCGGCCATTTCTGTGGTAAAATAGTAAGGAACGGCTCAGTGGGATAGGAACGGCGAAGATCTTCAGCCAAAGTCATCAAGAAAAATGAGCATCTTACAGAAAATCTTTGATCCAAATGCGAAAGAAGTGGCCCGGCTCAAGGATAGGGTCACCGCGATAAACGCCTTTGAGCCGCAAATGGAGCAGCTCTCCGACTCCCAACTGGCAGCCAAGAGCGGGGAGTTCAGGAACCGGCTGGCCGAGGGCGCCAGCCTCGACGATTTGCTGCCGGAGGCCTTTGCGGTGGTGCGGGAGGTTTCGGTACGGACTCTGAAGATGCGCCAGTTCGACGTTCAGTTACTGGGCGGAATAGTGCTGCATCAGGGCAAGATAGCCGAGATGAAGACGGGTGAGGGAAAGACCCTGGCGGCGACCCTTCCCATTGTCCTTAACGCCCTCACGGGCAGAGGCGTCCACGTGGTCACCGTGAACCCTTACCTGGCCCGGCGCGACGCGGAGTGGATGGGGCCGATATATGAATTCCTGGGCCTTTCGGTCGGGGTCATAGTTCACGGGCAATCGCGGGAGGAAAAGCAGGCCGCCTACAACTGCGACATCACTTACGTCCATAACACCGAGATAGGTTTCGACTACCTGCGGGACAACATGGCGCTCAGCCGGGAGTATCTGGTGCAGAGGGAACTTCACTACGCCATCGTGGACGAGGTGGACAGCATCCTGGTTGATGAGGCCAGGACGCCGCTGATAATCTCCGGAATGGGGACCAAGCCGACCGAACTCTATAGCAAGGTTGACCGTATCATCGCCTCCCTGACAAAGGAAAAGGAGTTCACCATAGATGAGAAGGCCAAGACTGCCATGCTCACGGAGGAGGGCACTCCCAGGGTTGAGAAAGTCCTCGGCATAGACAATCTCACCGACCCGGAGAACCTGGAGCTGGCTCATCACGTGAACGCTGCCCTGAGAGCGAGATACTGCTACAAGAGAGACGTTGACTACGTGGTCAAGGACGGCGAAGTGGTCATCGTGGACGAGTTCACCGGCCGCCTCCTGCCCGGAAGGGTATATGGCGAGGGGCTGCACCAGGCGATAGAGGCCAAAGAAGGGGTGAGCGTAAAGCAGGAGTCGCAGACCGTAGCAACCATCACCTATCAGAACTTCTTCCGGCTCTACGAGAAACTCGCCGGCATGACCGGCACTGCCAAGACCGAAGAGGCGGAATTCGTCAAGATATACAACCTGCCCGTGATCATGGTGCCAACGAACCTGCCTATGGTTCGCAAGGACCACGCCGATGTAGTCTATAAGAGCGAGGAAGCCAAGTTTCGGGGGCTCACGCTTGAGATTCTTGAGACTCACGCCAGGGGCCAACCGGTGCTGGTGGGAACCCGTTCGATCGAGACTTCCGAGCGCGTCTCGGCAAGGCTGCTTCCGGACCGCCTTCAAACGACGGTTCTTACCGTCCTCTTGCAGGCGCGGCTGAGAAAGTCTAACGGCCTCGATGGAGATACACAGCGCCGTTATCGGGAGATCCTTATGCGTCCCGTGGATTCCCTGACTCTGGGTGCGCTGCGGCCGATTGCGCGAGCGCTGGACGTTCCGCCCGATCCTCTGGCCGCTGACAGCCTCAAGGAAGTTCTCGACCTGGGAGAAGGCGACGGCGAGGTTCTGGCCGCCGCCCAGAAGGTTCTCTCCCAAGGGATACCTCACAACGTTTTGAACGCCCGTCATCACGAGAAAGAGGCCCACATTATCGCCCAGGCGGGAAGGGTGGGAGCGGTGACGGTGGCCACCAACATGGCGGGCCGAGGGGTGGACATCGTCCTGGGTGGCAATCCCGCGCAGATCACCCCCGAGGGGGAGGTGTCCGAACGCGACCATGAGGAGTGGCAGGAGGAGCACAATCGGGTGGTCGCGCTGGGCGGGCTGCACATCACCGGCTCCGAGAGGCACGAATCGCGCCGCATAGACAACCAGTTGCGCGGACGTTCGGGCCGGCAGGGCGACCCTGGCTCCAGCCGCTTTTACCTATCCTTGGAGGACGAACTGTGGCGGCTCTTCGGAGGCGAGCGCCTGGTTTCCTGGCTGGGGGCCTGGCCGGAGGAAGAGCCGATCGTGCACAAATGGATCTCCGCCGGAATCGAGAACGCCCAGAAGAAGGTGGAGGCCCACAACTTCGAGATTCGCAAGAGCACCCTCAGATACGACGACGTGATGAATACGCAGCGGGTGCTCATCTACTCGGAGAGAAGAAAGGTGCTGATGGGCGCCGACTTCCGTGAGACCTACCTCGATTTTCTCGACAAGATAGTCGAGCACAAACTGGCCAAGTATGCCAGCAAGGAATTGCACGCAGAGGATTGGGACCTGGCCTCGGCCTATAATACCATCGCCGCCATAGGGCCGATCCAGCAGTACCTCAGCCTTGAAGAAGTTGCGCAGGTGCGATCGCATGATGCGACAGAGGAGATGCTCAAGGAAACGCTTCGGAAGGCATACGAAGCCCGGGAGGTAGAGGTCGGCGCCGAGATGATGAGATCCATCGAGAGGTGGTTGCTCCTCCAGGTCATCGAGAACCGCTGGATCGAGCATCTGGAGACGATGGATTATCTGCGCGAGGGGATCGGCCTGCGCGCCTACGGCCAGGTGGACCCCATCGTGGCATATCAGAAAGAGGCCTTCGGCATCTTCGACGACCTGCTGGCCGCCATCCGGGACGAGGCTGTGCACATGATGTTCCTGGTGCAGGTTGCGAAGCAGCCGGTGCGAGCCTCCTACCGGGTCGTATCCACCTCCGGCGGCGACGACGGCGACGGGGCCCAGCGGAGAAGCCGGCAGAAGACTAAGAAGGTGGGCCGGAACGATCCCTGCCCCTGCGGCAGCGGGAAGAAATACAAGAAATGCTGCCTGCTGAAGGAAGGGGCAGTGGCGGAGTAGTTCGCGCCGCTGCAGGAAGAAACCCTCAAGGGCGCTCCGGGAAGTGATGCACGGGGGAAACCACACCCCCTCGCCGAAGCCTGGTATTGAGCCTGTGAGCCTCCCGCGCTATCTTTAACCAGCCAGGAGGAGATTCCCGGTGGGAAACCGACCTGGCGAGGCGCAAAGTTGCAGAAGCCTTCAGAGATTCAGACAGGGCTGGGACACAGCCTCGACAAGTTCTTCCCCGACGACGCCGCGCCTGCGAAGCGAGCCATAACTCTCTCCGGGCTGAAGGGAGAGATCCTTTCCTTCCAGGTAGTTTACAGGTTCCTGGGGGACAAACTCGGTCCAGATCTGATCCTCGAACTATCCGGCCCGCTGGCCGATTGCACGCTTCAAAGGCAGGTGGGCCTGGCGGCCGTCGAACACCCGACCTACTACGAAAGCCCTGAGTCGAGAATCGGGAAGGCTCCCGGATATTATCCGGACCCGCTCCTGCCCGCGGAGGCATACCCGGTGCTGCCCGAGCAGACCCGCGCCGTCTGGATCACCGTCAGCATCCCGAAGAATGCCGAGGCGGGCAGCACCGACCTCGTCCTCAAGCCCAAATGTGGCGACAAGGAATTGCCCAATCTGAAGGCAAGGATCACGGTCGTTCCTGCGACGCTGCCGAAGCAGGAACTGCTGATGACGCACTGGTTTCACAATGACTGCCTGCTCTCGCAATATCGGATTCAGGCCTGGAGCCGCGAACACTGGGCGATCCTCAAGCCCTACCTGGAGAATGCTGCGGCTCATGGAATCAATACCATCCTGACGCCGATATTCACGCCGCCCCTGGACACGGACATCGGCACCGAAAGGCCCACGGTCCAACTGGTGGACGTGATCGTCATCGGAAAGGACGAGTACAAGTTCGGGTTCGGGAGGTTGGAGAGATGGATAGACCTGACCCGGCGCTGCGGAGTGACGCATTTCGAGATTTCTCACCTGGCGACCCAGTGGGGGGCCAAATGCGCACCCAAGATCGTGGCCAAGGTGGGAGGCAGGGAGCGCCGCATCTTCGGGTGGGCTGACTCCTCCACCGGAGCGCGCTATCGGAAGTTCCTCCTCCAGTTTCTTCCCCAACTGGTCCAGTGCCTGAAGCGCAAGAAGGCCCTCGATAAGAGTTTCCTGCACGTCTCGGACGAGCCCACCAAGAACGACTTGCCTCGTTACGCTCAGGTTCGTGAGATGCTGCGGCAGGGGGCGCCCCAACTTCCGGTGCTGGATGCGCTTTCGGACCTTGACTTCTTCGAGGCGGGACTGGTGGATCGGCCCTGCTCGGGCACGGATCACGCCGGGCCGTTCCTGGAGCGGGAGGTCCCGCATTTGTGGTGCTACTATTGCTGCGGCCAGACGAAAGGGGTCTCGAACCGCTTCATTGACTTCCCCTCAGCCAGGAACCGCATCCTCGGTTGGCAGTTGTTCAAGTTCGGCTTCGAGGGATTCCTGCAATGGGGCTACAACTACTGGTTCACGGGGAAGAGCGCGAGGCTCGTTGACCCGTTTTGCTTTGCTGGCGGCTATGGCAGGTGCCCGCCCGGGGATAGCTTCATGGTCTATCCTGGCGAGAAAGGCCCCATAGACTCGCTCCGCTGGGAGGTCTTCCGAGAGGGGCTTCAAGATATGCGAGCCCTCAAACTCCTGGCCGATCTGAACTCGCATAGACCTTCCCGCCGGGTGCGAGAACTGCTTGCGCTGCCGGAGATCCCTTCGATGTTCGAATATCCGAGGGACCCGGATTGGATCCTACGTAGTCGGGCCGCAGTCAACAGGGATATTGGGCTGCTCGGTGGCAAGATTTGAAGATTGGCCGAGTTCCCGCTTCAGGCTCTTCCTATCGGTGCGAGCCCGTCGCGGATGTCCTCCCTCTTTGTGCCTTGGGCGCACACGAGGTGCGCCCCTACATTACCCCAGGCAATCGCTCCCTGGATGTTCCTGTAGGGGCACGGCATGCCGTGCCCCTACGACCTCGCCACCGGCTCCCCGGGGGCTTGCGTCTCGTCAATGTGCGTAGGCCCACTTCGTCCGCCGTGGCGAGGCACGCGCCCCGGCCGATTCGCAATCGGCGGTTTGGCAACCGTCCCATAATCCGTGAAATCCGTGAAATCCGCCTCCGCCGAGGCTACGGCGGACAGGTCGGTGGTTGCTGTATCTTAGTCACCCAGCGCGGGTTCAGAGCATCTCTCCCAATCTTGCGAACACGTCCCGCGCGAAGCGGTCAATCCGTTCGGCCACGAATCTTCTGACCTCCAGCCTCGGATTTCGTATCAAGGGAGTGAGATCCATCGCGTAGATGAGGGCGGAGGTCGTATCGGTTCCGTGAGTTTCGTGGTAGGTGGCATTAGCCCTCCAGCGACCTAGAGTTGCCAGGTCATATCTCTTGCCACCGGCGATTTGAGACTCGAAAACCCCCAGCAAGGAAGAGGCAAGTTCCTCGTGGCCGCCAACGTCCAGCGCCACCTTGTCCGCCTCGAACATCCAGTCGAGGTCCCGCCAGGCTTCGCAACCATACAATTTCCTCGGCTTCGATTCCTCATCCAGGCCCCTGACGGCCTCTATCGTTCTGAGGGCGACGGCGACGTGCGTGTCGTGCTTGTCGGCGAGATTGTGGGTGTATATCACCCATGGTTTGGCCGCCTCGATCAGGGTCTTCAAGTCTTCCACAACATCCGGGTTATCGGCGTCCTTGACCGCCGCGCTCGCGTAGTCCAGCAGGGCCACGCCACCGTACTCGCCCAGGGCGGCGGCTCTCTTCTGTTCCTCGCGCCGCACGACATGCATTGCCTCGTCCGAGTAGTTGGCATAGGCGCCCGCGCGGGGGCTGCCGCTGCCGTCCGTCACCGTTACACCAAAGAACCAATTGTCCTCGCTTTGAAAGGATTGTAGAATCCCATGATAGGCCACTATCTCAAGGTCGTCCGGGTGCGCTCCTATCCCCAGGTGGGTCGTCCTGTCCAGCGCACGTTCCGTCGAGGTGTCGCCGGGAATGAATATCTCCGCGCCTGAGTTTCTCAGTATCATAGTATGATCCTCGGGACTCAATCCATATAGTGGATGCGCTCTCGGTTTTCCGCCAGGAGCCGAGAGTTGTACTCGTCGCCCCCGTCGAGATTCGCACTCATGAAGACGGGCGGACTGACGCCCATTTCTACCAGTTTGGCCACCGTTTCCGCAACGAGGGCGTTGACGATTGCGCAGCCCGTGACCGAGGACAGGGGACCAACCCTCTGGGAGAACCCTGGGATGTCCACTGCCGCATCGCCGGAAGGCGCTCCATTGTCAATCACAATGTCGCAGAGGTCGGCCAATTTGTGCCCCGAAGGGTGTCGGCTCTCCACACTTTGCGTGTAGGCAAGGGAGGTGACCCCAATCATCTTCATGGCTCGTTCCCGCGCGGCAAGAGCCATGTCAATGACAACGGGGTTCCTGCCCGAGGTGGAGGCAATGATCAAGACGTCGCCACCCTTGGCAGGCGAGGAAGCAAGCAATTCCTTCCCCAGTCCCAGAACTCGTTCCAGCCGAGAGGTGGTGGTGATCGGCCGGACGAAGAGGTTCATCCCGTGTGGATAGATGGGATTGACCAGCATCAGCCCTCCCGTGCGATAGACGAGTTCCTCGGTCAGGATGAAGGAGTGGCTGGCGCCGAAGGAGAAGATGCTCCGCCCGCCTACGACGGCGTCCGCAAGCAGGTCGGCAGCTTGGACGATCCTTTCGTGCTCGACCTCGAGGACCCTGCGCAGGGCCTCGATTGCCTTTTCAAAGTATGCCTTGGCCGCCACGCTAGAACCCTCGCTTGTTGAATTCGGCTTTGCTCTTCTCATAGAACTCGGTTCCCCCCTCGCGGTTGAGACTAATGAAAACACTCGGCGGGTTGCCCGCAGCCGCCATCTTCTCCATGACTCGTCCCCATATCATCCATCCCGCAACGATCATGGCGACGCCCGAAACAGGCAGCAGTTTGAACTCATAGCCGGGTATCTGCACGGCGGCATCGCCGTAGGGGGCGCCGATGTCTATGACAACGTCCACGACTTCGAACAGTCTCTTGCCCGAAGGGTCGAGCGACTCAACCCGCGAGGTGTATTCCATCGAGGTGAAACCGATTGTCTTCACGCCCATCTCTCGGCAGGCCAAGGCAAGTTGAATCGGCCCTGCGTTCCTTCCGGAAACCGAACTGACCAGCATGACGTCGCCCGCACGAAGGTTGCTGTTGCGCGTCGCGCAGCGAACAAATTCGAGCTTCTCATCAAGAGGCTCGGGGCGGGGCCGGTCTTTCAGGCAATCCGCAACCGGCGCGTTGACGGCGAAGTTGAAGGAGAAGGGCTGCACCGCCGCCAGGCCTCCGGCCCGATTGATGAAATCGCCCTGGTTGCCGTGGCCCAGTTCGGCGCAAAAGACAGCTCCCTTTTGAGTCAACGCGTCAGCGACGAACTCCGCGGCTCTTTCCATCGCCGGCAATTGGCTCTTTTCCAGGTGATCCAGAATGCCGCGCACTGCCTTCAGATACTCCAGTGGAATCATGGCTCGCTCCCCATTATCTCCTTTGTGGAACGAAAGAGGTTGCTCCTGAGAGTCTCCGCATCAGTCGCCCCCAATTCCTGCAGAGTGATCAGCGCAACCCCGACGACCTGCGGCATGGGCGCCAGCACGGGCTTGAGACCCGGAGCAAATCCTTTCGCCAGCGCGCATAGATGTTGCCAATAGACTCTCGATCCCCTGGCGACCCCTCCAATGCCCACCATCACGTATTCCTCTTGGGCGATGCCAAGCCGATCCACCAGGTCCCGCAGTGTCTCAGCAATGGCTGCGGCTGCCTCCTCCAAGATCGCCTTGGCAACGCGGTCGCCCTTTTCCGCCTCGGCGTTCACCAGCCCCGCAAAAGCGGCGACCTCCGCCCTGTCGCGCTCGCCGTGCATGAACGGAACGAGACTCGCGCCGGACTCATCCCCTTCCTTGACTCCGCAAGCGCGGTAGATGGGCGCGGCCAGCGACGTTCGGTGACGAGGATGCCAGCCGGACTTAGCGGCGGCGCGCACCGCGAGGTGACCGATCTGATACCCGCCGCCATAATCGCCCAGGTTCGGGCCCAGCCCATCCAGGAACAACTCCCGCCCGTCTCGGGTCTTGCCATAGACAAATGCGCCAGTTCCCGCCAACGTCACCACACCGACGCTCGCCCCGACGAGGGCAAGGGCAGGAGCATACTCTCTTACCCAATGACGCTGAATCGCAGGGGGACTACCATTCTTCTGGAACTCGAGCGCCAAGAAAGCGGGCGCGAGTCTGACTAGGTTCGTGACATGCAGTTCCTCGCACACAATGCCGCCCAACGCCTGACTCACTGCTCGCTTGACTGAGTCCGCGCTACGCCCACTTCCGCCACGCCCGCGGCCGCTTTCGGGATCGGCGAAATCACAGTGCCCCCGATTCAAGACGATCCCGTCGTCCCGAACGAGGATGGCTTCACACTTCGTGCCGCCGCTGTCAATTGCCAGAACACACCGCATGCTCAATTCAATCCCGGTGAAATCGCGGACTTCCCGCCCAACGATTCTCTTGAACTGAGCATCAGATTACACGCACTGCACAGATTGAGGCAAAAGACCTGCGGCTTCCGGGGACAGTTACCCGTGTCCCTTGGGACATAGGTAACTGTCCCCCTCTCGTTTGGCCTTGAGTCCTGACCCTCTCAAATCTGCGGGCTGGATTTCTTGAACTCTTTGACGGTGCGAAGGCAGACGAACTCGGTAATGCCCGTCTG
>Ga0315294_10010235_pt1 | contig 10289 bp, 8 predicted proteins | sample YL17G13_40_MG_FD_203626 | JGI IMG/M metagenome (GOLD analysis project Ga0315294, IMG submission 203626) | Sediment microbial communities from Yellowstone Lake, YNP, Wyoming, USA - YL17G13_40 | ecosystem: Environmental > Aquatic > Freshwater > Lake > Sediment | place: USA: Wyoming | collected...
ATCAGGTAACCTAGTAAATAACCATCTAAGTAACCTACTAGATAATGGGTTAGGTAATATAGTAGGTGACCTGGTAGGTGAGCTAGGGGATTAGGGGGTAGGTCACCTAGTAGGTAGCCTAGTAGACAACCTACTACACTACCTACTAAGTCACTTAGTAGATAACCGAGTAGGTCAAACAGCCCCGAGACTTATTAAAAGAATTTTACCACGAATGAAACGAATTGCGCGAATTACACTAATAAAACAAAATTGAATTTAATTTAATATTGGATTTTTATGACTGATTCATATTAGTGGAATTGGTATATTTGTGTTATTCGTGTTCGGATTTATTCTTTATCTTTGGATACTTAGTGTTTTTATCCAGCTCCCGAACTTCCGCCACCGCCACCGCCCCCACCCCCGCCTGAAAATCCACCGCCGGTTGCCGCTGATGATGAAAACGAATTCATCATACTGGTAAAATTACTGGCAAAGCTTTCAAAATGTCCCATCCCTTCCGCAAATGATGAAATCGCGGTTGGTCCAGTGGTTGTCGCTGAATACCATACAGGAAGTATCAGCACTGTTCCTCGCTCCAAAGCCAGATTAGTAATATTTTTCAAGAACTTTTGCGCCACGCCCAAAACTACTGCATAAACAAAGTATTGCTCCCAAATTGGCAATAGAGTTATTGGCGCGTCTTTAATCGCGGAAAAATCGGTTAAAAATTTGCGGAAATTTTGCCACCGTTTTTGTTCAAGATAAGCCGGTTCGCTCCATCGCAGTATTGAACGTCCGACAAAAACAAAAATAAAAAAAATAAAAACACTGACAACCATTGGTAAAATCACCGATACTGGACCCGGTATCGCGAATAGCGCTTTTAACCCAATCCCCACTAAAATTAAACCCAAAATAATCGACGGCAAAATATAAAGCAGATAAGTATTATAAGCCTTAGAACTAATCGGGTCGATTAAGCGGATACCCAGTTCTTTTTCCCACCAATCTCTGGTCTGTTTGAAAAGGTCGTTTAAAAATACCTGAAATCCGCTTGCGTGTTTTGCTGCATATTCTTTGAGCGCCTTGTCGGTCAAAATTACGCTCGATTCGCCAACCTCTTCAAAGAAGAATTTGACTACTTCCTTATTTACCTGCTCAAGCATATCAACCTGTTCTGGTTTTTCTAAAATAAACTGATAATGCGTGTGATGTCCTTCTTTTACTTCCTGCACCGAAACAATTCCTTTGACACACATATCAAGCAGGCTCGCAAACATAGCACGAAAAGTCGTTTGATTGATTGTTGTCTTTTCCGGTTTCTGGTGTAAAATCGCCGGCACTACGATTGGCGGAGCCTTACGCGGCGGCTCGTGTTCATACTGACCAATGTATTGAAGTTTTGGCTCCCGACCATATTTGTTATAATAGATTAACAAGAGCGCTAATGGAAAACCAATCATCAAAAGTATTCCCAGAGGCAGCAAGATAAATTTTCTCAGAGATGAGATTAGAAAATTATGCTTTTCTTCGGCAAGGATTTTTTCGTACCTTAACTCGTTCTGCTTGGCAACCTTGGTAAATATTGATTGTGAAGCAAGCATTCGCACTTCTAAAAAAGTGTTAGCTGGAATATTTATCTGCTGAATATTTATCTGGTCTTTTGCATCGTTGAAGAATAATGTGCCGGGTTTAGACTGAGAATGGACATAGACCTTAAAAAGATTTGGGGATGGTGCAGGCAGGAAAAGCGTTATCTCGTTATTTGATATTTTTTCATGCTCATCTTCGATAACTTTCCAATAGAACTCGGCAACATCCGCATACCGCTTTACCCCGCTGACAATCGTATAATCGAGTAAAAATGTTTTAGTCTGATTCTCAGCTGAATATCCCCAGCGGATATATAATGACTTTGAAGAATTGTTCAGCTCGGTCGGTTGTATCTGCTTCCAGCCAATATCCGTCTTTTCTGAAAGCTGGTTTAAGATAATATTTTCCGCGCCCTGTTTCTTCAAATCAATAAATGCCCAGGAATAAGAACCGGTAAAATCATAAGTCCGCTCCTGAAGGACTCGGACATTACCATCCGAAGCAAAATAAATATTTGTCCTGATTTCCGGATAGAAATACGACTTGCCGAAAATTAATAAAGGTAACAATAATATAAGTAGTAAATTTTTTCTTGTCATTTTTTTAATAATAATATGTTAATCGGGTTATGTCAAGTTATGTAAAAATCTTAAATTCATAAATGTGCCTACTCGCGAATAACTTATACTTGATGCCTGATTGGGACTATTTATTAAAAACTAATCATTAATTCATAAAGGACACAGTGTTCGTTTAACTTTTCTTTCTCCACAATGTATTCTACGGTTTATTTCCGACAATCCGTTGCTTTATGTTTTTGTATCAATTCGCTTAACAATCAAAGTGCATTTTGTAACAATACCGGCGATTGCGCCAATCGCGACTAATGCAGGTGCAAATAAAGTCATTGCTGCTACACCCGCAACACCGATTGTTAATGGAATTTCAAGCAGTGTTCGATCATCCTGCTTGATGATAATTCTGCGGACATTTCCCGCCTGAATTAATTCTTTAACTTTTTTAACCAGTTCCGCACCTTCAATTTTGATTTCTTCTCTTTTAAAATCTTCGGGCATAATTCACTCCTTTATCTAAGAAAAATTCTAAATCCGAAACAATATCAAAATTTAAATATCGAAATGTTTAAAAACAATACTAATATTTATATTTTGGTCATTTGAATTTGTTTCGAATTTCGATATTCGTATTTCGGATTTAACTACGCTTATCTCTGTGTTCTCTGTGCCTCTATATCTATATTTATTTCGCGTACACTTCAGCACTGCCAAACACAACGTGCAATTCTATCAATAGGTAATTTTTTGTATCGGTTTGTTTTAATACTTCTGACCGGTAGGTGTTTTCGCCGAATCCGACCATCGATTTATCCGGCATTCGGGCGCTGCCAAACGCTGACGACGCTCGGATTTTTATCGGCATTGCCGAATCAATTTTTATCTCCGAACTGCCGAATATTGTATTGATTTCAATTCGCGTGATGCCTTCTTTTAGTTTGTATCCGGTCAGATCAATCATGCCTTTACCGAACACGACATCATATTTACCCGATGTGCTGTCAGTCTCAATTTTCTTCTCTTCAAATATTGCCTGCTGCGGTGTTTTGCGATGCGACGGACCGGTCATAACTCTGACGCCCAACCAGATTAAGAACAAACCGAAAAGTAAAGGGAAAATCGGAATGCGGGTGCCGAAAACAGCATTGATTATGATAATCACTCCAAGAATAACTACAACTACTCCCCAAAATATACCGCTGAATAAAAAACTCATTCTCATGTTTCTCCTTTCTCAAAAACTATGCTTTATCCTAAAATATAATTCTGCGTTTGTCAATCTAATTCTTTTTATAATAGACAGGAAAAACTTACGCTCTGTTGTTTACTCTTGACAAGGATTAATTGTTAATCTAATATCAAATTGGAGAAAATCTTAGAGCGTAATCATTAACACAGCTCTGGGGAGTAAATTATGCTTAAAATAATTGGTGTATTTCTTTTGGTCACCATAAGTTTTTTATATTGCCAGACTAAAATCAATAATATTAATGATGCTGATACGTTTGGTTATTTTTTTCTTGATAGCGACACTAATGTCGTGGGTGCGCCGGCCTTTCACTGGGTATCAATTTATAACCGCGGAACCAGAATCTCTGGGCTCGCTGATGATAATGTCAAAGGACCAGTACCTTTGGGGTTCAGTTTTCCATATTACTGGGAAAATATTAACAATGTCTATATCGGTTCAAACGGTTATATTTCATATGGTGATAATTTTTTATCCGCTTTTCCGTTCCAATCTTTGCCGTCAGTTTCAAGACCGAACAATATAATCGCGCCATTGATGTCAGATTTGGATTTTTCCGCTGGCACTCCTTCATGCTGGTACTGGACCAATGCCCTTGATAGTTTTATTGTCGAGTTTGACAGCGTGCAATTCTGGTCATCAGTCGGTTTGAACAGCTTTCAGGTAATTTTTTCTAAGCGAGACAGCGCCATTACCTTTCAATATCTCAAAGTAAGCGGAGCTCCTTATGGTGGCTGGAACGCATTGAATAGTAACTCGGTTGGTATTGAAAACAATATCGGTAATATCGGGCTTGCATACTTAAAAGATGGTCTGCCCGTTTCCCAAACCCTGCACGACTCACTCGCAATCCGTTTTATCCGTACTGTATCAAGCTCTTTTGAGATGCACGACGCCAAGATTATGTATACTTTAAATAAGCAGTCGGGTGCGGTATTCGTCAACCCCGGTACGACAATGAATATCTGGACCAAAGTCAGAAATACCGGAAATATTTACGAAGATTGGTATTCGATAATTGCCAGCATTACTGACTCGGTCGGAAATCCTGTGTATTCCAGTATGGAAGATATTTTTTGTCGGGTACCGGGAATGGCTGACTCGATCGTGTTTGACACAACATGGATACCTTCGACTACTGGCCAATATTGTCTTGAGACACAGGTTGCTTTAACCAGTGATATGTGTCGGTGCAATGATACGATGCAAGTCGAGCTCAGGGTTGTCAATAATAATAGCGAGCTTGCCTATGATAATGAGCCGAATGTTTTCTTTAGCTGGAATCGTCCGGCTGGTTTTGCCAATCAATTTGTCCCGCCGCAATATCCCTGGTATGTCAGAGGTGCAAGGGTTTATGCATCTGCCCCTTCGCCAACTGATATTACAATTAAACTTTTTGATGATAACGGTCCGGATAATTCACCCGGTGACATATTGACACAAGCTACGGCGACCATTACCAATCCCAACTGGTATTTTATCCAATTCTCGGATCCGGGAATAACTATTAGTGATGGTTCATTTTTCATCGGAGTAACTTCCACGATTGCCAATCAGTTATCATTTGGTTTAGATACAATCCCGCCGTTTTCCCACCGCCTCTGGGAGTATACGGGAACCTGGAATCCAAGCCGCTATTCATTGTCTCGTGACCTCTGCCTGCGCTCTGTGACATTCGTCGGCATCCAAGAGCAAATGGGCATGAACCCGGTTTCGACCCAACCAATAATCATCCCTAATCCGTTTAACAAGAATGCGGTCATTCACTTCACTAACCCGTTGCGCCAAAATAAAACTTTGCATATATATAATACAACCGGTACCATCGTCCGAACTATTGCTACTAAAGAAGAATTTGCAATTTGGGACGGCAGAAACGATGCCGGATTACGTCTGTCTAATGGGTGCTATTTCGTATACTTTATTGACGAGCCAACGAAGTCTTTACACAAAGTGATTATCGCGCGATAGTATTTCTCGCTTCACGTAATAAATTATTCAGCCATTGCATTGTCGGGGTATTACACAGTTGTTTAAACTCTAAAAGTTTCTTATTAGTCCAATTTTTGTGAATATAACTGTCTTTTTCAAGCGTATCTAATGGTTGATAGCGCATCGCATACGGATGTGCATTTAACGATATAATCAAACTCGCCCGTTCCTGAGCATCTTCCGGTGTGTCAGAAAAGCCATAAATACAATAAATAATTACTTTGTCTGCTGGTTTTATTCCGTAATTCATAAGCATTGCCAAAACATTTTTTAAAGTTTCTTCGTTTTTAAGACTATCAAATGTAAATCGCCAACAGACAAGATTCAGTTTATTTAAGAAAAGTTCGATATGCCATGGTTCTAACAATCTCGCATCTAGACCGTGAAGAAAATCAACTGCCAGCAGCGCGGAAAGTTTTTCACAAGAATTTATAATATGTTCTTTTGAGCAGGCTAAGAAATTAGGGTCTAAAACAATCGGTGCCGGAATAAAATCATGGATTTCCTTTGTTTTTCCCTCAACCAGCGGTACAGAACAAAACTCGCAATTACGGATACAGCCGCGTGATGTATAGGTTGAAAGATACTTGCCCGGTTCAGAATCAAATCTTGCATTCAGTCCGATTTTAGGTTTAATGCCGGTCTTGAGAAAAAGATAATCAGTCATTACCGAAGCAGCCGGTCCGCCGATTTCAACCTTTGTACCAGTCGGAATTTGCTGCACCAGTTTTATCATGGCAGGAATGTCCCATGTGTATATCGTGCTTATATATATCTTATCATATTTATTAATATTTTTTATATCAACCCCTGCTTTAATAATATCATGACCGTCCCGCTTAAGTCGGTTTGCAATCTTCTCGCAAGCAAGATTATAATCGCTACTGCAGTTTACTATTAGAGCCTTCATTCAATTTCTCGCGCCGGAAAAGTTTGAAAAAACTGTTTTAGCGGAAGGTCAATATCTGGTGCAGTTTCAATTGAGACACTAATTGAATTTCCTGCGTATTCTCGACACCGTTTAGCAAGAAAATTTTTGCGTGAGTCTGATAAAGAATTACTGATAACATAGATTTTAAGCAGGTTTTGTTTTTCTTGAACGATTTGATACTTTTTAATTTCCTTATTTTTCTCAATTATTGAAGTAAAAAATCCCGCTCTTAAAAACTGCCCATTAGGTGCAACAATTAAGTCGCTGACTCGTCCGCGTGTTATTTCGATTAATGGAAATCCGCTGCCACAACTACATTTTTCTTTGATTAAATGACCCAAATCGCTGGTTTTATACCGTATGAACGGCATAGTGTAATTATCCAAATCAGTAACAATAATTTCATTATCCACTGCAAACTCGATAAAATATGAATCAGTAAAAACATGCAAACCTTTGTGCGTTTTACATTCTTGGGCAATTGCGGGAAATTCGGTCGTGCCATATAAATCGAAAACTTCACCCTGAAATGTTTCCTCGATAAATTTACGTGCCGGTATAGTCAAAACCTCGCCTGATAGAATTATCTTTTTCGCAATAACCCCTTTGATACCCCATTTTCGGATATGAGTTCCCAACGCAATAAGCGTTGATGGATAACTATAGATTAATTTAGGATGGTGTCGTCGAATTTTATCTAAGAATGTCTTAATAATCTTCTCATCCGGTTGAAATTGCTCTTCCAATGCTTTAGGACAACATAATGGGGTTCTGCCGAATGATAATAATGCGGCATCTAAAACCAGTCGTTGTGTTAAGTAAGAGAAAGATTTGTTTTTCTTATCGCGCAATGGCACCAATAGCACCCACGGTTCGCCAATCTCAATTCGGGCAAAATCAAAGATTCTTAAGTTTCTTGCCAGCTCTAATGCAAAGAAATCTTTATCAACGTAGAAATTGAACGCGGGTCCGGTCGTACCCGACGTTGTCTTTTTTATTAATTTCCTTTTTGGTTTAACCGCTACCATCCCGGCGTCTTTCAGCTCTTGTTTTGATAACGTCGGGATATCTTTTAATTCTTGGAGGTTTTTGTTATTAAACTTTTCTTTATAAAATGGAATGTTTTTGGATGTATAGTCCAACAGTTTCTTGATTTTATTGGACTGGATAATTTCCAATTCCGATTTTGGCAATGTATTGTTCTTTTTTAGCTGGTTATAATAATCCAAAAATGGATTGTTAAGTATCTTAGCAATGTTTTTAAGTATTGCTAGCCGGTTAATCATTTTTACTAATCCATGCTTTGACAGTTTTGATAAACAAAGATTTCAATTCTTTTGGAGAACTGATTGCTTCTGTGATGCGATTTTTAAGAAATCTGGTATTGCCGGATAAACTTTTTATATTGCAGGTCTCGGCATATTTAAATATCTCCCTGAATTGATTGTGCAGTTCTTTGTAATCAGGTAATACTTTTTGTTTAAAAGTCGTTGTTCCCGGATACGATTTAAATATCGCAACCGAGATCGTAGCATGATTTTTCTTCCAGACATTTTTCATCATTTCAAAAGTCTGGTTTAAAGTCATTTTGTTTTCACCCGGCAACCCGATGATAAAATCGGCATGTAATTTTATCCCAGCATTTTTTATCATTTTCATTAATGCTTCAGTTTCCGCAATATTAATGCCTCGTTTGGCATGGTCTAAAATCACTTGCGACCCGGATTCAAACCCGATACATAAATTTTGACAACCAGCCCGTCTCATCAGTTTAAGAACTGCCAAATCAAATTGCCTGTGAATATCGGCTCGAGCACAGCACTGCCAGTGAATTTTTAATCCTTTATCGAGAATTCCGTTGCATATAGCTTGCATCCGTTCTGGGTCTAAGGTAAAATTGTCATCCGCAAAATTATAATCTCGAATCCGATATTTTGAATAAAGATAAATAATCTCTTCTACAACATTTTTAACCGAGCGGAACCTTACTTTCTTTTTCCAGATTATCGGCGAAGAACAATATGCACATGAATAATTACACCCGCGGGAAGTGTGAATTTGCCCCAAAGCTGTTTTAGGATAGTTTTCAATATCTATTAATAAATCCCGATTATTGTATGGTACATCATCTAGATTTGTTATCTCTGGTCTTGCTTCGGTTACAATTATTCGACCGTTCTTCTTAAATGCTATCCCTTTCACATTGACTAAGTCGCTTTTATTATGTATTCCTTCAACAAGCTCCAAAAAGGTAATTTCACCCTCGCCGTGTACTAAATAATCAAAGTACGGTGTTTTCAATATCTGCTCAGGCATTGCAGTCGGGTGAATACCGCCGACAATTATTGTAATTTGTTTATCATCTTCTTTGGCAGTTCTGGCAATATCGATTGCTGATTGTAAAGCATCAGTCGGAAATCCAAGTCCTAAAATATCTGGCGCGTAACTTTTTAATATACTTTTTACATTAATAATCGTATCACTGGAAAAATCCGAAGAAATAAAACTTGCATTGTATATTTTTACTTCAAAACCGTGCTTTCTTAAGAATCCCCCGATTGATAATAGACCCATCGGAATTAGTATTGGAAGCTTTCTTGGCAGTACAGATTGTGGGGCAATTAAAAGTATTTTCATTGGTTTTGTCATTCAATAAGTCCTTTTCTTTTTGCCAAGCTTTGATATATAAACTCAAGTTGACCCATCATCTGTTCAATGGTAAAATACTTTTTTACCCGTTCCTTTGCTGCTTTACTCATCCATTTTGCTTTTGCCGGATTTTCTAAGATTTCGATGATTGCCGATGCCAGTTCATTGGCATTATTTGACTTCAGAAGTATCCCAGTCACCCGGTCCTCGACTAATTCCGGAATACCGCCGACTCTTGATGCAACAACCGGTATACCAAAAACCATTGCTTCCAGAATCGACACCGGAAGACCTTCCGAATTAGTTGTAAGCACAAAAACTGTAAGATTTGACAATATTTGTCTTACATCTTTCACAAAACCGCTCATTATGAAATACGAAGTTAATCCAAGACTGCTGATAAGTTTAATGTTTTTATCAATTGTACACCCGCTACCAGCTAAGACAAAATTCGCTTGAGGAAAACTCTCCAAGATTTTAGGTGCGGCTTGAATTAATAAATCCTGTCTTTTAAACCGATTTTGTGCTGCAATCATTCCAATCATAGGCAGTTGTCCCTTGTTTTGCCTTTCTGTATTTACCCATGTCAAATCTATTCCGTTATGAACAACAATTATTTTATTTTCAGGGATTCGGTCTCTTTTTATCAGAAGTTCTTTTCCTTTGTGAAAAACTGAAATATATAAATCGACCCAACGCAAAGTTAATCGATCAAGCCACGAATGAATAGGTTTGCGCCAGCTGTCTTCGGTTCGCTGACCGCTTATTATAATCGGCGTTCTTGCTAATTTAGCAGCAATTCTACCACCGATATTAGTCCAAAATCCATACAAGTGAATAATATCAATCTTATTTTTTTTCAAGAATCGGGATAATTTAATAAATGCCGAAAAGAAATGAATCGCATTTGTTATCTTAAATAATACAATTTGTGCCCCTCGCTTCTTTGCTTCGTTTAAAAATTCGCCGCCAGGGAAGAATGCGCCAATAAATACCGCAAAATGTTGCTGGTCCACTCTATCTAGGAACCGCAAAATCATCGTTTCAGTCCCGCCTATATTAGTTCCGGCATTAAGGTGCAACAACTTAATTCTGTGCATTTCTTATTTTTAAATCTTCGATTAATTTCTGAATCTTTGTTAAATTAATCGTATCTTTATTCTGATAGTTGAGTAAGTTTTGAAATGATTGTATCGCTTTATTATATTCTCTTTTTTGAGTATAGGCTAAGCCGAGATTATAATAAATATGAGACGGCTGATTCGTTAAACTTAATGCAATTTCAAACTCTTTGATTGCTTCGTCATATAAACCT
>Ga0315294_10010236_pt1 | contig 10288 bp, 9 predicted proteins | sample YL17G13_40_MG_FD_203626 | JGI IMG/M metagenome (GOLD analysis project Ga0315294, IMG submission 203626) | Sediment microbial communities from Yellowstone Lake, YNP, Wyoming, USA - YL17G13_40 | ecosystem: Environmental > Aquatic > Freshwater > Lake > Sediment | place: USA: Wyoming | collected...
TAACCGCAAGGTAAATTTTCTTTAGAACGATTTTTTACGAAACTGATCATTTCGGCTCTAATTTTTTCTTTTTCTGCTTTCGTAGCTTTTCTGCCACTCATTCGTTTTTTGTGTTCAGGATACTTCACGCCCGCTAATTTATATGCTTCGAAAATATCTTTAAAATAAGAATGGAGGTTTATTTTAAATTTTTTTTGAATTTCTCGAGTAACAGGGTATTTATTTTGTTTGACACACATTTTTATATATTGAATAACTTCCTGTCTCATTTTTCGTATTATTGTCTCGGAATTAAAATTTGGGAAAGTCGAGGCAATAAACTTTAAATCTTCACCGAGATCACTTTTTGGAGGAATTATTTTTATAATATCTTTATGAAACCAGATCTTAACATTCTTGGGAACCTTGTTTTTATATCTCGGATGGAGATCTTCCGCAGTCGTGATAATAATCCCGAAAGGACTCTTCAGTTTTCTTACATATGCTTTGATTTGATTAATAGGATTTTTTGGAACTAAACGAGTGGGGAGATAAGAATTTTTACGGAATGCTTTTAATTCAATAGGTATGAGATTGCCATTCTTTTTTACAACTATATCAGGACCAGTTTTATTTTGTTTTGAGATTATTTTATAACCACGTTGCCCAAGAATATATTGAGCAATTTTTAATAATCTTCTTTCTTTTTCCAATCTCCAAAAGGCGCTAAATTTTTCTTCCTCCAAACCTGCTTTCTTAATAATTTCCTTTATTCCTCCGGGAAAGTAAGTTTCTGTACCGATGTTAAATTCTCTTCTCAGCTCATGTATGTCCGGAAAATATCGCTCATTTTTTACTTTCTCTTTAACGTATGACAGAACAGCTTGTTTTGTTTGTTTTCTCTCTTCTTTAGTTCTTGGCCCAAAATGAGGTTCAAATTTTACTCCTGCACATTTATATGCTTCGCGTAAACTTTTAAAATAACGAAATAAAGCAATCCTCAATCTTGACTCTATTTCTCTTCTCGTAAGTTGTATTCCTTTAGTATTCTCTATTCTCATCAAATCTATAATGGCTTTCTTAACGATTCTTTCTTTTTCTATTCTCCCTTCCTTCCAAAAATTACTCCGTGTATACCTTAATCCAGCATATTTATAAGCTTGAGCAATATCTTTAAAATAAGTATGTAAACCTATTCTAAATCTTCTTTTAATTTCTAAAAACCCCGGATAATGACCTCTCTTTACGGTATTTCGAATATATTTAGCAACTTTGTATCTAGTTGTTTTTATCTCTTGCCGAGTTAATTTCTTCATATTTATCTTCATTTTATCAAAAAACTGACTTCTCAGCCAGCTTTAATTCTATCGCGGGGATAGGGTCTTTCAGTCTTTAAGACATTGATATTTGCTTTCTTTCATTATTTCTTCTTTAACCCCATCGGGATATATTAAAATCAAACTTGAAATTTTAAGTGGGCTTTTTGGGGCATACACTATATCAGTGTGAACTGCATTTTGAGGATCTTCAAAACCATTTACTCCTGTAACTCCCCCTAAGTGGTTGCTTAAGCCGTAAGCCCAGTGGAAACCTGCTTTTTCATCTTCCAATACATTACCGGTAACTACAGCTTTATCATTACAACCTAACCCGAATTCGGCTATGTTCCTTCTTCCTCTATCTGAAAAGAAAAATTTCCTTTTTCTTTCCGCCATTGGTCCTTTTCCAGTTACTTCTACTATTTTATTTTTATTTATTTTTAAAACTATAATCTCGTTATTTTCTTGAATTGGAATGTAACCTCGAGTTTTGCTTGCCCCTAGTCTTGCGTTTTCTCCTTCATAAGGAGCGATAAACGCTTCTCCGCTGGGGAGATTGATCAAGGGAATTTCTTCTAAAGCTTTATCTGGATGGCATCTGCCATCGTCTTTTCCTGCTTTTCTATTCCTCAAATCAAAATAAAATTGATGGCCCGTTGAAAATTTAACTTGGGCTCCGACCGCTTTTTCTAGTTTTGAAGCTAAAATAGAAGTCTTTTTGGCAATTTCATTATAATCAGCGGTTAATGCAGTACTTTCCATTCTTTTTGAAATTCTAGGCATACTGGCTATCCTTAATTGACCAAATTTTTTAGCAAAATTGGTTAGTGGAGCGGTAGCTGAATATTCAGTAAGGGCTACACATATATTGATTTCTTTTAAAATTTCTTCAATTTTAACTTTCTTTTTCTCGATCTCTCCAAATTTAGGCAAAGGGGCATTATCTATTTCGGTAGCTTTATAGGAAAGGATGGGATATATTTTCAACCTTCTCTTTTTAGCCAATCTTGAAAAACCCTGATGCCACTCTTTAGCCATTTTAAATCTCTGAACCCACTCTTTATTTAACTTTAGGTTGCCGTGAGGCAAGTCTTGAATTATCAGTACTTTTTCTCCAAGTTGAGGATCGAAAACATCTATAAGCAATTTATCTAAATTAAAGTCCATCTTATATTTTTCTTATCTTCAAATTGAATTCCTCTCTAAGATATTTTATCGGTATTGAACCTGCGTTCAAAATAATTTCGTGAAAGAATTTATCAGAATATTTTTCTCCCATTTTTTCCTGAATTTCTCTTTTTAATTTTTTAATCAAATATTTTCCAATTAAGTAGCTTAATTGATAAGAAGGACTTTTTGTATATCGTTTAACTTCGGCAATAGCATTATCTTTTTCCATATTTACCTGCTTTGTTAAAAAATTAACTGCCTCATTAAAACTTATCTCACCAGAATGAAGTTTAATATCAATAATTATCCTGGCTGCTCGCCATATTTCGTCAAGGGTTTGGATAAATCTTATCTCGTTTGTGTTGCTAAAACCAACATCTCTCATATATTCTTCACAATAATGCGCCCATCCTTCCACCATTTCAGTGGCATCTGCCAAAGTTCTTACTAAAGAAGTATTTTTAAATCCCCAGACAAATTGGAGGTGATGACCAGGGTAGGCTTCATGTACAGAAGTATTAAAAATTTGAGTGTAGTTGTGTTTTTTTAATGTTCCCTTTTTTATTGGTGGCGTAATAATATAAATCCCTACTTGTTCTTTGCTAAACTTTGGAGGGCAAAAATAAGCGGCAAAGGGGGTTGTATGAATTAAAAAAGAGGGGGTTTCTTTTATTATAATTTTTTCATTTTTTGGTATTTCCATTAAATTGTGGTCCAGTATAAAATTTCGAGCCTTAGTAACAATTCTTTTATATTGTTTTATAATCTCCTTAAAATCTTTTAAATGCTTCTTTTTAATTTTTTCTTCTACTTGTTTTACGGTAAAATTTGGGTTTATTTCTTCGGCAATCTCTTTTAGCTCTTCTTTGTTTGCTCTCAGAGCTTTTTCTCCTATTTTTAGTATTTCATTTTTATCTAAATTTAGATTTCTAATTTTAATTAATTTTTTAAAATTCTCTTTTCCAATAATGCATTTATCGATAGATTTTGGTAAAACTTCTTCCTTTAAAAAGTTTTTGTATTTTTCAGTGGCTTCAATTGCAGTGTCTATGTTTTTTAAAAATTTATTCTTAAGAGATTTTTTAACCCTTAGGGGCTTCAGATTTTCTAAAAATAATTTAAGACCTTCGCAAGAATCCATAGCCATTTTTGTCCAAAGTTTATAAGGTTTCGAAATCCGTGTTTTGGTTTGCTCAAATAAAGAAGGAATGCCTTCTAAGGCCTTATTTATTACGCTTATTATTCTCTTACTAGAAATTGTCTCTCTGTTTAATAACACAAAGAGAATTGAACCCATCCCCTCGGCAATGTCGGGATCAGACTCCCACATTTTAAGTTTCTCTAGATAAAATATTATAATATTAAGATTATGGATAATTATTTTTTTATCTAGCTTTTCTTTTTCTGTTAATTTTTCTGATTTTATTTTTTTAAAAATTTTAAGATATTCTTTAAAAAATTTAATATTCTCTAAATATGCTTTTTTGCTTTCATCTGACCATCGGCCGTCGTATTTATGCAATCCTAAAAAACTCCCATACTCTGGGAATTTTTTTACAAAAGAATTAAAGTATTTTTTAACTAATTGTTTAAATTTTTTATTTTCTGTTATCATTTTTTAATATTCTGAGCTTGAGGTAATTTACCAAAAAATTTCTGATAAAGTTCATTAATTAATCCATCCTGTTCTTTCAAATCTAAAACTTCTCGACGAATCCGAGCCTTCTCTTTCCTGATAAACTTTCTTATACTCTTGGGAAGTCTCTTTCTCATAATTCACTTTCCGTTTAATAAAATCTTGGCTTAAAATCCAAATTCCAAAATCCAAATGACAAATAAATTTCAAACGACTAAATGTCAAATTATTTTCAAAATTTAGATTTTGGGTTTGATTTGACATTTGAACTTTGGTATTTGATATTTTCTGGTTATTCTCCTTTAATCACCGCCAAAGGAATTAATTTCGCCACTTTTTTTGATAAACCAGCATTATGGACAACATCAACCACCTGTTCCACATCTTTATAAGCCATTGGCGCTTCTTCGGCAATCCCTCCCAGGCTCCAGCATTTAACAATAATTCCCTTTGATTCTAATTCATTAACTACTTCCTGTCCAGAAACCCGCCTCATTGCTTCGTGACGTGACATGGTACGACCTGCGCCATGACAGGTGCTAAAGAAAGCTTCCTCTCCTTCTTTTGCCCCAACTAAAATATAGGAGGCGGTTCCCATTGAGCCAGGAATGAGTACCGGTTGTCCGGTAGATTGATATTTTTCTGGAAGTTCAGGATGACCTGGAGGAAAGGCTCTTGTTGCCCCTTTACGATGGAGAGCGACTTCAGTTTCTTTCCCATCAATATTATATTTCTCTTTTTTAATAATATTATGAGCCACATCATATAATGCCACCAATGGCGAAGCTTTTTCTCCTAAAACTGAGTTCCAGGCTTTTCTAACGAAATGAGCTATCATTTGTCGATTAGCCCAGGCATAATTAGCAGCTGATGCCATTGCTGCAAAATATCTCTGACCTTCAGAGGAGTTAAAAGGAACACAGGCAAATTCTCTATCTGGAACAGGAATTTTATATTTCCCCGTCATTAAAGGAATAAATTCTCTTAAATAATCAGTACAAACTTGATGACCGAGACCCCTTGACCCGCAATGGATCATTATTACAACCTGATCTTTAAATAGCCCAAAAGCTTTAGCTACCTTTTCATCAAAAAGTTCTTGGACTTTTTGAATTTCCATGAAGTGGTTGCCGCTGCCCAAGGTCCCAACTTGATCCCGACCTCGATTTTTAGCATGATCTGAAACAGTTGAAGCATCGGCCCAATCCAATCTTCCATTTCCTTCACAATTTTCCATATCCTCTTTCTCGCCGTATCCTTTTTCTACTAAATACGGTACTCCTCCTTCCAAAATTTTATCTACTTCACTAATTGATAATTTAATTTGCCTTCCCTTGCCCAAACCCGATGGAACTTCCTTTTGAATTTCAGTAGCTAATTTATCTAAATTAGGTTGAATTTCTTTTTCCGTGTATTCTGACTTCAGCAATTTCATCCCGCAATTTATGTCGAATCCGCAGGCGCCGGGCGAAATAATGCCATCGGAAGTTCTTATCGCGCCCACAAATCCTATAGGCACGCTGTAACCCTCGTGCATGTCGGGCATAGTTATTCCGTATCTTACTATCCCCGGCAAGGTACATCCATTTATCAATTGAGGTATTGATTCGTCGCGAAATACATCTTCTAACATTTTCCCCGAAGCATAAATTCTTGCCGGAACTCTCATATTTTCCCTAAAAGATTTAGGAATTTCCCACAACCAATCATTAATTTTTATAAAGTCTTCTTTTTTCATATTTTCGTTTTATCAGTTTTTAAATCCCAGAGTTTATTTTTAATACTGCTTTCTGTCCTTTTAAGATGATCGCAGCTTTCTCCTATGGCATGGGTTAAAATATATTTATCTTCCCATTCTTCCCAAAACCTCTGAAAAACTCTTTTCATATTCTTTGGCCTTTTCCATCTTAATGCTAATTCTGCATTTCTTAGTTTCCTTTTAAGTACCAAACAACCTGGATAATACAAAGATTTGATAAACTTCTGGGCCTTTTCTCTATTAACCATAATGTTGTAAATGTTGTCTCTTGTGTTCCTATTCAATTTTTTTCTCTCTCCTGTAATTCTTTCAATGGCATTAACAAAGTATTCTTTTAATTCCTCACTCCTAACAGTAAAACTAATAAAGGGAAGCCCTTTAGCTGTTATACCCACGCTGCCATCTCCATCAATTAAACCTCTAATATAATCTTTTTCACAAAAATTACTTTTAGGTAGCGAAACAGTCTGGGATTTTTTACCATACGGAACTCCTAATTTATTAAGCTCATTTCTAAATCCCATATTGCATATAGTTAAGGTATAGCTTTTATACTCTTCTTTGAAATTAGTATCTCTAATTCTGGTCCTGATGGAAGAATAAATCGAAGGAAATAATTGCTTAAAAGATTTTAATATATGCAAATCCTCTGTACCCAACTCAATGTCTAGCCTCCCTTTATTTCTTTTTTCAAAAGGCTTACTTAAAGTCCCATCTGTTTGGACAAAACCAAAAAAGTAAGCATGTTCGGGAATTTTAAGGTTTATATGCTGCATATCTGTTTATTTTAACTTAAATTTTCAAAAAATAAAAGTGGCTACGTTAAACGTAGCCCAGAAGAATTTTAATTTTACAATTTTTATTTAAAAATTTAAGGTTGAGATTAGTAACCGAAAAATAAAAAATAAAAAACCGCTAATTATTGCTGATCCGGGAATGGTAAAAATCCAGGTAAAAAATATTTCAATAACCTTTCGCCAATTCACCTTGGCTCTCCGTTCAATTGCGCCGATTCCGGTAATGGCCGAAGAAATAACCTGGGTAGTACTCAAAGGAACGCCGGAAAAGCTTTGCAAAATAATAATTATGGCTGAAGAAATTTCAGCTGAAAAACCGTGAACCGGCTGTATTTTATAAACTCTTCTTCCCAGGGTTTTAATAACATTTTGTCCCCCATAAAAGGTGCCCAAAGCCATAAAAGTGCCGGAGCCCAGAATCACCCAAAGAGGAACTTTAAAGTCATGTAAAAAACCGCCGGCTAAAAGAGAAGCAGTTATTATGCCCATGGCATTTTGGGCATCGTTCATTCCATGGGAAAAAGAAACAGCTGAGGCGGAGAATATCTGGCCCCAGCGAAATGTCTGGCTTATTCTAAAGGGGGCAATCTTTGAAAAGAAAATTTTAATTAGCCAACAAAAAGCCAGAATAAAAAAAATACCGAGCAGAAAACCGGCTAGGGGAGAAACGATCATCCCGATGAAGGTTTTAATTAGCCCCCAGGCCACCAAGGGTTTTGTGCCGGCCACAACTATTGCCGCCCCCATTAATCCCCCGATTAATGAATGAGTAACCGAAATTGGAATGCCCAGATTGGTAGAAATAACTGTCCAGATAATTGCTCCAATTAAAGCAAAAATTAAAAGGGGCTGAGAAATTGCTTCCGGCGCAATAATTCCCTTGCCAATTGTCTTGGCAACTTCGGTGGAAATAAGGGCGCCGACAAAATTAAAAATGGCTGCTAAAAAGATGGCTTGTTTAAGGGTAAGGGCATGGGTGGAAACGCTGGTAGCAATGGAATTGGCACAATCGTTGGCGCCATTCCAAAAATCATAAATCCAAGCGAAGATTACAATAATTATGATTGAAAGCAGGGAAATCATTATCTGTTTTTAATCAATATGGATTCAAAAATATTCCCAACATCCTCGCAAAAATCAATGGCGTTTTCCAGAGTTTCGTAGATTTCCTTTAGTTTTATTATCTCAAGGTTGTTTTCCGGACTTTTTTGTGGTTCGCTGAATAAGCTTTTCAGGGCATTACGGTTTATTCTGTCTCCTTCATTTTCTAATTCATTTAAATTCTGGCAAAGATAATGAAGGTCGTTTTGATATTTCCTTACGTTCCTAATTTTCTTTACCCCTTTGTTTATTTCCACTATTGCTTCTTTGATAACCTTGATATATTTCTCTATATACTGAGGAAGGGGGATGGAAACCCTATAAATAACCATCCTATTTACCGCTTTTTCAATGCAGTCCATAATGTCATCCAGTTTCTGCCGTAAAAGATCAATGTCTTCTCCTTCCAAGGGAGTGATAAAACTCTTTCTAAGATTATCTATAACATTATGGCCGATGTCATCGGCTTCCACTTCCAGTTTTTTAACCTTTTCTGAAATTTCTTCTAGTCTCTGGGGGTTAACTAAAATTTCATCCAAAAGCACGGACACCTCCATTAGTTTTTCAGCCTGTTTTTCAAAAAGAGTATAGAAAATTTCGTCTTTAGGAAATAAATTCATATTAAATATCAAATAAGACGGTAGCTTGCCAGCTACCGTCTTTCCCTTGTTTTATTTCTAACTCATGATAGGTTACTGCTTTAATGTCCTCGCCAAATCTTTTTACTTTTTTACCGGTTAACTCACCTTCTAATTCTGTATCGCTGAATTTATCAAATTTAACATTATTGTAAACCTCTCGATTTACTTGGGTTAAATAAAGTGTCTCGCTTAAAAAATCAACCAATAAAACCGCCAAATCAAGAGAGGTTGCTTTAATTTTTCTTCTTACTTTCTCTTCTGGTTTCAAAATTTCTGCTTTCTGGCTCTCTCCCATAGCAAAAAGAGTGTTAAAAAAAAGTTCTTCTTTGGTTTTACCAAAAACCCTAATTTTTAAATCGGCTTTATGTTCTAAAATTTCGTATTTTTTCATAAATGTTAGTTTTTAATTCTTTTTGAAGTTTAAAAGAATTACAATGTTTTAATAATCCTAAATAGGATTGAATGATGCGGTTAAGTGATTCTTTTGAAATCTTGTTTTGTCGCAGTTCTTTAATTTTCTTTCCTATTTTCCGAAACATCCTTCTATTGGTTTTTGTTCGTAAAATTCGGTGATGCGGAAAACTTATATAACCTAAAAAATCAATACCCTGATGATGTTTCCTAATTATTATCTTATCAGGACGCAATGATAACTTCAATTTTTCTTTTAAGAAACCGCTAACTAAAGGAACTAATTCGACTAAATAATCGCTATTTTCTCCTAAAATTGCGAAATCATCACAATAACGTAAATAATATTTAACTCCTGTTTTGTGCTTAATGAACTGATCAAGTTCATTTAAATAAATATTAGCGAACAATTGACTGGTAATATTGCCGAGTGGCAACCCTTTTCCCTTTTCTTTTTCAAAACTTTTAATAATTTTCTCCAAAAGCCAAATAGCGCTATCGTCTTTAATTTTCTTTTTGATAAGTTTTAACAAAATATCCTGATCAACTGAATCAAAAAACTTCTTAATATCACATTTTAAAATAAAAATATTTTTACGATTATTTTTGCTTAGTTTACGACAGAATTTTTCTAATCTATTAACAGCCCGATGCGTTCCTTTACCAATCCGGCAGGAATAAGAATCGGAAATAAAGACAGGGTCAAAAACAGGGTATAATATTCTAAAAACTGCGTGGTGCAAAACCCTATCTTTTACGCAGGATTTGTGAATCTTCCTTAATTTTGGGTCTTGGATATAAAATGAGGTATAATAAGAGTGCCGATAAGCCCCTGTCTTTAATTCTTCATGAAGCTCAAAAATATTATCTTCTAAATTATATTCAAATTCTTGAACATCCGGTCTCCTGATTTTACCTTTTCGGAATTCTCGCCAAGCCAAAAATAAATTTTCAAGAGAAATTATTTCCTCAAAAACATTATGGCAAACTCTTTTTCTTTTACCCCCCCCCGACACCTCCAAATTTGATATTCCTCTGGTTCATAAAATTTGCGAGTTTTACAAAAAGATTTATTTAATTTCTCCCAAAATACCAAAAAGAGACCGCTTCGGAATTTACTTAAAAATAGAAAAAATTTGTCTTGAAATTATATCTCTAACAGTTACTGCCGCTCTAGAATCAAAGTATAATAAACTCCCGATGTTGAGTTCTACCAGAATAAAAATTGAGGTTTTAAAAAGATTAATCAGAATTGCCCACGAGTTAAGTATTATTGATAGGAAAAAATATATAATTTTAGAATCGGATTTACAGGAAATTTCCAAAATGACAAATGGCTGGATAAAATACTTGAAATAATTTTAATAGAAATCGTAATGATTCTAAATAAAGAAATCCCGTAAATCAGGGATTTCTTTTCTTGAAACTTCTCGACGGGAGCGCAGATTAGCGTTGGAGTTCTCGGGATTGCACCA
>Ga0315294_10010237_pt1 | contig 10288 bp, 18 predicted proteins | sample YL17G13_40_MG_FD_203626 | JGI IMG/M metagenome (GOLD analysis project Ga0315294, IMG submission 203626) | Sediment microbial communities from Yellowstone Lake, YNP, Wyoming, USA - YL17G13_40 | ecosystem: Environmental > Aquatic > Freshwater > Lake > Sediment | place: USA: Wyoming | collected...
TTCAGCGCAACAACGCGCGGCTTAATGTTCGAGTCGAGTTTCGCGGCGAGAATTTAACTCTCTCGGAATGGGGACGCCGCTTCGGTGTCTCAAGCACAATGATTGCTCGTCGCATTCGCAACGGCTGGCCAATTGAGCAGGCGATGATTACGCCATCCGAGAGAGCACCGAAGGCCACCGAGGCCAAGGAAGCCGTTGCGAAGACTGCGGAGTCGATGTCGCCCGCGTCGGTCTGATGTCCATGTTGGCCGGCGGCGCGATTGGGCGCCGCTGTTCTGGAATCGATGAATGCAAACCATCCTAACCGGCGAACTCCTGTTCTCCATCGTGCTCCCGTTCGAGTTGACCAACGGCAACGACGGCCGCGGATCGAAGTGGTTCAGTTCCGCCAAGCTCCGCGAAAAGTTCGAGCGCGACTTGCGGCTAATGGGATTTGTGCGAACTCCGTTCGATGTGCCGGTCGTCAATCACGTCACGCGGCTGTTCGGCAAGCGGCAACGAGAATGGGATTCGTCCAGCATCGGTCGAGGTTCATGGAAGGAAATTGAAGATGCTGCCGTGGCCTGCGGTTGGTTCCACGACGACAGCACGAAGTACATCAAGCACACGTTGTTTTTTCAGAAGCGCGGACACGGGAAGCCGGAGACGTTGGTTGAAGTCTTCGCGGCGGGCGAGGAAACGGGCGGGAAACTGTTTTAGAAAGGCGGCGAGTGATGGGAAGCGAAACGAAAATCCAGTGGACCGCCAAGCTATTTTTTGATTCCGCAACGCAATACAATAAAACGAGCCAGCCGGGTGTTATCAGCACCGAGGCTGGCTCTAACCAGAGTTCCCTTCTCTCGAAAGGAAACATCATGGCTGAGTATCAGCCTACTCCCGCGAATACGCGGCGTCAAACTGGCGCGAACAATCCGAATTGGCACGGCGGTCGGGTTATTGCGTCGAATGGCTACGTGCTAATCCGCGTTGGCACTGGTCACCACTTGTCTGATGTTCGCGGCTATGCTTACGAACACCGCTTGGTTGCTGAAGAAAAGATAGGTAGGCAGTTGCTACCCAATGAGTTGGTTCACCACAAAGACGAGAATAAGCAAAACAATTCTCCGGACAACCTTGAGGTCGTAACAGGCAACGCTGAGCACTTTGTTCACCATCGCGGCGAAGACTGCAACCTGAAAATGCCTGGCGAAGTGAATCCGACGATTCACTGTGCCTGTGGTTGCGGTGAGGCGATTGCAAAGTTCGATGACGCTGGCAGACCTCGCCGATTCATCACGGGCCACAACTCTCCACGACACCGAGAGGCGGCGATTCTTGCGGTCATGCCAATCGGGGTTCCCGTGCGGCTGATTGTGATTGCCGAGAAGTCTGGACGATCAAAAACCGGCGCTCAGCAGTGTCTCGCAAGCATGATCACCCGTGGGCTTGTTTCGAAAGTTCAGTTCGGCATTTACCAAAGGGTGTCGTAATGGGAACAACAACCACCATAACCTGGACGGATCACACATGGAATCCGTGGATCGGCTGCACTCACTCGTATATTGGCTGCAAATTTTGCTATGCGGAGGCGCACGCAAATCGCTTTGGGGCAGCGAAGTGGGGCGCAAACGGAACCCGCGTCATTACATCGCCAGCGAACTGGAAGCTTCCACTGAAATGGAACAAGCAGGCCGAGAAAGCTGGCGTCCGTGCCAAGGTGTTCTGCGCGTCGCTGGCGGATGCGTTCGAGGACTGGGGCGGGAAGCTCCACAATTCCAGTGGCGAGGTATTGATCCAGAGCTATCTCGGGGAAGTGCGTGATTCCTTTGACGAGACTTGCAACGGGCCGTGGGAGAAATACCCCGACAAGCAGGCTTACAAGCTGCTAACGCTGGATGACATTCGCGAGGATTTGTTTAAGCTCATCGACGCTACTCCGTGGCTGGATTGGCAACTCCTGACGAAGCGGCCGGAGAACATCCGCCGCATGTGGCCCAACAATAACACGCCAATGGGTCCATGCGAGTACCGCGCCGCGTTGGCTGGCGAATCGAACGTAAACCACCGGCATAACGTCTGGTTGCTGACATCCGTTAGCGACCAGCAGACCGCTGACAAGATGATTCCCGAGCTGCTGAAGTGCCGCAACCTGGTTCCTGTGCTGGGGGTGAGCTACGAGCCAGCGCTGGGGCCGGTGGACTTCGGTCCAATGCTGGGGAGGAACCGTTTCGACGATCCGGAGGACGGACTTGATTGGGTCATCGTTGGAGGCGAGAGCGGGCCGAAAGCGAGGCCCTGTAATATCAGGTGGATCAGCACGGCCATTGAGCAATGCCAGGCCGCTGGCGTGGCCTGTTTCGTCAAGCAAATGGGAGCCGATTTCCGTTTGCAGGATGGCCGCAGTTATCACTTCGACGACCGCAAGGGCGGAGATTGGAACCAGTGGCATCACCAGCTAAAGGTCCGCCAGTTCCCTCTCATCACCACAATCGCGGACTCGGAATCGGGGGTGGGGGCGTGACGACATCACGGCTGGAACTACACTGCGAAGATTGCCTGCACTGGATGCAGCGTCAGCCGGATCGTCGATTCTCGATGACGTTCACTTCGCCGCCGTATGAGGACGCTCGCCTGTATCTGCCGCTGCGGTTCAAGGTCAAGGGGCAAGCGTGGGTTGACTGGATGATCCCGCGAGTTGTCGAGATGTGCCGCATTACGGATGGCCTGGTGTTTGTGAATGCGGCCGGAAAGGTGAGGCAGTGGAAGTATTCGCCGGTTGTGGAATGGCTCGTTGCCGACCTGACTCGGCATCATGGAATCGTTTGTGGGCCGTCGCCGTATGTGTTCTCTCGCGTCGGCATCGCAGGCTCGGGAAGCACGCACTACCACCGCAGAGACTGGGAGCCGATCTATGCTTTCGCGTTTCCCGACCGGCTGCCGTTGTCGTGGAGCGACAATACCTCGATGGGCCATCCGCCGAAGTGGGCTCCCGGCGGTGCGATGAGTCATCACCTATCGAATGGCACACGGCGGAATCAATGGGGCGGATCGGAGAAATCAACAGGCGGAGGACGTGGCACGGACGGAGTTTTGCGAAATCCCAAACCGAAACCGTCGCACGTCTTCGCGACGAAGCGAAGTTTCGCGGAGAAGGTCGAAGCGGGCGCGAAAATACACACAAAGGCAGACGCTGGTGGAATGCGAGAGCAGGCTTACTTGCCGCCGAAATTGGCGAACCCCGGCAACGTCATCAAGTGTCGAGTTGGTGGCGGTCACATGGGCCATCCGCTGGCGCACGACAACGAAGCGAGCTTCCCGGAAAAGTTGGTTGAGTTTTTCGTTCGCTCATTCGCGAAACCAGACTCTGAAGTGCTGGATCCGTTCTGCGGATCTGGAACAGTTGGTGCGGTGTCGCTGAAAACCGGCCGTCGATTCTGCGGAGTTGATATCCGAAGCGGCAAGGGCGGGATTGAGACAGCGACGAAACGATTGAGTGAAGTGCAGACGGAACTATTCAACTAACCCCAGCAGCCGAGCACGCTGGGAGGGATTGGAGCATAACCCATCCCCCGTCCCTGCCGATCAGAAACAGTAGGCCCCAATTACACCAACACCCCGCACGCGGGAAGGAGAGGACTGATGCCGTCAGTAACCGGAGAAATTGAACTCGCGATTCCCAACCACGAAACAGGGAGTGAGTGAGATATGAAAAAGTTTGCCAAGTTATGTTTCTGCATTCCGATTGGTGCTTTGCTGTTCACAATCGCATTGCCATGCGTGGTGCTGCATCACGTAAGCGGCAAGTCTTTGGACTTCGTTGACGCGACACTTGAGTGGTTGCGCGGCTAACCAAAACAACCCACGGACTGACGACACCACATCACCGACCACGGAGACCGACACATGCCACCGGATGGCAACCCGAAAAAAAAGAGGCGGAAGCGAAAGACTCGCACGAAAAAACGGAAGCACGTCCGACCCGGCGAGTACATCGTGAGGGTCAAGGTGCGCGGCGTGATGACTGGCCCGCCCGGGACGAAGTTCGAGCCGTGGGAAGAGTGGCCGACTGAGGTGTGGCCGGGAGGGAGTGACAGAAAAAACGAGAGGTGACGCGACTCGGCCGGTTCAAACGGTCACCACGATCCGCATCGCTGCTCGGTTGCGGGCGGGAAATTGTGGGAGCGTCATTAAATCATCCAATTTCACGCGGCCATGCCGCACAGGAGATGGAAAATGACGAACTACACCATGCACGCTGGGAGCGCTGTCGGGAAAAGCGACGACGAGAAAGCCTGCGAGGCAAACAGCCCGGAAGAGGCGCTCGCAAAGGCGGTGGAGTGGGCCGACGAGAACTGGCCCGACAGCGATTCTCGCTACAGTGCAGCAGTATGGGTCGAGCGAGGCGGCGAAGTGCTGGCTGAGCAAGACGTCACAATCAGCGCCAGCGGAGAGCGAATCGACTAATTCTCCCCGCCGCCCCGTGGCTGGACGACAAAACACGGGCGCGGCTTTTTTGACCGAACCGTTAAAAAAGTAGCGATTGACAATCAACCCAGCGTGAAATAAACTCATCGACGCGGGGCAACCCCGTGGTTGGCTGATCTGGCCCTAGACAACGCTCAGTAAAGAGCGCGTGACTCTGAAAAGACACGGTCTGTCGGATCGCTGATCAAAGTGCATTCTCAAATCGAGCGTGCCTTTTGATCAGTGATTCGCAGACCGTTTTTTTTGTGGAGTCGCAATATGTCCAAGGTCCAAAAAGCCGGGCTGGCTCTCTCGGCGTTCTTCGCCGTTGTCGCGTCAATCGCGGCCATCAAGCTCACCGGCCCGTCTCCCGTCTCCGCACCAGTCGGCGGGATCTCGCTCGATTGGTTTTCAACCGCGTTGACCGCGTTGGGATTGGGTAGCTTCACCTCGTTGCCCGTGCTGATTCCGAAGCTGGTCGATCTGTTCAAGCGGTACGTTTTGCCGCTACTGCCAGCGAATATTGGCGGCGCGAAGATCGGCGGGATCATCGACGTGGCACAGATTGCGACCTACGTCGCGTGCCTGCCAAAGGCCAAGACTCCCGAGGAACGGGCGGCGATTAACGCTGCGGGACGGGCATGCCTGGACGGGCTGAAGGAAGAGCTATTCCCGGTTGCGGATTTTGTCGCGCTGGACATGACCGGGACGCCATTTCCGCCGCTCGGAGTCAAGTCATGACCCGCCGCTACCTACTCTCGCTGTCGCTCTGTCTGCCGTTGCTGGCGGGGTGCTGGTGTATCCAGTCTGTTCCGCCCGTTGATCCGATCATCGACGTGGAGCCGGTCATCACTGGCTTGCGCGTGCTGATCGTTGAGGAAACGGCGGATCGTCCGAAGCTACCTGCCTCTCAGCAGTCGATCTTCACCAGCGTCAAGGTCCGGCAGTATCTGCGAGAGCACAGCATTGAATTCCGAGTCCTGGACCGCAACGACGTGGCCGGCGACTGGAAGGGCATCAGCGACACCAGCAAGCCCGCTGCCGTGCCGTGGCTCTACGTGACGGCTGGAAATCGGATCGTCTGCACTGATCCACTACCTCAGTCGGTCGACGCGTTCCTGGCACTGATCAAGACCTACGCGGAGCCGCGATAATGGACTTCATTTTCGATCCCGATTCCGCAGACCCGGCAATCTTCGACGGCGGTCCGTGCGGGTGCAAGCCTCGCGACTTCGACGCGGTTCCGGTTGGCTCGATTCCATGTGCTGCTGCTGCTTCATTCCCGCTGATTCCTCGGTCGGAATGGTCCGCGCGAATTCGCGACATGGAAGAGCGCAAGGCTCGTCTCAGCGACCTCATGGAATTCGAGGAAGTCCCCTGCCTCAATCAGGAGCAACTGAGTTTCTGTCACGGCTTCAGTCCGTGCGAGGCCATCATGGCACTGCGGGCCACGCAAGGCCAGCCGTTCAAGCTGTTGTCGGCGTCGTCGATTGCGGCTCCCGTCACTGGCTTCCGTGATGCTGGTGCATTCATCCACGATGACCTCGAACAGATTTCCAAAGTCGGCTGCGCGTCGGTCGAATTCGTCCCGATGCTGCAAGTTTCTGAGGATGGATTCCGAGACGGTTGGGAAGCGGACGCTGCGAAATATCGCGTGACCGAATGGTGGGACTTAGGCCAGCGTGACGGCACGATGTTCGACCGCGTTGCCACGCTGTTGCTGTCGCACATCCCGGTTTGTTCCGCCGCGAACTGGTGGGGACATGCGTTTACTTTGGTTGATCTTGTCGAGACTTCTCCCGGTCAATTCGGCGTGCGATTCCGCAACTCATGGGGACCGAATTGGCCGCAAGCCGGTGCGGATGGCTACGCGATTCTGAATGAGTCCAAGGGTACGCCAGACGAAGCATACGCTCCCCGCTCAATCGTGGTGTCAGCATGACCTACTACCAGCCGACTCGCCTGGAGGCATGGACCTTGTTCGCCATTATCGCGTTGACGTTGACCGCGTTTTTCCTCGGTGGCTGTCGCGAGAATCCTGAAGCCAATGTGATTCGCGACACGCACCGCAATGCTCCTGTCTGGATCGTCGATACCGTCGCACGCGCCGTCCCTGCCCCTCCCGCCGCTGAAAAGATTTCAGGCACGAACGGGGGGGCGGGGGCCGTGGAACCGAACCATATTGCCGACTCCACGAAATTGGTTCCCGTCCCGCCGAAAGCCACGCAAGCCGCTGACGGACTCTTGCTCCCGAGAGACTTGATCATCTGGTCACATCCGACGTGCGAGCCGTGCAAGCGTGCGAAGCGGGCCATCGAGTCGAGATACGGCGTGGAATGCCACCTGCGAACGAATCTGCCGCAGCGTATCGCCGCGCTGGAGACCGTCCCGGTGTTCGAATTCGTCTGTCGCAACGGCACGAAGCTGTTCATCGCCGATTGGAATGTTGACCGCGATTTTGACGTATGCGTCAAGAAATTGATGGAACGGATCGACCGGAACATGCGGGCGAATGTCGCTCCGGTTGTGACGCGGATTGCTGGGCATCGACATCATCGCGACAGGGATGCGGTGGAGGTTGAGCCAGTTGAACCGGCGGCGGATCAACGAGTAGCCGCTGCCGGCACTGTCGGCACGTCATCCGCTCGCGTCGTTGTCCAGCAGGCCATTGACCTGATCCGCAAGCACATCGGCGAAGGCGTCCCATTCGGAATCGTTTGGGACCGCAACGGAAGGCAGCAATTCGAACTGCTGCGAAATCAAGACTTCTCGCTTGAATCAGTTCTCGGAACATCCGGGAAATTCACGGTGTCGGCAACCGGCGCGAAGAATCTGCCCGTCGAGGAAGCGTGGATGCGATATGAGGACGTTGGCGATAGGTACGTCCTGACGTTCGGCACGACGTTCAGGAAGTCGCAACTCAATCAAGCGCCAACCGCATCAGCGCAGCCAGTCGGCGTGGTTGATCCAGCGTCTCTCTCGATTCTTTATTCGCTCGGCAAAGCCTTGTGGGGCGTTTTCCATCCGCAGGCGGACATCACGCTTGGCGGGCGAGTGTCGATTACCGGCGTACTCACCGGCAATACGCTGGGGATCGATTTCAAGGACGCCCCGAAGCTGCATTTCGAGTTGCTGGCCGACTTCCTGTTCGGTGTGAAGCGTGCTGAGTTGGCCGCGGATAAATGCCGCGTGCTGTTCCTGCCGCAGAACTTTTGGGCGCGGTGGGTTCCGTTCGTTCCAAAAGAGCGAACCATCCTGATCAACTAACGAGGCCGCACAACATGGTATCCAATCACTCTGACCCCATGTGGTTTCGCGCCCTTGACCGATTCGGCGTTGCAACCACAGTGATGATCTTCTGCGGCGTTGTCTTGTGGTACGCGGGGGGCTGGACGGGGACGAACATCGTATTGCCCGCCGTCCAGAGGAATCTCTCGATCATGGATTCGGTTGTGGCAACGCAATCAGAGCTTGCCAGTGCCGTGAGAACTCAGGCACGAATGCAAGAGAAGATCGTGATTCTGATTGACAAGATTCACACGGACCAGCAAACGGCGCTGGCGAATCAGCAAGCCATGATGCAGCAGATTACGAAGATTCAGAATTGTTTGGCGGGGGTGCGACCGTGAGCGACAACAGAACTTTTGTCTTCTTTTCATTCGCCGTGGCACTGACGATTTCGGTGATTGCGATCAGCATCGCCGCTTATGAAATCACTGCGATTCGCGTGTCAATGGAGCATGGTTACGAACAGGAGATTCCGTCCGGTTCCAGCAAGCCGATATGGGTCAGGAAAAGCGATTCCAGCGTGCGGAAGCCAGCGAATGGGGGTGGGTGATGCCAACATGGTCACATTTGCTTTTCGCGATAATGCTGGCAGTGGAGGCGTGTTGGCTATCCACGGATGACGCGCCAGTATCAGGCGTTGCGATTGTTGCGTTCGCCTCTGGAGTGAATTTCGGAGCGTTCATTTCCCGCAGAATTCTCGATGACTTGATCACGGCCATTCAGGAGTATCTCGCGGCAACGGAGTCCAGAAAGTGAACCACGACCACGACGACCTCTGGCTCGCGGTAGCGCTCGGCGCAGTGCTGGGATTTCTCGCCCATCAGTTCGTCGGAGGTCACGTAACAGCCATGTGGTTTCGGATTGTGTGCGGGAGGACGATCAGTGAGTAGGGGTGAGTTGAGGCCGGTCTACCACAAAACGGGCGGTCATCATCCGATTGGATTCAAGCCTGATCTTGCAATGCTGAAGCGGATGGCCGTGATGCGACGACGACTGAAGCGTGGAGAGCCGCTGAAAGATAACCGCGACCCATTACCCCGTGAATGTTTCTTGTCCCGTCCCATTGTCACCCGAGACCCGAAAGGACCATGGCTCCGCGTGCTGCTCGAATTGAAACGTCGCGTGGCACGCTTTTCAAATCATGATTGACCTGCCTGCCGGCTCACTGGAGACATGGACTGCCATCGCGATGACCCTGGTTGGCGTGGGGTTGGTGGGCTGGGTGACGCGGAATTGGAGAGGCAACAAATGAAATGGCCGACGAGAAACCCGCTGATATTCGCTTGTTCGAAGTCGAGTACGAAGACCCGGAGCATCTGATGCAAGTCCGAAAGGTTGAGACATTTTCACACTTCGACGCGCGGCAATTCGTGAGGGCCAACAATCGCGTCAGACGAATTATTCGCAGCGTGAATCGAGGCCCGGCATGACCCGCTGGATTGTGAGCTACCTGAGTCACGCACATCACGCGGCCATCGTGCGAGTGTGGGCGACGTCGAGAATGGAAGCGATGGTCCGTGTCGAGATTGCGAAAATCGCGGTGAAGATTTACGGGGCTGAACAGGAGAGACGATGACGGCGTTGCTCGCGTTTGTCTGCCAGTTCCTATACGTCGCGTTGCTCGGCCTGCAAAGCCGCAATGTGCAGCATGGAAACTTTGTCGGTGCGGCGTGCGTGTCAACGTGCCTCGGAATCTCAGGACTGACGATTACGACCGTCATTGCGAGAGCAGCGATTCTCGGTGGCGGATGGCCGGTGTGGATTGGATTCGTAGCCGCGGGGCCGATTGGAATTACTACCGCCATGTGGGCGCACGATAGATGGGGGAAGCGGAAGTGAGCGACAAGGAAACAATCCTGCAAGAAGCCGCCCGCCTCACGTCGCAAGATCGTAATGCGGACTACGGACCATACACGGATGAGGCCCGCAAGATTGCCGCTGGCTGGTCGGTCATCTTTGGCGTGGAGATACCGCCGCGAAAAGTTCCGCTCGCAATGGTGTGGTTGAAAACGGTGCGCGAGTGCAACAAATCGAAGCGGGACAACCGTGTAGATGGGGCGGCATATTTCCATTTGGCTGATCAGATTGTTGATGAATCAGCGCATGCGAAACCCCCTGAAACACAGCAAATCGGCAATGATCCCGAAGCGGATTTCGGGATCATGCCAACGGTGCGAATCGTCCCTGGCGCGAAACATCCGACGATGGGCAATCTCCTGGAATGCACGAAATGCACCAGTACATGGCGCGAGAGTGACGTGAGTTCCTGCACCTGCCGGAAGGCTGACGATGTGCGGAAGGAGTCGGAACGCTAATGGCTAAACGCGCGCCGCAACACGAACGCAGCGAGTCGATCACAGAGGCGATCTACGGAGCAATCTTCGACAAGCCCGGCCTGACAATCGAGTTTCGAGAAGGGGTCGCCGATTCGCTGGAAATCACAATGCGATACGACAAGTACAATGTCCGTCGCTGTATCGCGCCGCTGCTAATCCAGCAGCGCGGGGAGGCGGTCATTGTCGAGGAAATCGACGAGGCATACCGCATGATCGACGTG
>Ga0315294_10010238_pt1 | contig 10288 bp, 7 predicted proteins | sample YL17G13_40_MG_FD_203626 | JGI IMG/M metagenome (GOLD analysis project Ga0315294, IMG submission 203626) | Sediment microbial communities from Yellowstone Lake, YNP, Wyoming, USA - YL17G13_40 | ecosystem: Environmental > Aquatic > Freshwater > Lake > Sediment | place: USA: Wyoming | collected...
GTTGATCATAGCTAGTAAGAATAGTATCGCTCAGTTCAGGTAGTGTATCTCTGCCCTGCACTGTAACTGTGAAGCCATCCTGAGCAAGAATAGCTGGCAGGTCCGTGTCGAACCATCGCCTAATAGACCCCCCATCCCAGTTACGGGTAACGTATAGAAGGATGTTCTTACCTGGATTATAAAGGTTGGAAACATCTGCTGCGTAGGTGTAGTTCCCAGCCACAGGTACCTCACTGACAGCTATAGGAATATTGTAGCCATTAAAAGAATATAAGCTTAACATCCCCATAAGTGAAATAAATAATAGTATCTTCTTAGTCATTTTTTTATACCTCCTATAGAGATAAAGTTAGAAAATCGCAAATTAAACAAATCCCTGCCCCACCTTTTAGCCCGTCGTGGAGTTCATGGTACCTCCTTTCTAATATCACATTATTTTAATGTGTCTTTAAATAACTTTAGCTTTGACCTCTGCTCAGTACTCTGGTAATGCAACCTTTATGCCAGGCTATGTTTCTTAGTTTAAATTTTAGGGGAATTACAGGTAACTTAAAGATATGTTTGAGGATAAATAATTAATTTGCAGAAATGTAATTTTGGTCTGTCGAACAAAAAATCTCTTTCACCCTTAAATTTTCTAAAATTTAGAAAATCCTGTCTAAATTTTAGAATTTAGAAAGTAACGCAGACTAAAAATCTGAGGCTCGCGGAGATAAGATCAGTGCCTGCCAGGTCCCCTGACCTGACGGGGAAAAGAGGGTAGCACTTCATTAATTGCCTCTGTAAAAAAATGGAGGTCTGAAGACCTCCGCCCTACGGGTCGTAAGGCTTTTATCGACTACATTTTCATTCGTCATTCGATATCCGTCATTCGTCATCGCATTACCTTATCTTGATCCCCTCTTTCCAGACCTCAATATTTTTCCAATTCTCTTCGTCTTCTTTGATTATATCATAGGGAAACTGTCGATTTTTTTTCCACTCTAAGAAACCTCCAAGATTAAGATAAACAGAACTATAAACAAAATTGGAGGTTAAATCATAATTTCTTCCATCTACCACCCAGGCAGTTATCTTATCTTCTTTAGAAAGGACTCGTATATCAGTCACCCAGGACAAGAATGATTCCCACCTTACCCCGTCTGGTAATTCCTTCTTGATATTCGGAAAAACAAGATACCACCTTTCTTTAGCATGCTCAATCCCTTTCTGGGCAATATAAGGCATCGCCTGTCCATAAATCCTTTTAGAATCCAGAATTGACAAGACAGGTCGCCATCCTATCCTGTTGTTTACTCCGCACAGTACTATTTCCATTTTTCCATCTCCGTCAAAATCCAGGCAACGCATATGATAAAAAATACCGGGATGCCAGTATTCATGTAATTTTTCCCCATTGCAGTCCAAAACTACCACCTGGTCTGGAAACCAGCGCACCTCTCCGCTGTTGATAATAATCTCCTTTTTAGAATCTCCATCCAAATCTTCTGCCTCTACTGCTATCGGATAGAAATATCCGCCATTCAGTTCATCTCCTATTTGATAGATGCCAGACTCTCCCAGGGTGAATTCCCACAGCTTTTCTCCTTTATAATTGAAACAGATTACTTTTCCGGTATTTTTATCACTATAATCCTCTGCAACTAAAACCTCTGTTTTGCCATCAGCATTCAGATCTGAGAGCCTAACAATAGGTTTTTCATAAAATAATGAAAGCCGGATGGGCGCTGGCAGAAATATATCCCATAATACCTTATCAGATTTGTTCTTGACTACGAGATGATTCCCTGCAGCTTCAAAGAAGGCGGGATTCCAGTCCTCCCAGAACCGGGCATATTTATTGAATTGAAAATAGAGCCCCAGACCAATTGCCACAACCAGAACCCCTGCAAGGGCAAACATCACTCTTCTGCTTTTCAGTTTTATCACTAAAGCAGACCCATCCTCTATGGTCAAATCCTGTTTTCTTGCCTTTTCCTTTTCTATCTTTATCTCTATCCTTGTCCCTTCATTTATATTACTCTCGATATCCCAGGAGCCATATCTATTTATAAACTCAATCGTCTCCTCAGTAATCCCCAGACCTAAACCTGTTTCTTTCCCTTGAGTAAATCCTCTTTTATAGAAAGTCTCTTTGGTTTTCTCATCCATTCCTATACCGTTGTCCTCCACCATCATCGCCACATCGTCACCCTTTCCTCCCACAAGCACACGCACCACCCCACCAGCTTGTAGCTTGGAGCTGGTAGCAGAAAGCTTTTGCTCCACAGCCTCTACTCCGTTTCGGATCAAGTTGGCAATAAGTTTTTGCCATTCCTTGTAGTTCTTGTATGATAATCTGAATCTCTCCCCTATATCCTCATACCTCTCTTCTATTTTTATCCCTTTTTCCTTCAGAACCCTGTCCTTTTCTGTCCTGACAATCTTCACTGATTCTTTTATCACCTTATTCAAGGTGAAGGTGAACTTCTGCGTAGCCTTTTCCAGTATCTTTTCTATCTCATCTGAAAAGATACTTAGCTTCTTTTTGATCTCCTGTATTTCCTGTTTGTCCTTCTCAATCTTCTCTAAAGCTCTCTCTATTTTTAAGACCTTGCTCCTTAACCTGACCCACAAAAAGGGATCTGAGGAGATCATTAAAAGATTCTCCCTCTGGTCTTTTAAAATTATCTTGAGCTGACTGATTAAATCCCTAAAATAATCAAGATGGGTGGAGATGCTTTCCCCTTTCTCCCAGGTAGAAAGTATCATCTCTAAAGAGGCGATCTTTTTTTCCCTCTCGTGGATTAAATCATCCCTTAGGGAGTTTAATATCTGAAAGTTCGGCACCCTGCCTTCTAAGCGCAGTGAGATAAAGGAGAGTAAAGAATAAAGGTAACCCCGGAAAAGGAAAAGAAAAAAGATCAGGAGTAATATTAGCAGGTATATGACCATTACAAATTCACTTATGGGGCTCGTTATTGACGAAGATTTGTAGCGTCCTCACTCCTGTCCTATGGATCCTTTCCAGGATGAGGACGATCTCCACTTAAAGTCATTGCGAGGTATGCACCAAAGCGGTGGATACCGAGGAGTCCATTTGGACGACGAAGCAATCTACAGATGCTGGTGAACGGATTGCTTCGCCCTACGGGCTCGCAATGACTGGATTTTACTCCACCACTAATTTTTTCTCTTTTATATAAACTTTCTTTGTCTCCCCAGGATTCGAAATGAAGATATCCGATTTTATCTTTTCGGGTTTGACCAAAGGAAGAAACTTTTTTAAACTGGAGATTTTGTTCCACCCCTCGGTTGGTCCTCCGGAAAGCTCGAAGGTCTTTATATTAGAGTTTGAGGTATCAGAAGAGAAAACTCCCAGGAGAGTAAGCTTGTATCCGTCGACGAATCCGAAGAATTTCAGCCATTTCTGCCAGATCAGAATCTCTGCTTCAAGCTCGAATCTGTTATCCTTTGAGACTTCAAAGGTCTCTTTATAAATTTCACCTTTTTTACCTGTAGCGTTGAAAAATAAATTATTTGAAGAATCTTTTATGGGTTCTATTGTTAATTCACCAACGAGTTTTTCTGGTAATAGAACTTGGAAAGGCCGTAAATAGTTTTGCATCTGAAAAAATAACCAGGCGAGACTTATGAGCAAGATCGAGATGGCGAAGATCAGAAACCTTATCAAACCTCCATAACCTTTTTCTTCTTTGTCCTGGGCAAAGAGAGATCTCTTAAGTACCCAGAAAAAGAGAATGAAAAGCAAAACTAAACCCAACCCAAGAAAGACCCCACCAAAAACTGCGATTCGATTTTCAAGTCCTATGGATCCAAACTCGGACATAAAACCCTTCTACGAACAGTAAGGCTTTTATCGGCCTTAAAGTTTCAAAGGAGATTTAAACTGTTTATTCTATTCTTTAATTTAACTTCTACACTTCTCAAAACTTAACTGAGCAGATGTGGATAAATATCTGCCTCAAGCCCGCATTCCCTTATAGTAATCAGTTGAGTCATCATAAGTTAACACCTTATCCACATATCTCTTCTTTTTATCCACACTTTGAAAAAAATTCCTACTATATATGGAGTGCATTTACCGTGAAGATAAATCCCCTCTCCCTTTATGGGAGAGGGTTAGGGAGAGGGAAATAGAAATGAACTCACCCTCCCCTTTATCCCCTCCCATCAAGGAAGGGGAACTAAGCACTCTACCGATGTACTCCATAACCTCCAGAATCAGATTGTATAAATTCGCCCGGATCCACCGGCACACCATCTTTTCTGATTTCATAATGAAGATGTGGAGAAGGCCTTCCGGTTCTGCCTGAAAGAGCTATTACATCATCCCTTTTAACTCTTTCGCCTTTCTTGACATAAATCTCCGAACAACTGCTGTAGTAGGTTTTATATCCATTTTCATGATTGACTATCACTAAGTTACCATATTTTTTATCCTGCCCAATAGAGTCTATTACCCCATCTGCTGTAGCTCGAACCTCGGTTCCGATCCTGGCTGAGATGTCAATACCTGAGTGCTCTTTTTTACCTCTTTCAGATTCTGTAGAAAAGCTTTTGATTATTTTTCCCTCAAGCGGAAAACCAGTAGGGATGGTTGAAAGGATGGGAATCTTTTGAGTTTTAAGGTCTGAGCCCTTTACTCCTATGTTTGAAGGGGATAGCTTCTCCTTTTTGTAACCCTGACTCGTATCCTCGCTTGATGGGAACTTTACTCCGGCTATCTTGGCAACCTGGTAAGCAAACAAGCGGTATTCTTTTAGTTCCTGTTCTAATTCTTTTACTTTGGAGTTGTACTCCTTCAGACCCTTGTTCTCCCTGGAAAGAGCTTGATTCAGGACTATCTGGGAATTGAGCTTGCCATAAGAGAAGATAAGGAAAACAAAAAAAGCCAGTAGAAGAAAAAAAATCCCCGTGAAAATGACAACCAGGTTAAAAGAAAGTCGAAGACTCAAACCTTTGCCTTGATCCGGAGAAACTGAGAAGTTTATGGAATGTATTTTTTTCATTCTATAAGTTATAAACTATCATCAAGAGTAAATGTTCTAACCGACTTTAGTCGGGTTTTTTACGCCACTAAAGTGGCTTATGAATTTTTATAGAGTTATCTTCAGCAATTCCAAAATCCTGTTCAGGTCCTCATCCGAGTAAAACTCAATCAGAATTTTTCCTCTTTTTCTTCCTTTTACGATCTTAACCGAGGTTCCAAAATACTGTTTTAATTTATCCTCAACCAGTTGGAGCTGGGGATATACCCTTTTCAACCTTCTGGATTTAACCCTCTTCTTGCCGTAGATTTTCTCCTCTGTTTCCCTGACTGACAACCCGTTTTTGACAATCTCTTTTGAGAGTTCAATTCTTTGAGCATCAGTATCCAAACTCAGAAGCGCTCTGCAATGACCCTCTGACAGTTCTCCGGAGACCAGAGACATCTGTACTTCCTCCGGAAGATTCAACAATCTCAGAATATTAGAGATCGTAGTTCTATCTTTGCCAACTTTTTTGGACATATCCTCATGTGAAAGTCCGAATTCCTCGATTAATCTCCTGTAACCTTTAGCCTGGTCAATAGAATTAAGGTCTTCTCTTTGCACGTTTTCTATTATTGAAAGCTCAAGAGAACCCTCTTTTGATAGATTTTCTGTCAAAATGGCTGGAATCAGTGCGAGTCCAAGTTTTTTTGCTGCTACAAGCCTTCTTTCGCCTGCAACCAACTCGTAACCATCCTCTATCTTCTTAACTATTATCGGCTGGATTACTCCTTTTTCTTTGATTGAATTTGTAAGCTCATCTAATTTTCCCTGATTAAAACTCCCTCTGGGTTGATATGGATTCGGCCGAATCCTTTCGACTTCCAGTTCTAAAACTCCCCTTTTTTCTTTTTCCAGGACATTGATTTCTGATTTGACTTCTTGAGGTAGGTCAGGAATCAAAGCCTTTATCCCTTTACCTAACGCTATTCTGGTCATGGTCTAAGATCTCCTTGGCTAAATTTATATAATTCTCTGCCCCGGTAGAGGAGATATCATAAAGTATGATCGGTTTTCCAAAACTCGGGGACTCTGAAATCCTTACGTTCCTGTGAATAACAGTGGTATAGATTTTTCCCCCAAAAAACTTCTTTGCCTCCTCTGCCACCTGTTTGGACAGGTTTAACCTGGCATCATACATCGTTAAAACTACTCCCTCGATCTCAAGGCGCGGATTTAAGTTCTGCCGAACCAAATTGATCGTATTCAAAAGCTGGCTCAAACCTTCTAACCCATAATATTCGCACTGGATCGGAATTAAAACTGAGTCTGACGCAGTTAAGGTGTTGATGGTCAAAAGCCCTAAAGACGGAGGGGTATCTATCAGGATAAAGCTATATTCATCTTTTATCGGAGCTAAAGCTGAAGTTAGTTTTCTTTCTCTTCCTTCCAAATTAACGAGTTCAATTTCAGAGCCGACCAATCTTAACGAGGAAGGAACAATTTCTAAAAAAGGGATTGTGGTTGGAAGAATTGCATCTTTTATCGGGACCTCATTTATCAAGACCTCATAAATCGTGTTCTGCAGATTATTTTTATCTATCCCCATGCCGGAAGTCGAGTTCGCCTGTGGATCTATATCTATCAGCAGGACTTTTTCCTCAGCTACTGCCAGACAGGCGGACAGGTTAACTGCAGTTGTGGTTTTACCCACCCCGCCTTTTTGGTTTGCTATTGCGATTATCTTCCCCATCTTAAAAATCCTTTTTAAAGAAACCAACTCCTTATGATTTTTGTATTTATAAAGGAAAAAATTGAAAAGGTCAAGAGGTTTTTTCAATGAGGACTAAGAATCTTTCTATTTCGAATTCGGGAATCGCAAAAAATTCTATGTCCTTGATCTGCAGTTGCAGATTTCTCGGCTCTTTTAGAAAGTCTATGATCTCTGACCTGTACGAGCTTCCCTTGTAAGCAACCAGAATCCCGTTCTGTTTCAGAAAAGGATAAGCAGCATGAATCGTCTGTTTCAATTTTCCAAAAGCTTTAGCTGTGACAAGATCAAAACTCTCAGTAAGCTCGGGCCTGTTCTGCAATTTTTCTGTCCTGTCCTGAAAAACAGTCGTATCCTTCAACTCCAAAAGCTCAATCACCTTTTTGAGAAATAGAACCTTTTTCCGGATAGATTCCACCATAATAATATTCAAATCCTCTCTAACAATCTTGAGTGGAATTGCCGGAAACCCAGCGCCTGAGCCTAAATCCAGGATCTTTGCAGACTCTGGGATTCTCACTGCTTTATAGATCAAGAGTGAATCCAAAAAATGCCTGTAAACATCTTCTGGCTTATCTTTTTTCCTGGAGATGAGATTTATCCTTTTATTCCAGGACAAAAGCTCATCCAGATAAAGTCTGAATTTTTTCTGGGATTTTAAGGATAGGTCTAAATCGAGATGCTCTTTCAGTGACCTTGCGAATTTCTCAAAAGAGTCAGTTTCACCATGTTTCACGTGAAACATTCTCCTTAAGTTGTTGATTTACTTGAAAATGAGCCTGATTTTGAGCTGAATTGTTTCAGATAAACCATCAGAACTGCTATGTCTCCAGGAGAAACTCCGGAGATCCTGGATGCCTGGCCAATTGACCTGGGCTTGATTCTCATCAACTTCTCTTTTGCCTCTCTTTTGAATCCTTTCAGATTGGAATAGTCAAACTTCTCCGGAATAACCATATTCTCTAACTTCCTGAATTTCTCAATCTCTTTCAGCTCTCTTTTTATATATCCGTCATATTTTATCTCTATCTCAACCTTCTCCTTAACTATTTGAGACAAATCTTCTGGAACCTGGTCGATTTTAAGTAATTCCTCATAAGTTATCTCCGGCATCTTCAGAGCATAAGCCAGAGAGACTTTCTTCCCATTGCTGTTTTCTTCTAACAAATTACCGAATGAGCCTAATGGAACAAAGATTTTCTTAAGCCTCAACTTCTCCTCCTCGACTTCTATCTTTCTATCTTTGAATTCCTTACAGAGCACATCTGAGATCAATCCGTATTTATGCCCGTATCCCAGAAGCCTTTCATCTGCATTATCTTCCCTTAAAATCAACCTGTGCTCTGCTCTGGAGGTAAACATCCGGTATGGCTCCAGGGTTCCTTTGGTAACCAGATCATCAATCAGAACTCCTATATACGCTTCACTCCGGTCCAGGATAAAAGGTTCTTTTTTCCTTAGTTTCAGAACTGCATTAATTCCTGCCATAACTCCTTGTGCTGCAGCTTCTTCATACCCAGAAGTCCCATTTATCTGCCCGGCAAAGAAAAAATTTTCGGTTAACTTTGTTTCCAGATTGGACTTGAGCTGAGTTGGAGGAAAGAAATCATATTCGATCGCATATCCAGGACGGGTCATCTCCACATTTTCCAGTCCGGGAACTGTTCTTAATGCTATGAGCTGAACATCTTCCGGCAAGGAAGTAGAGAATCCATTAACATAATATTCTGTGGTATTTTCCCCTTCCGGCTCTAAGAATATCTGATGTCTTACTTTTTCCCTGAATCTGACAACTTTATCTTCAATTGAGGGACAATACCTTGGACCTATCCCTTTGATTAGCCCGCTATAAAGAGGTGAACGGTCCAGATTGTGTAAGATCAGCTTATGCGTGGTTTCATTAGTATAAGTCAAATAGCAAAGATGATCCTTTTTCTCTATCTCTTTGGTTCTCAAGGAAAAAGGCTTAAAATTTTCATCCCCTGACTGAGGAATAGTTTTTGAAAAATCAACAGTCTTTCCATCAATCCTGGGAGGAGTTCCGGTCTTAAGCCTTCCAACTTCAAAACCTATTTCCTTTAATTTATCTGAGACCTTTAATGAAGGAAATTCGCCTGCCCTGCCTGAAGGAAAATTTACTAAACCTATATGAATCAATCCATTGAGAAATGTCCCCGAAGTCAGAATAACCGCGTCGCTGTAATAAACTGTACCAATTGATGTTAAAACTCCCTTAACTTTGTAGTTCTCTATCAGAATTTTTTCTACGTTCCCCTGTTTCAAAACAAGATTCTGCTGAATCTCTAATGAATTTCTCATTGCCATCTTATAAGCCACCCTGTCACATTGAGCCCTTGAAGACCAGACCGCAGGACCTTTTTTCTTATTCAGAGTTTTGAATTGAATGTAAGTCTTATCAGTCACAAAACCCATTTCACCACCAAGCGCATCAATCTCTCTGACAAGATGTCCCTTGGCTAATCCCCCAATAGCCGGGTTGCAAGACATCTGGGCAATAGTTTCCTTATTCATAGTCAGAAGTAGAGTCTTACACCCCATCCGGGCAGACGCCAGAGCCGCCTCACACCCTGCATGCCCGGCACCTATTACTATAACTTCAAATCTTTCAGAATATTCGATCACAGTTCGATTTCCTCACTGTCCGTAGGATAGTCTAATTAGATTTATATACGTTGTTTCACGTGAAACATTTTCACTCCGCCTAAGGCGGATAAAATTTTTTAACTTAATAATATTTGCGTATAAACGAAGTTGCCAAGATTTTATGTCTCTAAATTAACGGGGGTAGGGAAATGGGACAGAAGGAAAACTGTCCCATTTCCTACGAGCCAGTTCGACTTATTCTTATACTTCACTTTTCTTGTGCGATGCCTTTTGAAAGAGGAGCCAACAGGCCCAGACGGAATACCCGATTGAAACTGGGAAACCAACATAGGACAGCGAATACGGCACCATCCTCGTCCCGACCACGATAGGCCAGCCGTATACAAGCCTGAGAAGATGAAAGACCCCGACCAGAAAGAAGATGGCACCGGAGATGATCAGGTACAGTTTTTGGCTCATATCATTACTCCTACCTGTTGTCTAACGCCAGCGATCCCCTGCTGGCAAATGAGGCGGCATTTGACAATCAGGTTTATCCCATTGATGGCCGCCGGCTGAAACGTCCGGTTGATGCGCTGATTGGGTGCTTTGCAACCATTTATCTGGTACTCTATTGATATGTTTATTTAACGGACGCTAAATATTTCTCGTGTTCGTTATTTCCTATATCACTTCCACCCCTCTTACTTTCAGAATATTCTCAAACTATATTTTTGTTTACTTTGGGCAACTTCAATAACTCTTTACGATTTATTCTCATCTACTTTCTTTACCTATCCTTCGTTCCAGCTGCAGGAATCTTCCTCAGCTTCATGCTAAGGAATAAAATACCCAGTCCTATTAGTAGAGCGATGATGCCATAAACCCACCAGGGGATGTTCCGCCCAAAGAAGATCACATAGATAAAAGGCGCTACGTT
>Ga0315294_10010243_pt1 | contig 10285 bp, 10 predicted proteins | sample YL17G13_40_MG_FD_203626 | JGI IMG/M metagenome (GOLD analysis project Ga0315294, IMG submission 203626) | Sediment microbial communities from Yellowstone Lake, YNP, Wyoming, USA - YL17G13_40 | ecosystem: Environmental > Aquatic > Freshwater > Lake > Sediment | place: USA: Wyoming | collected...
ATAATTTTGAATCTTACGTATCAAGGGTTAAATTCGCCCAAACAACTTACGTTCACTAACGTTTCCGTAAGTTGTGGGCTCATTTAATATGGAAGAACTAATCAAAAGCAAGCAGGAACTGGAGCGCAGCAAGATTGAATTAGCTATTCTCTATGAAATCTCCAATGCCATGCGCACCACCTTAAAGCTGGATGAGATTCTCTATATTATCCTTACCGGCGTAACTGCGCATATCGGTTTGGGTTTTAACCGGGCTGTGCTTTTTCTGGTCAATGAAAGGGACGGCCTTATTGAAGGCAAAATGGGTATTGGCCCGAAGACTGACGAAGAAGCCAACCGTATCTGGACCCAGATTGAACAGGAAAAAATGGGTTTGGATGACCTGATCAATGCCTATAAATTTTCTAACACTACTTTAGAATCAGGATTTAACCGGCAAGTGCAACGCCTAAAAATCCCCCTGAAAGAACGCAATGGTGGGTTATTGGCTTTAGGCGTATTAGATGGTATGCCCTTACATCTGACGAAAGAAACTATCCAAAACTACAAAAATGACCCGGTCGTCCAGATATTAAGCTCTGAGGAATTAGCGGTGGTGCCCTTAAAGGCAAAAGACAAGGTTAACGGCATAATCTTGGCGGATAATCTTATTACTAAAAAACCGATTTCCAAAGACGATATCCGCATGCTGATTATGTTGGCTAACCAGGCAGGATTGGCGATAGAAAACTCTCAATTATACGAAAAAACCGTGATGCGCAGCCACACCGATTCCCTCACTGACCTTTGGAACCATGGTTATTTTCAGTATTTGCTACAGGCAGAGTTGGATAAAGCTAAAATAACCCGTATTCCTTTAAGCCTGATTATGTTAGATATCGATGACTTTAAGATTTACAATGATAAGCTGGGGCATCAGGCGGGTGACAAAATCTTAAAAGATTTGGCTTTGTTACTGAAAAATCAATCCCGCAAAATGGACCATGTCTGCCGCTATGGCGGTGAGGAATTTACCATTATTTTGCCCCAGACAGATAAGAAAGAGGCATTTTTAATTGCCGAGCGCCTAAGACAAGATATCGAAAAGCAAACCTTTATCCACGAAGAAATCCTGCCCCATGAAAAATTAACTGTGAGTTTAGGCCTGGCTTCTTTTCCTGAAGATGGTTCTACCCCGTCCGAACTCCTCGCCTATTCTGATAAAGCCCTTTATCAAGCCAAGAGTAAAGGCAAGAATAGCACCTGCTGTTAAACTACACTGGTTCTGGCACCGCTAAATCCGGCTCTTTATCTATTTTAGGCTTATCTTTGGCAAATTTAACCGAAACAATCTTCGATACTCCGGATTCCTGCATAGTAATACCATACATTACTGAAGCGTTAACAATAGTCCTCTTGTTATGGGTAATCACGATAAATTGCGATTCTTGAGCAAACTCCTGGAGAAGCCGGGTGAATCTATCCACGTTGGCTTCATCTAAAGCTGCATCAATCTCATCTAAGACGCAAAACGGCGATGGCTTAACTTTAAAGATAGCAAAAATGAGCGCGATAGCAGAAAGTGCCTTTTCCCCACCGGAAAGCAAAAGTACATTTTGTAATTTCTTTCCTGGAGGCCGGCAGATAATCTCAATTCCTGACTCCAAAGGATCCTGCTCATCGATTAAGAAAAGCTGGGCATCACCACCGTTAAAAAGCAATCTAAAATAATTGCGAAATTCCTCCTTTACCCGCTCAAAGGTCTCTAAAAACATCTTGCGGGTAGTGCGATTAATCTTAAGGATTGCCACATGCAATGATTCCTTGGCAGTGACTAAATCATTTTGTTGCTGGATTAAAAAATCATAGCGCTTCTTTAGTTCATCGTATTCCTCAATCGCAACCAGATTAACCGTGCCATAGGAATCTACTTTCTCTTTTAATCTCTTTATCTCTTCAACCAGCACATTGCCATCAATATTTTCAGCATTATCCTGAACGCTCTCCAGATCTACTTTATAAATTTGCGAGATTCTGTCTTTTATACTCTGATATTTAAAGTCTAAATCTTTATTCTGCATCTGTAACTCATATAATTTATTTTTTAAACCATCCAACTCATGTCTATCCAATTCTATTTTATTAACTATATCGCTTGAGCCATTAGAGATGCCTTGATATTGCTCTTGCGTCTCTTTGAGCAAAGTATTTTGGCCCTGGATATCAACCCTTGCCTGTTCAATCTTGTTCTCTAAATCTTTAATTTCTGATTCTAAGGACTCTTTTTTGCAAGTAGCATCTTTAAGCTGTTTTTCCTGATTCAATAAACTATCCTTATCCTGATTATAGGTATCCTCCAATAGCCTGACAGTAGCTTCGTCGGAGTTAATGCGCCTATTCAAGGCATCTAACTCGGTTTTGACCTGGGTAATTGCCACTAAAACCTTCTCTTTTAAACTGGTATTTTGGGAAATAGTATTTTGCGCATTAACAATCAAATCTTCTGCTTGTCTGTACGCACCTTCGGCCTCATTAAGATTAACTTGCAAATTAGATATTTTCTCATTCAATACTAAGAGCTCCTTTTCTACATCATCCAGTTCCATGATTACAATATTCTCTTCTTCTTTAACTTTATTAACCTGCTCTAATATAGTCTGCTGATTAGCTTTTTTATTGGCAAGAGCGATTTCTTGTTGGCGCAACTCTTGTTGTAAATTATGGATGGTTTTATTCAACTCTTCCATTTGGTTTTCTTTGGTTGTCTTAGCATTCTTCATCGCATCTAAATCTTTTTGTATCTGTTCTATCTTTTGGTTTATCTTTTGCGTATCCAGGTCAATGGGCTTTGCCTCGCCAGATAACTTAAGACCTTTTATTTCCGCGATTTTAATTACCAAGCCTGACAATTTCTCTTTGGGCAACTTATCTAAATAGATAACCGCATTCATGGACTCGCCGGTATCTTCATATTTAGTCTTTAATTTATCCAAAAAATCTTTGTGGGATTCCAAAGCCAGCTTTTGATTCTTTAAATCATCAATTTTTGTATTCAAGTTATTTAATGATATATCTTCGTTATCCAATTCCTGGTTAAGGTGAGAAACTTTAAGATTTAATTCAGAAATACCCTTCTCTAAATTCTGTAGTTCCTGGGTAATATTTCTTAAATTATCTTCGGCAACTGCCTTTTCTTCGTTAACTTTAGCTTTTTCTATCTCGAGCCTTTTCTTACGCGCCAGGCTCATCTGTTGTTTTGTGGTAATGTCGGAAACATCATTCTTAACACTGGTAACTTTAGCCACCAAGTCTAAGATACTCTTTTTGGTTTTGGCGATAGTTTCCAATGCGGTCTTGATCGCGGTATTGATATTATTCAGATCTTGGGCCTTTGCTTCTAAAGCCTGCTGTTTATCCGCGATATTCTTATGGATATTTGAGTACTCTTCCTTGGCTTGATTTAACTTTTCTTCATCCAGAATAAGCCTATTTTTGGTCTGCTCGATTTGGGTGGTTAAATATTTTTTGCTCTCCTCTAATTCGCTGATTTTCTCCAGATTAAAGCTAATGCGTTCCCTATTCCTTATCGCCAGATTATCCAGATTTAATATTTCATTCTTGATAGACATCAGCTTATCTTCTAATTTCTTTAATTCTTGCTGATGGCTGCTGATTTTAGACTCCTGCTCTTTAATCTCCTCCAAGACTTTCGCCTCTTGATTCTCTAACTGCCCAATTTGCTTGGTGATTTCATATTTTTCTTTGATGAGTCGATTCTTCTCTAGATGAGCTAAACTTATCTCTTTGTTCTTTAATTCTTCAAAGACCTCTTTATATTTACGCGCCTTGTTTGCCTGACGTTCCAAAGAGCCGATTTGGCGTTTTACTTCGGTAATGATATCGTTTACGCGCAAAAGATTCTGCTCGGTCTCTTCCAATTTGCGCATCGCCTCTTTTTTCTGGGCCTTATATTTGGTAATACCTGAGGCCTCATCAAAAACCAAGCGTCTATCCTCTGGCCGCGAGCTTAATACTAAGTCAATTTTTCCTTGAGCAACTAAAGAATAGCTTTCTGCGCCAATGCCGGTTCCCATCAGTAAATCCAATATATCCTTTAAGCGCACCTGGGTTTTGTTTAAAAGATATTCGCTCTCACCTGACCTAAAGATTCTGCGCGTAATTGCCGCTTCATCGTGATCAATATTAAAGAATCTATTTTCATTGTCGAAGGTCACCGTGACCTCTGCCATGCCTAATGGCTGCTGGGAATCCGTGCCATTGAAGATTACATCTTGCATCTCGGAACCACGCAAGGATTTGACGGACTGCTCTCCCAGAGCCCAACGTATGGAATCAAAGATGTTGGACTTACCGCAACCATTTGGACCAACAACTGCCGTAATCCCTGGCTCAAAGTGTAAAGTAGTTTTATCCAAGAAAGACTTAAAACCTACAACTTCTAATTTTTTGAAGTACATCATTTCCTCCCTTCGGTCGGAAAAGTTTACAGTTTACGAGCTTAGCAGTTAACAGCGCAGCGCTGCAAACTGCTACACATGCTAACTGTGAACTGCTTTATTATCAAGCCAAGCATCTATCTTATCCTTCCTAAACCGCCACTGGCCGACAAGTTTTAGTGCCGGAATTTTATTTCCTTTTAGCCACTCATAGATAGTCCGGCGGCTTACCTTAAGGTAATCGGCTAAATCATCGATAGTCATTAAAGCACCACTTACAACTGGCATATAACTCTCCTTACTTCATGCAACAGGTGGTGCTTAAGATTATAAAGAAAATAAAAAAATTTGTCAAGGAAAATCTTTACATTCTTTGACATATTTATGCAAATAAGCTTATTTTAAAGCTAAAAAATGTAAAAATAGGCAAATTTTGAGGTGTTTAAATAAAGAGAGAGTTAATAAGAAAAGAAGTGGGACTGATATTTGATGCGGTAATTTATGGTTCGAAGCACCAGCAGGGTTGAATTTAACTTTGGCTCTTCTAATTTAATCCCTGTTTTGTAGTCAGAGTTTATTTTTTTGGACCAAACCACTCTACCCCTTCGATAAATCTGCTCATCATTATCGAGCATCTGAATGTTTATATCTAAAAAAGTATCTGGTAATAATTCTCTATCTAGGACAGCACACAATCCTTGAGCACTTATATCATGGGTACGTGCATAAAACTGCTTGTTCAAATTTGACTCAGAACAAACCAATGGTATATTTACCTGAAACCTGGGAAAAGTTCTTTTCTCGATAGAGATCGTATTTGGCATAATCTAACCCTTTTACATAACTCCTATATTAAATTTGGCATTATTTTCATATAATTTCAAGGGTAAATTATAGAGTTTAAGAAAGCGTTTTCAAAACCTAGTCTTAAGCTCTTGAAAAGAAATAATCATATGGTACACTAATTGTAGATATATAAAAGGGTCAGAAATTAGAGAGGAGGTTAAAATGAAAAAGATAGCAAGCATCGTGTTGGTAGCTATGATGGTGTTTGATTTAATAGTAATATCTAATGCTTATGCCGGCAGTCATGGAAACTGGCTCAGGAAAACCCGTCATGGAAACTGGTTAAACAGATGAATTTCCTTCCCCGCCAATACTATTGTAAATAAACTTCATCGAAAAACAAAAGAATAAAGCTTTGAGTATTAAGTTTTAGTTTTGCAGAGCCTGTCTACCAAGACAGGCTTTTTGCTTTTCATTTAGACAAAATATTATTTTTTAAGTATTTCCTTGAATTTTTTGGTTAAGACAGGAACAATTTGGAAGAGGTCTCCGACGATGCAGTAGGTAGCGACTTTAAAAATTGGGGCTTCAGGGTCTTTGTTGATAGCCACAATAATTTTGGAGGACTGCATCCCGACAAGGTGCTGAATCTGTCCAGAAATTCCGCAGGCAATATAAATCTTGGGAGCCACGGTGCGACCGGTCTGGCCAACCTGGTGCGAATAGGACATCCAACCAGCATCTACTGCTGCGCGCGAGGAACCCACTGCTGCGCCTAACACATGGGCGAGTTCTTCTAAAAGCTTAAAATTCTCTGGGCTGCTCATCCCTCGTCCGCCGGAAACAATAATATCTGCCTCCGCTAAATTCACCAGGGTTTCGATTTCATCCACAATCTCAATAAGCTTGGTGCGCGAGGTAAGGTCAGCTAAGCCAAACTCTTCGCGGATAATCTTGCCTTTTCTCTGTTTGTTTAATTCTGCCGGTAGCATTACTTTATGCCTGACTGTAGCCATCTGCGGACGATGATTAGGCGTGATGATAGTAGCCATAATATTCCCGCCAAAGGCAGGCCGGGTCTGAAGTAAGAGTTTTTCTTTAGGGTCAATATCTAAACCTGTGCAGTCAGCAGTCAAGCCGGCATTTATTTTTACCGCCACGCGAGAAATCAAAGAGCGGCCAATAGAGGTTGCGCCGCAGAGCACAATCTCGGGTTTATATTTTTGAATGAGCTTTACCAAGACGTTAGTATAGGGTTCATCCTGATAATTGACTAATTCTGCAGCATCCACCAGATAAACATTATCCGCACCATGCCAGATTAGCTCATTGGCCTGCTCGTTCATTTTATAGCCTAAAAGAACAGCGCCAACCTGGGTATTCAGTTTGGCTGCTAAATCCCTGGCCTTACCTAATAACTCGTAGGAAACCGACTGAACCGTGCCCTTCTTTTGTTCGCAGAAGACCCAGACTCCTTTATAATTTTTTAAATCTACTTTGGCTACTGCTTTTTCCGTGGTTTTCTCTAATAATATTGCCTTAAACTTACAAGAAGGGACACAAGCGCCGCAGAGATTACAAATGTTTAAATCAATCGAGACCTTCTTATGGCTTTGGCTATGGCTTTGGCCAAAGGAGGCCAAACCATCGCCCTCTGGCTTATCGGAAGCCAAACCACGGCTTTCTAGCCTGTCCATCATACGTATGGCATCAAAAGGGCAGGCTTTTACGCAAAGCATGCAACCTGTGCATTTTTCAATAATAATCTGAATAGGCATGTTTTTATCCGGTTATTTCATTCTTCAGCAATCCCGCTAATTTCTCGGCTATTTCCTGAGGCTCGCCAGTAAGCATCTGGCCACCTGTGCGCGGCGGCGGAGTAAAAATTTTCACTACCCGGGTAGGAGAACCTTCAAGACCGATACAACGCTCATCCGCCTGGATATCCTTGGCTGTCCAATGTACAATCTTGGCTTGTTTTGAGCGCATCATCCCTTTTAAAGAAGGAAGCCGGGGTTCGTTTATCTCTTTAACCACAGTTAATAAAACCGGTAAAGGCGTTTCGATAATCTCGAATCCTTCCTCAGTCATCCTTTCTACGCGGGCAGATTTATCTTTTAATTCCTCGATTTTCTTGACATAAGTAACCTGGGGTATATCCAAATGCGCTGAGATACCCGGACCGACCTGGGCAGTGTCACCGTCGGAAGCTTGCTTTCCGCAGAGTATAATATCGAATTGGCCTATTTTTTTCATCGCGCAGGCTAAAGTATAACTGGTAGCCCAGGTATCGCTTCCGGCAAAGGCGCGGTCAGAAATCAATATCCCTTCGTCTAACCCTAAGGCAATTGCTTCCCGAAGGGCCGCTTCTGCCTGCGGCGGGCCCATAGTAATAACCACGGCCTTCCCACCTAACTTCTCTTTAATCCTTATCCCCTCTTCAATGGCATACATATCAAAGGGATTAATAATGGACTTCACCCCCTCGCGAATCAGGGTATTCGTCTCAGGGTTAATTTTAACCTCAGTGGTTTCAGGAACTTGTTTGATACAGATAATGATATTCATCGTGAATTAGCCCCGCCGCTAATCTTAGCGGCGGGGCTTCAAATTTGCTAATTAAATTTCTTTTATAGCTTTATTCAATGACCTTCTTGGCTATTTTTAACAAACCCGCAGGAATAGTCTTGCCTATGGCTTTGGCAGTCTTTAGATTTATAGTTATATCGTAATTCTTAAGAATTTCAATAGGTATATCAGTAGGTTTTGTGCCTTTTAAGATCTGAGAAATTTGTTTTCCTGCCAACTCTCCAAGCGTAAATGCATCCGCAGAAAGAGACAATAATACCCCCTTCTCAACTTTGTCTGGAAGATGGGTTACAGTGGGCACCCTATGAGCAATAGCGGTTTCCACGAAAGCATTAAAATTTTTATCTACCACGCTACTTCCTGACACAAAGAGAGAATCGACTCCTTGCTGTATAAGAGAAAGGGTGGCGCCCCCTACCTCTTCTGGCGTAGTTACATTAACACCTATTATCGTAACACCGAGTTCACCTTCGGTGTTCTTAAGCCCCTCAAATTGAATAACCGAATTTCTCTCCCCTTCAGTATATAGCACTCCTATTTTCTTTCCCGAGGCAACGCGTCTTACAATCTGAACAACGGACTTCATCGCCACAAAATTGCTTGCGCCGGTCACATTAGTACCTGATCTCTCTATACTTTTTGCAACTCCTGCTCCGACAGGATCATACACCATGCCAAACACAATAGGAATATCCTTGGTTTCCTTATAAGCGCCGCCAACAGCTGATGTCCCATAGGTAACGATTATATCCATGCCTTTCTCTATAAACTCTTTGGTTATCTCAGTTACTTTCTCTTTTTTGCCTTCGGCATTACGAAAATCAAAAACCGTATTCTGCTCATCAATGCCTTCCTTCTTTAATTGGGCAATGACCCCATCATTAGTTAGGACATACCGTGACTCCCCGGTAAAGGGAAGAAACCCAATCTTATTCTTCTTCTGGGCTAATGCCTCCTGAGTAAGGCTTGTGCCTAAGACTACTGCCAGCAAAGCTAGAACAAATACCTTAAAAAGTTTATTTCTCATATCCCCTCCTTTTTTAAAGTTTTTCTAAAACTTGCTCCAGTCCTCTCTCACCTCCTTTTTTAAAGCAATCTATTTCGCCATTTCTTTGATTAACTGTAAAGCGATAATGTTTCTTTGAATTTGATTTGTCCCCTCATATATCTGGGTAATCTTGGCATCGCGCATATATTTTTCCGCCGGATAATCCTTCATATAGCCATAACCACCCAATATCTGCACGGCATCTGTGGTGACCTTCATAGCTACGTCTGAAGCATACATCTTCGCCATTGCCGAATCCTTGCCCACATCTTTCGCACCTTGATCTATTTCCCGGGCGCAGGAATAAACTAAAGCCCGGGCTGCCTCAACTTGGGTGGCCATATCTGCTAACATCCATTGAATACCTTGAAAGCTGGAGATCGACTTGCCAAATTGCTCTCTCTCCTTAGCATACTTTACGGCCGCATCCAAAGCACCCTGGGCAATACCTACTGCCTGGGCTGCCACGCCCGGCCGGGACATATCAAAGGTCTTCATCGTAACGATAAAACCCATGCCTTCTTTGCTCAAAAGATTTTCTTTGGGAATTTTGCAGTCAGTAAATATAAGCTCGCTAGTCGAGGAAGCGCGTATTCCTAACTTATCCTCTTTTTTACCAAAGGTAAATCCGGGAGTTCCTTTCTCTACGATAAATGCCGAAGCTCCCCGCGCGCCCTTGATCTTATTGGTCATGGCAATAACTACATAAGTCTCGGCATCTCCGCCGTTGGTAATAAAATGCTTCAGACCATTTAAAATGTAATAATTGCCATCTTTTTTGGCAGTGGTTTTTATGGCTGAGGCATCCGAGCCTGCCTCAGGTTCAGTGATACCAAAGGCAGCAATTTTTTTACCGCTGGCTAAATCCGGTAGATATTTTTTCTTCTGCTCCTCATTGCCAAAGAGTATTATCGGAAATGTGCCTAAGGCTGATGCGGCGTAGCAGACTGCGATACCGCCGCAGGCACGGGATAATTCTTCTGTGGCAATACATAAATCCAATACCCCTGCGCCAATTCCGCCGTATTCAACCGGCACAAATATGGCAAATAAATCAGATTGGGCTAAAATCTTCATAATCTCCCAGGGAAATTCTTCGCTCTGGTCATATTTTGCGGCAACCGGCCGAATCTTATCCTGGGCAATCTTGCGCGCTAATTCCTGAATCATCTTTTGTTCATCGGTCAACAAATAATCCATAATATCTCCTCAAATGAGCAGATGACTTACGGAATGAAATGACGTAAGTCATAGGCCATAAGGCCGTCTGCGAATTTGACCCTTGACACGTAAGATTCAAAATTAAATGTCATCGCATTCGTGTCAAGGGTAAGTTCGGACTGATAAGTTATGTCGCTTACATTATCTTTAATATATATCTCCATAACTTATGTCCTCACTTACAATTTTTTAAGTAGCGCAATTT
>Ga0315294_10010245_pt1 | contig 10285 bp, 9 predicted proteins | sample YL17G13_40_MG_FD_203626 | JGI IMG/M metagenome (GOLD analysis project Ga0315294, IMG submission 203626) | Sediment microbial communities from Yellowstone Lake, YNP, Wyoming, USA - YL17G13_40 | ecosystem: Environmental > Aquatic > Freshwater > Lake > Sediment | place: USA: Wyoming | collected...
AAGTTCCCAAGGAATGCCAAATTGGAACCCGCAAGCTGATCTTGACGGAAACGGCACTGTGGACAAAGCAGACGGCACGCTGATAATAGAGAACTACGGAAACCACCTATAATTCCCACTTTCTTTTTCTAAAACAACTTTTCCCTGAATATCTTCTGAACTAGGTTTCTCTAAGTCAATTTCAAATCTCTTTAATGTCAGTTTGTACGCTCACCAAAACGGTAACAACCATGTACTGCCAACGCTAAAAACTGCCAAAAGAGTCACAGCCACGACCAACCACAGACTCAGCCACGGTCCTGTACACGCCAAAAACCTAGGGGGAGGGGGGACTCCCTGCTTTCCAGCTTGAAACAAGAACAAAAAACGCTAACAACACAACCCAAAACCACACCTCAACAATATCTGGGTTTAAATATCCAAAACAGACTAATCACGTTGACAACGAAAAAAGGGCCCGTGGTCTAGTCTGGATCATGACACTGGCCTGCGAAGCCGGAAATCCTGGGTTCAAATCCCAGCGGGCCCGCCACTTACCGCTGTTCTCATCTCATCAGAAAAACGTAGAAGAAAGCCCGCATCTATGAACACGACTTTAATACTACAAAACCAAAGGAAGAAACCAGACAATCCCACTCACAAACGGTGACCACAATGCAAACCGCCAAACCAGACACACGAAAATTCGTCTCAGTCGACCCGAGCAAATGCACTGGCTGCGGCATCTGCGAATACGCCTGCACACAAGAAAAAAACCAACAATGGGACCCCCTAAAGTCAAGAATCCGCGTAATCCGCCTAACATCCATGCTCAACACAACGATGAGCTGCCGATTCTGCAAAGACGCCCCATGCGCAAATGCCTGCACAGAAAAAGCCATAACCCAAGCCGAAAAAACCGGCTTACTCACAATAGACCAACGCAAATGCAACGGCTGCGACTGGTGCATCCAAGCCTGCCCGTACGGCGGACTCATCCTCGACCCAGACACGCGCGTAGCAATCGCCTGCGACCTCTGCGACGGCGAACCCAAATGCATCGAATCTTGCCCCGAAGAAGCCCTAGAACTCGTCTCTGACGACGAAGCCGTCGAGAAAAAATGGAAAGCCGCGCTAGAAAAAATCCCATCACAAGCCGAAAAAATAACCGACACCGTGAAAAAAAGACAGTGGACCAACATAATGTCAGAAGCAGAAAAAAGAGCCAAGAGAACCACCGAGAAACTCGAAAATATCAGCAAAAGAAAACGCCCCCAAAAAAAGTGACACGACGCCACACTGACAAATCGTTTTTGTAGAATCCATTCTTCTTGCGAAAGAAAATTCTCTTAAGGGCGCGTGCCAATTTCAATAGGGAAGATTCGTGGGAGACCAATGGCCATAGATACTCTCATCGAAGCACGTGGGTTGACAAAAAAATACGATGATTTCTTAGCAGTCGACAACATTGACTTCGAAATCTACAGAGGCGAATGCTGCGGGTTTCTAGGACCAAACGGTGCGGGCAAAACAACGACCATAAAGATGATTCACTGCGTTTTGCCGCCAGCGTCGGGAAGCCTCACTGTTGTGGGTTTAAGTGTTTCTGAAAAGGCGAGAGAGATCAAGAAGATGACTGGAGTTGCTCCGCAGGAAGATAACCTTGACCCAGATTTCAGCGTCATTACTAACCTGTCAGTCTACGCACGTTACTTTGACATTCCAAAAAACGCGGCGATCAAGCGAGCCGAAGAACTGCTCAGGTTTGCCCAACTTGAAGAAAAGAGAGATGTTGTAATCAGTCAACTCTCGACGGGTATGAAGAGACGATTGATTCTCGCGAGGGCTCTCATCAACGAGCCCCAAATACTCCTGCTAGACGAGCCCACGACCGGTTTGGATCCACAAGGAAGGCACCTGATTTGGGACAAGATTCGAACCTTGAAAAAACAGGGAGTAACGATAATCTTGACCACTCACTACATGGACGAAGCTGCTGCACTTTGTGACCGGTTATTGATCATGGACAATGGCAAGATCATTGAGGAAGGCACACCTGCAGAGTTGGTCAAAAAACACATCGGAGAAGAAGTTCTTGAAGTTGACTTCGACGAAGACGAAATGAAACTCCTTAAGGACAAGTTTCCCCTCGCGCGATTAGAAGTGGTAAGCGACAGGATTCACGTGTTCACCAACGAACCTCATGGTGCTTTTGAGTCTTACATTAGAGACTTTCCTCGAAAAGGAGCAATCGTCAGAACGGCCAACCTTGAAGATGTTTTCCTCAAGCTGACTGGGAGAAAACTGAGAGAATGACAAAGCGAGATAGCATCAGATCGAATTTTAGCCTCCCAGAATTGACCTACAGAGTCTGGAAGGTGTGGCGTCGAAACTTCGATGTCTTCATGAAGACTTACAAAGTGAATTTCTTTCCCCCTATGCTTGAACCGATTTTCTACCTGCTTGGGTTCGGGTTAGGCCTAGGAGCCTTTGTTTCACAGAATATTCCCGGCGGCTCTCTGATAAAGTTCATCGCTCCCGGATTAGTGTCAATGTCAATAATGTATTCGGCATTCTTCGAGTGCACCTACGGTTCGTTTGTCAGAATGTACTATCAAAAGACTTTCGATGCAATCATTGCGACTCCGATAAGCATGGAGGAAGTCATAGCAGGAGAACTTCTATGGGGAGCAACACGAAGTCTAATCAGCTCAAGCATTGTTCTGTGCGTCGTTGCTGCTTTTGGACTAATATCAAGCCCGTTGGTCCTCCTAATTCCGTTTGTTGCTTTCTGCGGAGGTTTAATGTTTTCAGGGATTGCCATGTGTTTCACGTCTTTAGCCCCCAACATAGATTTCTTCAACTATCCTGCGTTTCTGTTCATTACTCCAATGCTTCTGTTGGGAGGAACCTTTTTCCCGCTTCCTCAAGCCGCGCAGCTTCCAGCAACAGTTTTCCTGCCCCTGACAAACGTCGTTCTCTTGAACAGAGGCTTGATGTTTGGAAACTTGGACACGTCGCTGCTCATCAACATCGCATGGATTATCCCTGTTACAATCGTCTTCTTCATCCTAAGCATAAACGCGATGAAAAAGAAGCTCATCAAGTGACCGGTTTCGGTCTGATGTAGTCTTCACGATGGAGCAGAGTTTTCGAACGACCTTAGCAGCTGGTCTATGGAGTTTCCAACATGTTCGCCGTTATACCCGCCTTCCAAAACAAAAAAAGTTGGCTTCCCCAGCTCCCCAATCCTCTTGCCAATTTCTTTATAGGCCGTCTCCGTCAAACCCAGCGAAGCTAGATCTCCAGCATAAGTGTCGAACCCTGCTGAAACCGCTAAGACTTCAAATTTCTCTGGCACCACATTTTTCAGCGCCCTGTCAAGAGTCCTTACGTACATGGCCTCTCCGCAATCAGGTGGCAGTGGAAAGTTCAGACAGTTCTTGTCCGATCTGATGCCTGTTCCCGGATAGTTCGGATGCATGTGTAACGAGAGGTAAGTGACTTTGCTGTCTCCATAGAAGATTTCTTGAGTTCCGTTCCCATGGTGTCCGTCGATATCCAATATCAGAGTCGGTTTGTCAAGGTGTCTGACGGCTATCGCTATATTATTCAGGTAACAGAACCCCCGGGTGAAAGCTCCTAATGCTGCTCCATTTACACCTGCATGGTGACCAGGCGGGCGCAAGATGCTGAACCCTTTGATCTCTGCTGCCAAGATTGCCCCACCCGCAGATAACTTAGCGTGTTCAAAGATGTTGTCGTAAGCGGGGGTGTCCCCATCTTCCACCAACCCCTTCTTAATCATCCAGACGTATTCGTGATCATGAACTTTGACCAACTCTTCCTCGGGCGCAGGCTGCGGGAGGACGAAACTGTATCCTTTCTCCTTCAAGATCTCGTGGGCTTTTCGCACTCTCTCAGGTCCTTCTACGTGCCAAGACCCGTAACTTAGGCATTTTTCTGAGAAAACGATTTTGGTTTTCATGAGGGTGTGCATCCATGAGCGTGTTTACTGTTGGTTCTTAAGTTAAAATATCACTTCCTCTTTAAACCTTAAGGATTTGCGGAGAACCGAGCTAAGTGAAGACTGTCGAAAACCCGTTCGCCGCTTTCAGGTCCGAATGTGAAGCCGCTCTAGAGTCTGCTTTGAGAAAAGTGCTGCCTGAGATAGAAATAACGAACGTGGCTCTTGAAAAGCCTCCGAACCCGGATTTTGGCGATTTGGCTTCTTCATTATGTTTTGAGCTTGCCAAGAAGATAGGACAAAAACCCATCGATCTGGCAGAAAATCTTGCCAAGAACACTGATAAGACAAAATTCTTCCTGATCGAGAAAGTCTCATCAGCTGGTGGGGGGTACGTGAACTTCCACCTTGACTTCGCCAAATTCTCCGCGCTGACGTTGAACTCCGTGGTGAAGCTCGACGATCAGTATGGATTCATCAAAACAGAAAAACCCCAAAAAATCATTGTTGAGCACACTAGCGCCAACCCACTTCACCCCTTAACTATCGCCACAGCGCGCAATCCTGTGCTCGGCGACACCATAGCTCGCATGCTTGTTTGCAGAGGTCACACCGTCTACCGCCACTTCTACATCGACGACGTCGGTCGTCAATCGTCGGTAATAGCGTATGGATACCAAAAACTGGGCAAACCCAAGCCCGATGAGAAACCAGACCATTATATCGGCAAAATTTACACTGTGACAAGCTGTTTCGTCGAAATCAATCGGTTGAAAAAGGAACTTGAACGCGCAAAAACTGTCTCGGCCGAAGAGGAAATTACAAAGACAACTCGGGAACTTGATGACTGGGTAGCAGTTGCCGCAGAACTCAAAGACAAGTATCCTAAGCTTTTCGAGAAGCTGCTGACAAAAATCGGTGAAGACGATAACCCTGAGACAGCGATAAGAATACTGAACCAGGCTTACGAAGGAGGAGATGGAAAAGCCAAACAGCTCGTTAGAAAAGTCAGCGAGCTATGCTTAGAAGGTTTCAAAGAAACCCTCGCAAAAATCGACATCACGCTCGATTCGTGGGACTGGGAAAGCGAACTGATGTGGAGTGGGCGTGTGCAAGAAGTTCTGCAGAGACTCAGAAGATCCAAGTACGTCCACATTGAAAGCGGAGTTATGGAATTTGACGGTGAAAAAGTTGTTCGAGAACTCGATCTCCGGCAGAGGCTCCATTTGAAACCAGAGCATGAAATTCCCTCCCTCACACTCGTGCGAGCCGATGGCACGACGCTGTACACTACACGCGACGTTGCCTATTCACTGTTCAAGTTCGAAAAAGCCGAGAAAGTAATAAACGTCATTGGCATGGATCAAAGTCTAGCTCAACTACAACTGAAGATCGCTCTGCACGCTTTGGGCTATGGCAAGTACGCAGATAATCTCGTTCATTTCGCCTACAACCTTGTGACTTTCCCAGGCTTCAAGATGTCCAGTCGCCGGGGAAGATACATCACACTCGATGAAGTTTTGAGCGAAGCAGTAAAACGAGCCTACGAAGAGGTTTCGAAGCGATCTCCACAGTTGACCGAAAAGGAGAAACAAAAGATTGCGGAATTCGTCGGCATAGGTGCAGTACGGTACGCTTCGGTTGATGTTGACACTTCGAAAACCGTAGTGTTCACGTGGGACCGGGTTCTCAATTTTGAGACGAACAGTGCACCCTACGTTCAGTACACTCACGCGCGAGCCTGCAGCATAATGCGGAAAGCGGAAAAGAAGCCTGAGAAGCCCACTTATGAGCTATTGACCGAGAAACTGGAACACGAAATAATCATAGCATTAGCTAGCTTCCCAGACACTTTCCTCGACGCGACAGAGTACCTCAAACCAAACCTCGTTTCAGACTTTGTCAACGGTTTGGCAGACAAATTCAACGCGTTCTACGGCGCCTTCCGCGTGATCGGAGTCGAACCACAGGGTCTAAGCGATGCTAGACTTGCCTTGACCGAGTCCGTCAGAATAGTGCTTCGAAACGCGCTGAGCCTGATAGGTGTCCTAGCTCCAGAAAGGATGTAAGAGTTCGTTTTTCAGTTTGAAGCATTGTTAGAGGTGAGAAACCTTTGCCTGTTGTATCTTCTCTAGTTCTCTTTGCTCGAAAGAAAGGTTTTGATTCTTCCGGCAAGTCTCTCTGGATCTTCGACAGCTTCCCCGTCCCAGAGCAGATATGGGAGTGCCCATGCATCTGTAAAGCTCTCTGCCCGTACGCCGGGTCTGCTTATCATCCTTAGATTAACGTCAAAGTCGTCCAGATGCCTGTTGATTGGTCCAGACATGATTATTATGTTGAAGCTCGAATAGCCCTGTTCCCCATAGAATCTGAGAATGCGCGAGATTCCTTCTGCGAGACCGGACCAGTCGTCATTGTCCAGCTCCAACAGATGTGACTTGCCTGGAACTATCGCTTGAACCTCATTCATTCCTCTCAGAGGTGCGAAGGGAACGAGCCAACTTACACGATTCTTCTTGAACAAAAATCTCGGTGATTTCCGTTCTTTCGCCAATAGGTCGGTCCAATAAGAGGAGTCAGCCTTTTTGCGGTAGATCTTGCTCTTTTCAAGCATCAACTTGACCAAGTAGAACGGTCTATCTCGCGCCAAAACCTGCATGTGCGGATGCAGTATTGAGGAACCTGCTGGCGGAAGGTAGTTGAACACGAAAGCTGGAAAACGTATCATAGGGTCAAGCTCCTTGAGCCGTTTCAAATAGGCAGCTCCTCCTCGAAAACCATCCATGATAATCTTCGGCACGAATTCCTTCAGTTCCAAATGATGTTCCTTTGAAAGTACGGCCAGCACGCTTCTTTCCGCATGCCCTAGCAAATTAGGGACTACAAACACGTCGCCGATTGTTATTCTTCCTTCTTTGAGAAAGTCCTGCGGGAACATCGGCGTCTTGGTCTGAATGTTCTCAGGGCAGAATGGGCAATTGGCTCTTGTCTTTTCAACCAACGAATTGAGCAAATCTTGGTCTGAGATTAGAAATTTGCTGACATAACTGAGCATTCCTCTTATAATTGTTGAATTGCGTCCCGTCAGGGGATCCGTTCTATATTCAAAAGTGACCGTGTCTTCCTTGAAATTCTTGAGTGGATTCCGCATTCTTGAGGTCTTTTCGGTTTTCTGGAACACGATCATTTCATCGTCCTTCCTTCATAATTTACATCTACGCCCTCACTTTAAAACTCTTGAAATTCCTAGGTGGACAGAATGCGGCAACGAAAATCTTGAAGACCTTGCAGGCTCATTTTACGGAAAGAAAATTTCATATACAAGCCGCCTATTCTCAAGAGAGGGCACTTACATGAAAAGAACATATTTTGGCAGAAAAGTCGAAGCCATCGAAGTGGGCAAGAAAAGCGTTTCCGATCTTCTTGCTGAAATGGGCAAAACGGCCTATCAAGGCAGGAAACTCGGTGAGGCCGTTGAAGTTTGGGAAGCTATGTTGAAGGAACCAGGTCTTACGATTGTGATGGGTTTTGCCGGTTCAATGAGCACCGCTGGACAATGGAAGATAATCAATTGGCTAATTGAAAACCGTTACATCGACGTCTTAGTGTCTACGGGCGCGAACGTTTCAGAAGACATTGTGGAAGCGATGGGTTTCAGCTACTGGCAGGGTTCTCACCAAGTGAACGATCAGGAACTCTTGGAAGCTGATGTGAACAGGTACTACGATGTTTTCGGTAAGGAAACAGACTACCGCGAAATGGAAATGCTCATGACCGATGGTCTAATGAAACTCAAGAAAGGCTATGCCTACACCTCTGCAGAACTTCTTTACGAGTTTGGAAAATACCTGAGCAAAAAAGGAGTGAAAAGCATAGCTGCTACGGCAGCCGAAAACAACGTTCCAGTTTTCTCCCCCGCATTGGCTGATAGTGCTTATGGTGAAGCCTTTCTCATGGCCAAGAACCAGGGGCATCCAATCGTGCTAGACTCAGTGAAAGAGTTTGACCAATTCGTTGGGATCGGGGAAAGAACGAAAGACGTCGGCGTTATCTACATAGGGGGCGGCGTGCCTAAAGATTTCACACAATTGATGGCAATATCCGTCTCGCCCAAAACGAAGGACCAAGGGGTAAAAGGGAGAAAAGGGCATCTTCGAAAGGGCCTCCAAGAGTATTATTATCCGCACAAGTATGCAATTCAGATAACTACCGACTCGGCACAATGGGGCGGTCTTTCTGGTTGCACGTTGGAAGAAGCGATAAGTTGGGGCAAAATCGATGAAGCTGGAAAGAGAGCTGTCGTATACTGTGATGCGACGATAGCTTTGCCCTTGATCGTCCATGCTCTGCGGGAAAGGATCAGCGTGAAAAGAAAAGCTCCGGACATGTCGTGGGTGTTCAGTGGCGTGTCCTAGTTTTTCCGATTCTTGTGATGAGAGCGCTTACCATCAATGGCAAGATTACGGAAGCGTCGCCTTCTATCATCGTTTTCTTTGCCTTTTCGCTTATTTTTCCCCATGAAACTGCTTCTCGTGGCCTGGCGCCGGATAGGCTTCCGTCCCATTCATCGGCTGTGCTGATGTAGATGGCGTAGTCAAGGCCGTCTTTGAATTGGTTCCACCACAAAGTGTGGTGTTTCGATATGCCACCACCAATTATCAATGCTCCTGTTCTCTCAGCGTTGAAGACAATCTCGTTCAGTTCTCCTGAGTCTCTCAGTAGGTTTATTCGGAAGTCATGATCTTGAGAGAAAAACCAAGCTTGGTATCCTACTGCTCCATCAGTTATGCCAGGTACGTAGACTGGGATGTTGTTTCTTGCTGCCCAATAGAGGATGGAGCTTTCATTGCATACGCGTTTTCCAATTTCATGGCAAAGTTGCCTCGACGAGACTTCTTTCATTCCCTCTCCCCAGAGGCTCTGCAGCAGAACGCGCATCTTTTCCTCAATTACTATCCCATAGCTGTCGTTCGGCACGAGAACGTTTCCCAATCGATTGATGTCTTTATCCCGAAGTTTGGCATCGTTCATGAGAAAAGACCCTTTGTAGTAGTCTTTCCAGCATCTTGCGACGTCATGGTCTATCGTCCCACACGTTGTTATGATGACGTCGACCAGCTTTCTTTTGACAAGCTCCTTTAGGGCTCCCCTCGTGCCAGTTGCCACAAGATTTCCTGTGAATGAAATGAACTTGACGCACTTTTTGTCTTTAGCCATTTTCTCTAGGATGTTTAAGCCTGTCGCCAACTTTCCGGCCGTGAATCCCCATGCTTTCTCCATCTGAGAAACGAGTTCCTCGACAGACATTCCTTCAGAGAAACTGTGGTCCTCAATCGCTTCTTTTGGCATTAGCGTTTTCCACCGATTGCTTCAATGTAGGTTTTGTAGATTGCTCCAGCTGCGTCTTTGATCGCTTGTTGTTCTGGTTTGGAGAGTAGGTCCCAGATGTCTGGTCCAAGTGACTTCGCTATGCGTGAAGGCACTGTTACGAAGACTGGTTCAGGCGTCGTTTCAAACTTCATTAGTCTCGAGTAACTTGTCACTTTTCCGGTGTTAAGCAATATTCCGCGAATTATTTCTATGAAAGACCCAGCAGGTCCGTATCGCGTTCCTCCCAGGAAGGTTATGATCTGTCGGCTTACCTCTTTGACATAGTTGTCGCAAAACGCCTTGTCAAGTCTCTTTTCGGCTTTTCTCAAATACTCGTCCAGCGGAGCCCCGTCAATTCTCACGGTGCTCCAAAGAAGAGCTGCGGCTTCGCCATGTTCGCCGCCGACATATGCTTCGACCGTGCCAATCGGGACTTTCAGTTCGCGGCTTACGATAGTCCTGAATCTTGAAGTTTCGAGGTTTGTTCCTGTCCCGATGATGTGTCTTTTTCCATGTGCCGCTCTGTTGGCCAGAGTTGACATTGCGTCGACAGGGTTGGTTACGATGAAGTACCAAGCATTTGGGTTATTGTCCACTGAATTCTCCATTATTTCTTGGACAACAGATGCGTTTTTGACGGCCAGGTCTCTTCTGCTCATATCGGGGGTGCGTGGAAAACCCGCAGTGACTATTATCAGGTCCGCGTTTCTCACCATCTTGCTGTTTTCGTAGGAGTTGATCTCCAAATCAAAGCCATGGCTCGCAATGGCGTGGTGCAACTCTTCTTTCGTCATCTTCGCGACCGTCGGCATTACGTCAACGAGTGATAGTTCAGTCACGTATCTTTCGAAGATCAGGCTGAAAGCGACTTGTCCGCCCACGCGACCTGTGCCCATTACCGCTACATGAGTCATCTTTCTCACTTCATTAAGGAAGTGAGTCTAGGTTTTTATAAAACAATCGCGTGTT
>Ga0315294_10010247_pt1 | contig 10285 bp, 13 predicted proteins | sample YL17G13_40_MG_FD_203626 | JGI IMG/M metagenome (GOLD analysis project Ga0315294, IMG submission 203626) | Sediment microbial communities from Yellowstone Lake, YNP, Wyoming, USA - YL17G13_40 | ecosystem: Environmental > Aquatic > Freshwater > Lake > Sediment | place: USA: Wyoming | collected...
CCAGTTCGAGACTTAGGGGTGCGTCCGCGCACAACTTGAAGCGCAAGGATGCCGGCTGCGGCCTGGGCCGCCCGGGAATCAGGAGGCCAGGCGCCTTCGTGCGCGACGGGGTGTCCGGCTGACGGGACGTCCGCACCCGCGCAAGCGATGGAGCCTCGCCGCTGATCTGGGTGTTGGGCAGCCTCGTTTCTATCATGGTAAGTCGCATAAAAGGAGCAGGAGAATGGACACCACAATTTCAATCCTCAGAGTGATTCACGTAATTACCGCAGTTTTGATGGCATGGCCGTTTTATGCTCTGGTGGCAGTTAACCAGCGTATGCGGCTAGGTCCACCCCTTGGTGACCGCCTGGACACATATTTGGAGAACACGATTAAAAACCGCGTGCTTCCCTGTTACGTTTTCCAAGCAACCGCGCTCGTAACAGGACTCGCGCTTATTCTCTTGCGCGGGATGGAATTAGACACACTGGTAACAAATCCAGTACTAGGTTTGAAATTCTTGCTACTGCTGGTAATTGGGGGACTGCTATCCGTTGTGACTTACAGCCTGCAACCACGTATTGATGCGCTTTTCGCCAAGCGCGATGCCAGTGGAAAAATCCTGGAAGATGATGCAGCACAAATCCGTGCCTTGCGTGGGCGGCGTAAACAACTCTCATCATTATGCATGTTCTGCGTATTGACGGCAGCAATGCTAGGAGTGCAAGCATGGGACGCATTCCCCGTGTGGTTGACAGTTGTGCTGATAGCTGCCATTGCTGTTTTTACTTGGCGTGCCTATACAAGTGTGACACCATGGGGATGGGCGTAAAGAAATCGCGAAAGACAAGACAAAGGCTGTCCAACACCGGCATGCAGACGACGGGGCTACCGCCGCGCCCCGCCGAAGGCTCACGTAATTCCTGCGCGTCTTGCCCGCGAGCGTTCGGGCAACACCCGCCCCGCTCCTGATGCCCACCGTTCGGGGCACGCGTCTTGCCCGCTAATACATATAATCATATTGCTCTAGTGCCATATTCTGCTATACTGGGTGTATGAGGGAGGCACGCTTCGAGTGGGACGAGCATAAGGACAAGGAGAACCAGGCCAAACACGGCGTCCCCTTCCGTCTGGCACAGCAGGCCTTTCTGGACGCGCGTCGTGTTGTTCTGGAGGATGCCAGCCACAGTGTTGGAGAAGCTCGCCACTACTGCATCGGGCAAGTCGGGGATGGAATCCTGACGGTTAGATTCACTTATCGGCGCGGTGTAATTCGCATCTTTGGAGCCGGATATTGGAGGAGAGGAAAGAGGATCTATGAGGAACAGAATAAGATACACAGATGAGCCACTGGGTGAAGTTCGGCTTGTGAAGGATTTTCTTCCTCCGCCAGAGCAATTGGTGTTGAGGGAAGACACCGTTAAGGTGACGATTTCGCTGAGTCGGTCGAGCGTCGAGTTTTTCAAGAATGTTGCCAAGCAGCGTCGTACTCCGTATCAGAAGATGATTCGCCACCTGCTCGACCTGTATGTAACCCAGTTCAGGCAAAGACCCCTAACAGGGCGCTCCACCAGACGCGCTAACGCGCGCAAGTGAGTGCTTGCGTTGGACGCCCGGAAGAAATCATTGACATTGTGTTGCAGATGTGAGACAGTTCCAATATGAGGAAGAGTGCAGTAGTTCACGCCAGAATTGAACCGCAGACCAAGAAGAAGGCCGAGGGAGTCCTCAAGAGACTGGGTATGAGTCCAACGGAGGCCATCCGCCTATTCTACAGGCAGATTTGTCTCCGCCGGGGCTTGCCTTTCCCTGTGCTGATTCCAAACAGGCTCACCAGAGAGACGTTGAACAAGAGTACTACGGGAAACGGGGTACAGACTGTTGACTCTCTGGATGAGATGTTTGAGAGCTGGGAGAAATGAAGCGCATCTCCCAGACTACCCAGTTTGCCAGGGACATCAGGAGGTTGCGCAGGCCAGGCAAGGATCTGGAGAAGCTCAAGTTTGTCGTGAAGACTCTGGCCCTGGGCAAGCCCTTGGAGCCAAGATACCGCGATCACCCACTCATTGGTCCTTGGAAACACTGTCGCGACTGCCACATCGAGCCCGATTGGATACTCATTTATTCAGCTGACGCGCACAATCTTCGTCTCGAGCGTACCGGTACACACAGCGACCTTTTCGAGAAGTAGGGCGTCCAACCCGTATGAGGCCTCCCGGCGTTACGTCTGCAAGTGAAGCAGGATAGGAACCCTGACCCGGCCTTACACTTGAGGGTGGGGGCCAGGCATTCGTATTCTGAGTCTTGCCGCCCGCCATCGGAGCCCACAATCGAAACGGCCTGCCGGCTGCCCTGGCAGGCCGCTCTTGCTTGCTCGGTCGTGTCCGATGTGCGGTCTGTCCGAAGCGCTGCCGAACGGAATGTCGACTATGGCCGACTTCCCGGTCATCCACATGGCAAGAGCGCGCACTTAGTTGACCTTATCAGCTTGACAAGCGGCGGGCGGGGTGATATTTTCTATAGGTTGCAATTTTCACCCCGGGCAGTGAAATCAATAGTGAGGTCATAATGTACGCAATAGTCGAGGTAAGTGGATTCCAGTATCGGGTTGAACCTGAAAGCGTTATCAGGGTGCCCAGGCTGGAGACGAAGGTTGGAGAGGAGGTCCTTCTCTCCAACGTCCTGCTCCTTTCCGACGGAAAGGACGTCAAGGTAGGCAAGCCCCAGGTGCAGGGGGCCCAGGTCACCGGAGTGGTTCTGTCACACGGTCGCTCCGAAAAAGTGGTGGTGTTCAAGTACAAGCGGCGAAAGGGATTCAAGAAGAAAATCGGTCACAGGCAGGACTACACCGAGCTCAAGGTCTCGGCAATAAAGGGTTAGTTCACGCTGTCATCAGAGAGGTGAGACGAAGTGGCACACAAGAAAGGTGTTGGGAGTTCCAGAAACGGAAGAGACAGTCACGGTCAAAGGCTGGGTGTTAAGCGCTACGGCGGCCAGTTGGTCAACGCCGGCTCCATCATAGTGAGGCAGAGGGGAACCAAGATACATCCGGGCACCAACGTCGGCCTTGGCAGAGACGACACTCTCTTTGCGCTCGTCACCGGCAAGGTGGTTTTCTCGAGGCTGGGACGAGACAGGAAGAGAGTCAGCGTACTCGCAGTTTAGGCTGCTCCTGACGACGTGAGGCGTGGGACGCGGTTGCTCGAGCGTCAGCGCGCACAGTTTCGGCCCCCGCAGGGAACACTCTGGCTGCCGCTGACAGTCCACCCCTAACCAGTGCGAGAGCAAACATGGCCAAGAGAATCGTAAACACAAGCGTGATCACCGAGAAGCTTGCTGAGCTGAGCGGTGCGGCGAGCTGTGAGCTGGACGAAGACCTGATAGGCGCGCTCAAAGAGGGACTCCGCGTGGAGGAGTCGCCCGTGGGCAAGCAGATACTGGAGCAGATTCTGGAAAACGCGAAGATCTCGCGCGAGTCCAGACTGCCCAGCTGCCAGGACACCGGCTTCGCCGTAGTTTTTCTCGAGATCGGGCAGGACGTCTGTCTCGAGGGACCCGCGCTCGCGGACGCCGTGAACGAGGGCGTGCGGCGCGGCTACGAGAAGAACTACCTGAGGAAGTCCATCGTGGACGATCCCGCGATCACCAGGAAGAACACCCGCGACAACACTCCTTCCATCATTCACACCGAGATAGTCAGCGGCGACCGCGTAAAGATAGTGCTGGCGGCGAAGGGCGGGGGCAGCGAGAACATGAGCGCCGTGGCCATGCTCAAGCCCGCTGACGGAATACAGGGCGTCCGGAAGTTCGTCGTGGACACAGTGAAGAGGGCGGGCGGCAACCCGTGCCCTCCGATAATAGTGGGCGTGGGAATAGGCGGAACCTTCGAGAAATGCGCTCTGCTCGCGAAGAAGGCTTTGCTCAGGCCCCTGGGTTCGCATCATCCGGACGAGAGATACGCGAACCTGGAAAGGGAACTGCTGGCCGAGATAAACGCCACGGGCATAGGACCTCAGGGTCTGGGCGGAAGGGTCACAGCGCTGGGCGTGCTGGTGGAGACCTTTCCGTGCCACATCGCGAGCATGCCGGCGGCGGTCAACATAAACTGCCACGCGAGTCGTCACAAGGAAGCCATCATCTGACCCGGCACCCGGCCGGCCTCAAGAGGGTAACGCAGTGAAAAAGATTTCGGCCCCGCTCACTGACAGTGTAGTTGAAAGTCTGAGGGCAGGTGACGAGGTTCTCATAACGGGCATCATATACACCGGCAGGGACGCCGCTCACAAGAGAATGGTCGAGCTCTTGTCCAAGGGAGAGCAGCTTCCCTTCGACCTCAAGGGACAGATCATCTATTACGCCGGGCCAACTCCCACGCGGCCCGGGGAAGTGGTCGGTTCGGTCGGCCCCACCACGAGCGGCAGGATGGATCCGTACGCTCCAATTCTCATACAGCACGGTCTGAAGGGCATGATCGGCAAGGGGCAGCGCACCCAGCCGGTGGTGGAGGCCATGAAGAAATTCAAGGCGGTCTACTTCGCCGCTGTCGGCGGCGCGGGCGCCCTCATCGCACGAGCGGTCAAGTCGAACAAGACCGTCGCATACGAGGAGCTGGGTCCCGAGGCAGTGCGAGTGCTCGAGGTTGTGGATTTTCCGGTAATTGTTGCCCAGGACTGCTACGGCGGGGACCTCTACGTCGAGGGAATAAAGAAGTACAGCCGTAGCGCGCTCTAGGCAGAGCTCACCGTTTCGTCATTGTTTCCTTGAAACTTCGCGCATTCTGAGAGGGAGAAGCTGTTTTCGGTTTCGGGCCGGGCCCGGCTGGCAGCTTCTGCCCGCACGTCGCTCCCGTGAGGCGGTGGGCCGTCATTCCGGCGGCCGCAGCACCGCCCGTAGTGTTTATTCAGTCCGGGCACGCCGCCCGGTACTGCCAGCGACAGACGAGCTTCGGGGTGAGAGCACGTTGGACCAGGCGAGTCCGTTGAACAGCCGCAGTCGGCCGAGAATAGCGGGCGTGATCCCGGTGAGATACGGTTCCACTCGGTTCGGCGGCAAGGCCCTGGCGAAGATAGCAGGGAAGACTCTCATACGGCACGTTTACGAAAGGGCTCTCACGTCGCGCTCGATGGGAGAGCTGGTGATTGCGACTGACGATTCGCGCATAGCCGGCGAGGCGGAGAGCTTTGGTGCGAGGGTGGTGATGACTTCGCCGGAGCACAAGTGCGGAACCGAGCGCGCCGCGGAGGCCGCGTCGAGGCTGGACGCTGACATAATCGTCGACATCCAGGGAGACGAGATAGTCTCGGACGGCCGCATGATCGACGAATGCGTTGAACCGCTGCTGCGCAAAGAGTCCGCCGAGGTCTCCACACTGGCCTCCGAGATCGTGGCTGAGGCGGACGTGGCAGACCCCAACGTCGTCAAGGTCGTTACCGACCTCGAAGGCAACGCCCTTTTCTTCTCTCGCTCCCCGATCCCCAATACCAGCTGCGCTTCCCCGAATGCGGGAAGGCGTGAAGCGCCGGCAAACGGCAGGGTGTCTCGCGGGCCGGTGGTCCGATTCCTCCGGCACGTGGGCATCTATGCCTATCGCCGCAGCTTCCTGCTCGAATTCGTGAGACTTCCTCAGACACCTTTGGAGCTCGCGGAATCGCTGGAACAGCTCAGGATCCTCGAACACGGCAGGAGCATCAGCGTGGTCCTGACGCGTCATTTCTCGGTCGGAGTCGACGTGCCCTCGGATCTGGCGAGGGCGGAGCTATTTCTTGCGTCTCTAGACGGGCCCGGCGCGGCCGGCCGTCCCGGGGGCGCTCTGGCAGCAGGGTAGTATCATGGCCAAGTACGTCTTCGTCACGGGCGGCGTTATTTCTTCCTTGGGGAAGGGAATCGCTGCTGCTTCCCTCGGCCTTCTCCTGAAGAACAGGGGTCTGAGGATAACTCTGCAAAAATGTGACCCCTACCTGAACGTCGACCCCGGCACCATGAGCCCCTTCCAGCACGGCGAAGTGTACGTGACGGAGGACGGCGCCGAGACGGACCTCGACCTGGGGCACTACGAGAGATTCACCAACATAAACATGGGCAGGAGGAACAACCTCACCGCCGGGCAGATATACGACGCCGTGATAACGAAGGAGCGCAGGGGCGACTACCTTGGGGGCACCGTGCAGGTGATCCCTCACGTCACGGACGAAATAAAAAGCCGCATCTTACACGTTGGCTCCTCGGACGGCGTGGACGTGTCCATAGTCGAGATCGGCGGCACCGTAGGAGACATCGAGAGCCTGCCGTTTCTCGAGGCCATAAGACAGCTCAGACTGGACCTGAGACGGCAGAACACCGTTTTCATACACGTGACTCTCGTTCCGTTCATCAAGGTCGCGAGGGAGACCAAGACGAAACCCACACAGCACAGCGTGAAGGAACTGCGTGAGATCGGCATCCAGCCCGACATACTGATCTGCAGAAGCCAGGTGGAACTTTCGGCGGAAGCGAGGAGAAAAATCGCGCTCTTCTGCAACGTGTCCGAGGAGTCGGTGATAGAGGGCCTCGACGTTGACTCTGTCTACGAGGTGCCTCTCATGTTTCACGCCGGAGGACTGGACCAGCTCGTGGTCGAACTCCTTTCCCTGGAGTGCAGGAAGCCCGACATGGGACCGTGGCGCGACATGGTGAACGTCATAAAGTGCGCGTCGCGCGAGGTCAAGATCGCCGTATGCGGGAAATACGTGCACCTGAGAGACGCCTACAAGAGCATCTCCGAGGCGATGGTCCACGCCGGAGTGGCAAACAACGCGAGAGTCCAGATCGAGTGGGTCGACTCCGAAGAAGTCGAAAAAGAGGGGCCGGAGAGACTGCTCGAAGGAGCGTCGGGTCTTCTGGTCCCGGGCGGTTTCGGCCAGCGGGGGATCGAGGGGATGGTTACGGCCATCTCGCACGCGAGGGCCAGAAGGATTCCGTTTTTCGGGATCTGCCTGGGGCTCCAGTGCGCCGTCATCGAGTTCGCCAGGAACGTGTGCGGTCTGGAGGGAGCGGACAGTTCTGAATTCAACCCGGGCACTTCACACCCCGTCATCGACCTCATGCCCGACCAGGTAAATCTGGACAGGATGGGCGGCACCATGAGGCTGGGTGTGTACAAATGCGAATTGAAGCGAGACTCCCTGGCCGGGCGCGCATACGGAGCCGAGGAAATCGGCGAGCGCCACAGGCACAGGTACGAGTTCAACAACCGTTACCGCGAAGTGTTCGAGAAGAACGGCATGACGCCCTCGGGCCTCAACAGGGAGCGCGGCCTGGTGGAGATAGTCGAGCTGAGAGAGCATCCGTGGTTCGTGGGCGTTCAGTTCCATCCCGAGCTCAAGTCCAGACCCGATGCCGCCCACCCGCTCTTCAGGGAATTCGTGAGAGCCGCGCTCGAGTCGTCGCCGTGCGGCAGGGTCTCACTGGAAAATCGCGGCAGATAGGATGAGCCTCGCCGGTCACCCGGCGCTGGAGGAAGTCTTGGAACCGACTCTCGAAAAGCAGTTCTCCGTGGCCGGTGTGGAGGTCGGAGGGGACAAGCTGGCTCTCATAGCGGGTCCGTGTGTGATAGAGTCCGCCGACGCGTGCCTCAGGATAGCGGACGAAGTGAGGCGCATCACCGGGGACCTGGGAATGCCTTTCGTTTTCAAGGCGTCCTACCTCAAGGCCAACAGGACCTCCGCCCGATCTTTCCGGGGGCCCGGTGCGGAACGGGGACTCCGGATACTCTCTGAGGTCAAGAAGACGGTGGGGGTGCCGGTCCTGTCTGACGTGCATACCACGGAGGAGGTCGAAGCCGCGGCGCAGGTCCTGGACGTGCTGCAGGTGCCTGCTTTCCTGTGCAGGCAGACGCAGCTCGTGGAGGCGTGCGGAAGGACCGGGAAGCCGGTCAACGTGAAGAAAGGCCAGTTTCTCGCCCCCGAGGACACCAGGTATATTCTCGAGAAGCTGGCTCTCTCAGGAGCGCAGCAAGTCCTGCTCACGGAGAGAGGCACCTGTTTTGGATATCACAACCTCGTTGTCGACATGACAGGCATCGCGACCATGCGCTCTTTCGGCGTGCCGGTGGTCTTCGACGTGACGCACAGTCTGCAGAGACCCGGCGGCGAGCGCACGAGCGGCGACAGGGGCTTTGCCGGCACCCTGGCGCGGGCCGCAGTAGCGGCGGGGTGTGACGCCCTGTTCGTCGAGACACACAACGAGCCCGAGAAGGCTCTTTCAGACGCAGGGACCATGCTTCCGCTGAGCGAGCTCAGGAGCTTCCTCACGGACATGACAAGACTGAGACAGGCGTATCTGGCCTGCTCTTCGAAGTGAGCCGTCGCCCCGGGCGCGGCTCCAACAACAGCGTACCGTGCGCCCCGGGTGCGGTTCCATCGTGCGCGGCTCCAACGGGAGTAAACTGCAGCCGGAGCGAAGCAAGTCTTTCGTGCGAAACGGCCCCGGTTAGACCGGGAAACAAGGAGTGAACTCCATCAAGCAGAAAGAGACGAGGACGCGTCCGGCCGGCGGGCTCGCCGGTTCGGCGCTGGAAGTTGCGCACCAGGTGCTGAGGACGGAGGGCGAAGCGCTGCTCTCCATGGCCGATATGCTCGGTCCCGAGTTCGGCGATGCCGTGGAGAGGATACATACCTGCAAAGGCAGGGTGGTCACGACCGGGGTCGGCAAGTCCGGCATAATCGCCGAGAAGATGGCCTCGACGCTGACAAGCACGGGCACTCCCGCCTTCTACATCCATCCTGGCGACGCCGCCCACGGCGACATCGGGATCGTCGGAATGAACGACGTCGTCGTGTTCGTGTCCAAGAGCGGCGAGACCGCCGAGCTGGTGCAGCTCCTGCCCGTGCTCAAGAGACTGGACGTTTCGCTGATCACCATCACCGCGAGAAAAGACTCTCCACTCGCCAGGGCCAGCGACTGCGTCATTGACACCGGAGCCGTGACCGAGGCCTGCCCGTTCGATCTCGTGCCCACCACCAGCACGACGTGTGCCCTCGCGGTCGGCGACGCCCTGGCCATAGCGCTGCTCAAGATCAAGGGGTTCACGAGGGAGGACTTCGCGTTCGTTCACCCGGGCGGAGTGCTGGGCCAGATGTTGAACCTGAACGTGGAGGACGTGATGCACACGGGCGACGGACTGCCCAGGGTGCCCGAAGAGGTCTCGATGAAAGACGCGATACTCGAGATCATGAACAAGCGGCTCGGGATGACCACCGTCGTGGATTCCCAGGGAAGACTCTCGGGCGTCGTCACCGACGGAGACATCAAGCGCATACTCATCATGTCGCCGGACATCTTCCACATCAAGGTGGGGAACGTGATGACGCGCAATCCCCGCACCATCAGAAAAGACGAGCTGGTGGCCGCGGCGGTCAAGAAGATGGAGGAGAACAGACCGTTTCCCATCACAAGTCTGGTAGTCATCGGCCCGAACGGTGAGCCGGAGGGAGTGATTCACCTCCACGACTGCCTGAGGGCCAGAGAGTTCCGCTGAGCTCCTCCCCTCTCCCAGCATGTGGCGGCAGGCGACTGCTACACTGCCGAGGAGTTTCGCCAGAGAGTTCCGCTGACAGCTTCCTGTCTTACGGCCCACGCACCCCTTGCAGCTCCCGCACACTGACACCAAGTCGCACTGGGCTCCCAGTGTCCTCGCAAGTTCTTGGCACGGTTTATGCTTGACGCCGTCCGGCCTTTCTGCTAAGTTACTCAGGGAGGTATAACGGATTTGTGGAAGTCCCTCAAACGCGCCTTCTCATACGTATTCGTCAGGGGCTTGATGTCCGCCGCTGGCGCGGTCCCGAGGTCGACTGCGCTGAGATTATTCTCGACACTCGGCGCTCTGGCGTTCTATGTTCTGGCGAAAGAACGGGTGACCACGGAGGTTAATCTGTCCTTGGCCATGCCGCAGCTTTCGAGGCGGGAGCTGCGAAAACAGGCGAGACGGGTCTGGATGGACCTCGGAAGAAACTGCGTGGACGTCTTGAGGTTCCCGCGCATGGGGTGGGACGAGATGGAAAAGCTCGTCAGGGTGGATGGGCTCGGAACACTGGAAGAGGTCCTTTCTCGAGGCCGTGGGGTCGTGGCGGTGACGGGTCACATAGGAAACTGGGAGCTGCTCGGGGCCTATTTGTCGATGAGGGGCTATCCACTGAGCGTGCTCGCGCGGCCGCTGCGGGACGCGAGATTCGAAAGACTCATCGATGGCCAGCGCAGGGCGAAGGGCATGAGACCGATTTCGCGCATCGGAAACGCCAGGCCCGCTTACGAATCGCTCAGGAGGGGC
>Ga0315294_10010248_pt1 | contig 10285 bp, 9 predicted proteins | sample YL17G13_40_MG_FD_203626 | JGI IMG/M metagenome (GOLD analysis project Ga0315294, IMG submission 203626) | Sediment microbial communities from Yellowstone Lake, YNP, Wyoming, USA - YL17G13_40 | ecosystem: Environmental > Aquatic > Freshwater > Lake > Sediment | place: USA: Wyoming | collected...
GCCACGGAGAACATTTACAAATTGGGGTATTTCGTCGAGGTGTGTTTTCCGTAATATACGACCGACACGGGTAGCGCGTTTATCATTTTCTTCAGCCCAGAGGGGTGTCCCATTTGGCTCAGCATCTTGGCGCATAGTACGGAATTTGAGAATTCTATATGGTTGACCTCCTCTACCATAACGATTCTGTCGATAGAATATAGGCAGACCCGACTCTAAAATAATCGCTGGAACTATGAAGGGTAATAAAATCGCCAATACACTGACCCCAATTATCCCGCCAGTTAAGTCTAACAAACGTTTTGCTAATTCGTAAAAGCGACTGATACGCGCATGATCAACAAAAGACCGCAATATCCAATCCGCTTCTAGGTAACGGATGGGTACCCGCCCTAGAACCTCTTCATAAGCAACTGGCATGCGTGTGATTTCGATACCCAGCTCCTGAGCATCTAACAATGCTTGAAACATGTCTCCTCGCATTTCGCCGGATATAGCGACCACCAGATCGGTAATTTTATGTTCAATTATGATATCGAGCAGGCAATCGCTTCCACCAAACACAGGATAACCTTCGATACTTAACCCAATTTTACGAGGATCATCATCAATAATGCCGACCAGTAAAAAGGGAGGTGGGCGTAACTCGTTCACGATTTTGAGGATAATTTTCCCAGTTTCACCAACTCCGACTAAAAGGGTCCGGCGCATAAATTCTGGGGCTGTAAAGACACGAATATATAACAATCGCCAGATTATTGTAAGCAGTGAAACAATCAAGATAAAGCTTGCTACTCCGCGGCGAGGCAAAGATTTCGGCGTGGAGTAAAAAAAATATAATAGCAAGTAAAGGCCCAAACCAAAAAGTGCAGCAGTTGCTATGCCTCGAAATGTTTCTTGCCAGTTGCTGGCACGGTGTATATCATACAATTCAACTAAAAGGATTATCCAGGCAAAAGGAAGTAAAAAAAACCATGCCGGAGGACGTTCTTGGATAAACCTAAATGAAAAAGTAAGCCATTGATCACCGCTTGCCCAAAAATATAGTGCGATGACCAGGGCTACAACAGCCATTACAAAATCACCCAGAATAAGGATTGATCGCCGCTCCCTTGGCCTCAGGCGAAAGTAATGGGTTTGTTTTAAAGGTCTCATGTCGAATTTTTTAATCTAATATCTAATAAACTCCATAAGAATGCTAAACCCCATGAAAAATGCATAATCACAATAGCTAACGGAAGGAGTAAGAATAAAGTAATATCATGTTTCTTTAAAACGGATTGTAATCCAACGCTGAATAAGACCATCAGATAAACAACGATTTCGATAGTTAGTAGATATCGGTTTATTGGAAACCAAATAGCGATAATACCCAGACCTAATAAACTGACAATAAAAGCTGGCGGAAGCGCTTGTCTCCACCGTATTGTAATGGGGTAATGGCGTAACATCTTTGCTTTCCAATAACCATAACGCCAATATTGATGTGACAGTTCGCCCAGAGTTGCTCTGGCATAATATATCGATCGAATTGATGGGTCAAGCCAGACTTTACCTCCTGATTGGCGAATACGTACATTAAACTCATAATCTTCGTTGGTTAAAAGTTTTTCGTCGAAGCCGCCAATTCGTTCTACCAGGGTACGGTTGAATGCTCCGAATGGGACTGTATCCACTTCTTGAGCTTTATGAGTATAACGATATTGAGCATCGCCAACTCCCACAGGGTGTGCGGTGGCAATTGCAATCGCTTGTGCCATTTTACCTGGTCCACCAGGTTTTATATCCCAGACACCTCCGATATTATCACCTGATTTTGATTCGAGTAATTTTACACAGCGTTCTACATAGTCTGGATCCGGTACTGCATGGCCATCCAGGCGAATGATATATTGTCCTGTAGCTGCTGCTATAGCCTGGTTTAACCCAGCAGGGATGTTCCGCTTTGAGTTATTTATGACCTTGATAAGGAGGTCGTTATGGGATCTTTGATAGGATGCAATCTCCTCTCGAGTATGGTCAGTAGATAGACCATCAGCGATAATAACTTCAATCTCAGGTCGCGGGCATGTCTGTTTATAGACAGCATCTAGCAACAGACTAATCGTTGCCTGTTCATTGTAACACGGCACTATAATAGAGACGAGAGGCATGGAATATTATGTTTAAAACGTAAAATCCCAGTTTTTAGTTCCCATAAAATAATTCAAATACTGCTTTTTATTTTCTTTTTAGTCAAAGTAGAATCGTTAGAAAAGGCACTGGGGAGTTTTGTTGAAGTTTATTTATAGCATCAAGTGCAGCTTGCCCATCTCCCACAGCTTCCACACGGAATCCATCCCTCACCAGGTACATTCGTAGTAGCTGGATAATATTAGGTTCATCATCTACCAGAAGGACCAATTCACCAGCCATAAACCTTTCTTGCCATATCCCTTTCAGTTAAGCCAAAGCCACTACCTCGATCTCCACGACGGCTCCTTTTGGTAAAGCAGCTACCTCGACGGTCGATCGAGCTGGTGGGTTTTGAGGGAAAAATTCCGCATACACGGCATTCATGCGGGAGAAATCGCTCATATCGCGCAAGAAGACCGTGGTTTTTACCACTTGTTGGAGAGTAGACCCTGCTGCGGTTAAAACATTTGATAAATTTAGCAATACCTGGCGTGTCTCAGTCTCTATTCCTCCGGCTACTAAATCTGCAGTGACTGGATCGATACCGATCTGTCCGGCTGTAAAAATAAATCCCCCTGCTTTCGTTGCGACCGAATATGGTCCGATAGCTTTTGGTGCCTTATCGGTCAGGATGATCTCTTTTTGATATGCCATGGTTCACCTCAATGGTTATTTTATCGCTAAGTATTCTGATGGTCAAAAGATACAGTCTTATTATAGTTTATTCACAATAACACTTTCGGGTCTCTGGGATTTAACGTGGAAAGGGTCGTATAGGGGGGTGTGAGCGGGTTACACGCCACGCTCTTTACCCCCTATACGAGGATCCACCCCGGAAATTCCCAAAGAGCCATTATACATCTGTACGATTATTAATATTGGTTGATCTGAAGGGAAAAGCGCATTAGTCACTATATATACCCTGGCTATCCGAAAAATTCAGTTGTTGAATGGAGCATTCTCTTATGGTAAAATTTGGGCTGTTGTGTCTTAGGATAAATTACCTGAATTAACCTATCGGAGAGTGAATCTTGAGCGATTGGTTATACATCGGCCTTTTCTTTTTAATTGTGACTATTTTCCCAGGAGCACCCATCATCTTGGCCGGATTATTAGCACCGAAAAAGCCAAACGCTGTAAAATCGCAAGTTTACGAATGCGGTATTGAAACTTATGGTGATACCTGGATCCAGTTTAAAGCACAATACTATATTTTCGCACTGACTTTCCTGGTTTTTGATGTCGAAATTGTTTTCCTTTTCCCATGGGCAGTTACCTTTAATCAACTCCCCTTAATCGGTGTATTATCCGGGGTGATGTTTATTTTTATACTCTTTGCCGAATTAATCGCTGCCTGGCGTAAGGGGGTTCTGGAGTGGGTATAAGTTGTTAATTAATTTTCCTGGAGGCTGAGGGAGGTATCCGTCAGCCTTCATTTTGTCGTTCTATAACTAAATCTATCAATGTTATTTTGGGAGTTCTACAATGGTTTTTTTTAGTGATCCAATCACTTATATCACAAATTGGTTAGCAAACTTGTTGATCAGCTGGGGACTGGCCTCGGATACTGTCTTAGTTATTATGAAATTGCTCGGTGCTGCAATGGTTTGCATTTTTGGATTTTCACTCGTGATATTTACGATTTGGTTGGAACGTAAGCTATATGCGCGGATTCAAGACCGCCTTGGACCTAACAGAGTTGGTCCGTGGGGGATTTTTCAAACTTTCCCTGACATGATTAAGATTTTTACCAAGGAATATATCACACCTGAAGGAGCTGATAAGGTGGTTTACAACCTGGCGCCGATCCTGGCGGTGTCTGCAGTGCTCTTAGTCTGGGCGGTTATCCCGTTTGCTCCCACTGTATTTGGAACAGATATTAATATCGGTGTTTTGTATATTGTGGCAGTTGGGTCCATTGGTACTTTGGGAGTTATCATGGCGGGATGGTCTTCTAATAACAAGTATGCATTATTGGCTGCATTCCGCACAGTCGCACAGATGGTATCCTTTGAAGTCCCGATGGTTTTAGCACTTCTCGTACCGGTGTTACTAGGGCAGACGATGGGTGTGGATAGTCTTGTTAAAGCCCAGGATGTCTGGTTCGTTGTGCTATCACCGATTGCTGCTATTATCTTTTTTATCAGTTCTATTGCAGAGGTGGGTCGTGCACCGTTTGATTTACTTGAGGCCGAATCAGAGATAGTGGCTGGCTTTCAAATTGAGTATTCCGGTCTTAAATTTGGTATGTTTTATGTTGGCGATTTCTTACATGCGTTTACTATTTCTGCTTTATCGGCGACCCTCTTCTTCGGCGGTTGGCGTGGCCCGGGTGCCGAAACCTGGCCGGTCTTGGGATTAGCTTATTTCTTTATGAAAACCTTCATCATATATTTCTTTGTGGTTTTGATACGCATTGCACTGCCGCGCTTACGGATAGACCAGATGTTAAACTTCAATTGGAAGTTCCTGACCCCACTGGCACTGGTTTTACTGATGGTAACAGCAGTCGTTGAAAAATCCCTGATTCATTTTATGCCATCGTTAAATTTCTCAGCAGTTGGTTTCCTGATTTTTCGTAGCCTGGTCCTATTATTAACCAATATACTGATAATTGTAGTCACCGCGATCTTTTTACGTGCATATGCCCGGCGAGAACATGTGCGGGTAAGCCAACCGAGGCCAGTCGCTGTAACACCTGAACCACCGGCATCGGTTATCTCATAGGATGGAGTAGATTCATGACCCCTATGCAAATTATATTTATCCTGACTGCCGCAGCGACACTAAGCGCTGCGGTTTTGGTGGTTACTACCCGCAATATCATCCATGCAGCTTTGTGGTTAATCGTTTCATTGTTTGGTGTAGCTGTCTTTTATGTCTTATTAAATGCCGGTTTCTTCGCAGTGGTGCAAGTAGTAATATACATTGGGGCGATTGCTATTCTTTTCATATTCGCAGTCATGTTAACTCGCCGCCTGATGAGTGATTCTGGCCCGCAATCTAATACTAATTGGTGGCTGGCTGCTGTGATATCAGTACTCTTGTTTGTTGGCCTCATATGGATGTTATCTTCCTGGCGAGGCGTTACCGGTGAACCGCCAGTCTTGAAATCCAATATAGACACAATAGGGTTATTGGGGAGAGCACTGGTTTCACCCGATGGTTTTGTACTGCCCTTTGAGTTGGCCTCAGTACTTTTAGTGGCAGCCTTGATCGGGGCTATATATGTAGCCTGGGAGAGGAAATGATGGTCCCCCTTTCATGGTATTTGATTTTTTCTGCAGCTCTATTCTGTGTGGGGTTATTCGGTGTCCTATCACGGAAAAATGCTGTAGCGATCCTGATGGGCATTGAGTTAATGCTTAATGCTGTTAATGTTAACCTGATTGCTTTCTGGCGATATCGCTCTCCATCTTTTATTGCTGGACAAGCCTTTGCCATCATAGTCTTTGCTGTAGCGGCCTCAGAGGTGGCAGTTGGACTGGCGCTAATTATTTCTATATATCGTCGTCGCAATACAGTCGTGGCTGATGAGATTGACATGATGAAATTCTGAGGGGAGGGTTGGGGGGATATTTGTCTACCAACCTACAACCTTATATACTAAGGATAAATTTATGACCATTGCAACCCTAATATGGCTTCTGCCTTTCCCACCTTTGTTGGCATTTGGTTTGATTGTTTTGTTTACAAATCGTAATAAGGCTCTCAGTCATACCCTGGCGGTTGGTGCTGCTTTACTTTCATGGCTGGGGAGTATGATTATCTTCTGGCAAGCCCTGCGGGTGCATAATTTTAGTCAAAACCCGTTTGTATCCTCTATAAATTGGCTGCCCATTTTAAACCAGTGGTTGTCTATCGGCGTATGGGTTGATCCACTTACGGTAGCAACTCTCTTCTTCGTTGCATGGACCATCTTGATGATTTTTATTTACAGTGTCGGATATCATAATTTCGGACAACCAAAGGGTGATCACGATCAAGCAGGACTTCAGCCGCATGGAGCCACTGTTAACAATGAATATGGTCATGCACATAAGGTCCCCTCCATAGAACCATTATATTCGCGATTCTTTGCATTCATCGCTTTATTTGCTTTTGGTATGTATACGCTGGTTATTTCCGACAATCTGCTAACCCTGTTTGTCGGTTGGGAGATCATGGGGCTATGCTCATATTTGTTAATTGGTTTCTGGTATGCCAAACCATCAGCAAGAGCCGCAGCGATAAAAGCTTTTCTGACAACCCGGGTTGGTGATGTTGTTATGTTATTGGGTATTGTGTACCTATACTCGCAGACAGGGTCGCTCAGCTATCGTACTATTTTTTCAAAAGAAATTCTCCATCAGTTGACAACGGTCACAGCTCCGGGGAACTTTTTAGGATTGTCTGCTGCTGGCTTGATCGGTATATTACTGTTTATCGGCACCGTTGGTAAATCAGCACAGTGGCCCTTACATGTGTGGTTGCCAGATGCTATGGAAGGTCCTACACCAGTCTCTGCAATGATCCATGCTGCAACCATGGTTTCGGCTGGTGTTTATATGGTCATCCGTGCCTTCCCATTGCTTTCAGCAGGCTGGGTTGAAGGGGGATCCTTAACCCCCGCAATGGCAGTGATGGCTTTTATCGGAACCTTTACGGCGCTCTTTGCTGCAACTATCGCCTTAGCGCAAAATGATATCAAGCGTGTCCTGGCGTTTTCCACAATTTCACAGTTAGGTTTTATGATCGCCGCCCTGGGTGTTGGTGCATACGTGGCAGCAGCTTTCCACCTTGTTACCCATGCATTCTTCAAGGCTTTATTGTTCCTCGGTTCTGGTTCGATTATTCACGGTATGGAACATGGTGTCTTGCACACCAACGAGGAAGTTGATCCGCAGAATATGTTCAATATGGGCGGTTTACGCACCAAGATGCCTCTTACTTTTTGGACTTTCGTAATTGGTGGGTTTTCTCTGTCGGGCGTTCCGTTGATTACGGCTGGTTTCTGGTCCAAAGACGAAATATTAGCCGAAGCCTTTACTTACAAGCATTGGATTGTATTTATCACGCTTGCATTAACGACCTTGTTAACAGCTTTCTATACCATGCGCCAGATCACTCTTACATTCATGGGTAAGCCACGCACCGAATCTGCACATCACGCCCAAGAGTCAAGCTGGACGATGACATTTCCTCTGATCATCCTCGGTGTCCTCGCCATCAGCGCTGGTTGGGTCGGAATCCCCAGTGATTTTTGGGGACTCACTTTACCTCACAGTTGGTTTCATGAGTTCGTTGGCAGCACTCTGATGGAGCATCCGGCTGCTGTCGCGTTCAGTTGGTTTCCATTTTTAACATCGGTTGTAGTGTCGTTTGGTGGATTGATCCTCGGGTGGCTCGTATATCGTAATGTTCAGGAAGGTGCGGTCGATCCTCTTCAGAAGCCTCTCGGGTGGATTTATACCACGCTAAAGAATAAATATTATTTTGATGAGTTATATAATCTCCTCTTTGTCCGCCCCGCGTATTGGATTGCGGATACTTTTACGAACCAATGGCTGGATCGAGGCATAATCGATGGTTTCCTACATGGCGTAGCTCGCGTCGCATTCAGCATCGGTGGTATCTTCCGCAATTATGTTGACAAACCGGTGATCAATGGTTTCGGGGATTTCATTGGCGAAGGCGTAAAGAAGTTCGGAAGACGTTTTCGTGTCATCCAGACCGGTCGTGTACAACAATACATGCTTATGGCTTTGATCGTAGCTTTCGGAACATTATTCTATTATCTGATTTTCGTCGTCAGACCCTAGGAGCTAGCGATGCAATTCATCGTCAATCATTTGCTCATTCTCATCTTGTTTACTCCTACGTTTGTAGCTGCGATATTGCTTTTTCTACCACCCGAGAAAAAAACATTATTAAGGTGGGTTGCATTTATTGGGAGTTTGATTCCCCTGGCATTATCGATTGCTCTTTGGTTGCAATTTGATAAGAATACTGGCGGATTCCAATTTGAAGAACAATATACCTGGTATGCAGCCATTAATTCATCTTTCCACCTGGGGGTAGATGGCCTCTCCTTGACGATGGTTTTATTAACTTCGCTATTAACGCCTTTAGCTGTCCTGGCCTCGTACAGTATCACTGATCGAATAAAACCTTACATGATCCTCTTCCTGTTGCTGGAAACAGGAATGTTGGGGGTATTCCTTTCTTTAGACTTGCTGTTATTCTTTGTGTTCTGGGAAGTTGGCCTGGTACCGATGTATTTCTTGATCAACCAGTGGGGTAGCGAAAAAGGTGAACGTGAATTGTGGGGCGGGCGTAAGGTTTCAGCACGGACATATGCTTCTTTTAAGTTCATGATCTATACAATGGCGGGTTCTTTAGGTTTACTGTTGGCAATCCAGATGATCGGGGTGGGAGCGGGCACGTTCGATATACCGAGGCTTTTTAATACCTGGCCAGGTCTTACAGTCCTGCAGAATATTCCGTTGGGTATTCCACTCAGCACTGTCAAAGCAATAGCGTTTTGGGCGTTTGTCATTGCCTTCGCGATCAAGGTACCCGTATGGCCTTTCCATACCTGGTTACCTGATGCACATACAGAAGCACCCACAGCTGGCTCGATGATTCTGGCAGGCGTACTCCTTAAACTGGGCGCTTACGGTTTTCTGCGGTTGGTACTACCTCTATATCCGAGAGAAGCCCACCAATATGCAGGAATACTGGCTTTTCTAGCGACCATGGCGATCATTTTCGGCGCGTTCGCTGCATATGGTCAAGATGATTTTAAACGGTTAGTCGCCTATTCATCAGTTAACCACATGGGTTTTGTGGTATTGGGAATAGCCGCAGCTGCCTATGCTGCAAACTCATTGGATGCCGGTGCCGCATTGAATGGGGCAGTTTTACAAATGTTCAACCACGGTCTTTCAGCAGCGGGGATGTTTTTCCTGGTCGGGGTGATATACGAACGGGCACATACCCGTGATTTAAATGCCTTTGGTGGATTATTCCCATTAGTCCCAATATATGGCGGTATATTAATATTCACCTCCTTAGGCTCTTTAGGTCTTCCAGGTCTGGCGGGTTTTATATCGGAGTTCCTGGTAGTTAGAGGGTCCTGGCCTGTCTTCACTTTGTATACAGCATTGAGTATGATCGGATTATTCTTTACCGGGGCTTATGTGCTTAAAGCTCTTAAAAAGGTACTCTATGGTCCTTTAAATGATCAGTGGGTCGGTCATCTTACCGAAATTAATACCCGTGAGATCGTGGTCATTGCTCCATTAATGGTTCTTATGTTGTGGATCGGTGTCTGGCCCGCCTGGATACTGAATGTCATCAATAATGCGATAAAGGCCTTCTTGGGTTGAAAGGGTAAATCATGCATTTTCCAATATTAAGCGTCATCGTCTTTACCCCGCTCGTAGCAGGATTGATCATCCTGATGGTGCCAGGCGAACGTAAAAGTGAGATCCGTGTCATAGCATTGGCTGCCTCAATCATCGCATTGCTGCTGTCAGCCTGGGTGTACTTCAGCTATGATATCTCGCAAGGGGGCTATCAATTCATGGAGAAATATTCTTGGCTGCCAGCCTTGGGTGTTTCATATCACGTTGGGGTCGATGGGATGAATGCCCCACTCGTCTTACTGACGGGTGTGGTCATGTTTACCGGCGTATTAATATCTTGGGGTATTGACGATCGCCCACGAGAATTCTTTTTATTTTTATTCATCCTGGCAACCGGTGTGTTTGGTGTATTTGTCTCCCAAGATTTATTTATGCTGCTCTTCTTCTACGAGATAGCTGTCTTTCCAATGTATCTATTGATCTCCATTTGGGGATGGATTAAAACCCGTGAATATGCAGCCATGAAGCTGACCCTTTACCTATTTATTGGGTCTGTCATATCTCTGGTCGGAGCGTTAGCTATTTATTTTGCGGCTGGACAGAATACCTTTGATATGTTTAAGATCTCTCAAGCACAGCAGAATGGCGTATTAAACTTCACGATAAATGTACCCTTCCTGGGTCTGCAACCATTCCAGGTAGTCTGGTTCCCCTTTGTCTTTTTCGGCTTTGCTGTATTGGGGGGTATCTTTCCCTTTCAT
>Ga0315294_10010250_pt1 | contig 10284 bp, 7 predicted proteins | sample YL17G13_40_MG_FD_203626 | JGI IMG/M metagenome (GOLD analysis project Ga0315294, IMG submission 203626) | Sediment microbial communities from Yellowstone Lake, YNP, Wyoming, USA - YL17G13_40 | ecosystem: Environmental > Aquatic > Freshwater > Lake > Sediment | place: USA: Wyoming | collected...
TACATACTCCCAATTGGTATTTCCATAATAATATCATGCTGGTATAGAAGACACAAAGTTCATAGTAGCTATAATTGATGGGGTCGCTGGACGGGCTGGAGATACACCTGCTGCAGTATATCCTAGATAGGTGCTGGTGCTGGCTGTATGCCACATTATCTCTACTATATCTGCACTTATAAGCTCTAAAAAGAAATTAAATACTGCAATAAGTTTCCCATTTGCGGGTACTGTATACACACTATTAGTGTATGGCTCATTTACTCCATTCCTGCGGAACCACACATCCACATCTACTGCAGCCCCAGAAGAATTAATAAACTGTGCGCTCAATTGGATGTTGTATACCCCAGGATATTCTGATGTCATTTGGGATGGCAGATTCCCTGTCATTGCAGTTGATGCTACTGTTTGGGATATATTCACAGTGTAGGTTCCAACCCCACCTGTACCAGAAACAAATGTAATTATCCTAGTGCCAGCAGTTACCCCTGTTCCAGCAATCTCCATCCCAAGATAGATCACATTCCCTGGAATTATTGTTGTAACTGTAAGGGTAGTTGTAGCTATAGATCCGGCAAATGATGCAGTTCTTGGCACCATCTTCATGCCATTAACTCTTGCCGTTGTATTGAACCGCATCGCATATGCAGCAGTAGTGGAGCCAGCCACTTGGTTTGTTGTGTCCAGATACTCCCCATAGGGAGAACCAATAAATCTGCCACCAGTATTTGTAGCTAATATCTGGGTAACACTATCAACCTGTGCAAAATAGAGCCTAAGGATGTTATTTAACTGATCTTGGTACTGACGGCTATACACCACAGGCCCCAGTGGGAGCACTGCGGCTTTAGATGGCTGCATCTTATTTGCTATAACAGCCACTACCTTCTCCCATCAGGCCTGATATCAATTCTAGGAGCTCCTAGCTGCCACTGGGTGCCAAGTGTATTAGATCCAATCTTTAGCGCCATCTGCCTGCCGCGCAGCCTTGTGTAAACAATCTGGGTGAACTCTTGAACAGTGTAGTTCTTTTGCTCTGCATAAGACTGAGCTGACTGAACTATTGGAACATCTGCTGTGCCATAGGGTGCGCCTGGGTTCTGTCTTGGCCTAACACTTAGCGTTACTTCAGGCTTGTCAGGAGCTGCTGTAGTAGATCCATCAAAGGTCAGATCAGGGATAATTCTCCACACAAAACCATAATTATGACCATCCCCAATATCAAAGTCTGAGGACTGAATATATGAATCTATTGCAGTTGTTACCCCCTCTACCTCTTGGGAATTTGTCCCAACTTCATGGTATACCATTGTGTGAGCATAGGTTGCCGCCATTGGGAAATCTCTCACTCCACTATCTAGCCATGCTGTTCTAGCCATTGTGCCGTAGTACCAGACCTTATCTAGATAGTTGTAGATTACATACTTATCAATAGTATCTGAGTCTGCTGAGCAGTAGAACCACCATACCTCACTATATCCCTCATTAGTACCAGAGAAGAATTTGTTTGCCTGACCCATGTTGATATTGCCATATACATACTGTCTTAGTGTACAAGGTAGCGTTTCAACGCGGCCTGTGTAGCAATAGAACTTGTCCTTACCCATCCAGTAAACAATATCACTGGCAGTAGAGACTGTGTTTGGACCTATGATAGAGATGTTGTATGACAGAATATTGAAGCTCCACACATATGGAGGGCCAATATACTGCATAGAATAAGCGGCGGAATCGGTCAGGATAAAGATTTCCTGCCTAGTCTGAATTGCAGAAACTATCCCTGACCCATTGCTCAGCAGATAGCTTCCAGCCTGATTAACAATTGAAGGGGTCCAAGTCTTATAGTCTTCTTGGTCAGACCAGCGCACCAGCATTCTATTCTGATCCGTGCTTCCATAATCATTACAACCAAATGCAATAACAAATCTTGACTGATCTGATATCAGCATCTGAGTCATGATTGATGGGCAGTCTACATCCGTCTGGTATGCATCAGTTCCATATACTGTAGTGCCACTAATATGTGGCACAGGCGCAGTACCCCCAATCCCTCTGGTGCAACCTAAAAATGCTACTGAGCTTATTGCTGTATAACTTATAAGCTCTTGATCAACTCTTATCATCCCAACTGTTGGGAATCCTGTGGTACTAACAACAACAACGGTAACGTCTATTGAGGTAATCCCGCCATTAAGGGTATTGCTTGGGCCGCTGGTTGGGGATAATAAAACACCCCTAGTAAAGAAGGTAGAGATTACTCCTTGGTTATCATACTCAGGTATCCACATGTATAACCCATAGTTACGGGGATTAAACATAAGGAACTCACCAAAGTTATCCCCACTCCACAGCCTAAGTAAAGTTCCGCTTGTACCAACTGAAGTGCCCCAAGATGTAAAGGCATTAGCCAGAGTAACTGGAGCAAGAGTTAAATGTGATACAGCATTGGTGCCGCTATATCCACGAACACACCCTGTAAGGGTATTCCCAGCAATTGCCGCGTACTGGATTAACTCTTCTCCTATTATCACTATTTGCTGTGCTGCTGATGGAAATCCAACAACACTGGTTAAAGTTATAGTGGTAACACTAGAATTGATTGCTCCATTCAAAACTGTAGATGGCTGATTATTTACATAACCGCCCCAGAGGCCAGCGCCCCAACCTACAGTGCTTAATACGTCAGTTACCCCAATATTTAGCTGAAATTCCCCATAGGCAGAAGAGCCGCCATGACCAGTATCACTAGAGTTTGCTGTTACTAATAAGACTATCCCAAACGAATTTGAAGAGTAGTAAATAATCTCATACTCTTGATTTAGTATTACTGCTGTGACATTTCCACCAAGAGATACTGCCCCAAAAAAGGTTACAAAGTCACCTGATCCAGCGCCATGATTAGCACAATTAACAGTGACAATATTAGATCCACTTGTTGCAAAGAAGGTTACAGACCCAGCTGTAGTGGTAAGTCTAATGGGCGTTATATCGTAGTAATTGCCGCCACTCTCAATGTAGTACTTTGAGTTTGTGGCTACAGACAGAAGGTCATATCCCTTCAGCGTTACATAGTTCCACAGATTGGTAACTAAGCCTCTATACGTTCTAGGGCTTAATAGCTGCCAGCCACCTAGCTTCTGTGGATAGCCAGATCTGAATCTGATCTTGTCACAGTCAAACCAGCCGCCTTCATTAGATAGGGTTGTTCCCTCTCTATTTACTCCTGGCCTTAGCTCTAGTTTCTGTAGCGGCATTAGATTAGCTCTCTACTGTTGGTTCTTGCTGGGCAAGGGAGTTGACGTATTCTATAAAGTTACCAGTGTACTTTTTAATGCCTATGTGATTGCAGGTCATGGTTGGGTCTATGTAGACTTTCCCACCAAGATCATTCCACTTCCGGCAGAAGACATTATCCTCACTTACTAAATCACCATCTATAACCTGAATATCAAATACCATCCTGCTGACCTTTCCTTGGCTAGTGTATTCTTTACTGATTTCCCAGATAGACTGTATAGCCTCTTTAGATATCCTCAGGAATCCTGTTCCCACTGATACAACCTCTACCAGTCCATTATCTTCAGTCTTAATCCCACTTTCTAGTATTTTAATGTTGAAGGATGGAATATCTGATTTCTTAATTACAGTTCCACCAACTACATCTACTGGGTGATTCAGAAGGGTAAATATCCACTCTGGATTCCACTCCTGATCAGCATCCATAAATATTAAATCATCACAGTCTGACTCTAATGCCATCTGAAACAGGTCATTTCTGGCCCGTTGGATCAGTGCATCATGGCAAATTTGAATGGGGATGATCTCTATGTCAGGTGGGCACATCTTGATGGTGTTGACCAGTGAATGCAGGAACTCTGCATTTACCTTGCCATCGTAGCAGGGGGTTCCGAATAGGACTTTTCTCATGGATGACTTGCCTTGTATGCCTCGAACTTAGCATCTAGTTCTTTAATGGCGTTGATTAATGGGGTTATTAAGTCAGCCATGCCCAAACGCTGAGTGCCATCTATATCTACTGACCAGCCTGTAAATGTATCTACACCAGCCTTGTCTAGTGCAGCCTTCACGTTCTGAGCAATAAGACCGTGCATTACTATGTTAGTGTCTTGAACATTCTCTTCTGCATAACGTGAGGTAAGTTCTTTTGGTACTTCATTAGATGGCTTCCAACGGTAAGTAACAGGTTCCAGATCATTTATAAAATCCAATCCAAGAGTATCTTTACCAATGACATTCTTGATACGCTCATCAGATGAGAATGTCCAAGTAGCACTAACTGTGTACGGACATGAGATACGAGCAGTACCGTTACCTATGATTACAGAGTCATCCACACCCTGCGTAAAGTTACGACCAATTGCAATACGGCCAGTCGCAGCAGCAGCAAGGGTAATGGAATCACCAAATACTTGGTTGCTGGAACCAGTAGTCAATAGCAGTCCAGTGTTGTAACCAGCAATGGTATTTGTTCCGCCAGATGTAAGGACTACGCCAGCATTTGTACCAATTGCTGTGTTCTGGGCTCCAATTGTGTTGACAGCGAGTGCGGCAAATCCAAGAGCTGTGTTCTGGACACCAGTTGTGTTGGCATTGAGTGCGGCATAGCCAACTGCTACGTTATTAGTGCCAATTGTGTTGAGTTGGAGGGCTTGTGAACCTACTGCTGTGTTCAGGACACCAGTTGTGTTGGAAGTTAGGGCTTGATTCCCAACTGCTACGTTATTAGTGCCAATTGTGTTGGCTTGGAGTGCGCTCACACCCATTGCTGTGTTCAGGATACCAGTTGTGTTGGATTGGAGTGCGGCATAGCCAACTGCTGAGTTATCAGTACCAATTGTGTTGGCTTGGAGTGCGCTCACACCCATTGCTGTGTTCTGAACTCCAGTTGTGTTGGCAGCGAGTGCTTGCACACCAACTGCTGTGTTATTAATACCAGTTGTGTTAAACCGTAGAGATTGATATCCAACTGCGGTGTTATTGGCACCAACTGTGTTGGTAGTGAGTGCCTGATTCCCAACTGCTGTGTTCTGGATACCAGTTTCATTGAGATAAAGAGCTTGAAACCCAACAGCCGTGCCTCCAGTAGCTTTGTTGGCACTGAGTGCTTGCATACCAACTGCGGTGTTACTGGTACCAGTTGTGTTGGCATTGAGTGCGGCATAGCCAACTGCTACGTTATTAGTGCCAATTGTGTTGGTAGAGAGTGCGCTATTTCCAACTGCTGTGTTAAAATTACCAGATATGTTGCTTAAGAGTGCTTGATACCCAACTGCAGTGTTATTAGTACCAGTTGTGTTGGCTTGGAGTGCGGCATAGCCAACTGCAGTTATGCTTGATGATGTGTTGGCAGTGAGTGCACCCTGACCAACTGCTGTGTTATTAATACCAGTGTTAAGCCGTAGAGATTGATATCCAACTGCGGTGTTACCGGTACCAACTGTGTTGGTAGTGAGTGCTTGATACCCAACTGCGGTGTTCTGGATACCAGTTGTGTTGGCATTGAGTGCGGTCACACCAACTGCTGTGTTGCTAGTCACCCCACCACCGCCTAACCCTATTTCTACCCCATTTACAGTAAGCTTTCCAAGTGAGGGATTAAAATTAAGCCTAGTACTGGATACATATACTGGCAATGCGCCTGTTATGCCTGTTACCCATGTTGGGTACATCACAGCATTGGTAGTTGTATCATTTGTGATACTTGGATTTGAGCTACCACCTGCACCTATCTTATTAAATGCCTGAAGAATAGTATCTGTTGCAGCAACCGTTCCTGGGGCTGAAACATATCCAGTTAGCACCTTTCCTATAACAGCTGAATTGGTTAGGGTGGTTGCATTCCCAACTGAGGTAGCCTCACCTGTTAGGTTAGCGTTAGTTATTACAGTAGTTACATTTCCAGCAGAAGTTACTGCACCAGTTAGCGGGGCATTTGTTACTACAGTAGTAGCGTTACCAACTGATGTAACCATTCCAGTTAGGTTGGCATTAGTGGTAACAGTTCCAGCTGTAAGGCCTGCTGCGGTCCCAGTTATGTTTGTTCCAACCAGTACTGTTGGTGTGTCTAGGTTTGGGGATACAAGAGTTGGAGAATTACTTAAAACAACATTAGTAGTTCCTGTTGAAGTGGTTACTCCTGTTCCGCCGCTTAATACTGGCAATGGAGAAGCTAGAGTAAAAGAACCAGCAGACAAAGCTCCATCTACTGTCAGATCTCCTGTTATCCTTGCATCATCATTAATACAGGTAAGTGCTGAGTAGAAGTCTAGTCCATTACACTCTACAATTGATGACTCCCCTGCTGGGACTATTATCACGGCTCCAGTGGCAGTCTTTATCTGTATTGGATATCCGCCAGTAGTGTCATTTCTGATGATATATGACTTGCTAACTGATGGAGCAACAATATCACAGGTTCCTGTTAAAGTTCCTGTAAATCTAAGAAATGCCGCCCGTGCCTGATCTGGCAACCCATCCACTACAGTTAGGGTATAGGTAGTTAATCCAGTTATGTTTTGTGATATCCCGCCTGCAATGGCAGCCTCTATAAGAGTGCCAAGATTCTTATTGGTGGTTTGCCCCCAGGTGCCTTGCTGTTCCCCTGTTCCTATGAGCTCTATTCTTAAATCTGGTGAGTAAGTTGATGCCATGTTAACTCCGTTATTTGTTATGCAGCGTAGGTTCCAGCATTGATAACTCTGGTGCTTCTCCAGTAACTACCACGTAATGGGGTAAAGCCAGAAGTGGGCGAGTTCACATTAAGCCTCAAGTTAGAGTTCGATGCACCATTTTCCAAGTGAATATAGAACTTATGGACGTGCACTGTTGTAATTGCCAGCGCACCAGTAGCAACAAAAGCAGCTGCAGCTGAGGCGGTTGTTGGTATCGCACCAGTTAAGTTAGCGCCAGTAGGTGTTGTGGTATTACCCGCTATCGGGGAGAAATTAACATCCACGTTCATAGAAAGTGGGGCTACTGAGTTTGTTAATGTGTATAAATGCGTACCAGCTACTGATCTAGTAAAGTAACAAACAATCTCAATATCATATATACCGTTAGCAGCCAAAGGAATAGCAGTGCTTGCTGTCTGGAAGAACGGTGTAATGGTAAGGACCGTGACTAATGCATTATTAGCCGTCATTGTGTAGTACTGTACTGATGGGACATAACCCCTACCTGTTGCAGTAGTGTTGGTGAAGTAGCGTTGATTTCCGTCATACTCCATTGCACCGGCTACTGGAGTAGTTAAGTTAGTGCCAGAAGTTAAGGTCAATGATGGGACAACCGTTGTACCAGCTGCTGTTGTTGGGTTAATAATAGTTGGCGCATTATTAAATACATTTAGCCCAGTTACATTGAATCCCGTTTCATCAGAAAGAACCCCAGCAAGCTGAGCTGATGTAGTTGAAGCAAACTGACTTAGATCCGTACCTTTATAAGCAACTGTACCACCAGCAACAAATGCAGCTGTAGCTCCATCTGTACCGGTTAGAGTCAGGGTATTAGAAGCCGTTAGGATCTTAGCTGCTGCTATAGCCAATCCACCACCAAACGCTGCAGTTATACCGTCTGTACCCGCTAAAGTAATGGAGTTGCTAGCGGTTAGAGTCTTTGCATTTGCAACGGTAAGAGTCCCAGTACTTGTAGTAACAGTCAATCCATTAACACTGGTAGCTGTTGCCACTCCAAGAGCTGGCGTTACTAATGAAGGACTTGTTTGCCTAACAAATGGAGTTCCTGCTGTTCCTGTGCCGGTATACTCTGTTAAGGTAGAGTGATAATACTGTCCAGAAGACCCGCCCTGTAGACCATTCAAATCATTGTGCAGATTGGCAAATGGACTATTAACGTGGGTATTTCTCTGCGTTCCGTTGTATGTAATAGTAATTGTTCTAGTGGCATCTGAGGTTACAAACCCAAGAATAGCAAGCCCTGTAAGCGCAGTTACAGCAAACTGACCTTGTGTTGTCAGCAGATTATATTGTTCATAATTAGGTGATATTGCTGTTATTGAAGGGGATGTTGTAACGCCAAACATCTTCTTGTATACAGAGCACGCCGCAACCGCACTTTCATTAACATAGCCAGTTGGTGTAGCTATAGTTACAACAGTATCAGAAGTTCTAGCAGTTATCTGATACAACCCCTCTGGTGTTTGAAGATAGGAAGCAACTGTATTTGTAGCTGATGCGTCTATTGCACCTGTGGCAAATGGCGTTCCAGTAGAGGCTGTGGCTGTCCTTGTTGTTCCAGTTCCAGTAGTAGTTAATGTGCCAACTAATAATGGAAGCGCGGTATACGCCTGTCTTGTTAAGTTTGTTGTAGACAATAAAATACTATCTACACCAACCCAAATAGTGAAATCCCATACTCCAGCATCAAATGACGTTCTACCTAGTGCTGCAGATACAAATGCGCTAAACAGCGTTGTATTAGAAGTAGCTGTGCCAGTTAGCGTCTGTTCTGCTGTTGTTACTGGAAGAGTTGCAAGTGTCAGAATTGCAGTTGGGTTTGCAGCTCCTGCTGCTGTAATTACAGGGGTGGCATTATAGAATACAACTCCAGGACCAGCTGAGGCTGAGTTAGCGTCAACATTGGTCCAAGCCGTACCATTATATCCAAGCACCTGATTAACTGCTGGGGAGCCCAAAGCTACAGTTGATAGACTTGCCAGAGGTAGCCCAGTTATGTTCTGACCATTGAAGGCAACAGCATTCCCTGAAGCATCCAAATTCATGGACTTCTCTGAAGGATAAGTTACAAATACATCCTTAATCCCAGAGGTGAAGACCAGTGCGGTTGGTTGTGTGGCAGAGCTATTTGATAGAACTGTGGTTCTTGCTAGCGTAGTACCAGAGGCAGTATAGGTTCCAATGCCAACTTCCCACTCACTTGTTCCTTGGTTAGCTATGCAGTAGTAAGTGGTATTCCCATTACCAACAATAGCAAATGACTGATATCCAGTAGAAGCGCCTAAGAGGGTGACAGTTCCGTTACCTGAAGTAGTGGTTGTTTCCTTAACTCTGTCATTTAAACTGAGTGCCATATAGACCTATTATGATAGGGTTTGTATCAATTGCCAATCGCTTTCAGCTGCTGTGTCCACATTGCCCCAAGTAGATGTCTGGGAGTTATCTATGTTACCCCAATCAGTTGTTTCAAATGTATTTATTATTTCCCACAGCGGCCTGCTAATAGCGGCATCTGATATGAATACGCCTTCACTAACATATGGGGTAAAGATGTCATCTGAATATACTATTGCTGATGCTCTACACTGCTGTATAGCTATACCAGGGAATATGTGAGTAGCTGAAGCTAGACCCGTAACTTTTGCTCTTTCTTTTGCAGTGACGTTATAATTTGTAAGTGAGGAATATATATCACTTACCTCTGCCGATTCAGCTACAACACTAGATAGCCCAAAAACCACTACTACTACATCTGATCCTTCAGCGCCCTCCAATATCAAGCATTCTAGTAAGCTAGCGTTAAAGGTGCTATCGCTGGCTGTAGCATCTTCTAATATAAAAGCAACACCATCAAAAGATGTAAATATCTGATCTGACGCTTCTGCTAACTCCTGTATTACCGCATTAGGAGTTACGTCCTGTGCAGCAGGTGAATCTAAAGCTTCTACACTTTCTGAAATTAGTCTTAAATATATACTAGTCACTGATACCAGATCATTTGCCGATGCCTGCTCTACCGCTACTGCGCCTAACTCTACCCCTGAGCTTACAGTATCAAAGCAGGTTGCAGACGCATAATCAAATACAGAAAATTGCGGGTTGCCCAAAGCCGCATCAGCAGCGGTAGCTAGCTCAGTTACGCTTACATTGAGCATAGCTCCTACATTTGTTGCAAATGGTACTCCTGCAAACGGTGCAAATCCAAACACATTACGCTTCTGTCAGGGCGGTTTCCGTAAACCACCTGTTCTGCGTTACACCATTCTCATCTTTCCACTCTATCTGATAGAAGAATTCCCCATCCTCAGTCATACGGAGAGCCTGTACTGGGCCTTGTGGGATAGTGGCAAGAACTTTAACAGCCTGCCCTTTAGTAAATTTAGTAGCCATTTGTCTCTCCTTATACTGCGTCTAAGGTAAATTGGTAAGTAACATTCAATGTATCACCAGCAACTACAGCGCGATCACCAGGGGATTGGAAGTCTGATGCTGAGAACAGAATGCCAGAAGATCCTGAAGCTACTGAAGCCAAGAATGCACCTGCAACCGTTCCGCCTGGGGCGGTAAT
>Ga0315294_10010251_pt1 | contig 10284 bp, 7 predicted proteins | sample YL17G13_40_MG_FD_203626 | JGI IMG/M metagenome (GOLD analysis project Ga0315294, IMG submission 203626) | Sediment microbial communities from Yellowstone Lake, YNP, Wyoming, USA - YL17G13_40 | ecosystem: Environmental > Aquatic > Freshwater > Lake > Sediment | place: USA: Wyoming | collected...
GGTCCGGTCCCAGAGGTCCCGATCTTGTGATTCTGAGAACTGGTTTTGATTAGAAGAAGAGGCGGTGTGAGGCCTAAAACAGTAAGCAGAGGAGCGACCCAAACCAACGACGAGAAGCTTGACTATTTCGGTGTATAGCAATAAACATGTCTGACCCCAGCTTCTTCATACTCCTGCCATTGAACTATTATTGTGAATCTATAACACCCGAGGACATTGCGAAATCACTGTCCACCTTTTACACATTCAATACGCGTACCCATGGCCATCCTTAAAGTTCTTAATAAGGGCAATTCCAACAATGGTCATTCCAATGCTAAAATTAGCCCTCCTTTTTTCAAAAAGTGACTCACAAAATTAAATACTTGCCTTGGTTCGACCCACAGACCAAACTTTTGCATGCCATTTGCGCACTCAATCTATGTTTCACTGATTTTGTTACTTAAGATTGTGAACATCCTATCGCAATGTCGAGCTCGGTTTCTAACCTTGCCAATATCCACCAGTGCAAGAATTTTAGGCCCATGTCGAATCTTGTGGTATTCGCCCTTCTGGGTATTTTGCGTGGCTTGTCTCAATGCTTGCTCAAGATCGGCCTTATCGATTAATTCGACATCCTCTTGTCCAGGGATAGGATTTGCATTGAATCCTTGCCCATAGAATCTTATAAGAGTCTCTAAATCTGCAGCTATCCATGCCTCCATGACCTGAACCATCAAGTGACAATGGTCATCAAGAATTCCTTGTATTGACCACCGGTCACGCTCCTGCAGATGTGCCCAAGGAGATTGTGAAACTGGGCCTTCCGCATCGACAAGTAATACATTAAAAGCATCACGATGCTGCTGCGAGGCGATCTCAAACGCATCGAAGGCGGCTTGACGCGATCCACAGGCAACAATATACCAACGGATATGGCGTTCTCGCGCCATCTCCTTTAACGGTGAGAGGAATTTACTAAACCCCTCTTGAACAGCTGCTTTCCCAGAGCGTTGATCCCCGCCCCCCTCGGCATAGATGCGGATCTCGGTTACCATCTTTTTCCTCCGATCTCCCCCATGCGCCAGAGTTCTCCAAGAGCATACTTTTCGAGCCATTTTGCTAACTCTTCCTTCTTCAGCCTCTTCATTATTGTAGACCCAGCATGTTTTTCGCATACAAGGATTGCTTCAGACGTTTCGGTTAAAGCATCAACCAAAATGTCAGATTGAGTAGTAACAATTAGCTGCATACGGTGCGATGCTTCTATAAGCAGTTCGGCCACGGTCGGAAGAATATCTGGATGAAGACCAAGTTCCGGTTCTTCAATACAAACCAACGGTGGAGGAGAAGGATGGCAAAGGATTGCCAACAAACTGAGGTATCGCAAGGTTCCGTCGGAAAGCCGCGTTGCGGGGACGGGCTGATATAGCCCATCCTCGTGTAGAAAAATCTGGACGGTCCCCCCATGAATCCTTGTCGATATATCCGTAAATGATTCATGAAATTGCTTCAGTTTCTGAAGCAGCGAATTGCGAACCCCCGATTGATGCTCCAAATTGTTCAGAACCAGCCCCAGATTGCTTATATCCTCAAGGAGAAAGTCGTCAGGTAAATCAGCCTTCTGCGGGAGTCGTGGAAGAGTGTAACGCCCCAAATTCCATTCCCGATAAAGCTTAATCTTGGAATACTGATTCCCCAAATATGTGATCTCCGGATATTGGTCCGGATCTTTTCGTTGAGACAAAACGGATTGGTCGAGTGCCAGATCTTCTCTGCGGAGCTTACGTTCCGAACGGCTCCTCCAAACGGTCTCATCTGTTCGATCAGTATAAACACTTATAACCGGGTGACCATTAAAATAACGGTAATAAAAGCGGACATCTTCCAACCGAAGCGACTCAGGACGTTCGTTCTCCACTGCTTCGTCAACCAATTCGAATCGTTGCCCGACCATTGTAAATGAAATTTTGTGTCTCAACGGCATGATTCCTTCAGGATAATAAACTAAGGCATTCACCTCTGCTGTTGGCGTTCTCTGGGACCCCTTCCAAAGCCACTCCGCAACCCCACCCCCGTCTCGTATAGGCGAGGTTAAGTCTATTGGGGATGCGCGCAAGAAACCGACGGCCTCAATGAGATTCGATTTTCCCGATGCATTCGGTCCGATCAACACGTTTAGAGACTTTAATTCAATTTCCTCAGCATCTGGTCCAAAAGAAAGAAAATTCTGAAGTCTAATCGATTGGATGAGTCTTTTTTCACCGATCATTTTTTGCCTCCCATTCTAAATACCTCTGCACTTTAATCTACTTCCTGCTTGACGTGGCTGGTCTCTTTCTCTTCCCCAGGTCTTCTACGATCAGCATGAACTGCACCAGGGCTGCCTCCAAGTCTTCGTTTGCGGCCCATTTTCTTCATGCCTCTTTGTTTCAGATTGATTTGCTGTTTGGCTGCCATGCGTGTTTTTTCTTCCCGGATACGTTCAAGCAACACGGACGCGGGTTCGTCATTGGGGTCCTGCGGCACGAGTTCCCCTCGGAAGGCTTTTGCGAGGATGGCCTGGTCTTGAATCTGCAGGTCCGAAATCATTTTTCCAATTTTTATGTCTAAAGATTTTGCTTTAGGCAATTGTTCATCAATAAGAGAACAAATTTCTTGTTGCTCCATCAAAGGTGCTACAGGAATGACAGCGGATTTCAATTTCACCAAAGTCAATCGAGTAATTGCATTTCCAGAAACCATGGAAAGTATAAGTCTATGCCCGATGGGACTATTAAGATAGGACACAACATATTCAGGCAATAATCCATCCTCGGGCCTAAAAACCCCCACACTCGATAATAATGAAAAAGGTTCTTTAAGAGTATTTAACGCCGTCATACCCGCATTTACGCCATCTTTTACGTAGAGAACATCGCGGTATTTAACATCACACCTCATGTAAATATCTCGGTGATCTTTTTCGGATACGTAAGTCAAATTGCTCATATCGATATGCCATGGACGCACATTTTTTGCCGTCAAATAGATACGATCACCGATAGGACTATTTGGTGGCGAGTGGTGAGCACCATCCATTATTTTTTTACAGACGCGTTCCATGGACTCCCAAATCCACCCCTTTGGCAATTCTGGCAAATTAGAAGTATCCACGGGGGAGGGTTCTTTATACTCTTTGTGACGTTTGGCGAATTCTTCCTCTAGTCTTTCGTCAGTGAGCCCTCTGGCTTTGAGCTTCTCCAGCTCATCCTCTTCCCAGCGTTTGCGGCGCTCCGCACGGATGCGTTTGAGAAGTTCGGATGCCGGTTCAACATCCGGATTCTTTTTGCGCCATTCTTTGGTCAGGTCACCACGGAAGGCAGCAGCCAGGAGGGATTGGCGGAGTTGTTCAAGCAGATCGGGAACCGTCTCCAGCGTCTCCCGAGCCCGCCGGCTACGCAACTGTAGCTCTTTGGCCCGGTTAACAATCCGCTGAATCTCTCTTCCCGGGGGGAGTAGAATGCGCAATGATAGAAAGTGGTCGGGCCTTAGGTTGTTAATGTTAATCCCCGAGGATAGGTCACTCATTATCTGCCGGTAACCTTCAGACTGAAAGTAGAGGTTCAGCCACGGGGCCGTTGTCTCCATCAAAGGACGAATGAGTCCGCAAAAAGCTCCAAAAGAAATGTCCCGTATATCTGTCTCGGATACAGCAGCCTTACCAACAATAGATCTGGAACCCGAGGACATGGCGACAACTATATCATGCCTTCTAATTAACTGATCGGCATCCACCCTTTTTTCAGGTACATAGACGAGATCGTCGACTATGATCATTCCCTTTTGGAGATTGCCGGCTCGAAGTACACCAAATCGCCCCACGTCAGGCTCTTTGGTAGCCTCATTACGAGTATAGGTTACGCCTCGGATGAATGAAAACAGATCTTTTCCTTCTGCTACGGCCCAGCCTTCCGGCAATTTTGTGCGCACTTCGCTCATCAAGCCTCCTCCCCGAGCAAGCGCGCCAGTTCCTGCATCTCCTCTGTCGCAGAGCTGAGCTGGGCGAGGATTTCGTCTGCAATATCGACTGGGTCAGAAAGATCTTCATCACGCCGTACACTGTCGTCCTGTAGCCAGGAGATATCAAGCGAGTCGTTCCGTTTAGTGATCTCGGCACGGGTAAAGCACCGAAAACGTCCTATTTCGCCCTGGTCTGTCCGCTTGGCTTTGCCGTAGGGATCATTGCCAAAGGCTTCAATGAATTCTTTGAAGTGGTCGAGTGAAAGCGGGTTACGCTTGCCAAGGCTGGGCATATTGGCACGCAGGTCATAAACCCAAACCTTCTTGGTGTTCCCTTTGTCTGTTTTGCCTCGGGTAAAGAAGAGGACGTTGGTTTTGACCCCTTGGGCATAAAAGATACCGGTCGGTAAGCGGAGGATAGTATGAAGGTCACACTTGTCCATGAGGTCGGCCCGGATGTTCTGGCCGTCACCTTCGGCAAAGAGCACGTTGTCGGGCAGCACAACCGCAGCACGGGCGTTGGCGTTAGTTCTGAGGGAACGATAGATGGCCTGGAGAAAATTGAGCTGTTTGTTAGAGCTGGGATAGGTCAAATCGTCACGGGTCGGGCGTTCGCCGCCGCGTTTTGTTCCAAAAGGGGGATTGGTGAGTACGACGTCATAATCCCGGAAGACCTTGCCTTCGCTGGACAGAGTGTCGGTTTGCAGGATTTTGCCTTCGATGCTGTGAAGCATGGCGTTCATAAGTGCAAGCCGATGAGTATCGGCCACCAGCTCAATTCCGGTGAACGCCTGCTGACGTTGAAATTCCTGTCGTTCAGTGGCCAAGTTAAAGTAGTTATCGGTTTTTGATCTGAGATACTGGTCGGCAGCAATCATAAAGCCAAAGGTGCCGCAAGCGGGGTCACCACACCGCTCCCCAACTTCTGGTCTGATAAGCTGTACCATGGCATAAATTAGGGGACGCGGTGTAAAGTACTGCCCGGCGCCGGACTTTTTTTCATTGGCATTTTTCTCAAGTAGACCCTCATAAAGATCACCAAGTCCCTCCTCCCTGGCACCGAACCAGTCCAGACCGTTAATGGCATTGACGATTTTCTCAAGGTTCTTGGGTTCCTCGATGTTTGTGTGGGCATTGGCATAAATCTGCTGGATTCTATTCTTGCCCCTCGTGCCCAGTTCCAGCAAGAGTTTTCGGTAAAACTGGTGCAACTTGATCCCCTTCTCCGCTATCAAATCGGCCCAGCGATATCCTTCAGGGATTTTGTTTTCGGCCCCTGTTTCCTGAGCCATCTTCAGAAAAAGGATGTAAGTAAGTTCAGTCACGTACTGGTGATAGGTGATGCCGTCGTCACGGAGGATATTGCACAGGTTCCAAAGTTTCTGAACGATTTCGGTGGTGGTCATGCTGTTTTTCTTTCCTCGGGATAAAGGTTGGCATTGATTTGATCGAGAACCTGTTGAAAACTGCCTTGGAAAATTTTGTTTAGCCTGCTAAAACCGCCATGGGCAGCGAAGGCGCCGCGGTCAAAATCCTCACGATCCAGGACGGTTTGGGCAATGAGCTGCTTTTCAATACGTTCAAGCCACTGTCGTTGGATAGCCGTCCATTCGCGCATGGCATAGATTCGGCTCATCGCATTATGAATACGCTCCTCATGGCTCAGGAGTGGGTCACCCAAAGCCTGACGCCGAACAAACGAGATGATGTCGGCGGCGATCTCTTCGTTTTTCCAGTCCTTCCAGGCAACCTGGAGATTCTTTTCGGTGAATCCCACTCGATCCAGGGCGAGTTTCAGTTCCTTGAGCGCCTTTCGAGTCAGTTCGCGTGGCCTCTGACAGACGATGGACAAGGCGGGGATCTTATTCATATTCATGATGATGAATTCACGGAAAGCGTTGAGATAGTCGTCAGGTTTTTTGGCACCACCATAACCACGCGTGTGGGATTCCAGTTCGTCTTCGTGGTGCGAAATGAGCTGTTTTTTGGGACGCCATCGGTTCTCGTCAAGAAAGGCTAACAGATTCCGATTGGCGCCCAGTTTTCCACGCCATTCTACCGGATCGACAGCTTTCAGTGATTCGATGAACTGCTGAAGGGTCTGCCCCCCGGATATGGCTTTCCATTCGGCCAGTGCCTCTTCGTCCATGCCTCTCTGGATGCGTTGGAGTTTGGCGAGAATCTGCTCAACCTGGTTTTTCAGGATGCCGGGCTCGGCATTATCCTCCACCATGTCATCCAACTCATCAGCCAATTGCCCCAGCGTCGCAGCTGGGTCTGCCGCAACTGCCTTCATGCTGGATACTGGCTTCAAGGCCTCATAGATCCCCACTGAATCGAATATATTGAAATGATCCTTGTCAATACGGTCACAGCGGCGTGTAGCGCGGCCAAGCATCTGTTCAAATAGGATACGGGAACGGATGCGACGGATGAACACCAGATTGCAGATTTCCGGGACATCGATACCCGTAGTGAGCAGATCGACTGTTACGGCGATGTTGGGTAATCGTTCGTTCTTAAATTTTCGAATCATGCTTTCGGGGCGGTCGATCGACCCCGTAATCTTCTCGATGGCGTCATCAGAAACAGGGACACCGCTTTCCTCGAAGGCCTTTTTCAGAATCCCCACAACCATATCGGCATGATCGTCTGTAGCAGCGAAGATAAGGGTCTTTTCCTCTCCGTCTGGATTGAGATATTTGACCAACTCTCTTGCTACGGTGCGGTTAAAGTTCTCTGTTACAACAAGCTTGTTGAAATGATCAATTTCGAGCTTGACCTCATCCGGAATGTCCTCGATATTTGTTATCTGTCCTGTAGCCGGGTCATAGACAGGAATGGTGTCGCCTTTTTCCCATATGATGCCCTCTTTGGCCAGGCGCGTGACCAGTTGATGGGGCGGCTCATGGTCCATCAACCACCCGTCGATTACTGCTTCCCGGTAGCTGTAGGTAAAGATTGGTTTGCCAAAGATCTCAATCGTGTGCGGAGCCGGTGTGGCGGTCAGGCCGATCTTAACTGCGTCGAAATAATCGATAACCCGACGGTATTTACTCAGATAATCCTTCTCGTTACGGTATAAGAGTTCATCATCGCTGAGTTCCCGGTCGAGAGTGTATCCGCGATGGGCTTCGTCAACAATAATACAGTCAAACTGACCCACACTGGGCACTTCACGGGTATCCGAAGGATACATGATGGCATGCATCAAGGCTTGAACAGTGGCAATTCTGACTTTGGTGGTTGATTCAATTTCGGACTCGTACACATCTTTGAGATCGTAAATCTGATCAAAGGTCTTCAAATCTTCCAATCGGGTCTCTTTGAACTTGTCACCTGCCTGCTCCCCAAGGGCGTTCCGGTCCACTACAAACAAAATCCGACGAAACCGGTCTGACTTGATCAACCGGTAGACGAGCCCGATTGCGAGGCGGGTTTTGCCGGTTCCGGTCGCCATGGCAATGAGAAGACGTTTTCGCCCTTGGTCAAGAGCGGCTTCGATCTTTTGAACGGCTCTTTCCTGGTAATCACGAAGCCCAAGGTAGTCCAACGGTTCGTTAGCGAGTTTCCCCTGGGCAGCCGGAATGTCCTGCTTGAGCAGCGCAATAAGTTCTTCAGCAGAATACCACCCCTGAAGCGGACGAGGATGATTAGTGGGGCAACGCACGTCAAGGAACCAGATACCAGACTTTTCCTTGAGCTGATCGAAATAGGGGCGGGCATTGGTCGAAAAAAGGAAAGGAACCCTGTAGTCCCCCCAGGGTCCTTCGACGAACCGGGCCTGTCCGTCCAGCTTTGCTCTACTCGAATAGCGTTTACTTTGTGTGAGATCAGCAACCACATCCTTGCCCATCTTCTTAGCCTCAACCACCCCAATGAAATCGAGCCCGGCAAAAAGGGCGTAGTCCGCCGGGCCTGTCTCCGTTTCCCATTCAGCGATTGCCTTGTTCACACCTTTTTCCGGGCGAGTATCCTGCGAGTAACGAAACACCAGTGAGTCGGCCTGCCAGCCCGCAGCACGCAGTTGAAAGTCGATCATGACTCGGGTTTCTCCCTCGGAGAGCTGTATCAGGCTGGCTCGCCGCGCAGCGGATTTCCGGGCTGACCGCCGGACGGCCTCGGATGGGGGATTTTCGTGGATTGCCTTGAAAACGCTTTCCGCATCCCCAGCTTCCTTCGCGGCAGGAGGCACATAAGGGACATAGGATTTTGCGAACCAAGTTGCCAGACGCTCTGCAAGCTGCACCAACAGAGTAGCGCGTGAATGTACATTCACGGCTTTCCTATTCGACTTTTGGCTCTCACGGTTTAGAACTTGAAAGAAAGGGAGAAGTATAGGAGGCAGAACACCGCGATTGCTCAGCAGATTAAGCCGGTCTATCTGCGTGGCGCCGTCGCGTTCCTTGAGGTCCTCAAATGCAAGAATGCATCCGATGAGATGCTCCCCAAGGAGTTCAAGTTTCGCAATGGTAGCCAAAGGCCCCTCTGTGAGCGTCTCTGGGGTAACTGCATCCGCTATAGCTGCCGCAAGGCCTGGACACGATGCTTTCAATTCTGAAAAGTCATTCATAAAAGCTTACCCGTCTTAATACTGTAAGCCTGCTCTTGCGTTACGATTAAATGGTCAAGCAACTTGATATCAAACAGTGCCGCCAAATCTTCAAGCTTTCTCGTCATTTCCAAATCAAGGTCCGATGGGACGGGGTGCCCCTCTGGATGGTTGTGGACGAGGATCATCCCTGTGGCATTATAAATCAGCGCCGGTTTCAGAAGCTCCCGAGGATAAAAGGGCGTCCGATCAACTGTCCCCGCCGCAACCTCAGTTTGGTGTACAATTCGCTGCGCTTGATTAAGATAGAGGGCATAGATGCATTCAACAGTGCGGGAACCTAAATGCATCCGAATAAAGGCAAATAGGTCCTCAGGGCAAGATATGGATCGCTGGTTCTCGACTTGAACCTCCATACATCTGGTCAGGCAGTCCTGAAAAACTCGGAAAAAGGTGATCGTATTTGGCCCGATGCCCTGGATCTCCTCCAAGCGTTCGTTCGGTTGCTGGAAAACGTTGACGATGGTTCCAAATTTATGAAGAAGAGCTTTTGCTATGGGCTTTGTATTAATACGGGGGAGCGAGTAGGTCAAAAGTAGTTCAAGTAACTCGTAATCAGGAAGACCTTCTCGACCAGACCGAAGAAAACGGTCTCGCAGTCGTTGTCTATGCCCGGCTGGATCTCTATACTTTTCGATAGAGGGTTTCATCTATCAACCAATCCATGCTTTCAAGTGGAAAGCGGGGGGGGGAAACAATGAGACGTCTGTCTCAATCACCCCGGAAGTTGACCTATTTATACCAAAAATTCGATTTTATAGCAATTTTCTGAAGAAGCCCCTCCTACGCTGAAGCTTCGGAGGGTAAACAGTAGGCAGAAAGCAACAGAAAGAAAACAGCAGACAAAGAAGGCATCGAGCATACCGTTGGGAGGAAAAGACCATTCTGGAAGAAGCGCGAATGCAGAGTGCCTCCGGCCCAAAAGGGCCTCCCTCCGGGGTAGAACCCCCTCTGGGGTGGAACCTGGCCCAGAGGGAAAAGACTGGATTCCCCCGTATTAAGTACGAAAATGAGGGTCAGGCAATCGTAATAAAGTATTCTTTCGTACTTTTCTTGATCGACTCTTCCTTCAACTTCTCGGTCACTTCCCTGAAAAGCTGATCTTTACGAAGTTAGCCTTCGACCCCGATCTTGAATTCTTTTGCGTCTGTTTCAATCACCCCCGAAAGTTGACCTAACTATATCAAAAATTTAATTTTATAGCAATTTTGGTACTGTCCTAAATTGAATATTATCTAAATCGATTTGTGGAGTTTAAGTGCAAAATTTGCACATGAACTCCACAGATGATCATATGTCAAAATTTGACTCTTGCTGGACACAGGATTGGTGAATAAATTTTCGCATTTTGTCAATAATTGTTTTTGAGTTTCTGGTACTATGCTAATTTGAACTAAGGTCACAAAATGACCTTAGCTGAACGGAGGATCGCTGAACAGATTTTTTCAAATTTGGATAGCATTAATGATTTCAAAACATAACAAAAATTGTACATAAATGCTAAATTATTTCCGTTTTTTTGTTTGAATATTCTTAGACGGAAAGTAATATTAATTATTAAATTCAGAATGTTACACAGGAAAATATCTTATGGCAGCAATTCTCGGTGAAAATAAATCGGATGGGAGATCTCGCTTCTGAGGGATAAAGCAATTTATTTTTCGCAAAGTGGGTTTTTGAACATCAATTTT
>Ga0315294_10010252_pt1 | contig 10284 bp, 8 predicted proteins | sample YL17G13_40_MG_FD_203626 | JGI IMG/M metagenome (GOLD analysis project Ga0315294, IMG submission 203626) | Sediment microbial communities from Yellowstone Lake, YNP, Wyoming, USA - YL17G13_40 | ecosystem: Environmental > Aquatic > Freshwater > Lake > Sediment | place: USA: Wyoming | collected...
AAAGGGAGCTTTAGAGGGCAAGACAAGGGTGGGGGCACCGAGGCCCCCACCATTTAATCTCGCAACAACTGCTTTGGCCTCAACAATAAAAGAGGCCAGAACTAACTTACGGAAGAAACGTTCCGAGATCGTCCAGTGTCATCGAAGGCGGATTTGCCGGCGCTTCAGGGCTGTTGCCCACGTTGGCGGTAACTGTGATTAGGTACGTGAGCGGGTCACCGCTGGTGATGGTGTATACATAGTCCTCATCTTTGAAGTACCTGCCGTCGAGGTCGGCGTCAGCAAAGCCGATGTCCGCAAGGGTAGTAATGGTTGAGTAATCGAAGGCGGGGCCTTTCTCGGCGTGAATCGCCCTGATGGCCGTGCGGATAGAACCCGCGCTGGCCTTACCCTCCGACCACTTCGCTGCGTCAATACGGCCACGCATAATCGGTATGGCCACCGCAGCGAGGATGCCGACGATGAATATGACCACCATCAGCTCTATTAGTGTGAAACCTTTTCTGCTTGTCATTTTACTTTCTCCTAAAAAACGGTTTAATTGCAACTGCCGACTTGTTACACTGCAAATCGGCCAAATTGCAAGGTAACTTTATAATGTCACTGGTTTTTCGTTACTATTTAGCTCCCATCGAGAAGATAGGCAGATAAAGCGCCAGGATTACGATTAGTACAATTCCTCCAACCGTTACAATCATTATAGGTTCGAGCAGGCCGAGAATTGTGCCGATTGTGGCATCGACCTTTCGCTCGTAATAGTCGCTTGTTCGTTCGAGGACCTGCGGCAAGGAACCGCTTTCCTCACCCACCTGGACCATTTTAACGACCATATTGGGGAAAAAGCCGGCGCTTGCCAGCCCAAGCGAAACGCTGGAGCCCTGAACGATGTTTTCTCTGCTGCGGACGACAGCGTCTTTTATTACGTCGTTTTTGGTCATCGTCGTGAGGATGTCAAACACTTCGAGGACCGAGACACCGGCAGCCAGCAAGCTTGCCATCGTTTTACAGAAGGTGGCAATAAAGGCCTGGCTGAAGATTTTACCCAAAAGCGGTATTCGCAGGGACATCTTGGAGAAGAAGTAATGACCCTTGGGCGTTTTTGATATGTAAACCAGCGCAGCGCCGAGCAGAAAAACCGAGCCGGCTATGTAAATGATATTGTACCGGACGAAATCATAGAAGCCCATAAACGCGCGAGTAAAGGCCGGCAATTCGCCGCCGAACTGGTCGAATATGGCGCGGAACCTCGGAATGATAAACGTCATTATGCCCGTAACAATCAGGAATATGAAAATCAGGACAAAAATGGGGTAAGCCATCGCGCCTTTGACCTTTTTGGCAAGTCGGTCCCGGCTGTCAAAATGCTCCGCCACGCGTTTAAGGGCGCCGGGCAGATTACCGCTTGTTTCACCTGCAAGAACTATGGCCTTTGAGAGCTGGTCGAAAACCTTCGGAAACTCCGCGATACCGCCTGAGAAGTTTTCGCCTTTTCGCATTTTATCGAGGATGCAGTGCAGAATTTCCTGAAGCTGAAGGTTCTCAATGTCGGAGGATATGGTCTCAATGGCGGTGGTGATGGGAATTCCGCCCTCGACCATTGTGGTCAACTGCCAGCAAAGTGCGGCGATATCGGCGGATTTTATCCGGCCTCTTTTCTGTTTTTTAGGGGCCTGTTTTACGGCTTCCACTATCTCCTGGACGGAGACAGGCGTCAACCCTCTCTCGCGAAGCCAGCCGATTACGTCGTTTGGGGAGTTGGCCTGAGTAAGGCCTTCCTTTCGCGACCCTGAAGTGTCACAACCGCTATATTTGAAGGTCTTCATTTGATAATTTCCTAAAATTAAACTTCTGCTTATTCCCTCTTCAGCCGGTCAGCATTTTCAGCTTATTAAGCATCGACACTGAAAAAGCCGTGCTTTAGCAAAAAAATGCAGCGCCTGTTTAGTTCCGATATTATGGTTTTATTTTGCCGGTTCCTGCGGCACAGCGACGGTTCTTTCCTGCTGCTCCGCTCTAATATCTCCAATATCCTCGCTGAACGTTACGCCGAGGACCTCTTCGGCGGTGGTTTTCCCCTGAAGCATCTTGGCTACTCCGCTTTCGAGAAGTCCGCCGTAACCCTTTTGTCTTGCCAAGGCCCTAATCTGAATTTCTGACTCGCCTTTTGTGACCAAATCGCGCATTTCGTGGTCGAGGACAAGAAACTCGAATATGGGCAATCGACCGAAATAACCGGTGTTAAGGCAGGACTTGCAGCCCTTACCGTGACAGAGCGTGGCATTTTTCAGTTTGTTCGGGTCCACCTTAAGCCGTTTTAACACCTCTTCATTCAGCGTTGTCGGCTCTTTGCACTTGTCGCAAATTTTCCTGACTAATCGCTGAGCGATAATCAGGTTAAGGGAAGAGGCGAGCAGGTAGGGCTCGATTCCCATATAAGCCAGCCGGCTGATAGCGCTTGGGGCGTCGTTGGTGTGGAAGGTGCTGAGCACGAGGTGGCCGGTCAATGACGCCTTAATGGCTATCTCCACCGTTTCCTTGTCTCTAATTTCTCCTATAAGGACGATATCGGGGTCCTGTCGCAGTATCGACCTGAGGCACGAGGCAAAATCGAGGTCGATTTCCGGTTTGACCTGCACCTGGTTAATACCGGCAAGGCGATACTCAACGGGGTCCTCGACCGTTGTGATATTCATAGTCGGGTCCCTGAGGTAATTAAGGCAGGCGTACAGGGTTGTGCTTTTCCCGCTTCCCGTAGGTCCCGTGACAATCATAATGCCGTGCGGCTGGGAAAGCGCGTTTTTGAGCACGGCAAACAAATCGGGTTCAATGCCGAGCTGGTCGAGATTGTGCGACGCCGCCGCGGCGTCAAGTATTCTCATCACCACCTTTTCGCCGTATATGGTCGGCAGGGTCGAGACGCGTACGTCAATGTCCCTGTTCGGGGCCTTTATCTTTAGACGGCCATCCTGGGGCAGGCGCCGCTCAGCGATGTTGAGATTCGACAGAATCTTGATTCTGGTAACAACCGCCATCTGCATATTTCTCGCCGGCGGGACCATATCGCGCAACAAGCCGTCGATTCTCATACGAATCATCATTGATTTTTCCTGCGGCTCGATATGCACGTCGCTTGCCCTGCTTTTGACCGCCTGGCTGAGGAGCAGGTCCACAAAGCGAATGACGGGCGCCTTTGCGGCCGCCGCCTCGTTGGCGTTTTCGGCAGATTCGGCGGCGTCTTCGAGTATGGATTCAACTCTCTCGTCTTCCCTGTCGGCCTCCAATTGTACTTCGGTCTGGACCAGCTCTCTGAGACGCTGCTCTTCGACGTCGGAACCGTGGTATATTATTTCGATGGACCTTCGAATTTCCTGTGCAGAGCCGATGACCACCTTGATGGGCCGTTTTATCTTCAGCGTTATTGTATCGATAGCGATGACGTTGAGGGGGTCAGCCATTACCACGATAATCCTGCTGCCGGTTTCCCCGATGGCCACAAGGCAAAAACGCTTTGCAATACTCTCATCGAGTATTCTGGCGATATTGAGGTCGACTTTGGATATGTCATCAAAGTGGAAGTACTCCATCTGGAGATGTTCCGCCAGGGCCTGGGTGACCTGCTCTTCGGTCATCATCCCGAGACGCAATAATGCCTCTCCGAGTCGGCCGCCGTAGCGGCGCTGCTCATCGAGGGCCTTTCCGAGCTGCAGGCGCGTAAGGAGGTCCTTTGAAACCAGAAACTCACCAAAAAGGTGAGTGGTTTTTATTTTCGGAGAATCGGGGGTATCCTGGGCTGTTTTCATCTCCACACCTCTGCCGGTAAAATCCAACAACAGACAAAACACGGGTCAGCCGCATTTTTGCAGCCGCCCGGCAAATATAAATCCTTGCTGTTTAATTTCAAAATAGGGTTATCCCTTTTGCGCGTAATGCCTGATAAGAACGTAACGCTAACCATATAAAGTATATTGAACAAAGCGTCCCTCGCAAAAACGTTCTTCGATTACAGCAATAATTTATACCGGAGCTTTCTGAAAACCTGTTAAGTGAGCTTCTCCTCTTGTAATTGAAAAACTTTATGGGACCTGCGGACGACATTTATTAACTCCGCCCGGCAACATTTCCTCAGATATATTCCCGTCGAACCTTCTGTTTATCCGTTGACGGCGACTGAAGGGACGCCAGGGCGGCAAACTTGTCGTCAAAAAATTCAAATACCTCATCAAGACCCACGACGCTGAAGACCCCTCTTGTCGCAGGCGGGACGTTGCAGAAAATAAGCCGATGGGAACAATCTTCAAGTAGTTTTCTCAGTCGTAATAATGAGGCAATGCTTGTGGAGGTCATTATGTCCACGCTGCTGAAATCAACAACAACGTCGCAATCGCCCCGGTCACGAACGATTTCAATCAGGGTTTTAAGCTCATTTCTCATTCTCGGCTCGCGCGGCAGGTCAACGAGAATGATGTCATCCGACCAGTTTTGAAAGCCCATATTACTTCTCCTAACACCAAAGCTCCGGCTTTAGCGCGTTTCACTGACCTATCGGCACATAAAGCAGGCGGGTTAACCAAAAAGCCATACAGGCCGGCATTTCAATTGCCAGACGTAAGAGTCGATTTAACGGCCGATAACGATTTGATTTGTATAAAGACGTGCTGTGAAAAGAAAAGGAAAGGGGCCTGACCCCCTTTTCCTATTGAGTCACCTCGAAGCCGATTGTGGTAATGTCATCGACCTCCGACGGGTCGATGTTCTGATTCTGGGCAATGGTGTTGAACTTGTCCATCATCTCGACGATTTTGAGGTCCTTAATATCGCAAAATTCCTTGACGAAATGAAAACCGGTTAAATCATCGAAGCTGCCGATAAAGGGCTCCGCGCCGTCGGAATAGAGCAGGATTTTATCACCCGGTTTGAGCTGAATTTTGTCTTCGGAGTATTCAGCGTCCTTGAAGACGCCCAGTAATGAGCCGCGAACTTCCAATTGCTTCGGCTCTTCGCCCGGTCTGATGAAGACAGGGTAGGGATGCCCCGCCCTTGCGTACGTGAGCTCGAGCGTTTCGATATTCAACAGGCAATAACAGCAGGTGGCGAATTGATAGCCGGAAAGTTTCTGCGAAGCCATACGCTTGTTGAGGTTCTTCATCACCTCCGCCGGCGAATATATGTGATAGGTATTTTCGACTGTGGCTCGCATAACGAGGGCCTGTTTAAGGAAAATGGTCAACAAAGCAGCGGGCATTCCGTGACCAACCACGTCAGCGACGTAAAAGCCGATGTGTTTTTCATCGATGCGCACAACGTTGTATATGTCGCCTGAAACCCACTCGGCGGGCAAAAACACCGTCGCCCATTTTATCCTGTCGGTATTGGGCAGCTGCGTCGGCAGGAAATCCTGCTGCACGAGGCCTGCCAGCCGTAATTGTTCCGTGAGGTTATCAACGAGGGCGCCTGTCATACTCAACTGCTCGGCGAGCTTGTTTTTATAAATTGTCTGTATCTGCTTGGGCGGTATGGCGGGCTTTACCGCAAGCCCTTCGCTTTTCTTGCGATAGGCAAGATTGACGCTTACCCTGGTCCACAATTCGTCCACAGAGACCGCTTCCGTTGTGCCGCTCATACTGAAGCTGTTCTGGACCGGGGACAATGAAAAACTTTTTACCGGCACCTTGACGCGGTCTGTAATCAGGATGACGCCGATGTTTTCCATCTCGAGGGTTTCGATTATCCTTGCCAGCTTCTGCTGCTCGCCGGAGTCGGAATCCTTGGCGTCCACAATCACGGTTCCCACCACGCCAAGCTGGTCTCTAATCTCGGAGAATTTGTCTACTCGCAGAATTCGGAAGGAAAGATTTCTTTCCTTAAGAAGTCGTTTTATCTCCACGGGCATCTGCTTCTGGTTGCTCAGATACAGAATGTCAATGAAGCTCTTTTGCAGCTCGAGGGTACTTAGCAGTTCACTTTTAATCATATCGTCTATCCCCTTTAATCCAAATATATCGCCAATAATTCGATGATGCGTCGGCAAGGTTGTCCTTCTTGGACAAAATTATCCTGGACTCGTCCTGGACTCGTAAAGTTAATTTTCGGTATGTTCAGGGTATCACTTTGCCTGTTTTTTTCTTTTTTTTGTATTTATCAGCATTATCGGCAGTCAAGGGGATTTACCGGCAATTTTAACCTGCTGATAATTTTTTATGAGCATAGACGAAGAGAAATTCAATAACGGTCCGAAAATGTCTACATTAGCAGGTTAAAGCGATATTGGCACAGCGGCGAAGGAGAAGCCCCTGTCAGCCGGAGAAAATCGCTGAGCCGATGCGAAGGATAGTAGCCCCTTCCTCTACGGCTATCTCGAAATCGGAGCTCATTCCCATACTAAGCTCCGAGAATTGCGGTCCGACGATTCTTTCGCCGCACATCTCGACAAATAACTCTCTGGCCCGAACGAAGCATTCGCGAATGACGTCCTTGTTATGCGTCAGGGGCGCCATCGTCATAAGGCCCACGAGCTTCAGATTAGGCAATGTTTCAATCTGCTCAGCCAGATGCGGCGCGGCGCCTACCGAAACGCCATACTTCTGTGGTTCTTCGGAAGTGTTTACCTGTAAGAGGACCCGGGGAGTAATTCCGAGCTTGACGGCGGAGGCGTTGATTTCCTCGGCAAGCCGAAGCGTATCAACCGAATGCACCAGCGTAATAATCGGTAACACCTGTCTTACCTTGTTTCGCTGTAAGTGGCCTATCATATGCCAGCGGATTTTTTTGTCAGGCGTTTTCCCGCCTGCCTGCCGCTGCAGGAATTCATCCACCTGAATAGAAACCTTTTTAAGCTGCTGAACCCTGTTTTCACCGAGGTCAAGATACCCGAGGCGTACAACCTCCTCGATTGCCTCGATTGAGGCCGACTTGGTAACGACTACGAGCGTAACTTCGGCGGGGTCTCTGCCGGCCCCGGCGCAGGCCGAGGCAATGGTCTGTTTAACGCGTTCAATACGTTCTACAATCTTAACCATAAAACAGCGATGAGCGACACTATGCCAAACAATTATAGACCAACTATGAGTAATTTAAGCCAATAATGCTGCGGTTTCAAGTACATTTAGCCGATTTGGGCGGGACTTTGAACTTGTCAAAAAGGCCGAAAATAACGCGTTTTTTCCCTTGCGTTATGAGTCGGAAAAGCATATACTAATGGGGTTCAGGCAGATTAGTGTGAACAAGCCCTTTTGGGAAATTTCGGGCGGTATCACTTTTTGTTTGACAGTTTTTCCGGGGCGGGCTACATTCCACTGTTTACTGCGTGTTATTAAATTGAGAAAAAACTGCATATAGGCAGTTCATGAACCTCGGCGAGGCAGCGTGGCTTACCGGTTTCCCCCCCAGCCGGACCCACCACCTCGCCTTTTTTTTATTACACTTTGCGGGTTTGGGATTTCAGGCCGGCTTATGCCTCGCAAAGGTCGTCCGAAACGCAAAAAACAACATAACGGCGATAAACGCCGTAACGCCGCCGAAAATGAAGGTTGCAACCGGTGAAACGTGCTCCCAGAGAAAACCCGCCGCCAAACTCGCAGGTAACGCCACCAGCCCCGTTATTGTATGGTATGTTCCCAAAGCGGTAGCCCTGAAATCGGCCCCTGCCAAATCGGACACAAACGCCCTCTCGGTGCCGTCGACCGCCGCGAACACCACGCCGTAAAGTGCAAACAGAATAATAGAAAGCCACAGGGAATTGCAGAAAGCAAAACCCAGCGATACGACCGCGAAGAGACCGAACCCGAAAACAAGGACTGCAGGCCGACCCACCTTGTCGGAAATAGAACCGAGAGGTATCGCCAGAGCGCTATAAAAAATATTGAAAAGCACGTATAAAAGAATCGGGGCGGTAATCGACCATTTGCCGGCGAATAAATGCTGCGCCCTCATAATAAAAAACATATAGCTGAAATTGCCAATCGCGAAAATCGCAGCAACTAAAATGAAAAGTTTTAGCGGCCTGGGTAAAATAGCAAAGCTGAGCTTCAATTTTGAATTTTGCCTGTGTACTTCCGGCTCGTTGACAAAGCGTAGTGGGATAAGTGAAGCAAGGCCAAGCACCGCGGCGATTATTATAGTGGTCTCGAATCCGAGCCCAGCGAACTGCAATAGGATAAATGCCAGCCCCGCGCCAAGAATCGCACCGCCGGTATCCATTCCCCTGTGAATACCGAAACTTTTACCTCGCCGGGCGGGGTCAACGGAATCGGCAATAATAGCGTCTCGTGCGGCCGTGCGCAATCCCTTGCCTACACGCTCCATACTGCTGAAGATAACCGCGCCGGCCGGTGTTTTTGAAAAACCAAGAAAAAGCTTGAAAACCGACGAAGTGGCGTATCCGGCGTAAACAAAAATCTTCCGTTTGCCCGTCTTGTCGGACCAGTAACCGCACAGCATCTTCAAAATACTCGAAACGCTCTCCCTCAATCCGCCGACAAGTCCGATAATCGGCCCCGTTGCGTTCAGGGATTCCAGAAACATCGGCAAAATAGGCGTTATCATTTCGCTGCTGACGTCGTTGAGGAAGCTGACGATGCTGAGGATGATTACGTTGCGAAAGCCGCCCTTCTTACCGCTGGTTTCCATACCGCTATTCTCCGCGAACCTGCACTGAAAAACTTCTGCTGCGAGGCCCGTCGAACTCGCAGAAAAAAATCCCCTGCCAGGTGCCAAGGGCTAATTGGCCGGCCCTGACTAAAACCTGCTTACTGCAACCGACGAGCGAGCTTTTGCAGTGCGCATCTGAATTGCCCTCGTCGTGGCGGTAACCCGCCCTAAGATGCGGTACAAGCTCTTCCAAGGTCAAAAGAATATCGTGGACAACCGACCTGTCGGCGTTTTCATTTATTGTTATGCCGGCCGTCGTATGCGGACAATATATTATCGCGTCGCCCTCTTTAACACCGGACCTGCCGACCAGCGACGCAACCTCACTTGTAATATCAACAAACTCGCATCGCTGCTTGGTGCCTATATGAAAATCTTTTGTAACAATCTTCACAATTCTACCCTTACATCTGCTCAATGACTTCGATGCCCAACAGGTTATGCAGGCCGTGTTCGATTGTCCTGGCGGTTAAATCGCAAAGCAAAAGCCGGGTTGGGCGTTTGTCAGGTCCCGCATCGAGAACAGGGCAATTGGTGTAAAAAACGCTGAACTTCTGGGCAAGGTCATAAAGGTAGCTCGTAAGATAATTCGGCTTGTAATCGGCTGATGCGGCCGCAACCGCTTCGCCGTAGCGAATCAAATGCTTGGCCAAATCCAATTCGCTCGGCTCACTTATGTTTAGCTCCTTTATCCCCGAAAGTTCGGTTTCAATATCAACATTTCTGGTCTGGGCCTTTCTCTCGATAGACCTTACCCTCGCGTATGCGTACTGCATATACGGTGCAGTATTGCCCTCCATCGCCAGCATCTTGTCGAAGCTGAAGATATAATCACTCGTGCGGTTATTGGAATAATCAGCGTATTTTACCGCCCCGATGCCCACTGCCTTTGCGATTCCGTCCTTTTTGTCCTCGGGCAAATCAGGATTCTTTTCGTCAACGATTTTATGTGCACGCGTTACGGCCTCATCCAAAAGCTCTTTCAGTTTCACATTCTCGCCTGAACGCGTCTTTAACGGTTTGTCGTCCTCGCCCAGAACGCTGCCGAATGTAACGTGGACCAGTTCGGTCTCCGGCTTCGCCCAGCCCGCTTTTCGTGCAACCGCAAATACCATTTCAAAATGCAAACTCTGCCGGCTATCGGTAACATAAATGATTCTGTCTGCCTTCATCTCCCCTACCCTGTATCGAATCGCCGCCAAATCCGTCGTCGCATACAAATACGCCCCATCGCTTTTTTGCACAATCACCGGCAACGGCTTGCCTTCCTTGTCCTTAAATCCTTCAGGAAAAACACACACCGCCCCTTCCGACTCCACCGCCAATTCCTTCTTCTTCAACTCCGCAACGACATCCTCCAGCATATCCTTATAAAAACTCTCTCCGCAAATATCTTTTTCAGTAAGCGTAGCGCCCAAAATGTTATACATCCTTTGACATTCTTTTAGCGTAATATCTCGCGCTTTAGACCAAAAACTTAAACAACCTGCTTCACCATGTTGTAAATTAAATAAAATTTTTCTAGTATCCTCTTCGACATCAGGATGCGGGTTTTCGAGAAATGCTTTATTTGCTTTAACATACAATGATTCTAATTGCTCTAAATTCAAATCAATTCTTTTGAGAGATTCATTTTCC